>OBJZ01000014.1_pt1 | contig 378857 bp, 349 predicted proteins | sample 1481641 | NCBI WGS metagenome assembly OBJZ01 (sample SAMN02364493, study PRJEB22542) | human gut metagenome | isolation source: fecal sample | host: premature infant | place: USA: Chicago, IL | collected 2012-01 | reverse complement strand
GTGTTATGCACGCCGCCAGCGTTTATCCTGAGCCAGGATCAAACTCTCATATATAATATGAGCCGTTTTTTAATCTTGGCTTATTCATTTACATCTGACTTTTGTCTGATGCGTGATTTAAATTTTGTCCTTATTTTATAAATAAGAATCATTGTACTCAAAGCATTAACTTTGGTTGTTGTTATATTCTATATAATTGTATGATTATCATCCGTAGATGTTAACCTTGGTTCAATGTCGTATCTTTCAACGACTATTATATAATACCACATAATTTTTAGCTTGTCAACTTTTTTTATCATTTTTTTATGATTTCTTAAGTTTTTCGCTTTCAAAACTTATGTCGCATTAATTATATGATACACCCTTAAATACTTTTTGTCAAATATTATTTGTTTTTAAATATTTGACCTGCATTTCGGCGTGCCCTATTATAATACTTGCTATTATTTTTTTGTCAAATATTATTTTCCTTTGTTTTCCTATTATATTTCCTACTATATATATGTATTAATAATCTCTTTTTATCTATTACTATTTTTTTATTAATTTTTATTTACAAATTAATAAAATAAGTCTATAGTTAATTATTATATTATAAGTAGGATGGTTTTATATGTTTGATAGTTTTATTAAATTAAATAGTGAAGTGAGTGATTTTTTGTGGGGGTATCCTATGATCACTAGCTTATTCTTTGGTGGTATATACCTTGTCTATAAGTCTAGGTTCTGGGTTTATAAGAACTTCTTTTATATTTTTTCTCAAACTTTCGCTAAGATTTCTTCTAACAAGGATACTAACGAATCTTCTATTTCTCCTTTTCAAGCGGTTTCAACCGCTCTTGCTGGTACAATTGGTGCAGGTTCTATAATTGGTGTTTCTACTGCTATTGAATTTGGTGGACCTGGATCTATATTTTGGATGTGGCTTGCAGCTATAGTCTGTATGACTACAAAGATGGCAGAAGTTTGTTTTGCTGTTGCTACTAGAAGAATTGATCATGATGGTAAGTTCGTTGGCGGCCCTATGTATTACATTTCTGAAGGTGCTAAGAAGCCAATCTTAGCTAAAGTTTTCGCAGGCTTTTCTATAATTGCTATTTTAGGCACTGGCGCTTTAGTTCAATCAAATTCTATATCTGAATCTGTTAAAGATTTAAGTGGTTTGCCTTTAAATATATCAGAGCTTGTTATAATCGTCCTTTTATTTTTAGTTCTAGTTGGCGGTATCCAAAGAATAGGAGCTTTCGCTGAAAAAATTGTTCCCTTTATGGCTCTTTTCTATGTTTTAGGATCGCTTTTTATAATATTTCTTCAGAGAAATCATCTAGCCGATGCCTTCAGATTAATCGTTAGCGATGCTTTTTCTAGTGAGTCGTTAGTTGGTGGTGCTTCTGGATCAGGAGTAATGCTAGGAGTTAGATGGGGACTTGCTAGGGGGATTTTTTCAAATGAGGCTGGTCTTGGAACTGCCCCTATGGCTCACGCTTCAAGTAATACCGACCATCCTGTTAGACAAGGTATGTGGGGTGCAATGGAAGTATTTATTTCTTCTATTGTGATTTGTACAATGACAGCTCTCGTTATCATAACTTCTGGATTGTGGCAAGATCCAAACCTATCTGGAGCTAGTCTTACAGCCGCAGCTTTTTCTAAGAGTTTCCCTTTTGGTAGATATATAGTAAGTGTAAGCTTGATACTTTTTGCGTCTACCACTGCGGTTTCTTGGTGCTATTACGGAGAAAGATCCATATTTTATCTAACCAAGTCAAGAAAAATCACTGCAGCTTTTAAGTATTTGTATATTGGATTTTGCTATTTAGGAGCTATCGGCGGATTAAAATTTGCATGGAATGTAGCTGATACTGCAAATGCCTTAATGGCTATTCCAAATATAATTTCTCTTGTCATTATGGCTAATGTTTTCTACAAGTTGATAAGAGATTTTGATTTTCTTAGGGAAAATAACGGATTAGGTGATTACTCATGGACTTTCGATAATAAGTGGAAAGATTTTTTCAAAAAATATATAAGGATATAAACTTCAAATCTAGCCATGGTTTGAAGTTTTTTTATTAAGCATATATCTATCACATCATAATTGACAAATAAGATATAAACCCATACCATAAGCTAGTATTCATTAATTTATATTACTTATAAAATGAAAGGAGTTTGAATGAAAGAAAAATCATCTTATATAAAAAATAATAAGGTTTTTAGCTTATCATTAGCCGTTTTGCTATTATTAGTATTTATGGGAATATTTATCCCTACATGTTTTGGAAATGTTACTGAAAATCTAACTTCAAGAATAACGACTAATTTTGGCTGGTTTTACCTTTTGTTAGTTACAGGAATTTTGTTTTTTCTATTTTATCTAATAGTAAGTCCTATCGGACAAATTAAACTAGGAAATCCTAATTCCACACCGGATCACTCTACACCTTCTTGGATAGCTATGATGTTTTCTGCTGGTATGGGAATAGGACTAGTATTTTACGGAGCAGCAGAACCTCTTAGCCACTATGCTATTAACACCCCAATTCATAATGCAGGAAGTAAAGAAGCTCTATCAGATGCTTTTCAATACACATTTTTCCATTGGGGAATCCACGCTTGGGGAGTGTATGCTGTAGTAGGTCTCGCTCTTGCATATTTCGGTTTTAGAAAACAAGAGAAGTATCTACTATCTGCCACTTTTAAACCTTTATTAGCAGATAAATCTGAAGGGTTTTTAGGAAAAGCCATAGATATAATTACAATTGTTGCCACTGTTATAGGAGTTGCAACTACTTTGGGATTTGGAGCAAGCCAAATAAACGGAGGTCTGTCCTACCTTTTTGGGATAGCTAACAATTTTAAAGTTCAAACAATAATTATTATAATTACCACCATGCTCTTTATCCTAAGTGCTATGTCAGGTCTTGGAAAAGGAGTTAAGATTTTATCCAACCTCAATTTAATTCTTGCAGTTTTCCTATTAGCTTTGGCTATAGTTATAGGACCATCAGTTAGGATTTTTGACAATTTGACAGATTCTATAGGTAATTATTTGCAAAATTTCTTACAAATGAGCTTTAGGTCTTCATCTTTTGACCCAGAAAATCGTGGTTGGATCAATATGTGGACTATATTTTATTGGGCGTGGTGGATATCTTGGTCTCCATTTGTTGGAGTTTTCATTGCAAGAATATCTAAGGGTAGAACTATAAGAGAGTTTCTTACCGTTGTACTTCTAGTTCCAACTATGTTAAGCCTATTGTGGTTTACTACTTTCGGGACTTTGTCCACAAGCGTTCAAGCATCAGGAGTTGATCTTACGGGATTTGCTACAGAGGAAGTCCTCTTTGCTACATTTTCCAATTATAATCTGGGAAATATAATGTCCATCGTAGCCTTGATTCTTATAATATCCTTTTTCGTTACATCAGCAGACTCAGCTACCTTTGTCCTTGCTATGCTATCAGAAAAGGGAGAACTAAATCCATCAAACAAGAAAAAACTCACTTGGGGAATCCTTCTTGCTATAATAGCAATTTCCTTATTATTCTCTGGTGGACTTGATGCTTTACAAAACACTCTAATAATTGTAGCCCTGCCTTTCTCTATAGTTATCATTTTTATGATGGTTTCTCTCTTAAAAGAGTTAAACCACGAAAAGGATAAGATGGGTCTTTCCATAACTCCAGACAGGCTCCCTAAGAAAAATCAACCCTTCAAATCTTATACAGAAGACTAAAAATCGCCCCAATAGGGCGGTTTTTTTATTAAAAAAGGAAGCGTCTAGCTTCCACAGATTGTTGACAAAGTGACAAAATCCAAAAGTAAGCGTTCCATTCGGAAGAAATTTCAAGAAATTCAAATCGAAATAATGCGCCCGTAAATCGCACTGTTTGAGCATTAGCGAGCTTGCGATTTACAGTATTATGAGATTTAGAATTTCTAAATTTCTGTAGCTTAGTAAGCGTTTTTTGATTTTATCTACGCTCTGAGGAAGAGTCTAGCTTCCAATTTCACTATCTTGCTTCTCTTTCGTTAGTTGAGTTTAGTATATCTTGACTTAAATTATCTAAGGCGTAATTTAATTTATCTAAAATTTGATCCTTGTGTTTCATCCTGTGAGTTACATTTACTAGATTTACCATGTGTCCTGACGAAAATAAAGCGTCATCAGGAAGCTTGAGATTTTCCACTAAAATTATCTGCTCTTTTATAATCTCTCCAAGACTCGCCTCTACGAAATCTCCTCTTTGTCTCATCTCATATAATTTTGATCCATATTGAACTGAAGTCGTCATAGGAAAAACTGACTTTGGAGGGTAAATGTTTAGAAACTCTGCCGTAGCCTTGGCATTTACCTCACCATTACCTGCTCCAGCAACACCCATCATAAGTATTGCATGGTAGGACATACCTGCGCTTTTTAGTTTTTCCAGTCCTTCTTTATATTCATTTAGATTGCAACCTTTATTTATATTTAGTAGAGCCTTCTCGTAGGCAGTTTCGACTCCTATATACAGCTCATCATATCCAAGAGCCTTTAGTTTTTTCAATTCATCTACGCTCTTATTTTTAAGATTATAAAACGATGCGTAAGATGTGATTGTCTTTACATTTGGCAAATAATGATTTATGAGCTTACCTATTTCGTACAATTTATCAAAAGATAAGACAAAAGGATCTCCATTTAAAAGATAGATTCTGTCAATATTAGGTGCGTATGTCCTAACTTCCTCCAAATCACTTATTATATTTTCCATAGGTGCTATAGAAAAAGGAGTCCTCTTGTACATAACACAAAAAGCACACTCGTTATGAGAACAACCCCTAGTTACTTCTAATAAAACTGTCCTAGCCTCCAAAGGCGGTCTATAAACTTCTCCTGTATAATGCATATATCCTCCTAAAATAACTATACAAGTCCTACAAATCTTTGCACGAGTAACATTTGTTACATATTTTATTAATGTTAAAGTATATAATATAAGTAGGTGATAATATGTATACAATAGATTATTTAATAGAAGAACACGAACAAATATCTAACTTTTTAGACAGATTAGAAGAAGAATGTATAGAAGTTATAAACGAAAAGACTGTAGATTTTGATTTTTTTAGAGCGAGTATTTCCTTTATAAGAGAATATGCTGATGGCATCCACCACAAAAAGGAAGAAGATATCCTCTTTAAGTATATGATAAGTGATTTGGGAATATTGGGTGAAAAGGTAATAAAAGGAGGAATGTTAGTTGAACATCAACTGGCTAGAGGATATGTATATGATTTAGAAATATCTCTATCTTCCTACAAAGATAATCCAAACGATAAAAATCTCCTCCAAATCATAGCAAATGCTATGGCTTATGTAAATCTCTTGAGAAAGCATGTAGAAAAGGAAAATACAACAGTCTACAAGTTTGCAGAAGATAGGCTGAGTGAAGACAGGAAATCTCTTATCGAAAAAGAATCTAGCGAAAGAATTAAAACAGAAAAGAAATATGATAAAAGAAAGGAAGAACTTTTATCTATAATTTTTAAGGAAAATAAATAGGATATAAGAAAAGCCCTCAATCCATATTTTGGATTAGGGCTTTTAAGTTTATAAAATAGCTTGTCTTAAATCTTTTAGGGCATCTCTTGCTACATCCATAGCCTTTTGCATAGCTATCTTGTTAGTCATATCAACGCCTGCTTTTTTGAGAACTTCTAGTGGATATTCGCTCTCTCCTGCTTTTAGAAAGTCTAAGTAAGCCCCTCTTTGATCATCAGTTCCATTTAATATATTTTGACTTAGGGCAACTGCACTCATAAATCCTGTCGCATATTGGAATACATAGTAGAACATATAGAAGTGTGGAATCCTTGCCCATTCTGCTGATATATACTCATCTACTTCTATGTCCTCACCAAATAAATCTTCATTTAACTCTTTATATATTTGGTGGAGTCTTTCCGCTGGGATTGGCTCACCATTTTCTACTAATTTGTTTACCTTGTGTTCAAATTCCGCAAACATAGCTTGCCTAAATACTGTAGATTTGAATTGATTTACAAAATAGTTCAATAGATAAGCTGTCTCTTCTTCAGACTTGGAGTTTTTGAGCATATAATCAAGTAATAAAAGTTCATTAGTAGTTGATGCAATCTCTGCCAAAAATATTGAATAAGATCCATAGTGGTAGTCTTGAGTATTTCTTGTGTAGTAAGAATGCATGGAGTGACCCAACTCATGGATAACTGTAAATACATCATCAATTGTGTCTGTGTAGTTTAGTAAGATAAATGGTTGGGTGTCATAAGATCCTGATGAATAAGCTCCACCTCTCTTGCCCTTGTTAGGACAAACATCAAACCAGCCATTTTCAAATCCTTCTCTTGCAACTCTTACATAGTCTTCTCCTAGAGGTTTGATTGCTTCAAGAACTATCTCTTTTGCCTCGTCAAATTCTATCTTTCTATCATAATCTTTTACCAAAGGAACATATATATCATGAAAACCTAAATCATCTACTCCCAAGAACTCTTTTCTTAGACTTGTATAGTCCCTGTGGATATCCACATTTTCATGAACCACTTCTAGAAGATTGTCGTAAATTTCTTCTGGGAGATTGTTCGCAAACAAACTCATTTGTCTAGCTGAATCAAACTTTCTAAGTTTAGCTTCTGTATTGTGGGCAGAATAGTCTCCGTCTAAGGTACTAGCTAGAGTGTTTGCAAATTGTCTATAGGTTTCATAATATTTTTCGTAAACTTCACGTCTAAAGTCTCTATCCTTATCTTGCTCGAGATTTACGAAATTAGCACCAGTGATTTGAATCTCTTCTCCATCTTTATTTACACTTGGAAAGCTTAGGTCAGCATTTTCAAAAATCATATAAGTTGAACGTGGATTTTGGGCAGTTTTTCCAAAACTTGCTATAATCTGTTCACTCTTTGGGTCTAAAGTATGGTCTTTGTATCTGTATATATCTTCAAAATAATGGTCTAGGTTTTTGATTTCTGGATCTTTCAAATATTCTTTTATCAACTCGTAGTCTGTAGCTAATAGTTCTGGTCTTATGAAGGATAGGGCTTCGCTTGTTGATACATAAGTATTTGTAGCGATTTGCTTCATCTCTTGATACTTGGTTACTCTTATATCTTCGTCAGATTTTAATGAGGAAAATACATATGCCTTTTCCATTTTTCTAGAGAATTTCTCATCTAACTTTAGAAAATTTTTAAAAGTACCAAGATCTTGGGTGATTTTCCCTTCAAAATCTTTCAATTCCTTAGCTAGACTTTTTATATTTTCAATATCTTCATAAAAATCTTCGTCTTTTTCATAAATTGATGTGGTATCCCACTTCAATCTCTTATCTATATCTTTTCTTTCCATGTTATCTCCTAATCTAAGCTAATAAATAGCTAGGCTCTTGTTTCCGATTCTGATAAATAAGAAACACAAAATCACAAAGGCTGCGACTGATATCACAATCGTTGTAAGAGGTAGGTTTCTATTAACAACTGGGAAAATTCCTGCAAGAAGAACTCCTGCCAAGAAACCTCCCAAGTGACCTTGAATTCCAATTCCTGGAGCTAAAAGAGAATATATCAAGTTTATTACTATAATAGAAATAAAACTTGCCCCAAGTCCTCTTAGAACTGCATCATCTTTGTAATTGATCATAAGTCCTATAGCAAGTCCAAACATCCCATATAAACTAGTGGATGCTCCCGCTGATACCGTGCTTACATCTCCAAAAGCATAGGTGAACAAATTCCCCATAACACCTGCCAAAAGGTAAATAATAAGGAAATTAATAGACCCATATAGCCTTTCAAATAGTGGCCCTATATTATATAGAAAATACATATTAAACATAATATGGAAAAATCCTATATGGATAAAGGCGGCACTTAGTATCCTCCACCACTGTCCATCATGCACTAAAGGTTTGACCATAGCACCATACCTAATGAGATTACTAATATTTTCACTGCCTCCTGTTAGACTCATAAGAATGAAAACTGCTATGTTTACAATCATCAAGACTAGCGTCACTTTTGTTTCTCCTAATTTTTTTATATTCATATTCATAATTATTAATTGTACCGCTTTTTTACTTTAATTTAAGTACTTGCTATTTACATCGTGAGCAAGTTTTTCAATCTCATCTAAAAGGCTCTTTCTATCCAAATGATTTTCAATTTTATATTCATAGATATAATCAAAAAACTCATCATTAGAAATTTTCTTATCTTCTCTATCATGAAGGAAAATTATTTTTACTTCCTTTTTATATCTCTTGGCAAGTTTAGCCATACTTATTGAAGAATAAGCATCGAACTGACTCAGATCTTCTCCCAAGATAATGTAATCCATATCTCTAACTAGGCTTTTAAAATCAATCTTCTCCAAAATATAATCCATAGGTTCACTAATCCTCGCCTTAAAATAAGTAAATAAGGCCCAAGCAGCTCCCCCACCAGAACCTAGAGAAGGAAAATCTACATGATTTATCCCCAAAAGCTCAGATGTCTTTTCCATAAAATTCTCACAACCTCTAAAAAGTCTCGCCACATCATAATCATCAGCACCCTTCCTATAAGCTCTATCCTCAAGGAAAGAATTCTCTCCAAAAAGGGTCATCTCACTACTAGTAGCGATTTTAATATCAGCATTTATAAATCTTTTATCAAGTTCTTCTATATCAATTCTGTTGACCTTGACCAAATTCTTAGCAACTGGACTTAGACTATTACCTTCCTTATCATAAAATCTAGCGCCCAAAGCATATAACATGCCCATTCCCATATCGTTACAAGCACTATCACCAAGACCTATGTAAAAACTCTTTGCTCCGTTATCCAAAGCATCCAAGAAAACCTCTCCAAGACCTAGAGAAGAAGCATTCATCACATCTAAATCTTCCTTGTACAAGAGAGAAAGACCGGATGATTCAGCCATTTCTATAGTAGCAAAATCATTATTAATAAGGTATCTCGCTGTAATCGCTTCATTTAAAGGATTGTGAACATTGACATACTTATAAGTACCACCTGCAATGAACTTCATAGACTCGATAGTACCTTCGCCTCCATCAAGAAAGGGAATCGCATAAGATTTGCCATCTAGCACTTTTTTAAAAACTTCTCCCATAGTAACAGAATCTTCAAAATTTTTAATTGTATCTATAGCTATTAATGTCTTCATTTTATCTCCTCACTTTACCTATACCCTAGTTAGACATATATAAAATACTTTTGTTAAAAAAATCACTTAGAAATATAAAATATTTTATTTTTAGATATCATTTTTCGGGTAAATGCCATAATGAAAGATGTATTATAGAGGATAGAAGTAATTAAAAGGATAATACTATGATAGATATAATTCTCATTTTGATAACAATAACATTTGTTGTGATTGCTGCTTACCAAGCTGATAAAAATAAGCATAAAAGCAATAAGAGTTTTTCATACAAACTATCAAAATTTATTGCAAACATACTGAACTTTGTTACTTTTTTAGATACTAGAGATGTTAATAATATAATTGATGATATAGAAGATAAAAATAATAAATATAAAGATTAAATGAAAAAAGAGGACCCTGTCAGTCCTCTTTTTTACTTATTTTTAAACAATATTTAAATAGATAAATAGGTGCTATAAATGCAAATTGATAAGATGCGAACGGTATTAACAAACCAGTTAGATCATTTTCTTTTTTATCTAAATAAATATTTTCGCTTGGAATACTACACAAAGCTCCTAAGCTTAAATAAATAAATATTATCATTTTTAATACTTGGTTTATATTAAATCTTTCTAATAAGTAATAAAACAATATTATAAAAATAGCACTAAACACTATACCCATTATATTAATAATAAATTTAGAAAGCTTAAATTCGTATTTAACTTCATTATTTTGGGTTATTATAAAGAAAAGAAAATATTTTATAGCATTAAACATTACCAAAACCTCCTATATTTATATGCACTTATAGCTGCTCCAGCCGCATTACTATCATAAAATCGAGTTTTGGATAATATTTGACCTGAGGTGTTCCATGCATTGTTTGCCACAGTTTCACATAATGCTTGCCAAGTATTTACATCAAGAGCATCAAATAACCAAGCAAATTGATCATTGTTTGAGACATCTTCTAATAAATCTGGATTAGTTATTATGGATTAGTTATTATGTATTCGTCATCTTCAATTATTTCTCCAACCTCTCCAAAATAAAACTCTAATTGTTTTGATAGCTCCTTTACTTATTAATATGTAAAATATACATTTGTATTATCCTCTTCTTACTGTTTTAAAACTTTTCATTATTTGGATTTAGAAAGATGTTTTATACAGTAATAAACAATTCCAAAAGCAAAATACGCTATAGTAGCATTTCTATTGTAAAAATCAATACTATTAGAAAACAAATTTAATATTAAAGTTATTAGGAAAACTCCTCCCATAACAACTAATGTTTCTCTAAAATCATTTTTCATATTATAACCTCCATAAAGAATAAAATCATCACGTGAAAATCTTCTTATTTGGAATAGTTTTCTACTATTAGAAGCAAAATCCTCCAAATAAGAATAAATTCTTTAATAAAGCACCCTCTACTAGCAACTTACCCGAATCATAATAGGTTAGACAAAATAAAATTTAAAATCATGATAAAAGTTTTATCTTTCAGCAAAAATTAATATATCTATTTTAATTATTTTTATAATATCCTTAAATTTCTTATGCAATCGTTTAATTTCCTTCTACATTTAGCTAATTTAAGCCAAAAACACTTTACAGAAAGTCCAAGTCTTGTTATACTAGATTAGAAAGAATATAACTTTCGCTGTTTAACTCATGCAATCTAAAAGATTGCAACCATCAAAGACCATTACAAGAGTAATGGTTTTTTTATTTACGTAAATATCTATTGACCATAAAATTTATATAGCTTTGATAAACAGCTTATTTTAAGTAAAGTAATAATATTATGAATTACTTTAGGAGGTTTTTTTGTTAAAAAATAAAAAAATAGCAATTATTTTTTCAATACTTGCAATGCTTTTGTGGGGCTCAGCCATCCCTACTATAAAAACTACCTATCTCGAACTGGGACTGACAGGCTCTGATACAGGAGCAAAGATCTTAGTCGCAGGAATTAGATTCTTTATGGCTGGTATTATCACACTTATATACTTTTTGATATTTGATAGGAACTTTAAAGATTTTAAGAAGCTTAATTGGAAGTTTGTCCTAGTTTTAGGTCTTATCCAAACAAGTATTCAATATCTTTTCTATTATATAGGCTTATCAAACACTTTCGGTGTCAAATCATCAATCATTCAAGCCGCTAACTCTTTTATAGTTGTAATATTTTCTGCCCTATTTCTACCAGAAGATAAGATCAACTCAAAAATGATTGCAGCTCTCGTTATTGGAACCATTGGGATTATCATAACAAATACTGGTAAATCTGTCGGAGGAGAAGCAATGAAGCTTACTGGTGAAGGTTTCATCCTAATATCAACTTCTATAAATGCCCTTTGCACGGTTCTAGTTAGAAAATACGGCAAGGGTCAAAATGGGTTCTTGCTAACAGGAATTCAATTTTTGGTAGGATCTATTATCCTTATTATAGTAGGATCAACCCTCGCAGAATCTAGCCTAAACTTTACTTTAAAAGCTGGAATTCTTTTGGTATATGCTGCATTTATATCAGCAACAGCCTTTAGTATATGGACTCTGGTCCTACAACTACATTCAGCAAATGAATTTGGAATATACAAACTATTTATCCCCCTTTTCGGGTCAATCCTATCAGTTATAATTCTAGGAGAATCCTTTACAATGAGATTGGCACTAGGAATGATACTAGTCCTTTCTGCATCACTTATTTTAAATTTGAATAAGAAAAAAGTTTAAATAAAACTGGTAGCTTAAGAAATATCCTCATATTTAGGATAACTTTCAAATAAGCTACCAGCTTTTTTACCTTAATTCCATTATTTCTTCTATTTCATTTGGGTTTATTCCAACCATGGCTTCTCCTAGGTTCTTGCTTACTTCAAGTAAAACCTTAGGGTCGTCGTAGTTTTCTACAGCCTTTACTATGGCCTTGGCTCTTTTTTCTGGATCTCCAGATTTAAATATTCCTGATCCTACAAAGACTCCCTCTGCTCCTAATTGCCTCATTAAGGCAGCATCTGCTGGAGTTGCAACCCCACCGGCTGAAAAGTTTAAGACTGGAAGTTTCTTATTATCTCTTACATATTTTAAAAGATCATAATCTACTCCGAGATCTTTGGCCTTGGTGTAAAGAGCATCATCTCCTAGGGCAGATACTTCTGCTATTTGAGAGTTGATTGTTCTTAAATGTCTTACAGCCTGAACAACATCACCTGTTCCAGCCTCTCCCTTGGTTCTAATCATTGAGGCTCCCTCTTTGATTCTTCTTAAAGCCTCTGATAGGTTTCTTGCCCCACATACAAAAGGTGTTTTAAATTTAGTCTTATCAACATGGTTATCATCATCTGCAGGAGATAAAACTTCTGATTCATCTATGTAATCTACTCCTAGTGCCTCTAAGATTTGTGCTTCTACAAAATGTCCAATCCTAACCTTGGCCATAACTGGGATAGAAACCGCCTCTTGGATTTTAGCTATCATTTCTGGATCACTCATCCTGGATACGCCACCAGCTGCCCTAATGTCTGCAGGGACTCTTTCAAGAGCCATCACAGCAACAGCACCCGCCTCTTCAGCAATCTTTGCCTGCTCTGCATTTACAACATCCATTATTACTCCGCCCTTAAGGCTTTCATTTATTTTTAATATTTCTTTATCCATCATTTTTCCTTTCCTAAATAGCTTTTAACTTACATGAATATTATACAATACCTAGAGGCTTTTGTTAATTGTTTATCCACATACTAAGTATTTCTAAAATAGTTTCTTATAAATTAACAGAGCTTTAAGATTTATCCTTTACTTTTAATAGAGAATTTCAAATCATTTCCTTAGCCAGGTAATTTAATTTGACTTTTACCTTAGAATGATTATAATTATTATAGGCGGAGTGATAACGATTATTATAATTGTTTTAACTCCCAAGAACTACTAGAATTTTAAAGGAGAAAAAATATGGCTTTTATAGGAAGAACATTACCAGAATTTAGTCTAGATGCATACGATCCATCAAAGGATGAGTTTGTTACAGTAACAGATAAGGACCTTAAAGATAAGTGGACCGTACTTATTTTTTATCCAGCAGATTTTACTTTCGTATGTCCAACAGAGCTTGAAGACATGCAAGAATCATACAAAGAACTAAAAGATTTAGGAGCAGAAGTATACTCAGTATCAGTAGATACTCACTTTGTTCACAAGGCATGGCACGATGCTTCTGACGCAATAGGAAAGATTGAATACACCATGATTGGTGACTCAAATAAAGAACTTACAAGAGAACTTGACCTACTTGACGAATCAGGCAAGGCCCTAAGAGCAACTCTTGTAATAGATCCAGAAAACGTGATCCAAACTATCGAAATCAACGCTGACGGTATCGGTAGAAAGGCAAACGTAAATGTTAACAAGATTAAGGCTGCAAAATATGTAGCAGAACACCCAGGTGAAGCTTGTCCAGCTAAATGGGAAAGTGAAGAAGATGCTACTCTTACACCAGGACTTGACCTTGTAGGAAAAATCTAATATGTTAGATCAAAATCTAAAGAACCAGTTAGCCCAATATCTTGACTTACTAAAAACAGAGGTCACTATTGGGCTTTCTGTTGCTAATGACGAAAACTCAAAGAAAGTTAAAGAATTTATAGATGATGTGGCTAGTTTATCTGAAAAAATCAAAGTGGAAGAAAAGAAGTTAAAATATACTCCTTCCTTTGACCTAAAAGGTGACTTTGACCATGGAGAGATTATCTTTGCTGGTCTTCCTTTGGGTCATGAGTTTGCTTCCTTTGCCCTAGCCCTCCTTCAAGTGGGAGGCATAAGCCCAAAGGTAGATGATAAAACCATCCAAAGGATAAAATCCCTTGATGAAAGTATGGATTTTGAAACTGTAGTTTCCCTATCCTGCCACAATTGTCCTGATGTTGTCCAAGCTTTAAATATTATGGCTATAATTAATCCAAAGATTAACCACACCATGATAGAGGGTGGAATGTTTAAAGACCTTGCCGAAAGCCGTGAGGTCCTTGCAGTGCCAGCTATCTTTAAAGATGGCAACTTCTTTGAAGGTGGCAAGCAATCAATGGATAACCTTCTCGATCTTTTGGGAAGTGAGAAAGATACCAGTCATTTTGAAAACAAGGGAATCTTCGATGTCCTTGTGATCGGTGGAGGCCCTGCTGCTGCGACAGCTGGGATTTATGCAGCAAGAAAGGGACTAAAGACAGGAATTCTTGCAGATGAATTTGGTGGCCAGGTAAATGAAACCCTAGCTATAGAAAATATTCCTGGCTTTAAATATACAGAAGGCCCTGACTTTATGGTTCAGATGAAAGATCAAGTATCTTCCCTCGGTGTAGATATCATGACAGGAGCCCTAGCAAATGATATAAAAAGGCTTGAAAATGAGAAAGTAGTTGAGATTAGCCTAGATAATGATATTACTCTTAGGGCTAAGACTGTAATTTTAGCTACTGGAGCTAGGTGGAGACTGATAGGAATTCCTGGAGAAGTAGAATTTAGAAACAAGGGAGTGGCCTATTGTACCCACTGTGACGGACCTTTATTTAAAGATAAACCTGTAGCTGTTATTGGTGGAGGAAACTCAGGAGTAGAGGCTGCAATCGACCTTGCAGCAATGGCAAGTAAGGTTACAGTCCTAGAGTTTTTACCAGAACTTAAGGCAGATAAGATCCTTCAAGATAAGCTAATAAGTCTTGAAAATGTCGAAATAATTACCAACGCCCAAACAACAGGCCTTTATGGAGATGGCAAGGTAGAAAACCTAGAATTTACAGACAGGGTATCTGGAGAGGAAAAAAATATCGATATAGACGGATGTTTCATCCAGGTTGGTCTTGTTCCAAATACAGAATGGCTTAAGGAAAGTGACCTAGACCTTAATAAATTTGGTGAAATCCCAACCAACAAGGATGGATCTACAAATATCGAGGGAGTTTTTGCAGCAGGAGATGCAACAGAAACTGCCTTCAAACAAATTGTCATTGCCGCAGGTACAGGAGCAACAGCAGCCCTTGGAGCCTTTAACTACTTGGTGGTAAACTAAAAACAAATATATCCTAAGCAAAAAACTACTAACTGGACTTGGTTAGTAGTTTTTTTATAAATTCTCTTAAATTTTACTAACTTGCATAACAAGTTAGTCTTATTCTCCAAGCTCTTTTTTGTAGGCTTTTATTAGGTCCTCTTCTCTTATGTCCCTTGCTCTTAATTCTAGGACAATTTTTCCCTTCTTTAACATAATAATCCTATCCGAATATCTTACTACATCTCTTAGGTTGTGGGAGATTAGTAGGGTTGTTATTTTTTCGTTATCTATGAGATTTCTAGTCATGTCCATTATATTTCTGCTTGTTTTCGGATCTAGGGCAGCTGTATGTTCATCTAATAAAAGTAAATCAGGCTTTTTGGCTGTTGCCATAAGAAGTGCCAGAGATTGCCTTTGCCCACCTGACAAGAGTCCTATTTTGGTGTGAAGTTTATTTTCAAGTCCTAGTTTTAGTTTTTTAAGTCTTTCTATTACCTCTTTTTCATCAGTTGATTTTTTTAATGGTTTTAGTCCAAACTTTTTGCCCTTTTTTAGGGCGAGAGCCATATTTTCGTATATGTCAAGGTTAGTGGCAACTCCGTCTTTGGGATCTTGATTTACCTTGCCCATATATTTTGATCTTTTTTCTTCGCTAAGTTTAGATATATCTGTACCATTTACAAGAATTTGCCCCGAATCAAGGGGAAGGCTTCCGCTTATTAGGTTCATCAAAGTTGACTTGCCACAACCATTTGGTCCTATAATTGTTGTTGCTGTATTTTCTTCTACCTTTAGTGAGAAATTGTTAAAGATTGTGTTTTCCTCACTGGTTCCTATGTTAAACGTTTTGGATATATTTTTAATTTCCAACATTTTTTACCATCCTTTTATAATTCCTAGACCCTAAATAGTTGTTGTAGGCAATAAATCCTATAACTATAAGTGCAGTTACAAGTTTTAAGTCGTTTGGATTTAGACCTAGATATATGGCTAAACCAGATATAAGTCTATAGACCAAAGCTCCAAGTATAGCTCTTGAAGTACCTTTTAATTTATCAGAAGATTTCATAATAGTATCTCCTATTATAATAGAAGCAAGGCCTGTAACTATCATTGCTGTTCCCATCTGAATATCAGCAAAACCTTGGTAGCTTGCCATAAGTCCTCCGCTCAAAGCTATAAGAGCATTTGATAAAACTAGACCTATCATTATATATGTGTCAGGATTCTTGCCGAGTTGTTTTACAAGCTTTCTATTGTTTCCAGTTATTTTCAAGAGGTAGCCAACTTCACTTTTTAGATAATAGTCGATAGCGATTTTCACCAAAATAGCAATTATCAAAAGAAATGGCCACTTTGGTAGGTTTAAGAATATATCAGATCTTCCTGCAAGGGGAATATTGCTTGCTCCACCGATTTTTAAGTTGATCGAATAAAGCATAGTTAGAGTTAATATTCCTGAAAGAAGTGGATCTACTTTTATCTTTTTGTAGAAAAAATATGTCAATAATCCTGCGAGTCCTCCACAAATAATAGCTCCCAAGATTCCAAAATAAGGATTAAGTCCTTGTTGAATGAGAACCGCCGCAAGAAATGCCCCGAGTGGATATGTTCCTTCTAGTGAAAGATCGTAATATTTTAAGTATTTGTAGGTAAGCATGTATCCCATAGCGAGTATTGAAAATATCAATCCAACTTCTATAGAAGAAAGCATACTTGATAATAAACCAGTCATTTTGTCTCCTTAATCAATCTTCTCTGCGTTTTTTATAATTTCATTTTCTAAATCAAGTCCCAAGGTCCTTGCTGTATTTGTATTTACTAGAGTTGTCAGGCTATCTGCTTTTTCATACGGAAGATCCTTAATCCTTTTATTATTTTTAAGTATTTCAACTGCCATAGCTCCCGCTTGATCTCCTAGTTTTTTGTAATTTACTCCCTCACTTATCAAGGCTCCGTTTCTTACACTTCCCTCATCATAAGCGATTGACGGAATCTTATCTTTTGCCAAGGCTTCACTAATAACTGGCATTGCATTTACAACTACATTATCAGTTACTGTAACCATAGCATCAATTTTGCTCTTTAGGCTAGTTATAGCTTGAGGAATATCATTGATAGATGAAACGCCTTGTTTTTCAAGCTTTAGTCCTCTTTCTTTTAGGGCTTTTTCCAAAGCATCTACTTGGACATTTGAATTTTGTTCGTTTGTATTATACATTGTGCCAAAAGTTTTAGTTTCTGGATACAATTTCAAAAAATCATCTATAAGTTTTCCTGCCTCAACATAATCAGATACGCCAGTGATATTTTCACCTGTCAGTCCTGCTCCTTCTGGATCTGTTACAGCTGCAAAAAGGATTGGCTTATCCTTTATTGTATTAGCTACTCCTTGGGCTGCTGGAGTTCCTATGGTATAGATTAAGTCTGCTTTTTTGTTTTTCATATCACTTGCAAACTGAGGGATAAGAGATAAATCTCCATTTGCCCTTTGGTCTATTAACTTATAGCTGATATTTTCACTATCAAGTTTTTCTATAAATCCTTCTCTTGCAGCATCCAAGGCTGGATGATCTGCCACCTGTACTATTCCAATAGTAAGTTCACCTTCTGTTTTGTCATTAGAAGCTTTCTCTCAAGATGCTAATAATAAACAAGTAAGTCCTAGTCCTAACAATTTCTTTAAAGTTTTTTTCATAATTTTCTCCTTGTATGTATTAGATAGAAGTAATTTTTAGTGAAATAAAAAAACTCGCCCTACATAGGACGAGTGAAATTCGTGGTACCACCTAATTTTATAACCCAAAAGATTACCTTAACAAGAGTCTATCAACTCCTTGCTTCAGATAACGGAAGCTTCCGTAATAGCTTACTAAGTTCGGCTATTCTGCCTACAGAGGGAATAAGTAAATAATCATTATAAGACTTGCACCAACCGTCTATTCTCTACAATAAGTCATATAAACTGTCTTTCTGTAATCACATTTTCTCTTTAACTAGATAATACAACCTTTCAAAATATTTGTCAAATATTTTTGCTTTTTTATTTATTTTTATTAATAAAACTTATTTTATAACAAATTTAATCAGCCCTCAAGGTAGCATATAATATCGCCTTTACTGCAGGTATCCTATTTTCTGTTTGGTCGAATACCATGGATTTAGCTGATCTAAATACTTTATCAGTCACTTCCATTCCATCAAAATCCATATCCTCTGGCAATTGGTCTAGTACTCTTTGGGCAAGCTTTGATTTCTTGTCATGAAAAGCTGGCAAGCAATGCATAAATATAGAATTGTCCTTAGTTTTCTCCATAACTTTATCATCTACTCTGTAAGGATAAAGCTTGTAAATCCTATCTATTGGAACCTTATCAATCTCAGTTAGAGCTATCCACATATCAGTGTAGATTATGTCTGCCCCTTTGATGGCTGAGTCTAAATCTTCGGTGTAGGTCACCGAAGACTTGTTATCTTTGGCAAAATCTTTGGATAAGTCTATGAAATCTTTTTTGGGAAAGTATTCCTTAGGTCCACAGGCAGTGAAATTAATACCTAACTTTGCACAAGTTATGGCTAGGGAGTTTGGCATGATATCTCCAGGATAACCCAAATAAACTAAATTGAGTCCACGAAGATAGCCAAATTTCTCCTTTATAGTTAACATATCTGATATCATCTGACTTGGGTGGGTCTTTTCTGTCATTGCATTATAAATTGGAACTTCTGTCATATTTACTAATTTTTCTAGCATATCTTGCTTGTTGCCACGATAAACTATCCCATCATAATAACGGTCGAATACATTTATACTGTCTTCTATAGATTCCTTAGCTCCTAGTTTGCTTGTCTCAGAATCTATAAGGCTTACTCCCATACCCAAATCAAAGGCAGCTACTTCAAAGGAAGTTCTAGTTCTCGTGGATGCTTCCTCAAATAGAAGGATTAGATTATATCCTTCTAAAAATTTGTGAGGCTTTTTTTCCTTTTTTAGTCTTTTAAAATCACTTGCCAAATCTATTAAATAAAGAATCTCCTCTTCTGTAAAATCTTGCATAGCTAGTAGATTTCTATTTCTTAAGTCAATTTCCATCTCTTTCTCCTTTGTAATAATATACCATATTTTATATATTATATTAAAGAAAAAGACCTCAGCTAAGTGAGGTCAATGTCTGTATATTATTTTAGTATTTCTTCTACTATTGGAATTGGAGCTACCTTTTTATCTGTAAATGATAGGGTGTTGTAGAAATCTTCTATCCATTCGTCTGTAAGCTCTTCGTCGTGATATACTGTACAAAGTAAGTCGCCTTTTTTGACGTAATCACCTTTCTTAGCATTCATCTCAAGACCAACAGCGTAGTTTATTGGGTCAGTTTTCTTAGCTCTTCCAGCACCAAGTTTCATGGCTTGGATACCAAGACCCATAGAGTGAATATTTTCAATATATCCTTCTTCTCTAGCTAACATTTCTGTCTTATGTTTTGCTTGTGGCAATAGGTCTGTATTTCTAATTTGTTCTACATTTCCACCTTGATATTCAACCATTTTTTCAAGTTTTTCATAAGCTTTGCCAGATTTAACAGCTTCTTCTAACATAGCTCTAGCTTCTTCTTTAGTTTCTGCTTTGCCTGCTTGCATTAGCATAATTTCTCCTGCACACATACAAAGTTCAGTAAAGTCCTTTGAACCTTCTCCTTTTACAGTTTCTATAGCTTCTCTTACTTCTAATGCGTTTCCTATAGTGTTTCCTAGAGGTTGATTCATGTCAGTAATCATTGCCATAGTATTTTTACCAAGTTTATTTCCTATTGAAATCATTGCTGTAGCAAGCTTTCTAGCATCTTCTACTGTATGCATAAAAGCACCTTCTCCATATTTTACATCAAGTAAGATTGTATCTGATCCTGATGCAAGCTTTTTGGACATGATTGATGATGCGATTAGTGGAATAGAATCTACTGTTGCTGTTACATCTCTTAGGGCATAAAGCTTTTTGTCAGCTGGAACCAAATCTCCTGTTTGACCGATTATAGCAAGACCTATTTCATTTACTTGTTTTTTGAATTCTTCTTCTGTTAGGGCTATGTTAAATCCTTCTATAGATTCTAGTTTATCAAGAGTTCCACCAGTGTGTCCTAGTCCTCTACCACTCATTTTTGCAAGCTTTAGTCCGCAAGCAGCAACCATAGCACCTAGAGCCATTGATGTTTTATCACCAACTCCTCCTGTTGAGTGTTTGTCAGATTTGATTCCTTCAATATCTGATAGGTCAATCACGTCTCCAGAATGCATCATTGCTTCCGCAAGTTTTGCTGTTTCATGCTCTGTCATTCCATTTAATCTGATAGCCATAAGTAAAGATGCTATTTGATAATCTTCTATGGAATCATCTGTAACTCCATCTATAAAAAATTGAATTTCTTCGTCTGTTAGTTCTTCTTTGTTTTTCTTTTTTTCAATAATATCTATAAATCTCATTTTCTTCTCCTTATTTTAGAATAACAACCAAATACCAACTATTAAGGCTGATAGTACGCTAACACAGAAACCTGCAAACATTGCTCTCATGGCTAGTTTTGCAAGAACTGGTCTTTTTTCTGGACACAATACTGATATTCCTGATATACAAATTCCTATAGAACTTACATTGGCAAATCCTGCAAGAGAAACTGCAAGCATAAGACCTGTTCTTTCTGTCATTGATGCTAACATTGGTCCTAATTTTCCGAAAGCTACGAATTCATTTAGGATTAATTTTGACCCTAAAAGCTCTCCTGCTGTTAATACTTCTTTACCCTCAAGTCCCATCAAATAACCCATTGGGGCAAATACATATGATAAAATTGTTTCAAGGGATATGTTAAATATTCCAAGTATACCATTTATCAAAGCTACTATGGAAATGATAGCTATAAGACTTGCACCAATTGCCATAGCCATATTCATTCCATCTAGGGCACCGCTTGCTAGAGCATCTAGGACATTCTCGTTATCTCCTTTTCTATCCATCTTAACTTCTCCAAGTTCCTGGATTTTTTCAGTTTGTGGACAAACGATTTTCGATAATAGAATAGATCCTACTGGAACCATCGTTGATGCAATTAGTAAATATTCCATTGGGATTCCCAAGGCAACATATCCAGCTATAATAGATACTGACATAGATCCCATACCTGATACTAAGACTAGCATAACTTCACTTTCAGTCATGAAATTAAGGTATTTGGCTACAAGAATTGGTGAGTCTGTTTGACCTAAGAACATATTAGCTACAGCTACAAATGATTCAACCTCTGAGGTCTTAAATAGTTTTCCTATAACCCAACCTATCTTTGATACTACAAATCCCAATACTCCTGTGTAAAACAGCACTGCTACCAAAGCTGAGATAAATACAATGTTTGTCAAAGTTTGAAAGGCAATATAAATCCGGTTGGGGCAGCTGGATCTCCCAAAGATCCAAAGACAAATTGGATACCTTCGCTACCATAAGATAGAACTTTCTCAACGCCTGTACTTACTGCTGCTATAGCCTTCCTTCCTTGAGGCAACTTTACAAGAAGGCCCGCTATAATAAACTGAGCAAGCAAGGTTGTAAAGATTCTCTTTACATTTACAGCCTCCCTATTCATTGATATCGCAAACATGAAAGCTATAACAACAACTATCCCAAGAAGGTTTAACACTAACTTCATATAGATCTCCTATTTTCTAACTTCTCTATAAAAACTTGTTCCTGGGATTTGGCTATCTATGCCAAATATATCAGCAATAGTTTTACCAATATCCGCAAAAGTATTTCTTGTCTTTAGATCAACTCCTGATTTAATCTTATCTCCAAATATAATCATAGGAACATATTCTCTAGAGTGATCTGTAGATTCTGTTGATGGGTCACAACCGTGGTCTGCTGTAATAATTACTATGTCATCTTCCCTAAGTTTATTCATCATTTGTCCTAGTTGCTTGTCAAACTCACTAGCTGCATTTGCATATCCATCTACATCATTTCTATGACCATAAATCATATCGAAGTCAACCAAGTTTACAAAACATAAACCGTTGAAATCCTTATCACATAGGTCAAGAGTTATGTTCATTCCGTCGATATTATCTTCCATCTTGTAGCTTTCTTCGACAGATTTTCCTGCAAATATATCGTAGATTTTGCCTACTCCAATTGAATCAAAACCATTTTTCACTAAATCATCCATTACAATTGGTCCAGTTGGATCAAGGGCATAGTCGTGTCTGTTTCTAGTTCTTTCAAAAGATCCTTCTTTTCCAACAAATGGTCTTGCTATAACTCTTCCAACACCTAGATCTCCTTGTAATATCTCTCTTGCAATCTCACAACAACGATACAATTCTTCAAGGCTTATTACATCTTCATGGCCTGCTACTTGGAAAACTGAATCAGCTGATGTATATACTATCAAAGCTCCAGTTTCTAGGTGCTCTCTTCCATAATCTTTTATAACTTCTGTTCCAGAGTATGGTTTATTGCAAAGGATTTTTCTGCCTACTCTTTTTGAGTATTCTTCCAAGAAATCTTCTGGGAATCCATTAGGAAAAGTTGGGAATGGCTTTTCGGAAATTATCCCTGCCATTTCCCAATGACCTGTAGTTGTATCTTTCCCGTTTGAACTTTCAGCAAGTCTTGCAAAAGAAGCTTGAGGATTTTCCACATCTTCCTTACAATCAACACCTTCTATATTGAAAAGACCAAGCTTTTCTAAGTTTGGAGTTTTATACTTTTTGCTTTTAACAATTGCAGCTAAAGTATTGCTTCCTTCATCTCCATACTTTTTAGCATCAGGCATCTCGCCTATTCCAAAACTATCTAAAACTATTAAAAAAACTCTCTTCTTATTTTCCATGGCAAATCCTTAATAATCTGATTTATTTTCTTCGCCCTTTAGCATCTTGATTGCAGAGCTTGTTCCAATTCTATCGCAGCCTGCTTCGATGAAGGCTATCAAATCTTCTTTTGTTCTAACTCCACCAGCTGCTTTAATTTTAACATTTTCTCCTATGTGCTCTTTAAATAGGATTACATCTTCCATCCTAGCTCCGTCTGTACCAAAGCCTGTAGATGTTTTTATATAGTCAGCACCTGCATTAGTTACTGCCTTACACATGGCTATTTTCTCTTCTTCTGTTAGGTAACAAGTTTCAACAATAACCTTTAAAATTCTTTCTCCAACAGCTTCTTTTATAGCTCTAATCTCTTCTTCAACCTTTTCGTAGTCGCCATTTTTAACATCAGAAATATTTACAACCATATCAATTTCGCTTGCTCCGTATTCTATGGCTTTTTTAGCTTCTACTATTTTTGATTCTGTTAGATTGTATCCTAGAGGAAATCCAATTACTGTACAAATTGCTAGCTTATCACCATATTTTTTGTTAATTCTTTCGATGTATGATTGAGGAACACAAACAGATGCAGTCTTGTATTCTACAGCCTCATCACATAGTTTTTCTATATCTTCCCATGTAGAAAAAGGTTTTAGTAAAGTGTGATCAATATGAGCATAAATTTCTTTATTTTCCATAATAACTCCTTATAATCCTTTGTGAAAGGTTTTCCTTATTGTCTAGACATTTCGTTTCTTTTGTTATTTTTATTCTACAACAATCATGTTAATATGTCAACATAAAATGTTATAATTTTACCATTATTTTCTTAAAATAGCTTCTAGCCCTTAATTTATCAGATATTTATGGTACAATTAAGCTAAAGGTGGTTGGAGTATATGGCTAAAAAAGACGAAAGATTAAATAAAATAATAAGCATAGTCAAGAATAAAAACGGGTCTTCCATCAAGGAATTGGCAAGCGACCTGTCAGTCTCTGAGATGACTATAAGAAGGGATATAAAGATTCTTGAGGACAATAACATTATAGAGGTTTACCATGGGGCTGTTGTTTATAACCCTTCCTTGGATAACCCGACTCTCTCCCAAACTGAGTCGGACTATGACTTAGATCAGAATTTGAAATTAAACAATAGGCAAAAGGATTTGATTGGAAGAAGGGCTTCTAGTTTAATTAACGATGGAGATATTGTAATAATAGATACTGGAACTACTACTGATAAGCTTTCTAAGTATATTTCTAATGATATTTCTTCAACTTGTCTTGTTTTCTCATCAAATAACTTCCTGAATTTGATGTATAAGGATAATATCGACCTAATCCTTGCGGGAGGATTTTTCCACAGGAATACAGGGATGTTCGAATCACAAGCAAGCCTTAATGTTATAGAAAACACAAGAGCCAACAAAGTCTTCTTATCAGCAGCCGGAGTACATAAAAATTTGGGCATAACTTGTTCCAACTCCTACGAGTTAGCCACTAAGAAGCTAATTATTAAAAATTCTCTAGAGGTTATTTTGCTCGTAGACTCAAGCAAGTTCGATGCTGTAAAGGCTGTTCATTTTTGTGAGCTTGATGATATAGATATTGTTGTAACTGATAAAAATATAAGTAGAGATTGGCTTAGCTATTTAGAAGAAAAAAATATAAAAGTGATAATAGCTGATAAATAAAAGGCAGTGCTTAGGGTCTTTCTATAAACCTTAGGCACCGTCTTTTTTTGTTTATTAAATTTTATAATCTTTCATGTTCTTGCCAGCAATCATAACTGTCGATAGGTTGTGAAGGAGTGAAGAACTTGTATTTGACAAAATTCCTAGAACTCCTAAGATTATAAGGCTTGAGTTAATGGATACAATCTGCTTGTAGTCAGTTTTTATCCTTTTATCCATAGCCTTTGATAGTTTTACAACATCAACTAGGCCTTCTAGGCTGTCGCTTCCTATGGATATGTCAGAGATTTCTTTGGCTATATCAGCTCCCTGGTGCATTGATATGCCGACGTCTGAACTTGATAGGGCTACAGAATCATTTATTCCGTCTCCTATCATGACAACAGTCCTTCCCTTATCTTTCTCATCTATCACATATTTTTGTTTATCTTCCGGTAGAACTTGGGACTTGTAATAGTCAAGGCCTAGCTTTTCAGCTACACTCCTTGCTGCATTTTCTGCATCTCCTGTAAGCATGGCTATGTTATCGAAAGATAAGTCTCTAAGGTATTCCACCATGTCCTTGGCTTCTTCCCTTAGGGGATCTTCAATACAGATTACTGCTATAAGTCTATCGGCAAAGGCCATATAGAGAAGTGAATAATCTTCTTTGAGCCTATCAATTATATCCCTAGTCTTATCGTCTATTTCGACTCCCTCATCATCCAATATGAAGTGTTCTGAGCCAATCATAGCTACCTTGTCTACTATAGTAGTCTTTATACCATGAGCTACTATATATTCAGGCTTAGAGTGCATCTCTTCGTGTATTAGATTCCTTGCCCTAGCAGCTTCTACTACAGCACTTGCTATAGAGTGTGGGAAGTGCTCTTCAAGACAAGCGGCGATTCTTAGACATTCATTTTCCTCGATATCATCAAGGGCAATAACTTTAGCAACCCTTGGTTCAGACTTAGTTAGGGTACCAGTCTTGTCGAAGACAATGGTGTTGGCCCTAGATAAGTTTTCTAAGTATTTGCCTCCCTTAACCAAGACTTTCTTTTCAGATGCTTGGCTAATCGCCTTCATTATAGCTATAGGAATGGTAAGTTTTAGGGCACATGAGAAATCTACCATCAAGAATGACTTGGCCTTTTCTAAGTTTCTTGTAAGAAGGTAGGTAAGTCCTGCTCCTACGAAAGAGTACTTAACTAGACTATCAGCCATATTCTCTGCATTTTTCTGAGCCAAAGACTTGTTCTTTTCGCTATCTGAAATAAGCTCAATAATATGGCTTAACCTAGATTCATCGTATTTTTTCTTAGTTTCAACGATGATTGCTCCCTCTTCGAGGGCAGTTCCTGCAAAGACTATAGATCCCTCTGATTTCTTGACAGGATTAGACTCTCCTGTAAAAGAAGATTCGTTGACCATGGCAACACCCTTGATGACCTTGCCATCTACAGGAATTAAGTTACCCATTTCAACTTCTATTAAATCCCCTTCTTCAACTTCCTTGATATTTTTGATAATCTTCTCACCATTTTCGATTACAAACACATTATCAACATTTAAGGCAAGGGAATGAGCTAAGTCTTCTTGGGACTTCTTCATGGTGTAATCTTCAAGTTTTTCACCAAGGCCCAATAGGAACATTATGTTTGCGGCATCTCCAAACTGTCTTGTTGCAAGAGAGATTGAAATTGCAGTCGCATCCAAGACTTCTACATTTACCTTTCTCTTAATCAAAGACTTAACTCCAGCTTTGATAAATGGATAGGCCCTAAAGAATAGACCTATGGTTCCTAAAGGCTGAGGTAGGATATATTTGAAAAATATCCTAGTATACATGGCATCTCTTAAAATATGGAAGATGTCATTTTCTGATTGAGCCTCAAAGTCTACTCTTTCTATAGAGGTTTCCTCAATAGTCTTTAGGTCTAGGTCAAGGATTGCCCTAGCTATTTGAGGAATAAATCTCTCCTCGTAATTTACCGTGATGGACTTTGTGAGGATCGACACCCTACAAGACTTGACTCCTTCGATTTCTTCGATGCGATATTTTAGCTTGTTTAGATTTTCCTCTTTTATATAATCTTCATAGGTGAAACGGCTTCTGCCTTCGATTCTATGAGCAATAGAGGCTCTCATTACTTATTTTCTTCCTCAGAAGTTTCTTCTTCGCATCCACACTCGCATTCGCAAGCTACTTTTTCAATATCTTGTTCAGCTTCTTTTTTTGCTTCTTCAGCTTCTTCCTTAGCCTTTACTTCCTTAGCTTCTGCTAGGACATCTTCTGCTGAAACTCTGATAGATTCAATAGTTTTATCGATGGATTCCTTTACCTTTAGTCCTCCAACAACTGTGTTAACTGTTGCTTTTTTGGCAAGTTTTGAGTTGAGAACTTTTCCTCCAACTAAGCCTACTAATAATCCTGCTCCAACGCTTAATGCTTTCTTTTCTAACATGAATTCCTCCTTAAATTTTTAGGCTTTAATATCTTAACGAAAGTTTTACCTTAGCTTTGACCTAAAGCCTTTACTATGATTCTATTATACTCTCATTATTTAATTTTGAATAGAGGGTTTTCTAATTTTAAAACAATTCTTACTTTCCATCGATTACAGTATCAGAAAACCCAATCATCAAATTCAAATCAGAATTTTCTATTTGTAGGATTCCGTATTCTACTAGGCTTACTTCCGGATTATCCTTATATCTTTTATCGGGGCTTCCATCTTTGTTGGCGTGTTTATAAGTTTTTTCTAAGATTGTTGCATCTTTGGCGATTTCCCCTTCTTCCTTAAAGTCTTCTGCCCTAAGATCTACTTTTAGATCCTTGTAGTCAATAGCCTTAAGGTCTTTGTTTTTCTGAAGTAGAAGGGCATCTGGCAAGAAGCTTATCATTATATCATCCGTCTTGAGGCTTATTATCTCTACATTTGTATCTATTCCATTAGGAAGTCCCTTCACTATTCTTAGGGGGCTCCTATCTAGGATTAGATCATTTTCTAGATCATTTATTAGAAAGACTTCATCACTTTCTAATATCCCTGCCAAAAGCTTATTGCTAAGGTCGTATTCTTCCTTGGATCCGTCTTCGAAGTCATATTCTAGGCTTACTGGTTCTGGATTTTTCTTATAGAAATAAAGAATAGCACCTATTATTGTAAGGCCTATGAGTAAGGGATTTATGAAAAATAAAAATATTCCTGCAACAGAAAGAATAAGGCCGACAAGCTTGTAGGGTCTTTCTTCCTTTCTACTTTCTAGGACATCTTCTAGGGCAGTTGACTTGATGTTTTTAAAGTCAATAGTTGATGTTTTATTTATTATTTTTCCTTCTTTGTTTTTGTTTTCTTCTGTATGATTTTTCCCTAAATCATTTAGGGGATTTTTGAATTCTTTCTGATAGGATAGGCCTGTTCCGGGGATATAGGCCGTTCCCCTGATATTTCCCTTGGCTGTTTTTGTTATCCTAAAGCCCTTGCCGCCCCAAGAAAACCCAGGACCAGTCTTTGACATGTTTATCCTAAAACCCTTACCTAAATTTATACTTTTTCTAAATCTAACTCCCATAATATCATCCTTTCATAAGTATTATATCATAAGAAAAATATTTTTAGGCAAAGAAAAACTGCTAGGTTATACCCAGCAGCTTTAATTTTTCTATTATTTTAGTGTTGCATACATTATAGCTTTGATTGTGTGCATTCTGTTTTCAGCTTCATCAAATACTTTAGATTTGTGTGATAGGAATACATCTTCTGTAACTTCCATACCGTTTAGTTCGTATTTGTCGCCGAATTTATCATAGATCTCTTTACCAACTGTTGTGTTTAAGTCGTGGAAAGATGGTAGGCAGTGCATGAAGATTGTTTCTTCTTTAGCATTGTCCATTACCTTTTGGTTAACTTGGAATGGGTGAAGTTGTTCGATTCTGTCAGCCCAAACTTCTTCTGGTTCTCCCATTGATACCCAAATATCTGTATATATTACATCAGCATCTTTTGTGCTTGCCATTACATCTTCACTAAATTCAACTTTTGAACCGTGTTTTTTAGCGAATTCTCTAGCTAGTTCTTGAACATCTTCTTCTGGCCATAGGTCTTTTGGTCCACAACCGATGAAGTTGATACCAAGTTTTGCACATGTTACTGCTAGGGAGTTACCCATATTGTTTCTGCAATCGCCCATGTATACAAAGTTTAGACCACGAAGGCGTCCAAAGTTTTCTTTGATTGTAAGCATATCAGCGATCATTTGAGTTGGATGCCATTTGTCTGTTAGACCATTCCATACTGGAACTCCTGCATTATCAGCTAACTCTTCTACTAAATCTTGTCTAAATCCTCTATATTCGATACCATCGTAGAATCTACCTAAAACTTTTGCAGTATCAGCTATTGATTCTTTCTTACCCATTTGGCTTGAACCTGGATCTAGATATGTTACTCCCATACCAAGGTCCATACCAGCAACTTCGAATGAGCATCTTGTTCTTGTTGATGTTTTTTCGAATAATAATACTATGTTTTTACCTTGTAGATAGTTGTGTGGTGTTCCTGTTAATTTTAAGTTTTTAAACTCTTCTGATAGTTTGATTAAGTATAAAACTTCATCTTCTGTAAAATCTTTAATAGCTAATAAATTGCGTCCTCTTAAGTTAACTCCCATTTTAATCTCCTTATTTTTTTATTTTACATAATGCTAAAGGAAAATTCGTCATCCTCTAACATAATTGTAAGCACATTTGTACTATCCAAGTCATCTTGTAAGATTTTTCTAGAAACCATGGTTACAATCTTATCATCAACCACTCTTCTAATCTCTCTAGCCCCAAATTCTTCATAATCTGAGAGGTCTACTATTTTTTCGATGACTTCATTTGTGTAGGCAAAGTTTACTCCGATTTCCTCAAAATCATTTTTAACTTCTTCTAGGTAAATCTTTGTGATTTCCATAAGATCTTCATAAGATAAGGTATTAAACTTAACTATTGCATCAAGCCTATTTATAAATTCAGGCTTAAAGTATTGGTAAAGTTCATGCTTATATAGATCGCTGTCATCTTCCCCCGCCAATATATTAGATGTCAAAATTATAATAGTATTGGTAAAGTCTATGGTTATACCTCTATTATCAGTTAGTCTCCCCTCATCGAGTATTTGAAGTAGGATGTCAAAGATTTGTTTGTTAGCCTTTTCTATCTCATCAAATAGAATTACTGAATAAGGATTGATCCTCACTTTTTCAGTAAGCTGGCCACCTTCTTCATAACCGACAAATCCTGGAGGAGCTCCAATAAACTTAGTTGTGGAATTTGAATCCATATACTCACTCATGTCAAATCTTATTAGGCTTTCTTCCCCTTCGTAGAGGGTATCAGCCAGAACCTTTGCCAAATAGGTCTTACCAAGTCCTGTATTTCCTGTAAAAAGAAATGTCCCTATTGGCTTGTGCCTATTTTTCATGCCAACAGCTGTTCTTATTATTGCATTTGATATCTTCTCTACAGCTTCTCGTTGGCCTATTACTTTTTTACCCAGAGCCTTGTCTATATTTAAGATTTTTTCCTTCCTATCTTGATTCAAATCCTCTACTGGTATCTTAGTTATCCTAGATATCAGAGTTTTGATATGATTTTCTTCAAGCTTTTCTATTTTGACAAATTCATATTTTTTGTTCAGGTAGGATTTCTCTTCTTTTCTAAGCTCCGGAAGTTTTACCTTAGTAATTTTAGTATATTCCTCGAATTTATCCTCATTTAGTAATCTTTTTTTGATAAATTCAAGCTCTCTTATATCGCTTCTTATCCTTCTTAGATCTCTTAAATCTTCTGTTTCTTCTTGTTTTATTTCAAGATTATTCTCGTAAAGCTTCTTTAGCTCATCTAACTTGCTTTTATTCTTATCGTTATCTTTAAGCTGTAGGCTTTCTTCCAATTCTAGAATATCTTCTCTTAATTCATCAAGACTATCCGGTGTATTTTCAAGCTTATTTTTAAGCATTGATGCCGCCTCATCCATAAGATCTATCGCCTTATCAGGTAGCTTCCTATCAGTTATATATCTATCAGATAGGTCTACACAAGCCTTTATCGCCTCATCTGTTATTATCAGATTGTGAAAGTTCTCGTAGTTAGTTTTTATACCACGAAGAATATCATAAGACTCTTCTAAGCTTGGCTCTTTTATCAAAATCTTCTGGAAACGGCGTTCGAGCGCTCCATCTTTTTCTATATGAGACCTATATTCAGCAACAGTTGTCGCTCCTATTATAGTTATTTCTCCTCTGGATAGCTTTGGTTTTATGATATTTGAAATATCAATCCCGCCTGAAGAGCTTCCTGCTCCAACAATTGTGTGAATCTCGTCTATGAATAGGATGATTTTTCCTTCAAACGAGGTTACTATATCCATCAAATCTTTAACTCTTGATTCAAATTCACCTCTTAAACCAGTACCTGCTAATACGCTTGATATATTTAGTGAAAATATTATCTTATCTTTTAGAAAATCAACCACATCTCCTTGGGCAATCTTTAGAGCTAGTCCCTCTACAACTGCAGATTTACCAACTCCAGGCTCACCTATTAGGATAGGGTTGTTTTTTATCCTTCTTGTTAGAATTTCAGATAATCTATCTACTTCCTCATCCATGCCTATAACTGGATCAATTTTACCTTCTTTAGCTCTTTTGGTAAGATCTATCCCATATTTGTCGATGAGATCTCCTATTTTTTCGCTAAATCGTTCGCTAGTTTCTACTTCTTTTTCTTTATTTACAAGATATTCTTCACATTTTTCTTGCCTTAGGCCAACTTTTTCTAGTATATGTTTGCTAGTAGTCTTGCCTAAATCAAAGAAAGCTAGAAATAGATGGCTTGTAGTTATTTTCTCAGCGTATCTTTTCTTGGCATTTTCTTTGGCAAGTAGCAAGGCGCGTTGGTAATCTCTTGAAAAATAAAGCTTGCTAAGTCCATCATTTGACCTTAATTTTCCTATAGCTTTTGTTATTTCATCAGCTAAGTTATCTTTATCTACAGAAAATTCCTCAAGCATTGTATCTAGGACGTGGTTTTCTTGATCTGTTACAGACTTTAGTAGATGAAGGTCTGTGACTTCTTGATTTTTATTGAGGAGGGCGAGGTTTCTGGCTTCCTTAATCGCCATTGATGCCTTCAGTGAATATATATCTTTCATTGACCCTCCTTATATTTTTTACTTAACTATTTTTGTTCCTACTTTTCCTTCTAATCCATCCAAAGCTTTGTCTAGTGAAGTTATTATTGCTTCACCTTCTGGATTTTCTTCTAAGAATTTAAGACAAGCTTCTATTTTTGGTAACATAGATCCCTTAGCGAATTGACCTTCTTCTATATATTTCTTGGCTTCATCTACGCTAATTTCTCTAAGTTCCTCTTGGTTTTCCTTGCCAAAATTGATATATACACTATCAACTGCAGTTAGGATTAAAAGTTTATCTGCATTTATATCTGCTGATATTTTACTTGCAACAAAATCTTTATCAATTACAGCATCTACTCCAACAATAGTACCATCTTCATCAAAGACTGGAATTCCACCGCCGCCACCTGTAACTACAGCTGTATTATTTTCTAGCAAAGTTTTTAGGGTTTCTATTTCCTTTAATCTAACTGGTTTTGGACTTGCAACTACTCTTCTATAGCCTCTGCCTGCATCTTCTTTGAAAGTATAACCGTCTTCTTTTTCGATTCTTTCTGCTTCTTCTTTGCTATAGAATGTTCCTATTGGCTTAGTTGGATCTTTGAAGGCAGGATCGTTTTTGTCAACTTCTACTTGGCTAACTATTGTTACAACCTTCTTGTCGATTTTTCTTTTCTCAACTTCATTTTCAATTGCTTGTTGAAGGTGATATCCTATATAGCCTTGGCTTAGAGCAACACATTCTACCAAAGGAAATTCTGGTATGCTTTCATCTATTTCACTTGCCTTAGATAATCCTAAGTTTATTACACCAACTTGTGGTCCATTTCCATGAACGATGGCTACATTTTCATAATTTTCTATAATATCTGCCAAGGCCTTAGAAGATCCCTTCACTGCCTCTAATTGCTCTTTTGGACTATTTCCTAGGGCGTTTCCACCCAATGCTACTACTATTGTCTTCATCTATGCTCCTTTCTCAAAAATGATGGTTTGTGTAAATTTTCTTTATTTCTTATTTTTTTGATCTAGTTTATAATAATTCTCTCCATTAAAGAATTCTTTTTTAATGTCTTTTATCTCTCCGCTCATAGCAATTAATCCTATCATATTAGGTATTACTACAAGTCCTAATGTAAAGTCTAAGAATACTCCAGCCTTTTCGAAAGATACAAATATTCCAAGAAGAATCATAAGTGATGCTACAACTCTCATAATCTTACCAACCTTAGTACCAAATAGATATTCAGCTTGTTTTTCACAGTAAAATACTATTACTATAATTGTTGATAATACAAATAAGAATAAGCTTATTGATATTATGATTGATCCCGCTTGACCGAATATAGTGTTAAACGCTCTTTCAACTGCTACTGGTGCTAGTTGGTCGCTTTCTGCTTGGCTTAGACCTGGTTGCCATACTCCTGATAAAAGAACTGTTAGGGCTGATATTGTACAAACTATAATTGTATCCGCAAATACTTCAAATACTCCCCACAAACCTTGTCTAGCTGGGTGATCTGTGGTAGCTGCAGCATGACCATATCCTGCAGAACCCATACCAGCTTCGTTAGAATAAACACCACGAGCAACACCCATAGATATTACCTTAGATAAAGCAGCTCCACCAACTCCTCCAGCAACTGCTTTTGGATTGAAGGCACCTTTGAAAATATATCCAAGGACTCTTGGCACATCACCTATGTGCATAATAATTATGATTATACCAAAAAGTATATATAAAGCTGCCATTATTGGAACTAGTTTTTCTGTAACTCTACCAATTTGTTTTACTCCACCAAACACTACAATTGAAACAATTATAAAAATAACTATGATAGCAATTGTTTTGATAATGTTTTCGTTTAAGTTAGTTGCAGCAAATACATTTTTAACAGGATTTGCTGCTGATAGAGTTTGAAGAGTAATTGATGGAAGGATTTCAATCATAAAGAAGAAAGCTGCCAAAGCTCCCATTGCCTTACCAAGACCACCCTTTAGTCCGTTCTTTAACATATAAGAACATCCACCAACGAAGTCTCCATCTTCATTCTTCTCCCTATATTTGATAGATAGGGCAACTTCTGCAAACTTTGTTCCTTGACCAATAATTGCAGCTATCCACATCCAGAATATGGCTCCAGGACCTGCTGCAAATATTATGGTTGGAGCAACAACTATATTTGCTGCTCCAATAGATGAAGCAAGGGCTGTGGTCATGGCTTGGAAGGCAGAAACTGTACCAGATCCTTCTGCATTTTTAGAAAACATCTTTCCAAAAGTTTGTCTCATGATATATGGGAAATATCTTAATTGAAAAAATCCAGTTTTAATATTGATAATTAGCCCACCACCCATTACTAGAGCAAGCAGTGGCCATCCCCATAACCATTCCGTAAACGATTTTATAATTTCTAGCATAATTTACTCCTTGTTGAAAATCACAACAAACCACCATCTTTTTTTAATTTTATTATCTAAAGTAGATGTAAACTTCAAATAATATAGTCAATCTAGGAATTATTTCTCTCCTATAATTTAGATCAGAAAGCCTCCATGTATCATGAAAGATAACTCATCTTATAAACCCATCTATATCATTTACTCATAATAAAGAGGTTTAATACTGTGACCTTGTAATCATTATACAAAAGAAATCGTTTTTAAATAAGACAAATACATATTTTATTTTTGTAAATAGAAATATATTTTGATTTTAAGTCTTTATGATATAATTGTTATATAAACTAGACGGTTAAAGAAAAAGAGGAGATGATTCATATAACTAAAAAAACAAATATACAAGATGAGTCTACTTATTTTGAGACAAATAAAAATAAACTTCCCCTAATAAATTTGGGAGATGAAATTTTCACCGAAAAGACAGAACCACTCCTTCATACAAATGCAAGGTTTTGGATCATAAAAAAGGGAGCTGCCCTTGTTAACATCCAAGGAGAAGATGTAGAAATAAAAAAAGGATATATGGTAGGGATCCTCCCTTGGTACTACACTCAAATAAAGGAAGTAACCGAAGATCTTCTTATGGATGTAGTTGTTTATGATTTAGACTTTGTAAATATCCTCTTTAAAAGAACTAATGATTTATTTATGAAAGACTATTCCCTAAGCAAGTTAGTTTCTGACAATATATATGTCACACTTTCTAGCGAAGAAGAAAAGGAAGTAGCTTTTATCCTTGATAAGCTTAAAAATGAACTTGCCAAATACAAACAAGGCGATAAGTTTTCTAACCATATGATTTTTGTAAAACTTATGGAAATAGTCGTGATTTTTGAGAAAAATATAGATTTTTCTAGTAAAAAAAAACTAAAAAATAAGCATGATATCCAAATATTTCACTATATTTACTCCAATTTAAATGAAAATATCAACCTTAAAAATATATCTGAGAATTTTTATCTAAGCCAATCTCAAACCAGCAAATATATAAAGGAAACTACAGGTCTAAGCTTTAGCTCGCTTGCATCTATGATGAAGCTAATAAAGCTAATGGGTTATCTAAACTTTTCGCAAATGAACTTAGAAGAACTCTCTGTTATATTAGGATTCAAGGATCCATCACATCTTTCCAAGTTTTTTAAAGCAAAGCTTGGGATAAATACTAGTGAATTTAAAAATAAAACTAACAACAATACAAAAAAAGTCATAGACTTAGCTAAAATGGAGGAGATAACTTCATATCTATACAAATACTATTATATGGACTTAAACCTTGAAGATTTATCCATAAAATTTAGACTAAACCCTACAGAGATAAACAATTCCTTCGATTTTTACCTAGATAAATCCTTCGATTCCTACCTAACTTATATAAGGATTATAAATGCAGCCAAAATACTTCTGATAAAAGATGACACAGTAACTGATATAGCCTATACTGTTGGTTTTAACACAACTAAGACCTTTAATAGGAATTTTAAGAAAATCTATGGAATAAATCCCAGCGATTTTAGGAAAAAATTAATCTACCAAACCGAAATTATGTAAAGTATTTAAAATAAATAAAATCATAAATTTTATGTATACAAAAAATCCACCCCTGAAAGGTGGATTTTTCTTATATTCTATGCTTTTTATTTTTGATTTAAGTTTCTATCGATATTTTTAACGAAGTCTTGAGAGTTTGTAACCATTGTTTTTGCAGTTAATGTTCCTCTGTCTGATAGTTTGTTAACGGCAAATTCTTGGATATCAACTGTATACATAAATACTGGTCTTATTTCTCCATTGATTTCATTGTATGATGGAGTCATATTACCTGTAGCAATTGTAAATAGAATTGCTGATGACATGATTACTGTTGATGATTGTTTGATGTTTCTTCTCATCTCATCTTGAGCTTCGTATACATTGTTATAAGTGTCATTAAAGGTGTATCTATCTCTGATTGTTCCAGCTATTACTAGGTTTACATTATTTCTAATTGCAGCTGCAACAAATCCTGTTTCTATGCCTTCTTTTTCTACATATTCTTTGATAGAACCGTATTCATTTACTCTGTTAATTACTTCATAGAAGTTTTCTCTTGTATTTTGGCTATTTAGATATTCTTCTTGACCTTCAACTGTCTTAAACTTAGCTCTTTCAAGGTCATAAGCAACAGCTGCTGTACCACAGAAGATTGCATTTGCATATCCATTTTCTACAAGTCTAGCTAGGGCATCGTCACTTTCTTCATCAAGAGATGTTGCTGTACCAAGTACCCAAGTTACATAGCCATTATTTTCTTTTTCATATTTTAGGATTTCATAAAGTTCGTCGTAGTCTTTAGAAAAGGCAGTTTCTCTTGATCTTCCTTCTCTAAATCCAAATGTCGCTTCTTCTTTGCTGGATTTATCTACGAAACCTTCTGTATAAACATAGATTCCTTCAGATCCGTCTTCTTTACGTCCAACAACGACTTTGTCACCTTTTTTAAGGTTTCTAAATTCTACTACATCAACTCTTTCATTTCCTGGTTCATCTATTGCTACTGCAACAGTATCCATCCTAGATTGTAGGGCTAGAACCCATTTATCATTTATCTTGAAATATTCTGGGAAAACTGATAGAGCGTGATAGCCTTCTGGGCTTATTCCGTCTTCTTCTACTTCTACAAGTTTAGCATTTGGAAATTTATCAAATTTCTCATCAAATTCTTTAGGGAAGTATTTTGGCATTTCAAATTTATAGTCCATCATCTACTCCTCTCTTCCTTGGCTCATTGCCTTTTTATCTTCAATAGAAGCTTCACTGCTCGCTTCTTCTACTTCGTAAACGTGTTCTTCATCATAAGATAGGTATTCTTCTGGAACAAGTTCTTTTTCTAAGTTCACTACAAAGTCTTGAACATTTGTTACAAGAGTTCTTACAGCAATTCCTTCTCTAGCAGCAGATACTTTTCTAACTGCGTTTTCTGTAACATCTACTGTAAAGATAAATACTGGAACTATATTGCCATTTTCATCTACTCTATAGCTTGTAGCTGTCTCTGCAGTTGAAGCTGAGTGGAGGGTTGTAGCAAGACAAATAATAAGATTTGACTTATCTGTAGCAACTCTTACATTGTCCAAAGAGTCATATACATTACCTGTAACTTCTGGAAGTGGTCCATCATCTCTAATAGATCCAGCTAGAGTAATTGGAACACCTAGTCTATTTAGAGTTTTAATAAATCCATCACGAACATTTCCTTCATTTATGAATTCATCTATAGAACCAACTTTTCTTATAGCATTTAGTGTATCCAAGTGATTGTAGTGACCTAGTGGATCAGATTCTTGAGTGTAGATATCTTGACCAAGAGCTGTGTTTAAATAACCACCTTCAAGGTCGTGAGTAGCCATAGCATTTCCACCAAGAAGAGCTTGAACGTATCCGTTTTCTGCAAGTCTTGATAGACCATTTCTTGTATCATAGTCAAATACAACAGCAGGTCCTAGAACCCAAGTGATATTTCCTTCTGATTCTTTTTCAGCTCTAAGTAATTCGTAAAGAAGTTTGTAGTTTGATGTATTTGATGCTTCAACAAAATCTCCTCCACGAGAAAAAACTTCCTCTGAGAAACCTTGTGCATATTTTAAAACACCTTCACTACCATCAGTTTCACTTGCGATAACTACCTTATCACCTTTTTTAAGGTTTCTAAACTCTCTTACAAATACCTTTCCATCTTCAACAACTGCAACACAGTCTTGAGAACTTCTTTCTGGAATTTGCCAAGATCCATCAACCTTGTAATAAGTTGGCATGTGGCTTGTTAAATAAAAACCCTTTGGGCTTACACCATCTTTTGTAACTTCTGCTGTAGTTACATCTTTAGCAGAAGCATATTTTTCTTCCGAAAAATTAGGTGGTGTAAATAATAAGTCTTCTCTCATTTTTTCCTCCTATTTCTTTAAACAATCTCTTATAATATCATATTAGTTTAAACTAAGGAAATCAATAACTATTCCCGAGACAAACGGACATATGAACTATTATTTCTGGTATATTAAACATTTACCCAATTTGTTTGTTTTTTTAACAAAAAACTTCATCATTCATTTTATAAATAATATTAAAATTAATATCAATTTTTATTATTTGACAAAGGAAAATATCGAGTATAATTAAACTAGATGTTAGATATATTAAACCTCAAGGAGGACTTATGAATAAACTTATGAAAATAAAAAACTTCATACCTATGTATTTTAAGGCTATGAAAAATAAAAATACACCAAAAGCTGCCAAGTTTTTAGGTATTCTTGCAATCGCTTATGCAATTTTGCCGGCAGATATGATCCCAGATGCCATCCCAATCCTTGGAGTACTAGATGATGCAACCATTCTTCCTCTACTAATCTATCTTACAACAAAGATGATACCTAAAGATATATACAAGGAAGAAGAAATAGCTATCAAATAGATCTAAAACTATTAAATTAGTTTACGATACAAACAATAATAATATCTAAAATTCAATTTAAAAAAGTGTATCAGCCTATTCATTACTTATAAATTAGGTTGATACACTTTTTTTATAAACAATTATATTTATTTCTATCAATTTAAAGAATTATTCTTTCATTTTACTAATTTTTTCAGAAAATCTGTTTACCTCTTTTTCTGCCCTCTCATCATCGCCACCATAAATTTCACTACCCAATCTTGAGTAAAATTTATATATATCAGATCTTGTATCAGACAAATCCTCATACAATTCAGAACGCAAAGAAGAAATATTTTTATACTCATCTGATCCTAATTTAGACCATTCTCCATAGTCTACATTATCTTGCGCATCATTTATAACACCAGAATAAAATGCATCTTCCAAATCATCTGTTATATCTTCATATATATCCTCTTCTTCATCACAAGCATCTTCATAGATTCCTTTTAATATGCCATCTAAGTCATCATATTTTTCGTATTTAGATTTATCGGATTTTAGTATTTGATTTGCGTATTCAACGCTGTATTCTCTTAGTCTAATCCCTAAATTCTTTTGCTCTTCTACAATTGATGCATAGTATTCTTCTATAACTTCTATATTTTGCTTATATAAGTCATAACTATTTATTTTAGCTTTAATCTTTTCATTAGAATCCTTTAGTTTTTCAACGGTATTTTCTACATCACTTATAGCTTTATTTTCAATTGAATCTAAATCTCCTTCTCCTGCATTCTCATTTGCATTTTCGAGTTTATCTTCATTTTCAGGTGGTTTTTCAGAATTTTCATTAATATCTTCTTCTGTTTTTATTTTATCAATTACTGTATCAGTTTTACTTTTTTGATTGCTACATCCAGCAAAAATACCAAAAGCTAGTATACATATAAGGATTTTTTTAAATTTCATAACTTCTCCTAATTTATTAAATATATTTCCTTTGCTTAACATTATATATATATATATATATTGTCAACTATTTTATAGTATTTATTACTAGATTAAAGTGATTTTCAGTTCTTTGTTTTCTTATTTTTATATTTATAAAAATAGTAAACCCTAAATCCAAATTAAGGATTATAGGGTTTACTAAAATAATTTTTATTCTACTGTTACAGATTTAGCTAAATTTCTTGGTTTGTCTACGTCAATTCCTTTGGCTATTGATGTGTAATATGCCATAAGCTGAGTAGGGATTACAGAAAGGATTGGATACAAAATATCTATTGTTTCTGGAAGGATAAGTGTTTTTTCACTAACTTTTCTTATCCTAGAATCATCTTTACTTGTTATAGAGAATACTTTTGCTCCACGACTTTTAACTTCTTCTACATTGGATAGAGTTTTATCCAAGAGATTTCCTTGAGTCATTATCGCTATTACCGGAGTAGCTTCTTCAATCAAGGATATGGTTCCGTGTTTAAGTTCTCCAGCAGCAAAGGCTTCTGTATGGATGTATGATACTTCCTTTAGTTTCAAAGCAGCCTCGATGCTTGTTGCATAATCCAAGGATCTTCCTATATAAAACAAGCTCTTGCTATCCTTTATTTCGTAAGCAAATTCTTTGATGGATTCATCATTCTTTACAAGTTCTTCTACTTTCTTAGGAATAGATTTAAGTTCCTTCAAGATATTTTCATAAGATGAAAGCTCAATTCTACCTAGTTTTATAGAAAAGTCTAGGGCTAGTAAATACAAGTTTACAACTTGAGTGATGTAAGCCTTGGTACTTGCAACTGCTATTTCTGGACCTGCATAGCAATAGATAGATTTAAGAGCTTCCCTATCCATTGATGAGGCAAGGGTATTTGTTATGAGTAATGTCTTAGCATTTTTTTCTTTACTAAGTCTAAGAGCCTTCAAACTATCGGCAGTTTCCCCTGATTGAGATATCAATATTACTAGAGTATTCTCATCTATAAATGGATCGTTATATCTAAATTCTGAAGCTATATCACAAATTACTGGGATTTTCGCTATTTTTTCAAAAGCATATTTTCCTACAAGACCTGCATGGTAGGCTGTTCCACAAGCTACTATATAAATCTTGTTTATATTAGCTATTTCTTCTTTAGTAAACGAATTTTCTTCAAAATTAACTCTATTATCTTTTACATTTACCCTCAAAAGTTCATCTATGGCAGAACCTTCTTCATTGATTTCCTTGATCATAAAATGATCATAGCCATCCTTACTTGCAGCATCTACTGACCATTCTATGGTCTTGATTTCTCTAGAAACTTCACTATTATTTTCATCGTAAATCGTGTAGCTACCACCATTTATGTCGACTAAATCTCCATTTTCAAGATATATTACATCTCTAGTATATTTTAAAAGAGAAGGAATATCACTTGCCATTAGAAATCCATCTTCCATCACTCCAAAGACAAGGGGAGATTCTACTCTCATACCTATTAATCTATCTGGCTCATCAGACGCGATTATTCCACAAGCAAAAGATCCTACAAGTTTTTCTTTGACTATTTCACAAGCTTTGAGGATATCGCCTTGGTAATATTTTTCGATTAATACAGCTATGACTTCAGTATCTGTTGATGATTTGAAAGTATAACCTTCCTTTTCCAGATCATTTTTAAGCTGTCTATAATTTTCAATAATCCCATTGTGAACTACAGCAATCTTACCATTGTTTGATAGATGTGGGTGGCTATTGATATCTGTGGCTGCTCCATGAGTTGCCCATCTGATATGACCTATACCAATGTGGCCTTCTATAGGATTAGCCTCCAAAGCTTTCTCTAGGTTGATAAGTTTTCCTGCTCTCTTTTCAAAATCAATGCCCTTATCATTTGCCACAGCTATCCCTGCTGAGTCGTAACCACGATATTCTAACTTCTCTAGTCCATCAATGATTACCTCTCTTGCATCTAGCTTTCCCTTATACGCTACTATTCCGCACATAGTAACCTCCTATTAAATTGTAAATTTTATGAGGCCACTGTATCTTCTCTGTCCATTTGATTGCTCAAATGTTTTGTCTAATACTAGGGCTGTGAACCCAGACAGCTCCCGCCGAACTTTCGATAACTGTCTTCCTCGTCATCCACTAGGGATCTGGCGCTTCTTTGTTTTTTACCTCATCTTGTTATTATATTCTATTTTTGAATTTTCTGCAAAACAAAATCCCCAAAAAACTAAGCTTTGGGGATTTATATTAAATTATTAAAGCAAATATTATAAAAGGTGAAAGTATCAGCAGTACCCATGGCAAGAATACTTTCATTGCCGCCATAAACATCGCTATTTGGTCGTGTTTATCTAGGTTATCCTTGTCTAATAGACTTTCTTTTTCATAGATTTCTTCAGGACTTTTTCCTTTGAATCTATCTATGGGAGCTTTCATATTGCACTCATTTCTTCCAATTCTTCTTCTTTTTTAGCTTTTTCTAACTTGTTTTTCTCGAAGGCCTTTTGTTTTTCTTCTTCAGATACATCTAACAAGTGACAAGCTACAAAGTGACCATCTTCTCTCTCTTTAAATTCTGGCTCGAAGTTTGCACATATATCCATTGCATATTCACATCTTGTGTGGAACCTACATCCTTTTGGTGGTTTAACTGCTGAAGGTATATCTCCTTCTATAACTTGAAGCTCTTGACCTTGGTCCACATCAGTTCTTGGGATCGCTCTAAGTAGAGCCTTTGTGTAAGGGTGAAGTGGATTTGCAAATATCTTTTCAGAATCAGCAAGTTCTACTAATACTCCCAAATACATTACCCCTATCCTATCTGAGATATATTTTACAACTGATAGGTCGTGGGTTATGAAAAGGTATGTTAGATTATTCTCATCTTTTAAATCTTGGAGAAGGTTTATGATTTGTGATTGGATTGATACGTCAAGGGCACTTACTGCCTCGTCACAAACTATAAAGCTTGGTTTTAGAGCAAGAGCTCTAGCTATACCTATTCTTTGTCTTTGTCCACCTGAGAATTGGTGAGGATATCTGTGAAGGAAGTATGAGGCAAGACCGCACTTATCCATAGTTTCCTTGATATATTCGTTGTATCCTTCTTCTTTTCTACTCTTGAACAAATCGTGTCCTAGAACACCTTCGCCTATTATATTTCCTACAGTCATCTTGGTATCAAGAGATCCATATGGGTCTTGGAAGATCATTTGTAGGTCTTTACGTAAGCTTCTCATCTCCTCATCATTAAGCTCTGATAAGTCTATTCCATCATCCCTAAGCTCTTCTAGTTCTCTAAACTTATCATTGCCTTCAAGAGTTTTTCTATAGGCTTCAATCTTAGAATTTTTCTCTTCTATTTCTCTTGTCTTGGCGTCTCTTTGATTTGTTAAATCCTTGTATTTGGGATCTTTAGCCAAGCTATCATGGTATTCATCCCATGATCTAGATCTCATTTGAGTTTTTTGCTCTTTTTCTTCGATGCTTGTTAGGATAGCTGCTCTTTGTTTTAGGATATCGTATTTTTCTTTTAACAAACCAGATACCTTGTTCAAGTCATCACTAGAAAGAAGACCACCTGCGATTCTTACCATGTTTAAATAATTTTCTTCGATTTCACGACGTTTAAACATAGCCTTCTCGTTTAGTTCAGCTCTCTTCTCATCAGTATCAGCTTCATCTAGATTTTTGTAAATATCATTTAGTTCATCAAGCTCTGTGTGATACTTTGGAAACTGACTTGGGATTTTCTTTATCATATCGAGCATGTAGGCTGGAGCCATATCCTCGATTGTCTTTCCATAATAAAGAGTTGTTCCTTCTGTTTGATCGTATATTTGTAGGAGAGTTCTACCAAAGGTTGATTTACCACAACCAGACTCTCCTACAAGTCCTAGAGTTTCACCTTGGTATATATCCAAAGTTATAGATTCGTTGGCGTGAACGTATTCTCCTGGACCCTTGTCAAAGAAGGATTTTTTCTTAAGAGGGAAATATTTTTTTAGGTTTCTTATTTTAAATAAGACTTTTTTCTCATCGTTAGTTTGCATTTTCTTCCCTCTCCTTTCTATTTGGATAATGGCATCTGATCTTTTGGTTCTCGTTTACAGAAACAAGATCAGGCATTTCTTCTATACATTTTTTGGTAGCAAACTTACACCTATCAGCAAACTTACATCCTTTTGGCAAGTTTAGTGGGTGTGGTACGCTTCCTGGTATTATATCTAATCTCTCGTTCCTATCTGATGTTATAGATGGGATTGAATTTAGTAGTGCTACAGTGTATGGATGGTTGTAGTCTGTAATATCGTGTTTAAAGATAAACTCTACTGGAGATTGCTCAACGATTTGTCCACAATACATTACAGCTACTTCATCTGCCATTTGATTTATAACTCCTAAATCGTGAGTTATAAATAAGATTGAAGTTCCAGCTTTTTCCTTTAGATCATTCATTAATCTTAGTATTTGAGCTTGGATTGTAACGTCTAGGGCGGTTGTTGGCTCGTCAGCTATAAGAAGTTTTGGTTCACAAGCAAGCGCCATGGCAATCATAACCCTTTGGTTCATACCACCAGATAACTCAAATGGATATTGTTTAGCCACAACATGTGGGTTTGGGATTTTAACTGAAGCAAGAAGTTCCTCACATCTTTGGGCAGCTTCTTTTTTGTTCATTCCCCTATGAAGCATCAAAACTTCTGATATTTGCTTTTCTACTGTAAATACTGGGTTTAGAGAGCTCATTGGCTCTTGGAATATCATAGAAATAGCATTTCCTCTGATATGTTCCATTTGACTAGTTTTATATTCTGATATTTTTTCTCCATCAAATATAATCTCACCGTCATAAATTTTTTGGTTAGATTCAAATAGTTGAAGGATACTCATAGCAGTTTGACTCTTTCCAGATCCACTTTCTCCAACAAGACCCAAGGTCTTTCCAGCATCGACTGTAAATGATACGTCATTTACAGCCTTTATAAGACCACGTCTTGTTTCAAAGTAGGTGTGGAGATTTTTTATTTCTAATAAGCTCATAATTTCACCTATCTCTCATTTGCTCTTGGGTCGATGGCATCTCTTAGGGCGTCACCGATTAGGTTTACAGAAAATGATGTTAAGAATACTGCAAGTGCTGGGAATACCCATCTCCACCAGTAAGTATTTAATACATCTGATGATTGAGCTGCAGTTAACATATTACCCCAAGAAGGAGTTGGTTCTTGTACACCAAAACCTAGGAAGGATAAACCTGATTCTGTTAGTAGGTTTCCTGCGTAGCCTATAGTTGCATTTACTATTACTATTGAAAGAATATTTGGGAAGATGTGTTTGATCATGATAGACCAATCCTTAACTCCCAAAGCTCTAGCTGCTGTTATATAATCACGTTCTCTTTCTGCTAGGATTTGTCCACGAACAAGACGGGCAAGACCAGTCCATCCGAGTAGTCCTAGAAGGATCATAACCATTGTTATTCTTTGCTCTTGGCTTGCTCCTGGTGGGAGTAGAGCTGATAGAGAAATTAGCATTGGATAGAATGGGAATGATGCCACTATCTCTGAAAATCTCATAAGTACATTGTCTAACTTTCCACCAACAAAACCTGATACCATACCTATAACAACACCCAAAACTATTTGGATAATAGTTGAAATTAGGGAAATAACCATAGTCATCTTTCCACCATGGATAAGTCTTGTAAATATATCACGTCCTTGGTCATCTGAACCAAACCTAAATCCATTTAGTCCCCAAGTGTGAACCTTACCTTCTTTATCAACTGCATAGTTGTTAAAGTAAGAAGAATAAATTTGATCGAATTCTCCTTCTGGAGTTTCTAGCTCACCGTAATTATCAATACCCCATTGGTACATCTTGCCTTTTTCGTCTAAAGCTGTAAGAACTGATCCACTAGCTTTGATATCTACTAGAGGACTTTCAAACTCAGGAATGTTATCTCCAGTTAGTTTGTCTCTAGCTGGCCCCCAAACATAAAGTTTGCCATCTTCAGCTATAGCTGCTGCTGTAGAATCCGTTAGGGCAACCTTCTTAGCCTTTACTTTTCCTGTCTTTAGCTCTTCTGGCATTTGAGTATCTAACTCTGATCCCATAACTCCAAGAAGTCTAACAGATCCATTGTCCATTACGGCTAAGATGTTAATTGGGTTTGTAGCAAAGTCTACAACCTTACCTTGGATATCTGATGGAAGAAGGTTTAGCCTACTTGCTAGAGTTGAACCCCAAACAATTAGGTTATGTTTTTTTGTAAGGACTGCAGAATATTGAACACCTGCACCTAGTTTTTCTATTCCTTCTTCTTTTATTTTTGATTCATCCATTGGTGGGGCTTGGTTTTGTTGGAATGATTTGTTACCCCAACCGTATATTTCATTATCTTCAGTAGCAAAAATTATATGTCTATCACCTGCTGCTATATCGGTTACTTTTTTGTTTTCAAGAGCTTCCTTAGCTTTTTCAGGTATTTCTAGAACCTTATCTTCGTTATCTGATCCCCAAACATAAACATTTCCTTCTTTGGTTAGTCCAGCTGAGAAAGTATTACCTATAACAATTTTCTCAACCCTTTCTTTTTCAAGACTAGAAGGATAATTCATATAAGCTCCACCTGGGGCAACATTGGTCAAGTTTCCTTGGGAATAGTATTGGTTAAAAGGAAGAAGCTTACTTCCTACAAACACTACAAGAACAATAGCTACAAAAAGCACAAGACCTATGACTCCTAGTGGGTTTCTAAAGTAGTTTCTAACAGCTACCTTTCCTGGAGACATAATCGCTTCTTCTTTTAGCTTGTCATTCTCATCTTCTTTTCTAGGTCCATTGTCTACATTTTTATTTTCAGAGTGGATTAGCTCATCCTCTCCCTTGTTATCATAAGGTGTATTAGGTTTTTCACTAAAATCTTCACCCTTAGAAAAGGTAAAGGCTCTTAGAAATAAGTCTTTCAAAAAGCTTCCATATGATTTAAAAGATTTCTTAAAAGTTCTATTCATCTTAGGCCTCCAATTGAACTCTTGGATCTACAAGAGCATAGCCTACATCCATTATCAAGTTTCCAAGAAGAGTAAGCACTGCATAAAACATTGATAAAGCAAGGATTACATTGTAATCTTGGGCCATAACAGCCATAATCAATTCGTTACCAATTCCTCTAAATGAGAAAATCCTCTCTGTAATAGCTGATCCTGAAAACATTCCAAGTACAGCCCAAGTTAAGGCAGTAACTACTGGAATAAGAGCATTTCTAAAGGCATGAGAATAAACTATTGTCTTCTCCTTTAGTCCCTTACTTCTTGCAGTTCTAATATAATCTTGGTCTAGTGCATCTAGCATTGAGTTTCTAACATATCTTGACAAGGACGCTAATGATCCTATAGTCAAAGTTGCCGTTGGAAGAACTAAGTATTTCACCCATTCTCCAAAGGTATTTTCTCTTGGCATACCGTTTGCTGGAAGCCATTTTAATCTAAATGCAAATATAAATATTAATATAAGTCCTATGAAAAATACCGGAATAGATAGACCAACTAGGGTGAGAGTCTGACTTATCTTATCAAACGCTCCTCCCTTGTGCGTGGCACTCCTTATTCCAATTAAGACCGAAAGCACGAATGATAAAATTATAGAACCAATATTTAAAAATATAGTGTTTTTTAACGGTTCAGCCAAATACTCAGAAACAGGTCTTCTAACTCTGATAGATTCACCCAAATCTCCCTTGAGAGTTCTACCTAGCCATCTAACATATTGTTCTGGAAGTGACTTATCAAGTCCATATCTTTGTTGAAGAGTCTTGTATAGATCTTCTTGTTCTTGCTTAGTCATACGAGTGTTTTGTGGCATCATCGCCTTAATCGGATCACCTGGCATCGCTTTTGAAAAAGCAAAAAGCATAATAGATATAATCAGAGCAACTGGTATTAAATTTATAATTCTCTTAACTATATAACGAAACATATCTTCCCTTCCTATTTTTCTATACCATTGAGATTAATTATCTAACTAAAGTTTTTTGATAAATATGTATTTATAAAGTATAGAATGAAAATCTCAACATATAATTTTTATTAGTTACATATTATAATATTAATGGCTTTTTGTCAACCATTATCCTCATACAAATACTAAAATTTAGGTTATGTAAAGGTTATTTTTTATTCAGTATTATCAGAATATTTATACACTAATATTCAAAAAATACTCATTTTTTTATCTATGTATTGACTAAAATTTCAATATTTTTATATCAAGAAAAAAGGCTCACTCTCGTGAGCCAATTTTTAACTTACTTATTTTTCTAAAGTAATTGCGTTAATTTGGTATTCTGATGGCCATACTGGTGTATTTATATCAAAACCTTTAACTCTCTTTGTATAACCTGTGTGATATTGGTTAGCATATAGTGGAATTTCTGGTAGATAATCATTGTACCAAAGTTCGAATTCTTCCCAATTATCTAGGTATTCTTCTTTCTTGTCTGGAGCTGTTCTACGTAGCTTAACTGTGATTTCATCTGCCTTAGGATCATTTGTCCTTGTCTTGTTGTCAGATCCTTCAGAGTGATATTGATACCATGGATCAAATGGTGTACCAAAGCCTGTTCCCATGTTGAAGGCTGTATATTCTGGATCTTCTTCTGGGAATGTGTAGTAGTTTAGAAGTGTTGAGAATGAACCTGCTGTTACGTTATATTCCATACCAACTTGTTTAGCGTTGTTTGGAACTTGGTTAGAAATTAGAGTTGTAATTGGAGATTCATCAGAACCGTATTGGTTTACTACAAGTTTCTTGCCATTTTCATCGTATCTATAGTAGTCAAATCCATCTGGGTTAGATGAGAACATTTCATCAGCTTTAGCCTTATCCCATGGAGTTGTTCCGTCAGATTCAAATTTGAATGGAGTTTTATCTAATAGTTCGTTAGCTTGCTCAAGGTTCATTTGATAGTTAACTAGCTTACCTTCTAGGTCTGCTCCTCTTTCTTTGTACATCCATTGGCTTGTACCATACATACCGTTTGTTACAACACCGTAACCACCAGCATATGATTGAACGAAGCTGTTTCTGTCCATCAAGTGAGCTATAGCTTGTCTAACTTCTTTATATTTTGTTGTTCCTCTATCTGTTAAGAAGGTCACGTTACCATAACCATTTCTTTCATAAGTGTTAAATCCACCTATTGTTCCCTTATCAGCAGCTTCTCTTATTCTATCTATTGCACCACCGTCAGCTTCTTCTTCCCAAATGTCGATATCGCCGTTTTCTAGTAGGTCTACTGCGATTTTTTGGTTTACTACTTGAAGTATTACATGTGGAATTGTAGCTTTTTCGCCTTTGAAGTTTCCAGCATAGTTTTCATTTAAGCTTAATTTAACCATGTTATTTGAGTAAGAATCAAACTTATAAGGACCTGATACTACTGATGGGTTAACTCTGTATTCGTTAACTTCTTTAAGCATAGCTTCGTCGATTAATTGTTGAGTTGGATCTACATCTCCTTCTTTACGAGCTTCAAGATCTGCAATTGCTGCTTCATTTTCTTTTTTAGCTTCTTCGTATTCAGCCTTATCTTCTTCTGTTGCATCAGCTTCTGGAGCTGGATAGTTTTCTTCAAAATCTGCTTTTTGTTTTTCAATTTGTTTATCAAGACCTTCAGTATAAGCTTTTTTATCTTCTTCTGTTGGAGTGTATCCGTCTTTTGCAACTAGCTTGTTACCTTCTTTTGATACAGCCAAGTTTTCACTTAGGGCATGCATTGGAAGTGGAGCTTGGGCAAGAAGCGATGCTTCTTCATAATATGGAAGGAATGATGCGTCAATTGTTACTTTAAATGTTAAATCATCAACCTTTTCAAGTCCTTCAAATACATCAGATTCACCTTTCTTGTAAGCCTCGTATCCTTTAGCAGAATCATGACCTATAGTTGTTGATCCTGTAAGCTTTGAGTATTCTGGGTGAGTGTGTAGGAGTGATCCGAATAAATAGTCATCTGCTGTTACAGGTTCACCATCAGACCATTTTAGACCGTCTTTTAGTTTGAAAGTAACTGTTTTTGATCCATCTGCATTTTCTTCAGATTTTGGATCTTCAGCAAGTACGGCTTTATTATTTACCCACTCGCCACCTTCATCTTGAACTACAGTTTGGTAACCGTTGTTTCCTTCGATACCCATGTATCTTCTTACCTTAACGTCTCCTGCGTTGTTGGTCCATCCACCTAGGAAGTCACCATTTAGCTCGCCAAGACCTACTACTAGAGTATCATCAGCTGTTTGTGATTCGAAATCTTCTGCAGATTGCTCTTCACCTTCTGTGCCTTCTGCTGCTTCGCCTTCTGTTTTATCTTCAGTTTTTGTATCAGCGTCTTTGTTATCTGTTTTGTTGTCTTTGTTTTCTCCACCACCACAAGCAACTAGTGTACTTGCAAGGCCTAGAGCCATTAATGAAGAAAAAACTCTTTTCATTTTCATTGGTTTTCCCCCTAAAAAATTAAGTAACTTTTATTTTTATATATTTTAACTCAATAAATTAGTTTTGTCAAGACTTATAAGTTATTTTATACACTGTTAAGAATTTTTATTCTTTAAATTGTCTTGTTATAGCTGTTGAACTTGACCTCTTGAAATAAGATACAGGTAATTTAAGCGTGATAAAGCAGTAATAAGATAAAAAGACAATTAAAGGAAACCTTTGCATATTTAGTCATTTTATTCGTTTTTTAACCCATATTTTTTATGTAATATATTAATATATAAAAAAAGAACCTAGCTAAGGCTAAGTTCCTTTGATTACTTATTTTCTATTTTCATATAAATAGCTGTTGCTTGCGCCAACTAATCTATAGTATCTAACTGGAAGTCCTCTTCCATCTCCCATTCTTCCTTTTCTAGGTGTGATAGATACTCCATCAGCACTGTAATTCATGTGAATTATAGTGTCATTTTTTCTATTTAGGATAAAACCTGTATGACCATCTGCTCCTAGAGATCCTCCTGGATATCCTGCAACAAAGATATCTCCATATCTAATCTCAGATTCATCTATTTCATACATTACCTTACCCTTTGCACCCATTTGAAATAGGGTTTCAGTGCTTCCTGGCCATGTTCCCTTATCTAAGAAACCACCATACATCAAAGCTCTAAATACAGCAGAAGAACAATCTGCATACTCATCAGATACTCTCTCTTGCCAGTGCATACTATAGTTTAGCCCTGCTCTTCTTGCAGCAAACATCCATTCTATAGTTTTATCTATACTCTTATCTCCTTTGATGTTGTTATCAACTGGAGTTGCAACTCCCCTATGATCTACTCTATACTCAACTCCACCTTGAGTTACAGTTGTATTTCTTTTTATTCCATTTGAGTCAAAATAATAGTTTGTTCCGTTTATATTCCATACACCTTCTTGAATATATCCATTTTCGTTGGTGTGGTAGCTCCTGTTGTTGTAAGTTACCCATTCGTTTTTAGGGCTTGTTGCTACTCCTCTGTAGTCACTTTTTAGGAATTTCCCTCTATATTTGATGATATTATTAGTTGTAAGTTTTCCATTATCTGCAAATATGTAGGTATAATTGTCTATATTTCTAACACCTGTTACAAGTTTTCCATCATTTCCTGTTCTATAAGTTGTTCCATCTATAGCAAACCAGAAATTGGATGGATTTGTAATTCTTCCCTTGCTATCTGTTAGGTAGAATTTATTTTCCTTGATTTCTTTTTTGTTTGTTTGAAGGATTCCTCTATTGTCAAATCTATAGTAGGAGCCGTCTATTTGTCTTAGTCCCTTGTAGAAGTTACCATTTGCATCAGTTCTATATCTATTGTTTTGAATATCTACCCATGAGTTTGTCTTTTTATTTAATACACCTTTGCTGTCACTTTCATAATAAGTGTCATTTATTAGGATTTTCTTGTTCTTTTGGAGAACTCCTTGGTTGTCAAAATAGTAGTTCTTGCCTTCGATTGTGCTAAATCCTTTTGTGTAATATCCGTTATTGTTTTTGTAGTAGGTATTTGATCCAGAAGTTTGCCAAGTAAGCTTGTTGTTATTTTCATTAGCTTTCTTTTCATCTTCTCTATTCTTTTTATCTTTTCTATATTCTCTTACTATAGCATCCAAGTCAGAACTATCGTAGTTAACTACAGGTTTGTTTGCGGTAGATCTTTTGGCTCTTCTTGGGGCAGAATAAAGCTTTATAGTTCTTACTTCTTCTATTTCTTTTACAGGCACTTCAGTTTGAACTTCCTCTTCTGCCGCTGGATTTTCTTCTGTATTTTCTATATTTTCTGTATCGCCTGCATTATCTACAGAATTTTCTTCTTCTGGAAGATTTTCATCTTCACTACTGCTCTCATTATCTAAAGATGTAGATTCCTCATGGGCTTGTGTTTCACTTTCATTAGATGTATCTATTGAAGAATCTTCTAAACTTTCTATATCTTTAGAATCATTTGCTTGTTCATTTTTTAAATCAACATCATTTTCTTCGTCTGCATAGGCATTAGTGTTTCCTATAAGTGTTGAAGCTATAAACAAGGTTGATGCGAGCAAGATAGTTTTGTTTACCTTTTTCATCTTTACCTCTTTCAATACATAGTTTTTTAATTACAATTTAATTACAATTTGTCCTGTCTTTAAGTATATCACAAATATTATAGACCATTTACCACAAAATTGCAACAAAAAGGTTACAAATTTCTACCATTTTATGTTTTTTCTAAAAACTTTACCAATTATTTAACTATGTCGGTAGATTTTTCGTATAAAAAATAAATAAATCGGGTATTATATTACTAAAAATAGGAGGATTTATGAAAAACAAGAAAATACTTTTATCCCTTATATTTGTTCTTGCTCTAAGCTCTTGTGCTAATACTAGCCAAGGAGAAAAAGAGAGTGTATCTGATTCTACTATAGAAGATGCCCTAAACACAGAAGAAAAAGCTGATAAGGAAAAAAGTAATAAAGAAGAAGATACAAAAGATTCCAAAAATAAGGATAAAAAAGAAGATAAATACAAAAAAGAAGAAGAAAAAATCGACTACGAAAAGTGGAGAGAATACATCACTGGCGTTGGCGAATTTGATGAAGAAGTCCTTGATGAAATAAGTGACGAAGACATCAAAGATTACTATCTTCGTGCCAAGGCAACTTGCGAAAAAACCGGTTATTGGGATGTAAAAGACATAGTATTCCAACAAATAGCCAAAGACTATCCTGATTATTCAAACAAATTCCCATATGACTTCATTGACGATATCTACAACTGGAAAGAAAGCACAGATGAAGTAACTGACAAGTTTGCAGACGAAAGAGTTAGTCTAATTGAACAAGGCTATGGCGAAGATCAAGTTTACGAAATTTCTGATAAAGACTTAGAAAAATCATTCAAAAAAGCCTACAAAGAAAATGAAGAAGGTCTATATTTAGATTATATAAGTGCTGTAGGAAAAGATTTATTCGGTGACGTTCCTGTCCAAGAAGAAACTTACGAAAGTAGCAGCGAAGAGACTCTCCTATCACTCGGAGAAAGCCAAGATGATTATGACGAATTTAGATCAGCTTTAGTAAATGCCTATGGATTTAGTCAAGAATCAGTGGATCAAATGTCAAATTACGACCTAGATTTAGCCTACACTAGAGCCCAACAAAGACTAGAAGAAACTGGCTTTGGTGATATTGGACTAATCATAAATGAAATAGCAAAAATGTATCCTGGTTCATCAGATATGTATCCTGGCTACTAAAATGGAAAATACTTGATTTAAAATATGACAGAACCCCTCTATCCAGAATCTGGATGGAGGGGTTTTTTATGCAACTTATACAAATTAATTTAAAATATCTGATCTTCTTACTTATTTTTTATAAAAACACAAAACCATACAGCCTTATCCTGATCAACTACCTTGTGGGATTGACCGTAAGGAATATAGATACAATCTGAGACTTTCATTTTAATTATCCCATCCTTCGTTTGTATAGATCCTTCGCCTGCCACTAAAATTACCAGTTCATCTTCATCTTGAGTCATATAATCAGTTTCTTGATCTAAAGACATAGTTCTAAGAACTCTCATTTTTTCATCTTCATAGATTATTTCTTCAACTTCTTCATCACTTGAAAACTCTAAGTTTTCCAATAAATTGAACACTTCCATTTACTTTTCTCCTATCATATTTTCTGATATTTTATATAAATTATATCACAAGGATTTCTTAATATAACAAACATTTTTTATCTAGCTTTTATCGACTGAAATTCAAAATAAAAATCACCTCTAAGATTTGCTATGCACTAAACTTATGAGGTGATCTTCTGTATATTTATTTTTCTGCAATTTTACAAAAACTAGGTTTATTTTGTAAGGTGATCCTTATAAAAACTTAGGTCTTGTACTGTTTCTAGGACTCCCTTGTAGTTTCCTTCCTTATCTCTTACAGCATAATAGGATATAGCAAAGTCCTTATCTCCTAATTTTTTGACAAGCTTAAAGGAATCTCTCTTATTATTTTTAAAATCTTTTACAAGTCCTCTGACAATTGGCTCTACATGTGGTGGGTGGCATGTGTAAACTTCTCTTCCTAGGGAGCTTTCTGGTCTTTTGAAGATCTTTGCTCCTTGATTGTCATTGTAGTAGGAGTTGATATCATTTTCATCTACAAAAGTTATTTCCATTTCTATAGTATCTAACAAAGCCTCAAGTTGGTCTAGTCTAAGTTTTCCTTTTTTGAAGTAAACATAGTTTTCCTCTTTTCCCTTAGTATCTTTTATAGATTCTTTTTCCTCAATAACTAAGTTTCCATCATAGTCTTGTAAGTCCTTATACAAGAGGTCTAAGTCCTCCTTGCTTAGATTATCATATACCATAGGATACAAGATGTTATCTTCCTTGTAGGTCATCTCCTCTGCTCTTTTTAATGTTTCTATTAGAAGAGTTTTATTTTTTCCCTTTATGGATTTTTTTAGAGATTTTCCTATTTCAACATCTACTGCCCACATTACATCTGATGGGCCTGGTTTGTTGTATTTTACCTTAAGAATTGGATAGATTAAATCACCCTTTTTCTTATAATGTGGTCCTATTTTTCCTAGATCTTCGCTAAACTCCTCTTCTCTTAGAGATTTTTTTATTATTTCTTTTATCTTAATATTTTCTTCTTCCATGTATCTTAGGAAAGGGTGATCATAGGTTAAGTCATTTTTTTCTTTTTCGGTCATATCATGAAATAAGGCTGAGTGAACATCGCATAGTTTTCTCACTTCTTTTTTGTCTATACCACTTGATAGAAGTTCTTCTTCTGCATCCATTATTTCTGCAGATGATACATTTTCGAAGTTTTTTACAAAATCAGCTCTAACAGACTCTAGACTTTCTCCCTCTGTTAGTCTCTTAATATATTCTTTTATCAACTTTTTCCTGTGAATTACATCTTTATCTGTTGATGAATCTATCACTTCATATCCATTATCTTCTAGTTTCTTATCCACATCTTCTATCCCCAGCATTTTTGCGCCTCTTTTTATAGACATTTTCTTAGCCATTGTATTAAACATCAATGGATTTTCTAGGGCATCAAATCCTATATTTATCAAAGTTTGTTTTAAATCTTTATTTTCTGTAACTAGATCGTACACATTTTTATTTATATCAATTTTCATAACTACCTCCGCTATTATCTTTATTATATGACTTTTGATATTAATAATCAGTAACATTTGTTACAGAGTAAAAAAATAGACCTCATTGTGAGATCTATTTCATCTTTTCAAGTTCTAGGGTGAACTTTTGAATTATTTTCTTTTCAATTCTTGATACTGTCATTTGGCTTATATCCAAGGTATTTGCTATGTCTACTTGGGTTCTACCTTCGTAGTATCTTAATTCTAGAATTTCTTTTTCTAGGTCGTTTAGTCTCTCTTTTGACTTATCTATCAAATCTTTTAGCTCAATTGAATCGAAATTCTTATCTTCTTCACCTATCATTTCAGAAAGGTCTATTGCGTTTTCTCCCTTTTGGACTTGATATTTCATATCAAGAGATTGAGGAGCGTATACCTTGCTTGCTTCCATTGTTTCAAGGATTGTTTCCTCATCTTCTCCCAGATAATCAGCAATATCTGTAACTGTCGGTGTTCTCTGCAGCTCCTGAGGAAGGATTTTCTTGGCTGTATTTATTTTTTTGTACAAGTTTTGAATTCTTCTTGGTACTCTTATAACCCAGCCCTTATCCCTAAAATATCTTTTGAGTTCCCCCATGATTGTTGGAGTTGCGAAAGAGGAGAAAGCGTACCCTTTGGTTGGATCAAATCTATCTATAGCATAGATAAGTCCAAGACTTGCTACTTGGTAGAGGTCATCTTTTTCGATGCCCTTGCCTACGTATTTATTTGAAAGAATATCAACTATATACATGTGCTCTTCTATGAGCTCATCTCTTAGTTTTTTATCTCGAGTCTTATAATACTCTTCAAATTTTTCTTGGATTGCCTCTTTTTGCTCTTGTTTGCTTTCCTTAGACATTACTTTGCCCTTATAGTTAAAACTATTTTGTCATCTAAAATAGTTACTTCATCACACAATTCTTCAAGGATTAGATTTCTCATGGCCAAGGCCTTCTTGTCGAGTTTTCTGTCCTTGCCTATGACTTCTACCTGTAAATATTTTTCTTCGGAAGAAAAGTTTACAGTGATTTCTCCATCGCTTAATTTGTAGTTTATCGCTTCAGATACAACTACTCTTATATCTTCTACTTCTTCGATATTAAAGCCTAAATCTGATGCAAGGCTTGCCGCAAAAAGCCTTATTGATTTGATATACAGGCTTTTTGCAGGGATTTTTATGTTAATATTTTCCATCTTACACCATCTCAAATATATCTGTTAGGTCAGTTATCTTAAAGAGTTTCAAGATATTTTCCTTAGGATTAATTATCTTTACCTTTTGACCATTTTCATCATACATCTTGTATATTTTCATAAACATACCAAGACCAGTTGAATCAAGATAGTCAAGATCTTTTATGTCTATTACAAGGTCTAAATTCTTATCTTTAAGTTCATCTTCTATAAAATCTCTAAATTCTTCTTCTGAATATACATCTAGATCGCCAGCAAGATTTAGTATTAGGTAATCATCTTTTTTGTCAATATTTGCCTTAAACATCTTCTTCCTCTTCTTCTAATGCGCTATATTTTGTTACTGAAACAATTCTATCGCCATCTTCTGTTAGGTTTTTAAGCTTGACACCTACTGTGTTTCTGCCCATTATAGAAATATCTCTTACACTTAGCCTAATCATATCTCCTGATAGAGATACCATCATTATGTCGTTATCAAGGTCAACTGGGAGTGTATCTACTAGCTTACCAGTTTTATCTGTTACCTTGTGACATTTTACTCCCTTGCCCCCTCTATTTTGGTTTTTGAAGTTGTTGAAGGAAGTTTTCTTACCAAATCCATTTTCTGTAACAACTAATAGATAAGTTTCATCACCCTTTATATTCATTGACACTACTTCATCACCCTCGGCAAGTTTTATAGCTCTAACTCCTTGAGCAATCCTACCCATAGAACGAAGGTCTTGTGAGTTAAACTGAATGGTCATACCTTTTTTAGTTGATATAATTAGTTCTTCTTCCTTGTCGATTTGTCTTACAGAAATTAGTTTATCACCATCTTTTAGGGAAATAGCTATGATTCCATTTTTCCTAATATTAGTGAAGTTTTCTGCTTCAGTTTTTTTGATTGTTCCGTCTTTGGTTTGAAGAACTATCTGGCTATCCTCATTTAGCTCTGATAAAGTCATCATCTCTGTGATTCTCTCACCAGACTCTAAGTTTAGGATATTGATTATAGCAGTTCCCCTTGATTGACGGCTACCTTCTGGTACTTCGTAGGTTTTTAGTGAATATACCTTACCCAAGGATGTAAAGAACAAGAGGTCTTCATGGGTGTTAGTTGTCTTTATCTTTTTGATAAAGTCTCCCTCTTTGGTATTGCCAGCAGCTATACCCTTTCCTCCTCTGTTTTGTACCTTGTAGGTATCTATTGGAAGTCTTTTGATATATCCATCATTTGTTAAGGTTAGAAGGACATCTTCTTTTTCGATTAGTTCTTCGATGTCTATTTCACCTTCATCTGGGATAATTTTACTTCTCCTATCATCAGAGAATTTATCCTTGATTTCTTCCATTTCACTTATAATTAATTTTATCAAATTTTCTTCAGAGTTCAAAATTGAAAGAAGATAAGAAATTGTCTCTTCCAATTCTTTGTTTTCTGCATTTAGCTTATCAATTTCAAGACCTGATAGTCTCTTTAGTTGCATATCTAAGATAGCTTGAGATTGTTTGTCAGTTAAATTAAACTTCTCGAAGAAAATTTTCTTAATCTCGTCATTATCATAAGATGACCTAATTATTCTTATGATTTCATCTATATTATCTATTGCAATTATGAGGCCTTCAACTATATGTTTTCTAGCCTTAGCCTTTGATAAATCAAAGCTTGTTCTTCTAGTTACAACTTCCTTTTGGTGGTCTATATAATATTCTATCAGTTCTTTTAGATTTAATACTTGTGGTATTCCATCTACTAAGGCTAGGTTTATAATACCGAAGGTTGTTTCTAGTTGGGTATATTTGTAGAGGTTATTTAAGACTATATTTGCATTAGAGTCCCTCTTAATCTCTATTACAATTCTCATTCCCTTTCTGTCAGATTCATCTCTTATGTCAGATATTCCATCTATTTTCTTATCTTTTACAAGGTCTGCTATCTTCTCTATTAGTCTTGATTTGTTGACTTGGTAAGGGATTTCTGAGACTATTATTCTCTCTCTATTTTTCTTAAATGGTTCTATTTTAGCGACTGCACGTAGCTTTACCTTGCCACGACCAGTTTGATAAGCATCTTTTATGCCTGATTTTCCTAAAATATAAGCACCTGTTGGGAAATCTGGACCAGGAAGAATTTTGTTTAATTCTTCTATAGATATTTCTGGATTTTTCATATAGGCTACACAAGCATCTATGGATTCTCCTAAGTTGTGAGGAGCCATATTAGTTGCCATACCTACAGCTATACCGTTAGATCCGTTTACCAAGAGGTTAGGAAATCTTGAAGGAAGAACAATTGGTTCCATTTCTTCTTCATCGAAGTTTGGCATGAAGTCAACTGTATCCTTGTTGATATCTCTTAGCATCTCCTTGGCAATCTTGCTCATCTTAACTTCTGTATAACGCATAGCCGCTGCGTCATCCCCATCTATAGATCCAAAGTTACCTTGACCTTGGGCCAAAGGATATCTGGTTGAGAAATCTTGGGCAAGTCTAACTAGGGCGTAATATATTGCGCTATCACCATGAGGGTGATATTTACCCATTACATCTCCGACAACTCTGGCTGATTTTCTAGTTGGTTTATTAGGATCAAGACCCAGTCCTTCCATTCCGTAAAGGATTCTCCTGTGAACTGGCTTTAGTCCATCTCTTACATCTGGAAGGGCCCTTGATACTATAACACTCATGGAGTACTCAAGGTAGGAGTCCTTCATTTTTTCTTCGAGGTCTACATTTATAATATTGTTATCTTCTGTCATTTTGCCTCCTATACGTCAATGTTTGAAACGTACTTGGCGTTTTCTTGGATAAAGTTACGTCTTGGTTCTACCTTTTCACCCATTAAAAGTGAGAAGGTGTCATCTGTGCTTGTTGATTCAAAGTCTTCATTTACTCTAAGTAAAACCCTGTGATCAGGATCCATGGTTGTATCCCATAGTTGGTCAGCATTCATCTCACCAAGACCCTTATATCTGTTAATTTTATAGTTTTCTACATCTAGTTCTTTTAAGACCTTATCTCTTTCAGCATCTGTATATACATATCGTTCATTTCTACCATGACTTATCTTATAAAGTGGTGGTTGAGCTACATAGACATGTCCTTCGTCTATTAGAGGTTTCATGTATCTGTAGAAGAATGTCAAAAGCAAGGTTCTAATGTGAGCTCCATCGACGTCGGCATCTGTCATGATTATGATTTTGCCGTAACGAAGTTTGGATATATCAAATTCCTTACCTATTCCTGTACCAAAGGCTGTAATCATAGCTTTTATTTCTTCTGAGTTTAAGATTCTATCAAGGTTTGCCTTTTCTACATTCATTATCTTTCCTCTAAGAGGTAGAATAGCTTGAATTCTATTGTCTCTTCCTCCCTTGGCAGATCCTCCCGCAGAATTACCCTCGACTATAAATATTTCGTTTTCCGCAAGGTCTGTTGATTGACAATCTGCAAGTTTTCCTGGAAGAGTAGTTGAATCTAGGATAGATCTTTTTCTAGTTAAGTCTCTCGCTTTTCTAGCAGCTTCTCTTGCTCTTCTTGAGGCTAGAGCTTTTTCTATGATAGACTTGGCAGGTTTTGGATTTTCTTCTAAGAAAGCTTGAAGCCTTTGGCTAACAAAGGTATCTACAGCTCCTCTTACTTCAGAGTTTCCAAGTTTTGCCTTGGTTTGACCTTCAAATTGAGGTTCAGATATTTTAACTGAAATTATAGCTGTGATTCCTTCTCTGATATCCTCACCTTGGAGGTTATCTTCATTTTCTTTTATGAATTTAAAGTTTCTTGCGTAGTCATTTACAGTTCTGGTTAGAGCTGATCTAAAACCTGATAAGTGGGTTCCACCTTCTAGTGTATGGATGTTGTTAGCATAAGTTAAGATATTTTCGCTATAGCCATCTGTATATTGAAAGCTAACTTCTACTTCTATATCTTCTTGCATTCCATCAAAATGAGGAGTTACGTCCATTATAGGTGTTTTATTTCTATTAAGATATTTTACAAATTCGCTAATTCCACCGTCGAATTTGAAACTTTCTGAGAAATCTTCCCTTTGATCCTCAAAAATTATCTCTACGCCCTTGTTTAAAAAGGCCATTTCTCTAAATCTATTTTCTAAAGTTTTTCTATCGAAAATAGTTGTATCAAATATTTCTGCGTCTGGTTTAAAAGTGATTTTTGTTCCAGTTTCCTTTGTATCACCTATTACTTCAAGTTCGCTTGTGACTTCTCCTCTGGAAAAAGACATCTTGTATATATGACCATCTCTTTTAACTTCAGCTATTAGGTATTCACTTAGGGCGTTAACTACAGAAACACCAACTCCGTGTAGTCCTCCAGAAAATTGGTAGGCTTTATCATCAAACTTACCACCTGCGTGAAGAACTGTTAGAACTGTCTCTAGGGTTGACTTATGAGTTGTTGGGTGTTCCTTTACTGGAATACCTGATCCATCATCTTCTACTGTTATTATATTATCTTTTGATACTATAACTTTTATGTAATCACAACGACCAGCTAGAGCCTCATCTACGGAGTTGTCTACTACTTCATATACTAGGTGGTGAAGCCCTCTCTCGCTGGTTGATCCTATATACATACCAGGTCTTAGTCTAACTGGCTCAAGCCCCTCTAAGACCCTGATGTTTCCAGCATCATAATTATTTTCTTGCATACTATTCCTTTCTAATATTTCCATCCACTATATAAGATATCTTATCTTTATCTATATATTCCAAACTCTTTGTATTAGTTGCAGTAATTATTGTTTGATAACCTCTTAGGTTTTCTAGTAAAAATAAGGATCTTTTCTCATCAAGCTCTGAAAATACATCATCAAACAAAATAACAGCCTCATCGCCTGTTACTTCCTTAGTTAGTTTAACCTCTGCAAGCCTTATATTTAGAATTGCAGATCTCTGTTGCCCTTGAGAGGCAAAGTTTTTAGTATTTTTACCATTTATAGAAATTTCTATATCGTCTCTATGGATTCCCCTTTGGGTAGTTAAATATTTAAGGTCATCTGACCTACCTTTTTTAAATTCCCCTACATAAGAAGAAAAATCATCTGCAGAAATATCGGGTAGATACTTCATTTCTAGAAGTTCGCTTCCCTCTGTCAAGGATGAGTGAAATTCTCTTGCAAACTTTTCTAGGATATTTACAAATTTCTTCCTTGTCTTATATATACTAAATCCTAGCTTCATCAAATTCTCGTCGAAGGCACTTAATTGTTCGTTAAAGTAAGAGGATGACTTATTTTTTAAAAGTCTATTCCTCTGGTATAAAATCTTGTCATAATCTCTCTTCTTGGCCTTGTAGGAAAAATCAATCCCTTCTATGATTCCATCTATAAGATCACGCCTTAGATTGGGTCCTTCTTTGATTATTGCAAGGTCTTCTGGAGTAAAGAGGACTATTTTAAAAAGAGACCTTAAATCTTTTCTCCTATCATACTTTACTCCATTTACAAAAATACTCTTATCCTTATCCTTAACTTCTATGGAAACTTCCTTGAAAGACCTACCCTTTCTAATGGTTCCTTTTAGCCTCATCTGACTTTGGGAAAATCTTATAATATCCTTATCCCTAATCTTTTTAAAGCTAGTTCCATTTGCCAAGTAATAGACACTTTCCAAAAGGTTTGTCTTACCTTGGGCATTATCTCCTATAAAAATATTGTAATCTTCGTTAAATTCTACACTTTGATAAAAATAATTCCTAAAATTATTAAGTTTTAAATCTTTTATCCACATTATATGATTGTAACTAAAATATCATCGAATTCTAAAGTATCATTTTTGTATAATTTTTTGCCTGGAAGATAGGAAATCTCACCGTTTATTAGGACTCCTTCTTCTTTTATTATATGTTTAGCAATCCCTCCACTTGGCACTATATTTATAGCTTTTAGGAGGTCTTTGGCTGCTATTACATCTGCTTCAAATTCTATTTTTTCCATATTTTCCTCAATTTGCAAGTCTTACTGGTAGAACTAGATAAGTAAAATCTTCATTTTCGTAGCTTGAATTTTCTGGATAAATCAAACATGGATTTAGAGAAGATTTGAAATTTAATTTAATCTTTGTAGAATCACATGCCTTTACACCTTCTTGCATATATCTTGCGTTAAAGGCTATATCTAAGTTTTCTCCTTTTTGTTCTACATCTATGATTTCTTTTACATCACCAATCTCAGAGTTTGACTTGATAACCATATTAGAATCCGCTACTTCTATTTTAATAAGGTTGGCTCTGCCTGGATCTGCTAATACTTGGGCACGATCTAATGAATCTATAAGCTCTCTTTTGTCTAAGATTATAGTTGTTTCTGAAATATCGTTTATTATATTTCTATAATCTATGAAGTTTTTATCTATTACCTTGCATTGCATTGTAGTATTTTCACTTACAAAAATCAAATCATTATCATTTTTGTAAAGTTTAGTTTTAGTATCTTCTGTTATTATCCTTGACCATTCTATGAGAGACCTTTTAGGAATGATATATTCGCTATCCTCATAATCTGTCGGATAATCTAATTTTACCTTCTTTAAAGCTACCCTATATCCATCAAGGGCTACCATGTTTAAAGATCCTTCTTTTAGTTCAAAGAGGATACCTGTTAGGGCAAGTTTAGTTTCATCTAGAGTTGTTGCAAACTCAGTTTGACTTATTGATCTTTTTAGGACGTCATTAGCTATTTCTATAGGTGTAGTTTCCGGAATTTCTATATCATTTTTTTCGAAGTAGTCAAAGGCTATAAGGTTAAAGTTAGAAGATGAACATCTTATACTTATTTTCCCTTCTTTATTAAATATAGTAACTAAATCGTTAGGTAGTTTTCTAACGATATTAGAAATAAGACTAGCTTTGACTGCCATTTCTCCTTCTTCATCTACTATGGCATCTACAGAAGTTTTGATAGAGATTTCTCCATCAAATGCCATTAGATACAAAGAGTTATCTTTACACTCAAAGTATATTAATTCATGAATCTGTATATTGGTACTTTTTGAGACAGCCTTGCTAGCGATATTAATAGCATCTATCAATTCTTGCTGATTAATTCTAAATTTCATATTTACTCCTTAACTTATTATATATACTTAGTAGTATTATTAGTAGGGGGTGTATATATGTGGATAAGTTCCTTAAACATTTTGATTTAGCCAATAAACCTTGGTGATAAGATGTGGGTAGAAAAAGGACAAAGTCGCTAGTTTTCCACATTGTCCACAGGCTACAAGCTTAACGATTAGAAAATAAACTTATCAACATACTTATCCACAGACTTATAAACAATATTACTCTGTTAGCTCTTTATATAGACTTTCTATTTCTTTTTTAAAGTCTTCATCATCTTCTATCTGCTTTTGGATTTTTTCGATACCATGAATTATTGTCGTGTGGTCTCTATCGAAAGAATTTGCAATTGTTACTAAAGAATCATTTAAAATCTCTCTTGATAAATACATGGCAATTTGTCTTGGGTTTACAATCTCTTTCTTTCTAGATTTTCCCTTAAGATCAGTTAGCTTTACTCCGTATTTGTCAGCAACTTGTTTTTGGATATCTTCTATATTTACGTGTTTTTTCTTATTTTGAACCCTAGTTCCGACGCCAATTATGGCATCTTCCATGGTAACTACTTCCCTATTGTCTGATTTAGCATAGGCTATAGCTGTAGATAAAGCTCCTTCGAGATCTCTTATGTTTGTGTCGATATTTTCAGCTATATAAAATAATATTTCATTATCTATATAGGCACCTAGCTGATCGAGCTTTTTTTGGAGTATTGCAACTCTAGTTTCAAAGTCTGGCTTTCCAATATCTACTATAATTCCCCAAGAAAACCTTGAGACAAGCCTATCTTCTAGTCGTTTTATTTCTTTTGGTGGTCTATCTGATGATATTACGATTTGTTTACCGGTATTATAAAGGTCGTTAAAGGTGTGGAAGAACTCTTCTTGCGTTCCTTCCTTTCCAGCTATAAACTGGATATCATCTATTAGAAGGATATCCACTGACCTGTATTTTTCTCTAAATTTCTCATTTTTAGTAGACCTTAGGGCTGCGATCATTTCATTGGTAAATTTCTCACTAGATAAATACATAACATAGGCATCATCTCTGTTATCCAAGATTTCGTGGGCTATGGCTTGCATTAAGTGAGTTTTTCCTAAACCACTTTCTCCATATATAAAGAGAGGATTGTATAATCTAGCCTGTGATTTGTTGGAAATATTTTGAGCAACTGCCTGACTTACTCCTAGGGCATATTGGTTGGATTTACCTTCTACAAAGTTTTCGAAGATATTTTCATCTTCAAGTTGGGGCCTAGGAAAAGATGTCACTTGATTTATTCTCATTTGCCCATTTGAATCGTAGTCCTTACCTAAAGTTAGGACTTTGTTATAGTTTTCTGCATCTTTTGCAACAACTGATACCTTTAGGTCCTTACCAGTCTTATCTTTTATGTTATCTAAAGCAAGTTGCAATTGAGGTGTCCATATTTTTTCATAGATAAAAAGTGTATCTTTTTTTGGAACCTCAAGATATAAAACACCATTGTACATGTTTAGTGGTTTTAAAATACTAATCCATGTATTAAATTGCTGGGTATCCGTTACATGCACTTTCATTTCGTTTTTTAATTCATCTGTAATGTATTCTAGATTCGTCATCCATCCTACCTTCCTTCAAAAGTTATACACATAATATAAATGTCTAATTACTAAAGTTAACTTAGAAAAAATAGACTTATCCCCAGATTCAGGATAACTTGTGGATAACTTTTATGTTGATAATTGTATTAGCTTAAAAATAAGGATTATGTAAGATAATTATAGGGAAAAATAAAAACTCTATAAATTTATCCACAGGAAAGACTTAAATTTAGCTTCAAAATACACTTATACATATACTTTTACACAAGAAATTATACTATAAACAAGCTGTTTAATCAACTTATCCACATTTTTATTTAAGAATTTGGGAAAAGTCAAAAGAGTCGTCTAAAAAATAAGTGGATATGTGGATAAGTCTGTGTATTTATTTAGGTTTTTTCATAGTTTTTGTGAAAAAGCTTAAAATTAGACAAGAAAAAATTAAGTATTAGTTAATTTTACAAAAATATTCACTAGAAAATCCTGTCAAAAACTTGTGCACAAAAAACTTCTGCACAAAGTTATCAACAATGCATTTATATTCAACAAATCCTAAGAAAAATGATTTTATATGCATTATAAAAGTGGATATTATTCAATATTTTAATCTATCAAAAGAGTATAGTAAGTAGATTATTTTTTATTAAATATCTTGACAGATTAGCTTTATTTCAATATAATAGTAGGAGTCAAAAAAAGAGTAGGAGGTGTAAGCATGAAGAGAACTTATCAACCAAACAGAAGAAAGAGATCTAAAGACCACGGCTTTAGAAAAAGAATGTCAAGCCCAGGCGGAAGAAGAGTGCTTAAAGCTAGAAGAAGAAAAAACAGAAAAAAATTATCTGCTTAAGTTAAACAATTATATATAGGTTAAATAGAGGGCCTTTTTAAGGCTCTTGTTTATATAATTTTAACTTACGCAGAATAGTTAAGAAGTGTTTAATGGAAAAAAGAATTAGTTTAAGAAAAGACACAGACTTTCAAAGAGTTTACAAAAAAAACCAAGCTTTTTACAATAGGGACTTTACGATTCTTATAAAGAAAAATAACCTAGACCATCCTCGCTTTGGCTTTACCATAAGCAAGAAGGTAGGAAAGGCTAATGTTAGAAATTCCCTTAAGAGAAAGCTAAGAGACATAGTTAGGTTAAATTATTCTAATATTAACAATGTTGATATTATAATCATACCTAAAAAACATACGACAGATTTTACTTACGATAAATTAAAAAAATCTTTGGGTCATGTTCTAAGTAAAGCTTTCAAAAAGAAGATGATTTTTTATGTTAAATAAAATTTTCATTAAGATGATAAGGTTTTATCAAAGATTTATTTCTCCACAATTAGGATATTCAAAGTGCAAGTACTATCCAACTTGCTCCCAATATGCGCTAGAAGCTTTTGGCAAGTATGGATTTTTCAAGGCATTTTCTATGTCTTTGTGGAGAATTTTACGATGTAATCCATTTTCCAAGGGTGGATATGACCCAGTAGATTAGTACCTATAGATTAATAACAGATGGAGTTTATATGTTCAATTTTATAGCCAGTATTTTAGGTAAACTGATGAGATGGACTTATGATAGCCTCTCAGCAAGTTTTACAGAACCTACAAATATTAGTTTTTATGCCATAGCAATAATATTAATGACCTTGCTTGTAAGTCTTATGATTATCCCAATGACTATAAGCCAACAAAAACAAGCAGAAAGAACTAAGGTTTTTAAGCCAAAGATGGAAGAAATCCAAAAGAAATATGGCTACGACCAACAGATAATGCAACAAAAAATGCAACAACTTTACAAGGAAGAAGGAGTAACTCCTGGTATTTCTGGTTGTTTAGTAATGATAATTCAAATTTTAATTCTATTTGGATTGTTTAGAATGATGAGTGATACCACAAAGTATGTATTCCCAGAAGGATTGGACAATGTAAAGACAAACTTCTATTGGATACCAACCCTTCTTGACAAGGACCCATACTGGTTTGGTCTTCCACTACTAACAAGTTTATCTCAGTTTGCAGTTCAGCTTTTCTCAATGAAAACTAACCCACAAATGCAACAAGGTGGAGCTATGGGAGGAATGAATAACATGTTCCTTCTTATGCCTTTGATGTATTTCTTTGTATTTAGAGGACTACCAGCAGGTTTGCCACTATATTACACCCTAAGTTCTTTATTTAGACTCGTAATAATGGTAATAATGCATTTTGCTATGAGAAATAAAAAAGAGGATCTAGTAGATGAAAAAGTCAATAATTAAAAGTGCAAAAACAAAAGATGCAGCTATTGAGCTTGCCCTAGATGAAATTGGTAAAAGTAAAGACGAAGTTGAAATAGAAATACTAGAAGAAGAATCTAGTGGATTTTTAGGATTAATTGGAAACAAGGATGCCGTAGTTAGAGTAAGCTACGAAGAAGATATAAAAGAAGCTCTATCTAATTTAGAAAGAGAAATTGAATCTACCAAGTCTTTTGGAACTGAAGATGACGATTTCAAATTAGATAACGATACAGAAGTTATAGAAGAAACTGAAGAAATCAAAGAGATCAAAGAAGTTAAAAAAGAAGAACCAGTAGAAACTTACCTTATAGAAAAAGAAGAAACTGAAGTAGTAGAAGATAAAAAAGAAGTAGTAGATTACGGTAGAGCTAAGCAACAATCAGATATAGACAAGTTCTATGAGTCAAAAGAACTTCTTGAAAATATACTAAAGGCTATGCATTTTGAAAATGTTAGCGTAATAGGAAATCTTGAAGATAACATCATAAAGCTTGAAGCAAAAGTAGATGAGAAAGATACAGGTATTGCTATAGGTAAGGGCGGACAAACCCTAGATGCAATTGAACTTATAGTAAGAAAAGCAGTTGATTCAAGAAGAAACAATGTTAGACTTAATATAGATATTAACAACTACAAGAAACGTAGAGACGAGAAAATAATTGATCTTGCAGCTGATACAGCAAGAAAAGTTTCTAAGAGTAAGAAAAGTTGGAATCTAAGATATATGAATTCTTATGAAAGAAGACTTGCCCATGAGGAAATCTCTAAACATAAAAATGTTTCTAGCCACTCAGAAGGTGTAGAGCCAAGAAGATATGTAGTTGTAGATTATATAGAAGAATAAAAAATTAAGAATGAATAAAAGCTTGTGCATTAAAGCACAAGCTTTTTTAGTGGTTACATATTTTGTTTCACGTGAAACTATAAATCTAGATGTTTTTCCAATCTATTATATGCTTCCATCATTTCATCATCGTCATCTTCAAACTTGCTATGACTTATCGTATGAACCTTGACTGGTTCCATTGTAAGTCTTGCGATGTTATAAGCATGGTCACCGATTCTTTCCATGGTAGATAGTATATCGTTAAACACGTAAGATGCGATAGATGTCATGTCTTCACCATTAGCAAGTCTCTTGTAATGAGCTTTTCTAAGGGTTGTTTCCATCATATCTAGTGCTGCCTCATCTTCACTAAGTCTAGAAAATAGAGCCTGATCTTTAGTTTCAAATACTTCTATTGATCCTACAAAGTTATTTATAACAAGATCGTAAATATCTTCAAGATCGCTTAGGGCTTCTTTGTTGTAGCTTGCACCAGATTCGTATATTTCTTCGTAATATTCACCTAGGTTTTGAGCAAGGTCTGATATTCTTTCTACATTTATTTGAATTTGTAGATAATTTTGAACTTCAGCCTCAAGGTCGGATGATCCTGAGCTTTGAGCAATTGCCAACAAATAGGCTTGGATTTTTGTATCCATATCATTTACAATTGATTCTGCTTGGTTAGCAGTTTCCAAATATTTTTTATCATTTTCAAGTAAATATTGTTTGGTTTGCTTTAAATTTTCAAGTGCAACTTTTGATTCTTTTTGTACAGCAGATCTTATTTGATCAAGAGCAGCTGCAGGGAAAGTATCAATTAGTCTTTCGTCTAACTCGATATTTCCAAGTTCTGAGAATATTGAATCCTTACCAGGAATAAGTTTTCTAAGAATTTTTCCAACGTATTTAATAGTAGGTAAGAAAATAACCATACCAACGAAGTTAAATATGAAATGTCCTACTGCTATTGTCATAAGTTTGTTTGCACCAATGGCTGATGCCACTGTTTTAACTAAATTTTCATATGGACCAATGAATACTAAGAACACTACTGAAATTATAACGTTAAATAGAACGTGGAATGTAGAAGTTCTTCTTGCAGAAAGTGATCCACCTATTGATGCAAGAATAGCTGTTATACATGTACCAATATTTGCACCAAACATCAATCCCAAAGCAACATTTAAGCTGATAGCTCCTGAAGCGTAAAGCGACTGAGCTATACCTATAAAGGCTGATGAAGATTGGATAAGAGCGGTCATGCCCGCACCAACTATCACTGCTATAATTGGATTTTGAGCCATATTAGCCACTATCTTATCAAATCCATCTAGATTCTTAAGGTCAGATAGAGATCCTCCCATCATCTCAAGTCCTATAAATAGGAGTCCGAATCCTACCAAAATCTCGCCGATGTATTTATTTTTTCTCTTGGATGCAAACATATAGAAAGCAACACCTATAAGTGCTACAAAATATGACAGGTATCCAAGGTCAAAACCTATTAATATAGAAGTAACAGTTGTACCAATATTAGCTCCCATAATTACAGCTATAGCTTGCTCGAGACTCATTACACCTGCTCTAACAAAACTTATTGCGATAACTGTAGTTGCTGAAGAAGATTGGATTAAACCTGTTATAACTATACCAACCAACACTCCCATTATAGGATTGGAAGTGTATTTCTCTACATAACCGCGTAGCTTGGGTCCTGCAAAGTTTGTTAGAGCATCTCCCATAAGTGAAATACCAAACAAGAATATTGCAAGTCCACCAGCTATTAGGTTCCATTGTAGAGATCCTAATGATTGTAGTTGCATAATCCCTCCAAATATATTTTAAATAATAACTACTTCTAATATATCATAATAATTCAAATACACCAATTTTTTCTCAAATATTTTAAGACTGTATACAGTCATCTTTGCCTGATAAATGTTGACAAATTGGTATTTTCCGCTATAATTCTTATGTTACAAACCACTAGTCAAAGTAGTGGATATTATCATACCAAGGAGTAAAAATGGAAGAAAGAACAATAGCTGCGATATCTACTCCATCCGGAACTGGTGGAATATCCATTGTTAGGATGAGTGGAAATAAGTCATATGAAATTATAAAAGAAATCTTTAGACCTATAGCTGGAAAAGAAATTGATAGGGATGAAGATAATAGAAAGATGAGATACGGAAATATTATTGGTCTCGACGGAGAAATTATCGACGAGGTTATGGTGTGTTTTATGAAAGGACCTTACACTTATACTAGGGAAGATATCTGCGAGATTAATTGTCATGGATCTTTTGTATCAGTTAAAAAAATATTGAACCTTCTCTTAGATAAGAGATGTGACCTTGCAGAAGGTGGAGAATTTACTAAAAGGGCCTTTCTAAATGGAAGGATTGACCTTTCTCAGGCAGAGGCTGTTTTAGATATAATAAATGCCACAAATGAGTTAAGCCAAAAAGAAGGTGTAAATCAATTAAATGGTGCACTCAGAGAAAAGATTAATGATATTAGAAAGTCTCTTTTAGAGGCCTTATCTAGGTTAGAATATTCCATTAACTTTACAGAAGATGGGGAAGATCTATCCCCAGACGAAATTATAAAGTATATGGACGATGCAAAATCAATGATAGATAGACTCTTAAGCACTTCTAACAAGGGAAAAATCTTAAGAGATGGAATAAATACAACAATCATAGGAAAACCTAATGTAGGGAAATCTTCGCTACTAAATAACCTTTTAAATGAAAACCGAGCTATAGTTACAGATATACCAGGAACAACTAGAGACTTGATTACAGAATATATTTCCTTTGGAGATTTCACCTTAAAAGTAAATGATACGGCTGGAATTAGAGATACAGAAGACTTGGTAGAAAAAATAGGGGTAGATAAATCTATAGAACTTGTAGATAAATCTGATTTGATTATAGCGATTTTTGATACATCCAGAGATTTTGACGAAGAAGATAAGAAGATATTATCACTCATAAATGGAAAAAACGCTATAATAATCTTAAATAAGTTAGACCTAAGTCCTAAGTTTGACGAAAGCAAACTCGGATCAGAGCATAAGATTGTAAAAACTTCTATGACTAATGAAGAAGGAATTGATTTGCTTGAAGCTGCTATAACAGAAATGTTTGATACCAAAGACTTGAAGAGAGAATCTGTACTTATAACAAACACTCGTCATGAGAGGTTACTAAAAGAAGCAAGCTTAAAACTAAACGAATCCTTAACTGATATAAAAAGAGGTATTCCACTGGACGCTTGCGAGGTTGACCTAAGAGGAGCTTATGATGATTTAGGTTTAATAATTGGTGAATCTGTGTCTGATGAAATAATGGATAAAGTATTTAAGGAGTTTTGTGTTGGAAAATAAATATAAAGCAGAATCTTACGATGTTGTTGTCGTAGGAGCAGGTCATGCAGGTTGCGAAGCGGCCCTTGCAACAGCAAGGCTTGGACTAAAAACATTAATATTGACTACAAGTTTAGAATCTATTGCGGATATGCCTTGCAATCCAAACATCGGTGGAACTGGCAAAGGACATATAGTTAGAGAAATCGATGCTTTGGGCGGACAAATGGCTATTAACATCGACAAGACATTTATCCAATCTAGAATGTTAAACACAAGTAAGGGACCAGCAGTTCATTCTTTGCGTGTACAGGCAGATAAAAAGCTATACCACGATGAAATGAAAAAAACTTTAGAAAACGAAGAGAACCTAGATATATTTGAACAAGAAGTAGATAAAATTAATTACGAAGATGGAAAGATTGTTTCATGTGAAACAGTCCAAGGTGCAATATACGATACAAAGGCTCTTATAATCTGTACAGGAACTTACTTAAATGGAAAAATTCTCATAGGAGATTATGAGAAAGTATCAGGTCCACACGGTTTATCTGCTGCAACATTTTTATCTGACTCTTTGGAGGAAATGGGCTTTAAACTTAGAAGATTTAAAACAGGAACTCCAGCTAGAGTTGACAGAAAATCACTACATTTGGAAAAAACAGAGATCCAAAAGGGAGATAGCGAAGTAATTCCTTTTTCATTTATAAATGAAGGCGAGGACTTTTCAGATAGACACCAAGAGGATTGCTATCTGACATATACAAGTCCAGAAACAAAAGAAATAATAATGGAAAATCTTTATAGATCTCCAATATATGGAGGCCATGTCAAAGGAATTGGTCCTAGATATTGTCCATCCATAGAAGATAAGATGGTAAGATTTCCTGATAGAGATGTACACCAAGTATTTATCGAGCCAGAAAGCTTAAGCACAGATGAGATGTACGTTCAAGGTGTTTCTTCTTCGCTACCTCAAGAGGTTCAATTTGATTTTTACAAGACAATCATAGGCCTTGAAGATGTAAAAATCATGAGACCTGCCTATGCTATCGAATATGATATGATTGACACAAGAAACCTATATAGAACCTTAGAATCAAAAGACTACGAAGGTTTGTATTTTGCAGGTCAGATCAATGGATCAAGTGGATATGAAGAGGCAGCAGGTCAAGGTATAGTTGCAGGAATAAATGCTGCTTTAAAAATAAAAGGTAAAGAACCATTAATCCTAGATAGGTCTGATGCCTACATCGGAGTATTAATTGATGATTTGGTAACAGAAGGAACTAATGAACCTTATAGAATGATGACCTCAAGGTGTGAATACAGACTAACAATGCGCCAAGACAATGCAGACCAAAGATTAACTGAAAGAGGCTATGAAATAGGGCTTGTAAGTGAAGATAGATATCAAAAGATGAAAGAAAAAAGAAAAGCAATTGATGATGAAATAGCAAGGCTTAAAAATGTCATCCTCACACCAAAAGAAGAGGTCAATGAAAAACTAGTAAGTCTAGGATCAACACCTCTTAAAAATGCTCTAAGTCTATATGATCTTATAAAAAGACCGGAGCTAGACTATGTAAAACTAAAAGATTTTGATCTTGAAAGACCAAACCTACCAAAATTCCAACAAATTCAAGCTCAAACAGAGATAAAATATGAAGGTTATATTAAAAAGCAAATGGCAGATATTGATAAGTTTAAAAAACTCGAAGCCAAGGAACTTGATAAAAATATAGATTATACAAAAATAGCTGGTCTTAAAAAAGAATCAGCAGAAAAACTTAATGAGATACAACCAGAATCCCTAGGACAAGCTTCTAGGATTTCAGGAGTATCACCTGCGGATATAAACGTGCTTTTGATTAGACTTAAGACAGGAGAGTTAAATGGAGAAAAGTAAAGCCTACAAGATTTATATGGACTATTTATTAGAAGTAAACAGTCATACAAACTTAACAGCCATAATAGATCCAAGCGAAATTGAAATCAAACACTTCAAAGATTCGTTAACTATCTTAGATTATATAAAAGAAGGCGATAAAGTTCTGGATATAGGAGCAGGCGCAGGTTTTCCAGGAATTCCTTTAAGAATTGAAAAAGAAATTGACCTAACATTAATAGATTCTGTTAATAAAAAGGTCAAATTTATGAATGAAGTTATAGAAAAATTAAATTTAGAAAATGCCAGAGCAATTCACGTTAGAGCTGAAGATTTTGCCAAAGATCAAAGAGAAAAATATGATGTTGTAGTTTCAAGAGCTGTTGCTAATATGAGAACTTTGTCAGAGTATTGCCTGCCTTTCTTAAAAGTTGGAGGATTATTTGTAGCTCTAAAAGGACCTAAGGCTATGGAAGAGTTAGAAGATGCCCAAAATGCAATTGATATTTTGGGTGGACAGGTTATAAAAACAGAGTCTATAGATCTTAGTGGCAATGACAGAGTTAATATTGTTGTTCAGAAGATTAAAAAGACTAAAAATAAATACCCTAGAGGAAAAAACTTACCTAAAAAAAGCCCTCTATAAGTTTCACGTGAAACAAGAAAGGATAACCATGAGAAAAACGTTAAGAGTCTTAGGAGTTGTTTTTACTTTTCTACTAGTAAACATAGCATTTGACCTTTTGATTGGGAGTGGATTAGGCTTATTACTAAATTCATATAACATAGAAAATCCAACACTTTTCATTTTAATTTTAAGCCAAATTCTTAAATTGATATTAGTACTTATATTCTTAAAACTTAGATCTAAGAAGTTTCATCATCAATATGGTTTAACATATATTAAAAATAAAAACCTTGATAGTGACTTCTACAAGATAATAATTATTGCCTTTGGAGTAGCAGGTTTTGGTAATATCTTATTATCAATTTTCTTAAAGATTTTTGAGAATAATGATTATATAAATACCACACTTGAGACGTTAGAAACTATGCTTAACTACAACAATACTTTTGAGTATATAGTACTTTTTACAAGTGTAGTAATTATTGCTCCTATACTGGAAGAATTATTATTTAGAGGAATTCTATTTTCTGAAACCAAAAAATATTTGAATGTAACAGCTGCAATAGTAATAAATGGATTATGTTTTGCAATTTATCATATGAATATAATTCAAGGAATTAATACATTTTTCATGGGTATGGTTTTATCCTACGTATATTATTATAGAAGAAACATAAAAGAAGCAATAGCAATTCACATGATAAACAATTTTATTGCCATGATGATGGATGTAAATTATTATTTAACAATAATTATGGGAACTATAGCTTTTATATCAATTATTTTTTCAATAAAGTATTTAAGAGAGTTCAAGCAAGGGTTGTAGGTATCTACAACCTTTTTTATATGTTTGTTTCATATGAAACAAAATTGTGTTATACTAGGTGAAGGAGATTTATATGCAAGCTTTAATTTTATCAATTGGCACAGAAATTTTATTAGGAAATATAACAGATACTAATTCACAGTATTTAGCAAATCATTTAAAAGATTTAGGCATTGATGTCTATAAAATGATCACTGTTGGCGATAATAAGAAAAGATTAAAAAATGTATTAGAAGAGGCTGATGGAAAATACGATTATGTATTTATGACAGGAGGCCTGGGACCAACCGAAGATGATATAACTAAAGAAGTTGCTGTAGAGTTATGTGGATTAGATAATGAACTTGAATTAGATAAAAGCTCCTTAGAAATGTTAGAAGATTATTTTAACAAGAAAAATAAAGCTATATCTATAAATAAAAAGCAAGCTATATTTCCAAAGTCAGCCACCATACTTAAAAACCCAAAAGGAACAGCACCTGGCTGTATATTAAAATCAAAAAATAATACTAAGTTTATCCTTCTTCCAGGACCACCACATGAGATGACTCATATGTTTGATAACGAGGTTAAAAAATATTTAGAAAGTTCTTATATAATAAAATCTGTAACTGCGAAAACTGCCTTCTTAAGAGAATGGGATATGGCAAGTAGGGTAGATCTAACAGGAGATAATCCAACAATAAGTCCATATGCTACAGATAATGGTTGTATATTAAGGATAACAGCTAAGGCTAAGGATGAAAAAGAAGCAGACGAGATATTAAAAAAAGGTATAAAAAAGGTTAAAAAATCACTAGGAAGGTATGTAATAACCTTTGATGATAAAAGAAAAGAAGAAGTATTAATAGACTTATTAAGGTCCAGAAATGAATTTGTTTCTACTGCAGAATCTATCACTGGAGGTATGATATCAAGCTCCATTGTGGATATTTCCGGTTCTAGTGATGTATTAAAAGAGTCCTTCGTTACTTATGCTAATGAAAGTAAAGAACGAATACTAGGTGTTTCACATGAAACAATTGACAGATTCGATGTAGTTAGTAGAGAAGTTTTAAAAGAAATGTTAACAGGACTTAGAAAATTAACGGGATCAGATTTATGCATTGCAACAACAGGATATGCTCACCTTGGCCATGTTTTTGTGGGTGTGTTATATAAAGGAAAGTATTTACTTAAAGAATTCCAATTTAATGGTGATAGAAATAGGGTAAGACTTAGAGCAAAAAATAGAGCAATAGATCTAGCGATTACTATGATGAGAGGTGACTATGAAAAAGATTTCGATATTTAATCAAAAAGGTGGAGTAGGAAAGACTACAAGCGTTGTAAACATCGCTGTAGCCTTGGCGAAACTCGAGAAAAAAGTGTTGGTTATTGACATGGATCCACAGGCTAATACTACAACAGGTTTGGGTATAGACAAATATACTGATGATGATTCTATTTATGATTTGTTTTATGAATTAGATGATAATATAGAAAATGATGATGACAAATCTGTTGAAATAGAAAGTGAAGACGAAGAAAATATAGATACAACAAGCAAATCTTTAAACAAAGAAGCAGATGAAGAGAAAGCAAATGAAGAAAAAGAAATAGACTTTTCAAAATATATAAAGGAAACAGAATCAGGAGTTTTCCTTATCAAATCAGAATCTTCTTTATCAGGTCTTGAGGTGGAATTAGTTAGCTTAGATCCAGTAAAGAGAACCCAAGTCCTTAAAAATATAGTTGATAAAATAGATGACTCATATGATTACATAATAATTGATTGCCCACCTAGTTTGGGACTTTTATCTATAAATGCTCTTGTTGCGAGTGATTCAATTATTATTCCAATCCAGACTGAATATTATGCCCTAGAAGGTGTTAGCGAGCTAATGAATACATATAAGCTTGTCAAAGATTCCTTGAATGAAAACTTGGATATAGAAGGTGTATTACTTACAATGTTTGATAAGAGAGAAAATCTGTCATATGAAGTGGTAGAAGAAGTTAAATCATATTTTAAAGGAAAAGTATTTAGAACAATGATTCCTAGAAATGTTAGATTGGCAGAGGCTCCTTCATATGGTAAATCAGTTATCGAATATGAGGAAAGATCGAAAGGTGCGATAGCTTACAAAATGCTAGCCCAAGAAATTATAGATAGGTAGGTAGAAATGACAGGAAGAAAAACCCTTGGCAGAGGGCTATCTGCCTTAATCCCTGAATCCAATGAGAAACTTGTAGAAAGCGAAAAGGTAACAAGCCTTGATATAAATCTAATAGATCCTAGAAGCGACCAACCTAGAAAAAACTTTGACCAAGAGTCAATAGAGGGCTTGGCAGAATCTATAAAGGAATATGGATTACTAAATCCGATTGTAGTAACAAAAAATGGAACTAGATACGAAATCTTAGCAGGCGAGAGAAGATTTAGGGCATGCAAGCACTTGGGGTTAGAAAAAATAGACGCTATAATAAGAGATTATTCTAAAAAAGATATAGATATATTATCCCTAGTGGAAAACATTCAAAGAGAAGATTTAAGTCCTGTTGAGGAAGCCAAAGCCTACAAAAAATTAGTAGATGATTTCTCAATGACTCAAGAAGAAATCGCAAAGATTATGGCAAAATCTAGATCTTATATAGCAAATACTATTAGGTTATTAAACCTAAATGATGAAGAATTAGATGCACTAACAAACAAACAGATATCCTCATCTCAAGCTAGGACACTTTTATCTATCAAGGATGATGATAAAAGAAAAGAAGCGCTAGATGGATTTATAAGTAATAAACTTAATATAAGACAAGCAGAAAATCTTAGCGAGAAAAACAAAACTAAAAAAGCAAAAAAAACTAAGAAAAAAGATGGCCTAAGCGATATAGATAAGATTCTCCTAGAAGATTATGAAGAGAAATTCATGGATAAGGTTGGATCTAAAGTAAAAATAGACAAATCTGGACAAACTTATAAGCTAATAATTGATTGTTTTACAGTTGAAGATATTGAAAATATATATTGGAGACTAAAAGATGAAAATAATTGATATGGATCTAGGAAAACTCCTAGATCAGGCTAAAAAGCCGACTGCAAATCCCGGTGGTGGAGCTCTAGTCATAACTATAGCTGCTATGGCAGTTAATATAGTTAGGATGATGGATAGGAGAAATGTTTCACATGAAACACTAGATAATATATCAGATAGACTAGTAGACCTTATCCAAGAAGATGTTGACTACGCCAATGCCTTAGTTAAAGAATATAAAAAAGGGAAAATAGTAGATGATGAGTATTTCCTAAAGGCAGCAAGACCACAAATGGAGTTGGTAGAATTAAGTATCAAAGCCCTAGACTATATCGAATCAATTCTAGAAAATGGTAAACTAGATGCAATATCTGATGGCATAATTGCAAACAACTTGTTACTAGAAGTAGTAAGAGACGCCATGCCAACTATAAGGGTAAATCTCGATCCAATATCAAAGTCATATGATTATGACGAAAAAATAGATTATGTAAAAAAACTTCATAATAGAAATCAACAAATAATAGAAAGAAGGTTAAAATGACAGGAATATATGTAATTCTTGCTATCATGGCTATTTTAATAATAGTAGAATACGCACTAATTAAGTCAATGAACAACAAACTTAGACGTCAAAAGCAAAGATATGATCATTTGCTTAGGGGTAACAATGCAGAGTTAAACCTAGAAGAAGTTTTGGTTTCAATAAATGACCAACTAGAAAAATCAAATAAAGAGATAAGAACAATCGATCAAAGAGCAATTGATGCAAAAGACAAAACTATGGGAGCTATCAGTAACATGGCTGTAGTTCATTATGATGCCTTTGATGGACAAACTAACGAGCTATCTTTTAGTCTTTGTTTGTTGGATAATTTCCACAACGGAATAATTTTGACTAATTTATACTCTAACGATGGGTCAACAATCTATGTTAAAGAAATAATAAATGGTTCTTCTGAAAAGGATTTATCTCAAAACGAGTTAGAGGCTCTAAATAAAGCAAAAAGTTAATAAAATAACTATGCTTAACTTTAAAAATTTAAGGGTATAATAGAACTGACAAACGATATTATCCACAAGGAGGAATAGATGCCAACACAAGGTATATTAGAAAATGCGAGAAAAAATATAGAAGGTAAAAATCTAAAAATTGTACTTCCAGAAGGAAGCGATGCAAGAGTACTCGCTGCAGCACTTAAACACAAAGAAGAAGGACTTTTGACACCAATAGTTTTAGGTGATCAAGGGGAAATCCAAAAAACAGCAAATAAAGAAGGTCTCAAACTAGGAGATTTACAAATAATAAACCCACAATATTCTGAGCATTTCGACGAATTAGTAGAAAAATTTGTTGAAGCTAGACGTGGAAAAACAAGCAAAGAAGAGGCAGAATTCTTACTAAAAACTAATGTAAACTACTTTGGTGTAATGCTTGTAAAAGCAGGTTATGCTGACGGAATGGTATCTGGTGCAGTGCACACAACAGGAGATACTATTAGACCAGCTCTACAAATTATCAGAACAAAACCAGGCGTAAACAGAGTATCTGGAGTTATGGTAATGATAGGACCTGATGGAAATCAATTAGTATTTGCAGATACAGCTGTAAATATAACCCTAGAATCAGACGAACTTGCAGAAGTTGCTGTAGAAACAGCTAAGAGTGCTAAATCATTTGGTATGGATCCATATGTTGCCCTACTTTCATTCTCAACACACGGTTCAGCTCACCACGATCTTGCAACAAAAGTTGCTAAGGCAAAAACTAGAGCATTAGAACTTGATCCAGATTTAAGAGTAGAAGGTGAAATTCAATTTGACGCAGCAATCGATCCAATAACTGCAGCTCAAAAAGCTCCAGGATCTGAAGTAGCTGGAAAAGCAAATGTATTTATCTTCCCAGACCTACAAGCAGGTAACATCGGTTACAAAATCGCACAAAGACTTGGCGGTTACAAGGCTCTAGGACCAATCCTTCAAGGACTTAATGCACCAGTTAACGACCTTTCAAGAGGATGTACAACTGAAGATGTTTATGAAATTGCAATAATAACAGCTTCACAAGCAGTTAGCAAGTAGTCATAATAAAATTTGAATTTAAAAAGAGACAGTCTTTTGATTGCCTCTTTTTCTATAAGAAATTTGAGGTGGTTTTATTTTTATAGAAGAAATAAAAAATAATGCGAAAGCAGTAATTCCAATAGCTATCCTAGTAGTAATATTAAATTTTTTTGTAGGGGTTTCTAATAGGCTCTTAATAAATTTCTTTTTGGGATGCGTTGGAGTAATATTTAGCCTTGCTGTGTTTTTGACAGGTGTTGAGATATCTATTTCAAAAATTGGGACCATGATGGGAGAGTTTTTGGGTAGGTTCAAATCAATAATTGCTGTTATAATTTTTGGTATCTTTATTGGATTTATAATATCAGTGGCAGAACCTGATCTCTTGATTTTGGCAAACGAAATAACTAGTACTGTTGGACTTTCCCCACAAATAATTGTGATGATAATATCTCTTGGAGTTGGGATACTAATTTCTGTAGGACTTTTCAGGATATTCAAAGAAATAAAAATTTCAAATTTGATGCTTATAATCTACTCTGTGATTTTTATACTGATGATTTTTGCAGAAGATATAGGACACGCTATAGCATTTGATGCGTCAGGAGCAACTACTGGAGCTATGACAACTCCTTTTATAATTTCCCTTGGACTAGGAGTTGCATCTCTAAAGGGTGATTTATCAGAAGATGATTCATTTGGTCTTGTTGGAATAGCATCTACAGGTCCTGTTATTGCTGGACTTTTGATGAGTATGTCTATAGGTCAAAGTGGAGTAGAAGTTGTAGAGACAGCTCATAGATCGGCTCTTTTTACGGGAGTTATAAATGCGACTTTTGCTATAGTTCCAATCACTCTGATATTTTTCCTAATGAATTTCCTAATTTTTAAAATAGATAAGGATAGTTTAAAAGAAATAACTATTGGATTAGTTTATACCTATCTGGGACTAATTATATTTTTAACATCTGTAGAAGGTGGATTTATGGAACTTGCAAGAGTAATGGGAGAAGGATTAAGAGATTCTAAACTATTACCTTTGATAGGATTTATTTTGGGACTAGTGGTAGTTTTAGCAGAGCCTGCGGTTGCAGTTTTAGCCGAACAGGTAGAAGATGTAACAGGAGGTTCTATACCAAGAAAGCTAATCTTAAGAGCCTTATCTCTAGGAGTTGCCTTTGCGGTTATGCTTGACATATTTAGGATAAAGATAGAAGGTTTTGCCCTTTGGATGGTTATAGTGCCAGGATTTTTGATATCCTTAATTTTAGCAAGGAGAGTTCCACAAATATTTGTAGGAATAGCCTTTGATTCAGGAGGAGTTGCATCAGGACCAATGACTGCAACGTTTATCCTAGCCTTCTGCCAAGGAGTAGCGGGCAACATCGCAGATGGTTTTGGAGTGATTTCTTTTGTTGCTATGATGCCAGTCATAACTATTATGATTTTGGGAACTATATTTAAGGGGAGAAGTTAATGCAGTATATAAGAGTTATTCTACCTAGAGGAAAGGGCAGCGGCTTCATGAAACTTCTAAAGGATAATGGAGCTTTTGGAGTTTCGTGCTTTTATGGAGAAGGATCTGCCCCAAGTGAAATATTAAATAAATTTCATGTAGATAAACAAAAAAAAGAAATTGTAACAGCTCTTTTTGATAAAGAAAATACAATCATATTATTTGACAAAATCAAGGAAAAATTAAAAGGTGTAAATACAGGCATAGCCTTTGCTACATCGCTTGATAGAAAGGATTATACGATGGATTATGTATGTCTATATGTAATTTGCGATAGACACCAAGGTCAAAAGGCCATTCATATAGCCCAAGAAAACGGAGCTCGTGGAGCAACTCTAGTTCATGGAAGAGGGTCAGCAGAAAATGTCAAATCACCAATATTTTTAAATATGGCGATTGAACCTGAAAAAGATATAGTAATAATGCTAATAAAAAAAGAATTAGAAGATACAATTAAGGGTAAAATATATGAAGAGATGGAACTTGATAAAGAAGGCAAGGGGATAATATATTCCTTACCAGTTAGCGAAGTTTCAGGACTAGTAGAGCAAAATAAATAGGAGATATTATGAAAAAATTAAACTCAAATGAATTTAGACAAGAAGTAGAAAATGGAAAAGGTCTAACCCTAGTAGATTTTTCAGCGACATGGTGTGGTCCATGCAAGATGCAAGGACCTATCCTTGAAGAACTTGCTTCTGAAGTAGACTATCAAATATATAATATTGACGTAGATGAATCAGATGATATAGCTGGTCAATATAATGTAAATGCCGTGCCTTCCCTAATGATTTTTAAGGATGGTGTATTAAAAGATACCCTAGTAGGTTTTCACTCAAGAGAAGCTATAGAAGAAAAAATGGCTAAATTTCAATAATGAGATATGATATAGCAATAATCGGCGCAGGTCCTGCGGGACTTAGCGCCGCTTTAAATGCAAAAATAAGAAATAAGTCAGTTATAATCTTCGGTGAAGATTCCAAGGCGCTAGTTAAAAGTAAATCTATAAAAAACTACTTAGGATTTCCCGACATCAGTGGAAGTAAATTAAATGATAAATTTAAGGAAAGTTTAACAAGCTATGATGTAGAATATTCTAAGGAGAAAATTCAAACTGTCTATGCCATGGGGGATTACTTCGCCCTAAGCCTAAAAGATAACACAATGGTAGAAGCAAGTTCTGTGATAGTTGCAACTGGAATAGATCTTAAAAAAGATTTGAAAAATGAAGAAGAATTCTTCGCCAAAGGTGTAAATTATTGCGCAACATGTGATGCTGCCTTGTACAAGGGAAAAGAAGTTGTAGTCATAGGTTATAACGAAGAAAGTGTGGAAGAAGCAAACTTCACAGCAGAAATCGTAGGCAAGGTAAGTTATGTAAATATGTACAAAAAAGGTGTGAAATTGAATTCTGGTATAGATGTGATTGAAGGAGAAATCCCTCTTGGCTTTATAGGAGAAGATAGGGCAAGTAAATTAGAATTTAAGTCTGGTAAGAAACTTTCTGCCGATGGATTTTTCATAATAAAAGACTCATCCAAGCCTCAAAGGTTGATTCCATCTGTAAAACTAGACGGAAATCATATTTTGGTAGATAATAAAATGGCTACTAATATTAGAGGCTTATACGCGGCAGGAGATATAACAGGTGAGCCTTATCAAATAATGAAAGCAGTGGGTCAAGGTCAAACAGCAAGCTTAAACGCAGTAAAATATTTAAGTAAACTTAAAAAGAAAGATTAAAGATAAAAGCCACATAGTAAATTCTTTGTGGCAATTTTACATAAGTAACAATATTAAAAAAAGAAAAATAGCAAAATATTATAAAGAATATTTAAACTATTGACCGACTATAATTATAAAAGTACCATAATTAAGTCTTACTTTCACAGGATCTTAAATTATGTGGAAAATATATGTAAAATATAAATAAGTTTTATTGAAAAAATTTAACTTATATGTAAGATAATATTATAGTATAATTATTTCTAGGAGGAAATATGACCAAAAAGCATATTGATTTTTTTGAATTCAATAATTCCATATTCTCAATGATTAGAGAAATTTCACATAAAATCGATCTTTTGTTGCAAGATACAGCAAGCGAACTAGAAATTACACCTTTGCAATTAAAAATGATAATAACTCTATACGCAAACAGGGAAAAACCTGTTTCCATAGGTAGCCTTGGAAAAGCTATAGGCATTACTGGTGGAAATATATCAAATATATGTAAGAGACTTGAAAAACAAGGCTTTGTAGATAGAATAAGAAGCGAAGAAGACGAACGTGTAGTGAATGTTATGTTGACAGATAAGGGAAACGACGCAGCTTGTATGGTGGATGACTATTTCCAAAAAATCAGAAAAGATATACCTGAAGATGGGATAGACTTAAACCTACAAACAATTATCGATGAGCTAGAAGCCCTAGAAATGCTTTTAGATAAATATATAGCTAGGAGTGGTTTATAATGACAAATAAAAATAAAGGCAAAAAACCTCTATTATATTATTGGTTAGTTGCCATTGTAATATTTTTAGTAGTCCACTTTGCCCTAAATCCTATAGCTACGGATGAAAGTGTCAAAGAGGTTAGCTACTCACAATTTGTAGATATGATCGATAACGATCAAGTAACTGAAGTATCAAAAGATGACCAAAAATATACTTTCAAAGCTAAGGTAGACAACGATGAGAAAATCTATGAAACTGGTCTATGGCAAGATACTGATTTAACAGAAAGACTATTAGAAGCTAAGAAGAGAAACAACAAACTAGTATTTAAACAAGAGATAGAAACAAGGATGAATCCTTATTTATCCCTATTCTTAACAAGTATACTACCATTATTATTCATATGGATAATATTTATGTTTGCGTCAAGATCACTAACAAAAACTATGGGTGGTCGTGGCGGTGCGGACTTTATGAACTTCGGTAAGTCTAACGCCAAAATTTATGTTGAAAATAAAACAGGAAAAACCTTCAAGGACGTTGCAGGTCAGGAAGAGGCTAAAGATTCTCTAAGTGAGATAGTTGATTTCCTTCATAATCCAGGAAAATATAAGGAAATTGGAGCTAAAGTTCCTAAGGGAGTTTTATTAGTAGGACCTCCAGGAACAGGTAAGACCTTGATGGCGCAAGCTGTTGCAGGTGAGGCAAACGTACCATTTTTCTCAATATCAGGTTCTGAATTTGTTGAGATGTTCGTAGGTATGGGTGCAAGTAAGGTTCGTGATTTATTTAAACAAGCCAAAGAAAAAGCACCATGTATAGTATTTATAGACGAGATTGATGCTATAGGTAAAAAACGTGATGTCTCAGGATATTCTGGAAACGATGAACGTGAACAAACTCTAAACCAACTTTTAAATGAGATGGACGGTTTTGATGCAACAGAGGGAGTTGTCCTTCTTGCGGCAACTAACAGACCAGAAATCTTAGATCCTGCTTTAACAAGACCAGGTCGTTTTGACAGACAAGTTCAAGTTGAACTACCAGACCTAAAGGGACGTGAAGATATCCTAAAGGTTCACGCTAAAAATATCAAAAGAGAAGATGATATCGACTACGAAGAAATTGCAAAAAGAACTGCAGGAACTTCTGGTGCTGACCTTGCCAATATCATAAACGAAGGTGCTCTAAGAGCTGTAAGGGAAGGTAGGAACAAGCTAACCCAAGAGGACTTAGAAGAATCAATCGAAACAGTAATAGCGGGTCAACAAAAGAAAAATGCAGTTATAAGTGATGATCAAAAGAAAATCATTGCCTACCACGAGGTTGGACATGCCCTTGTAGCAGCAATACAAACTCAAAAGACTCCGGTAACAAAGATTACAATTATACCAAGAACTGGTGGAGCTTTGGGTTATACAATGACTGTAGACAAGGATGAAAAATATATTATGACTAAGCAAGAGCTATTTGATGAAATAGTTACTTTTGCTGGTGGTAGATCTGCAGAAGAGTTGATATTTAATACCAAAACAACTGGTGCGTCAAATGATATCGAAAGAGCCACAGCTATAGCTAGAAATATGGTTACTATTTACGGTATGGATGAGGACTTTGACTTCATGCAACTAGAACAAATCCAAGGAAAATACCTTGGCGGCCAAAGATCTATGATAGTTTCTGATGGTACTGGAGATAAGGTAGACGAAAAAGTTGCTAAAATCATCGCCGCAGCTCACATGAGAGCTATAGAAATCTTAAAAGATAACCTAGATAAACTTCACGAAATATCCGACTTCTTGCTTAAAGAAGAGACAATCACTGGAGAAGAGTTTATGGCTATCTTAAATAAGAATGAAGTAATAGTCGATGAAGAAGAAAACGACGACGAAGAAGAAAAAATAATAACTGAAAATTTATCTGATAAGGGCTCTGATTCTATTGAAGATCACGATTCAAATACAGATATATAAGATAATTAAGTTCCAAGCCAAGGCTTGGGACTTTTTTTGTGGAAAAAATTATATTTGCACCACAAATTTATCCCCTTATTGACTTGAAATTATGAAAACGATATGATCTATCTAAGAAGATATATAGACTCTACATATTAGTTTTAACTATAGAAAAGCTAGTATATAAATAGTGAAAACGTATACAAAGATGGAGTCTATACTAATTTTTATATAATCATTTATCATTAGGAGATATTATGAAAGGTAGTTACAAAAAGAACATAACGATAGAAAATTTCTTATTTATTTTAGTGTTTTTTGGGATGTTTGGCTGGATAGGAAAAATCATGGGGCCAACCAATATGCTATCCACAGTTATGAATACAGCTTATAGATTACTGATGGATACATGTTTTTACATAATGGGTATTTCGGTAGTAGCAGGAGCCTTGTCGAGCTTATTTTCAGAGTTTGGTTTTATTGCTTTAGTTGACGTTTTATTATCTAAGATTATGAAGCCGATTTATAATCTTCCAGGAGCCTCATCTTTAGGTATATTAAACTGCTACTTGTCAGATAACCCTGCTATACTAACCCTAGCTGATGAAGATAACTTCAAGAAATATTTTAGAAAATTTCAAATGCCAGCCTTATGCAACATAGGAACATCTTTTGGTATGGGGCTAATAGTAACAACAACTATGTTTGCCCTACCAGTAGAAGGATCTGTGAAAGCATCTCTGGTTGGAAATCTCGGTGCCTTTGCAGGCTCTATAGTATCAGTTAGGATAATGCTAAGATTTACTAAAAAGTACTACGGAACAGAAGATATGGTCGAAGTAAGAAGCGTAATAGATGTGCCAGAAGGTCACAGGATTATTAGAGGCGGATCATTTGGATCGAGAGCAATTGAAGCAATCTTACACGGTGGCAAGAGTGGAGTAGATATGGGTATGGCAATCATTCCTGGAGTAATAACTATTTGTACAGTGGTAATGCTTCTTACTAATAAAATGCCAGCTGGCGGCTATACAGGTCAAATTGGCGAAGGAGTTGCCTTTCTTCCTTGGCTAGGGCAAAAATTATCCTTTATATTAAACCCTATATTTGGCTTTACTAGTGAAAGTTTCATTGCAGTACCAATAACAGCCCTAGGATCTGCCGGTGCAGCTCTTGGAGTAGTGAAAGAATTTGCAGGCGGTGGATTAGTCACAGGAAATGACATAGCGGTATTTACAGCTATGTGTATGTGTTGGTCAGGATATTTATCTACTCATATTGCTATGATGGATGCGTTAGGTACAAAAGAGATGACAAGCTCAGCAATTCTTGCCCACACTATAGGTGGTCTATGTGCAGGATTTGCTGCTCATATTTTTTCCTTGATTTTATTATAGTATATATAAAAAAATCCAGAGGCTATATAGCTTCTGGTTTTTTATTTAAAATATATATGCCTATTGCCATCGAAATCTCTTATGTCTGTTTCCATATCAAATATTTCTCTAAACATTTTTTCATCCATGACTTCTTTAGAAGAACCTTCTTTGTAAATCTTTTTATCATTTATTAAAATTATATGATCTGCAAATTTCTCTATGAGAGCTATTTGGTGGAGGCTTATTAGGGTTGTCAGCTTTAGCTTGTAGGTTAATGCTTTTATTATTCTCATTATCTCGTATTGGTTTTTAAGGTCTAGAGCACTTACTGGCTCATCTAATAGGAGAATCTTGGGATTTGATACTAGAGCCTGACCTATAAAGACTTTTTGTACTTCTCCTCCGGATAACTCATTTATAAATCTATCTCTGTAGGTAGTTAAATCTAATAAATCTAATATTTTTTCTACGTCTTTTTTATCCTCGTCACTTATCCTAAGGGAAAGATTTGCTACCTTGCCTAACAAGATAGTGTCAAAAACAGTAAATCTTATTTTGGAATTTATATTTTGATTTAGGTAGGAAACTTTTCCCGAAGTTTCGATATTTCCATTGTATGATTTGATACCACTAATGGCGTTTAGGATAGTGGACTTGCCTGATCCGTTTCTTCCCATTAGGATATTGACATTGCCTTCCTCTAACTTAAATGAAATGTCATCTATTACCTCTTTGTCATAGGATATGGATAAATTTCTAGCTTCAATCATGTTTACCTCCAAAGAAGAATATAAATATTAAAGGAAGTCCTACTAAACTTGCTATAATTCCTATAGGTAGGATAGCACCGGGCTTAACTAGCTTTGATAATCCAGAGGAGATTACTAGTAGTATCGCTCCAACAAGGCTCGATGATATAAGATAATACCTTTGGTCTTCTCCTACGATTTTTCTTGCTATATGAGGAGCGATAACTCCAATAAAGCCAATCACACCTGCAAAGCTAACTCCAATTGAGCAAAGGATTGATACTATTATGAAGGTTTTAATCTTTAGAGTTTTTGCATTTACTCCAAGACTTCTTGCTCTATCTTCACCAAATCTTAGGGCGGTTAGTTTGTGGCTATCTTTTATTATGATAATAAAAGATACTAGAAAGGATAGGATAAGGATTATAATCTCTTTTGTCTTGGTGTTTGACACTGATCCAAAAAGCCAAAAGACAATAGATGAGAGGGTCTCATCTGTAGATATGTACTGCATGAGACTTGTAAGTGAGTCAAAGAAAAACTTCACTGCAATTCCTGCTAGAATCATTGAGCTTGTATTGGCAAAATTTCTCCTAGATATCAAATATACAAAGATTATCGCTATAAGTGCAAAGCCAATCGCACCTACAGGAATAAAATTTATAGAAAATCCTAGGAGAAGAAAGAATGACGCTCCGAAACCCGCAGCAGAAGAAACTCCAAGGGTAAATGGAGATGCTAGTGGGTTATCAAGTATTGTCTGCATACAAGCACCAGCAAGTCCTAAAATAAGTCCTAAGATTAGGGCTGTAGTCATCTCTGGCATTCTTATTTTAAAAAGAATAGTTCTTTGAAGATCCGTTAGACTAAAAATATCTACTGGCTTAAGATCTCCTACGCCTATGAATAAATCTAAGATAGAAACTAGGGCACTTATGAGAATAAGGATAGAAATCTTCTTATTCTTACTCATATTTAGTAAACCAACAGCCTTCATATTCTATAGGCATGAAATTTTCATAGAAGACTTTCATATCTTCCTCTGGATCTACGTCATCAAACAAATCTGGATGGAAGGTCTTGGCAAGAGATTCGTATGCGTAGAAATCACTCATATCACGGGCGAGGTTTTGTCCAATTACATAGACATCTTTTTCTTTCATAGCCTTTAGACTTTCCCAGCCGTTTCTAGTCTTATATTTTTCGATCTTTTTATTTACATCTTCTGGACTAATACCAAAGCCCATCTTCATAGATTCTGGCTTTTCTACCCATTCAGCCCCTGTTAGAAAAATTAGGTCAGGATCGTTTGATAGGACAAATTCCTCTGATACAGGAGTAGCTTCCTTTTCTCCAAGAACATCGCCTGTTAGGTTGTGACCTCCTGCATCGTTTATGATTTTGCCCCACATCATATTATTTCCATAGGAGTTGCCATAAGCATGTTCTCCTTCATAACCGTGTTCTAGGTAGACATTAGGCTTATCTTTCACATCTTTTAGTTTTTCTTTCATGTTATCTATTTTTTCTTTGTAAAAGCCGTTTAACTTATCGAGGTTTTTATCAAGACCTGTCGCCTTGGCTATTGTTTCAGTTGAATTTATATGATCATCAAAGTCTTGGTTGTGATAGTCTACGTAAAGGACAGGGATATCTAGCTTATCTTCTATGGCATCAATTTGAGCCTTATAAGATACAGGAGCAATAATACCATCGGCATCTATAGACAACAATTCTTCTACAGAAAAGTCATTGTCGGCAAAGTTTGAAACTCTTTTTATATCTTCAAGTTCTGGAATTTTTTCTACTAATCTTTTGTAAAGGTCATTTCTGTCTTTTCTAATTCCATCGTCCATGCCAGCTATTTTCTTGTAGAAGTTATCCTTATCCAGATACATCATAGTCATAAAAGGACCACCTGAACCTGATCCTTGGATTATTACCTTATCTAGTGGCTTATCTAATTGGACTTTTCTACCTAATACATCTTCTATTTCAATCTTAGCTTCATTAGCAGGGGTTTCTTCTTTACTATTATTGCCACAAGCTGTAATGATTAAAAGTAGTACAGCTATAAGGCTTATATTTTTGATATTAAATTTCATCTTCATAATTTTCTCCATATATTTCTTTTAATTTATTAAAGGCTTTTTTGATAGAAAGGCCTTCTTCTCGACTAAGATCTATTGCTGACTGATATTCTGGATAAACATAGGTACTTTCCTTGTGACTTACTTTCTTATATTTCAAGTTAAGATTATCATAAGATATATTTATCATTTCCCTATCTAGGATTGTTCTTTCGACAGGGATTTTTCTTATGCCGATAGATGTTGTATTAGAAAAAATAATATCTTCAACTTCTTCTATTTTGTCTGAATCGCATAGGACAGAAAGTTTGTAGGCTGGGCGGTTTTTCTTCATAAAAATAGGCGTATAGAAACAATCCCTTGCTACATTCATTAATTCATCTATTACAAAACCTAAGACTTCACCAGTTGAATCGTCTATGTTTGTTTCAGCTAAAATTAATCTTTTTTTTTAGAATCTGATATTTCCATTACTCGTAAAACATTAGTAGATTTTTCGAAATCTTTGTTTCCTGCACCGAGTCCCACTTTTTTGATATTAAACTCATCTAGGGTTTCATTTTTGTTAAAGTATTTTACAATAGCTGCTCCAGTTGGAGTGATGTGTTCGCCATCTTCATTGATTATATTTAGGCTAATGTCGGATCCTTCTAGGATATTGATAACTGCAGGTACTGGAATTGGCATAAAGCCGTGGGCACATTTTTGTCTTCCGATTCCTTCGTATAATTTTGAAAAGTAAATATCTTCTACGCCAAGATCTTCTAGTAGGACACAAACACCGACAATATCAATGATTGAATCTATTGCGCCTACTTCGTGGAAATGAACTTCGCCTTTGTCTATGCCATGAGCCTTAGCCTCAGCATCTGCGATGATATCAAATATACCTAAAGAGTCTTTTTTAACATTTTCGCTGAGTATCTCAGATTTTGAGATAATTTTTTCAATGTCAGAGATATTTCTGTGCACATGGCTGTGAGTATGACCATCTTTTTCATTATGGTGGTGGTGATGGCTGTCCTCGTGGTGGTGATGATGATCGTCCCCGTGATGGTGGTCATGGTGATGATCTTTTAATAAAACATCGAAATTATAAGCATCTATGCCACTTTTTTTAACTCTATCAAAGATTAGCTCGTAACCTTCGATACCTAGAGACTTAATTGCATCAGTTAGTTTTTCCTTGCTAGCCCCAAGATCTAAAAGAGCCCCGATTGTCATATCTCCAGCGATTCCTGAATACATTTCAAAATATAAATCCATTTATTTCTCCTCTATAAGTTTATTTATTTGACAGGCTGTATAGGCTGCACCATAACCGTTATCTATATTTACAACAGAAATTCCCTCAGCACAAGTTGAAAGCATTGTTAAAAGGGCAGATATGCCGTTAAAACTTGCTCCATATCCCACAGATGTAGGCACAGCTATGATTGGCTTATCTACAAGGCCAGCCATAACTGTAGCAAGAGCTCCTTCCATGCCGGCTATTGCTATTATTACATTTGCTTGTTTGATTTGATCTATTTTATTAAGCATTCTGTGAAGCCCTGAAACTCCAACATCATAAAACCTATTTACCTTAGCTCCAAAAAACTCAGCTGTAAGGGCAGCTTCTTCTGCCACAAATAAATCAGCAGTTCCTCCTGTACAAATAGCAATATTACCAATTTGTGGTATTTCTTCGTATTTTAAGGAAATTATCCTCGCTGTCTTATCATAACTTGCATGTGGAATTGCCTTACTTACAAGCTCATACTGGTGTTGGCTTGCTCTTGTTCCTATAACTGATTGTTGTCTTTTATCAAAAGCCTTAAAGATTTCCACAAGGGCAAAGTCTTCCTTGCCCTGGCAGAAGATTGTTTCAGGAAATCCTCTCCTGTTTTTTCTCTGGAAATCAAGTTTAGCTATGTCTATATCTTTAAAGTTAAAATCTTTTAGGTAATCTAGACCTTCTTCTATTGACATTTGACCGTTTTTTATATTCTCTAAAAATTCTCTATCTTTCATTTTCTAACCATGGGTTAAGCTTTAGCTTATCTTCCTTACTTACTACTTCATCCATTGATCCTGACCTATATCCAGCTAAATCTAGGTTTACATATTTAAAACCGAGATTTTTAAGGTTCTCATTTATTTCATCTACTTTTTCAAAAACTATGCCAAAATCTTCTCTGTCTACTTCTATTCTAGTATTATCTCCATAAACTCTTACACGAACATTCCTAAGACCTAAATCTTTTAGGTAGCCTTCTGCCTTGTTTATAGCTTCAAACTTACTTGTATCTATCAATTCATTATAAGGAAATCTTGTAGCAAGACATGGGGCAGATGGTCTTTTGTAGACTGAAACACCTAGCTCTTTGGTGTAGGCTCTTACCATTTCCTTGGTAAAACCACATTCTTTTAGAGGACTTACAACTCCTTTATCGTTTAGAGCCTTTACTCCTGGTCTAAAGACTTTGTTATCATCTAGGTTTGATCCATCAACTACATATTTGTAGCCTAATTTATCCTTTAATTTGAAAGCTTGCTCGAAAAGAAAGCTCTTGCAATGATAGCATCTGTCTATGGTATTGTTTTTGATGTGTTCATTATCAAAGACGTCAATATTAACGACTTCAAGTTTAACATCCATATCATCAGCCAAGTTTTGAGCGTTGTCCAAATCGCCATCTGGTGTAGTATTTGTGTTATACATAATAGCTACTACATCGTTTTCTTCTTCTCTTAAATCGCTTGCAAGCTTTAAGATTAGGGATGAGTCAACTCCTCCAGAAAAGGCAAGTACAAACTTATCTTCTAAAAGTTCTTTTATTCTATTATTCAGTTTTTCTTTATTTTCATTAAAATTGTCCATAAATACTCCTAACTTAAATATTCTAACTATAAAAAAGGGCATAGGAAAAAACCTATACCCTCATGGTTACAAATTTAGCTTATACTAAGTAACTAGCTTCATACTAGCATTTTTATAATAACATATTAAAAAAGTGAGGTCAACTAAGGTCTAATATGATAAAATGATTGTATATAAAGGAGAGGACTTATGAAAATTGTTATTATAGATGGACAAGGAGGCTCTATAGGGGCAAGTCTTGTTAGCAAGATTAAAAATAAAAATATAGACTGTATGATATATGGTATAGGAACAAATTATTTTGCAAGTAAGGCCATGAAAAAATCTGGAGCTGATATAATTGCAACAGGAGAAAATGCATCAATAGTTAATTCAAAAGATGCGGACTACATAATGGGCACAACAGGAATAGTAATAGCTGATTCTCTCCATGGAGAAATAAGTGAAAAGATGGCTGTTGCTATAGGAAGGTCAAGTGCCTATAGGATTCTCATTCCTTTTGATTGTTGCAAGACTCACATAGTAGCTACAGAAAAATCAACTATAGAAGAGCTTCTAGATGTAGCTGTCGATAACTTGATGGAAAATATTGCACAAAAAAAGGGACTATAAGTCCCGTTGTATGTAAATAGCTCCAGTTGGAGCTATACATAAACAATGTATCTTAGTGTTAACGATAATTGTAATGCACTAACATTGTACTTATTACAAAGAAAAAAAGCAATCTAATCTTAACTTAACATAGGGCTTTGATCTATGTTATACTTTTACTAGAAGAAAAAAAGGAGTGTATATGAAAAACAACGCAAAAAGATGGATAGCTCTTGGTATAACCCTGTTGGTATTTGTGATATCTGTATTTGCTAAGGATAAGCAAGATCAGATGGAAGAAGGTATCAGAGACAAGTATATCAAGGATATAACTAGCTTTTCTAACTACACTGAGGAAGTTTATAAGGGAACTAACTCAAAAGAAAAAATTAAAATTGTAGATGTAGATGGCGTAATCCAATCAAACGATGCAAATGACTTTGCCGTAGAAGAGTTAAAAAAGGCCAAAGAAGATCCTCTAGTAAAAGGAGTAATCCTAAGGGTAAATTCACCAGGTGGATCAGTTTATGCATCAGAGAAAATTGCCAATCAAATAAAGGCTTTAAAAGAAGCCAAAAAGCCTGTGTATACAGTTATGGAAGAGATGGCGGCAAGCGGTGGATACTATATTTCTGCACCTACCGACAGGATTTATGCATCAAATGAAACATGGACAGGTTCAATCGGAGTGATAATCCAATCAAAATCTCTCCAAGGCTTGTTTGAAAAATATGGAATAAAAGAGCAAAATATCACGACAGGAAAGATGAAAGATGCAGGAAGTGTCGGTCGAGACATGAATGATGAAGAAAAAGCCTACTTCCAAGGACTAGTTGATTCTGCTTTTGATAGATTTGTACAAATTGTTGCTGAAGGAAGAGGACTTTCTGAAAGAGAAGTTAGAAAGATCGCCGATGGTAGGGTATACGATGGTAGCCAAGCCTTAAACATTGGTCTAGTGGATAAGATAGGAGACCTTGACCAAGCTATTTCAGAGATGGCAAGCGAAAATGGACTAAATGATCCAATGGTTATAGAAAATAATGACATGATGAGCTCATTTAACTCACTATTTTCAAAAGCGATGGATCTTAAGAAAGAATCATCAGACCTTGCGATTTTGGATAAAATGATCAAAGAAAATGATATGAAGCCAATGTATTTATATGGAGCATACAATGACTGAAGTAAACCTAGATTTTAAAGAAAGAGATTATACTTTTGCATATGCTGGGTTTTTTATAAGGTTTGTTGCCTTTATCATAGATATGTTAGTGGTAGGAGCAATTTTTACAATAGCTAAGATATTTGTTCCAACAGATGTAGAAATATTATCATTTAAGCTAGGAGATATTCTAGAAACATTAATAACTCTTGCCTACTTTTGTCTGATGACATTTTTTACAAATGGTAGGACTTTGGGAAAGATGATTCTAGGACTTAGAACTATATCACTAACTTCAGACAAACTTAGCATATCTCAAGTACTTTTAAGAGAAATTGCTGGAAGATACGTAACAAACAAATTCAAAATATTATATCTAATAGTTGGTTTTAGTCCTAAAAAACAAGGACTATTTGATGTTCTCCTAGATACAACTGTAGTCAAGGAAGATATTTTTAACCACCTATATAAAAATTAAATTTAAAAACACTTTTAAAAACTGGTTAAATAGCACAAGATTAGTGAAAAAGCTAATTTGTGCTATTTTCTATTACTTTTAAAAACCACAATATATGGTATGATAATAAGCGGCAAATGAAACAATAGCACTACATATAGTGTTTATGATATATAGTAAATTTAATTAAGGAGAGCCCATGCAGATTATAAAAAGAGATGGAAACAAGGTGGACTTTGAGAAAATCAAGATAGAAAGAGCCATTTCCAAGGCGTTTTTCTCTGTTGATAGTAGCATTACAGAAGAAGAGCTAAGAAAGATGTCAGAAAAAATTGAAGAGACAATTAAGCAAAAGTATCCCAAAGACCATATTCCAACAGTAGAAGAGGTCCAAGACCTAGTGGAACTTACCTTAATTGATGAAAATTATTATAGAGAAGTAAAGTCCTTTATTCTTTACAGGGCTAAACACAATATGGATAGAAAGGTGTTGACTGATTTTTCAAGATATATAGAGGATAAGAAGGTTATTGCCATAATAACTGACGTCCAAGAAGAATTTGACAACCAAAGATATCCAATAGAGTCTTTATTATTTAAGTTTGAATCTTTCCTTAAGCCAAATATGACAGAAGAAGATATGCTAAAGGCTCTAACTAGAGCTGCAAGCGAGCTTACAAGCAAGGAATCTCCAGATTGGGAGATTATAGCGGCAAGATTTTTGATGTATCAAATAGATCTTGAAATAGAAAAGAGTGAAGAAAGATACGAACTTTTTGATTTTAAGTCAAAAATAGAGTTTCTAACAGAAAAGGGCTTGTATGGAGCCTATATTTTAGAAAATTATTCATCAGAAGAAATAGATGATTTAGAAAAATACATGGACTATTCCAGAAATAATATATTCACTTATTCTGGACTTGACCTTCTTAGAAAAAGATATCTAATTACTAATCACAAGGGTGATTTGATAGAAAGAGTTCAAGAAATGTTTATGGGAATAGCTATGCATCTTGCTATACCAGAAGCTGATAAGGTAGCCTTTGCCAAAAGACTTTATGATATCTTGTCAAACTTAAAGGCAACTATGGCAACCCCAACTATGACCAATGCTAGAAAGCCATTTAACCAACTTTCTTCTTGCTTTATAGATACAGTTCCAGATACTTTGAAAGGGATTTATCGTTCAGTAACAAACTTTGCTGAAGTCTCAAAACACGGTGGAGGAATGGGTCTATACTTTGGAAAAGTAAGAGCAAATGGATCAGATATTCGTGGTTTTGAAGGAGTTGCAGGAGGAGTTATCCGTTGGATAAGACTTGCCAACGACACAGCAGTTGCAGTAGACCAACTTGGTGTAAGACAGGGAGCTGTGGCAGTATATCTTGATATTTGGCACAAGGATATACCAGAATTCTTAGGACTAAGAACTAACAACGGTGATGACAGAATGAAGGCTCACGATGTCTTCCCTGGAGTTTGTGTGCCAGATCTATTCTGGAAATTAACTAGAGATGATATAAATGCTGATTGGCATATGTTCGACCCTCATGAAGTAGAGAAAAAATATGGAAAAGCCTTGGAAGATACCTATGGTGAAGAGTTTGAAGAATTTTATAATAAGCTTGTAGCTGATAAGGATATTTCAAGAAGAACTATGTCTGTCAAAGATATGGTGAGACTTCTAATAAAATCATGGACCGAAACAGGAACTCCATTTATATTTAATAGAGATATTGTAAATAAAGCAAACCCTAACAAGCACAAGGGAATGATTTATTCATCAAACCTATGTACAGAAATTGCCCAAAATATGAGCCCATCAGAATCAATTTCTACAGAAATAGTAGATGAAAATGGCGATACAATTATTGTAAATAAGACAAAACCAGGTGATTTTGTTGAATGTAATCTAGCGAGTCTAACTTTAGGTAAGGTAGATGTCAATGATCCTACAGATTTGGAAGAAACTGTAAGAACAATCGTTAGAGCTTTGGACAATGTAATAGACTTAAACTACTATCCAACCCCATACGCCAAGGTAACTAACAAAAAATATAGGGCTATTGGACTTGGAACAAGTGGCTATCACCACATGTTAGTTAAAAATGATATCAGATGGCAAGATGAGAAAGCTCATGAAGAATTTGTCGATAGAGTGTATGAAGATATAAACTACTACGCTATCAAAGAATCTATGGAAATTGCCAAGGAAAAAGGATCTTATTCTTGTTTTGAAGGAAGCGACTGGCAAACAGGAGCTTATTTCGACCAAAGAGATTACAAATCAGAAAGATGGGAAGAGTTAAGAAAAGAAGTTAAGGAAAATGGCCTAAGAAATGGCTACCTAATGGCAGTAGCTCCAACAGGCTCAACATCAATCATATCCGGAACATCAGCAGGAGTAGACCCAATTATGAGTCGTTACTTCCTAGAAGAGAAAAAAGGTGCGATTGTACCAAGAGTTGCACCAGGACTTACAACTAAGACTTTCTGGCTTTATGAAAACGCCCACGATATTGACCAAAATATCTCTATGAGAATGGCAGGTGTTAGACAAAGACATATCGACCAAGCTCAATCAGTAAATATATATATAACCACAGAATACACTATGAGACAGATCCTAAATGTATATATAACAGCTTGGGAATCTGGAGTTAAATCAATCTATTATGTAAGAGGAAAATCTTTAGAAGTTGAAGAGTGCGATTCATGTGCAAGCTAAAATAAGTAAATAAATTAAAAAGACCCATAATGTGATAAAGTCAAAATCTATAACTAGAAAATGGCTTAACCCACATATTGGGTCTTTTTTATTATTCTTTTAGAGAAGTTATTCCATCAATGATAAAGTTTAAGACTATGTAAGATAAGGCTAAATAAATAATATGAAATCTTTGATTATCATTTAAGAAAGTAAAAGAATCAATATTTAGCTTATCTTGGATAATTGATAGAAGAATTATGGCAAAAATTAATATAGATAATGCTAATATCTTATTTCTTCTAGTCTTCTTGCCTCTATAGATTAAATCTTTCTCCCTAAGGGCAGAAATAAAAAATAAAAATATCAGAAATATAAGTATGTAAGTAGGAATTTTCATGAAAAACCCCAAGATAAGAGCAAGTAGGTATAAAATTCCGCTAATAAAAATCATAAGACTCCTCCTTTTTAAAATATTGTACTTTAGAGGAAAAAGTTTTCTATCTTGCTCTTATTTTTTAATCTAATATAATAATACAAACAACAAAAAGGAGTCATTATGATATTATTTATAACAAATACCATAGCCCTTTGGCTTATGAGTTATTTCATCACTCATATTTCATTTGATAAACCAATGGCTTTGGTCTTAACAGCAGTTGTGCTTACAATCTTAGAGAAATTTGTAAAACCTATCCTAAGTTTTTTGTCATTTCCAGTGACAGTTTTGACCTTGGGTTTATTTAACTTGGTTATCAACGCCTTTGTTCTATATTTAGCCTTCAAATTTGTCGATGGAGCACATATAGACAGCAACTTATTTAGCATGATTTTTGCAAGCATTATCCTTGCAATCCTAGCATCTATTATTCAATCAATATTATAAAGGAGGATTACATGGAAGAAAGTAAAAGAAAAGAAGTAGAAAAGCGCGGTATTTTCAATGAGGATGGTGATATTGACCTAGCTAAGAGAAAAATCATCCAAGGAAATACTACCAACCTAAATGATTTTAACAACTTAAAATACACATGGACTAGTGATTGGTATAGACAAGCTATGAACAACTTCTGGATTCCAGAAGAAATTAACTTAAATCAAGATATAAAAGACTATAGAAACCTAGATGAGCATGAAAAAAGAGCCTTTGATAGGATTCTTTCTTTCCTAACTTATCTTGATTCAATTCAAACAGCCAACCTACCTAACCTACAAACATACATTACAGCAAACGAAATAAACCTATGCTTATCAATTCAAACCTATCAAGAATCAATCCACTCTCAATCTTATTCTTATATTCTTGATACCATTTGTTCTCCAGAAGAAAGAACAAGAATTCTTTATCTATGGAAAGAAGACGAACATCTTCTAAAAAGAAATGAATTCATTGGAGAGCAATACAATGAGTTTTTGAAAAATGATGATGAATTTAGGTTTATGAAAGCACTTGTTGCAAACTACATCCTAGAAGGAATTTACTTCTACTCAGGATTTTCCTTCTTCTATAACCTTGGAAGAAATGGCAAAATGCCAGGAACAGTTCAAGAGATTAGATACATCAATAGAGATGAAAACACCCACTTATGGTTATTTAGATCTCTTATAAATGATTTGAGAAAAGAAAGAGAAGATCTATTTACTAAAGAACATCAAGAATACTATAGGGATATGTTAAAAGAAGGTGTAGAACAAGAAATAGCTTGGGGAAAATACGCTATAGGAGATAATATAGCAGGTCTAAGCGAAAAAATGATAGAAGATTACATCAAGTATCTAGGAAACCTAAGAGCTAAAGGTCTCGGCTTAGAAGCTTTATATGAAGGATACACAGAAATCCCAGATTCTATGAAATGGGTAGATGAATACTCAGATCCAAATGCGGTTAAGACAGACTTCTTCGAAGCAAAAGTAACGGCATATTCCAAATCATCAATCATAGAAGATGACCTATAAAACAAAAGCCTAGCTATAGCTAGGCTTTTATGTTTCACATGAAACATTATTTTATGGAGTTTATTATAGATGTACTCATTATTTTTGTTTGAGCAGTATTTGTTATAGGACCTAGGATGAATATGCTTATGAATTTATCCTCTCCTTCTATGACTATTTTATCCCCTTTTAAACTGTAGGCTGGCATGTAGAGGTTTGCACCAGATTTTAGGTATGGGAAGTTTTTAACAGTTCCTGTTTCTACTAGACCCTTGTTTACTATATTTGCAGGATATATTATAGATCCTGAGTTCTCATCAAAAACATCATTTAGCTTCTTATTATCTTTATCTTGGACTTTTACTATAATTTCTGAAACAATTGTTCCATTTTTCTTTGAAACGTATGCTTTAATCTCATTTTCATCTTGATTTAAGACGAAGTTATCTGGAATATAAAATGTAAAACTATCTAAGTTTATTTTGTTTCCTGCGTATATATCAACCGCATCTGTATAATCTGTAAAGTCTTTTCCTACCTCGAGTGGATCGTCGTTTGTTGTATAGATTCCTGCTAGTATATCTGCCATAAGGTCATCTGCTACTTTACTTAAATTTCTATCTTCTTTTATAGTGAAATGTATTTTGGAAGTAGGTGTTTCTACTAAAAAATGAACTAGATAGAAGTCATTTTGTTTGCTGATAAAGTATGCTGATTTTATATTTGACATAGGATTACTAGTTACTTTGATAATAACTTGCTCTTTTGTTCCGAGAGTTGCAGTTAACATTTCACAAGACTTTATCAAATCATCTTCTTTAAGAATTTCGTCATTTTCTATCTTTCTAAAGCTAATATCTAGGTTGTATTTGTCAGACTTTGGTAATTCTATCTTGTAAGTATTATCGTTTTTATTAACTTTAGCTCTTGATGGGATTCTAATATATACATTTTCAAAGAATAATTCTTTGCTATAATCTAAATTTTCAAGCTCTTTTAGAGAGTAAGGCTCGTTTTCTTTGGTTTGAATATTTGATGGAAGACTCAGAGAGCTTGATCTAGTTTCGATTTTCCTTTGATTTTTATTGTTTGTTTCTTTTTGATAGGCAATTTCTTCTTTTTGCCCGATGTTTTCTTCAGTTTTTGGGGTATTATTTTGACAGCCTGTAAGTAAGACAGACAAAATCAGTATTGTTAATATTTTCATAATAAGGTTCCTTATATTTATAAATTTATGTTTAAAAAGCTTATTTATCGGTTAATTATATCATATATAGGTATTTTATGATATAATTTTAATAAGGCAAATAGGGGGTGAAAGATGGCTGACGATATCTTATTGAAAGTCAAGGAAGCTGAAGATAAGGCGACTGAGACTATCGATAATGCAAAAATTAAAGCTCGTGAAATAGTCGACCAAGCGAAAGTGAAGGCTGACGAAGAATACAAAGATATTATTGCGAGTGCCAAAAGTAAAGCTACTAAGATTCTTAAGGATGCAGAAGAAGCTGCAAATAAAGATAAAGAGCCTACTATCGAAGAAGCGAAAGCTTATAGCGATAAGATTAAGGATCAAAGTAAGGTAAAAATTGATAGTATAGTTAACTCATTAAGCGAAAGGATTATAGAAAATGGCAATAGTTAAAATGAATAAGTTTAACTTGCTAGCTTTTAAATCCGATAGGGATGAACTACTAAATTCCCTCCAAGCTTTTAACTACGTTCACTTTAATGATCTTAAGAGAGATGAAGAAAAAACTTACCTAGAAGAGGTTAGAAATACAGAAAGACTAAACGCTTTAGATTCAGATATGACAAAGGTTGATTATGTGATATCTATTATTGAGTCATATATGAAAGATAGAGGATTAGATCTTGATAATGACTTTAGTGAACTTTCCCTAGAAGGCGTCAAGCAAAGGGGAGAAAATTTTGACTTTGGCTTAATTTATGGAAAAATTAAGGACTTAGTTGAAAAAAGAGAAAATGCCTTAGCTAAAAGAAGTGATTACCAAAACAAGCTAAGTGCTCTAAAACCTTGGAAGGATATTGATGTAGATATCGACAAACTCTATGATTCTAAGAGAGTTTTTGTTGAGACTGGAACTGTTTCAAGTCAGTTCTATGAACAAATACAAAAAGCGATCGTGGAAAGAAATCTAGAAAAATCTTTAGTTTACAAGGTCTCAGAAGCTGACAAGACCAATTATATTGTCGCAGTTTCAAGTCTTGATGAAAAAGACGATTTAATAGATTTAATCAGAGAGTTCGGTTTTAGCAGAGTTAAAATTAATTCTAACAAGAGGATAGTAGATGAAATTGACGATCTATCCTACAATTTGAAAGAAAATCAAGAATCTATAGATGGTATTGAAAAAGAAATCGTAGATTTTAAAAAATATTTAAAAGATTTATACATCTACAAAGCTTATATCTTAAATAAGAGAAGAAAGGAAGAATCAAGCGAATTTTTCCTTGAGACAAATCTTATGAATGTAATCGAAGGTTATGTTCCGGTTGATAAAACTGAAAGATTTAAAAAAGATGTAAAGGATGTTTTAGGAGAAAACTATATTCTTGATATCAAAGAAGCTGACAAGGATGATAGTAAAGTTCCTATAATACTTAAAAACAACAAATTGGTTGATCCGTATGAGGAAGTTGTAAAGACTTACTCTTTGCCAAAATATAACGAGATTGACCCAAGTGGACTTGTAGCTATATTTTATACAATATTTACAGGTTTCATGATAGGTGACTTAGGTTATGGAGCGCTTGCAGTTATTGCAATACTTCTTGCCCTAAAATTCAAAAAATTCCCAGAATCTACTGAGAAGACGCTGAGGTTATTTTTAAGAATATCTATATCAGCCTGTGTTTTCGGATTCATATTTGGATCTGTCTTTGGAGGAATAATAGATGTTCCATTTGGATGGATTGATACAGCAAAAGACATCAACGAACTAATCGTTATGAGTTTAATAATTGGTGGTATTTCTCTATTTACAGCTCTTGGAGTCAAGGGATATATGTACCTAAGAGATGGAAAACCAATGGATGCCTTCTACGATGTAGGCTTTATGTATATGGCAGTAGGTGGAGCTATCGCTCTAGCACTTACCAAATCACCAATAGCCAAATGGGTTATGATAATTGGTATAGTTGGAATCTTGTTATTTGCAGGAAGAGATGCCGCATCAATTGGTGGTAGACTTGGTTCAGGTGCCTATGATGTATATGGACTAACTGGTTGGATAGGAGATTTTGTATCATTCCTAAGACTTATGGCTTTAGTTCTATCAGGAGGTTTTGTTGCTTATTCAGTAAACATAATTGTAAAGATGTTAGCAGGTGCAGGAATCGGAGGAATAATAGCTGGAGCTATAATATTTATAGTATTCCAATTATTTAATATGTTCCTATCATATCTTTCAGCATATGTTCACGGCCTAAGGCTAATATATGTAGAGATGTTTAATAAATTTTATGAAGGTGGCGGAGTTAAGTTCCGTGAAATGATCGAAGATACTAAATTTGTCAAAATATTAAGAGGAGGAGACAATGAGTAATTTTTTTATTGAAAATGGTGGAATAGTACTAGCAGTACTAGCAGCAGCAGTAGCAACATTTTTAGCAGGTATGGGTTCTGCTAAGGGAACAGGTATGGCAGGTGAGGCAACAGCAGCACTTACAGTAGAAGAACCAGAAAAGTTTGGTAAAGCACTTATCTTACAACTTCTTCCAGGTACTCAAGGTCTTTATGGATTCGTAATTGGATTCTTTATTTACCAACAAGTTATAGGTGGAGACATCGATTTTGCTAAAGGACTTTACCTATTAATGGCAGCACTACCAGTAGCAATAGTAGGATATTTCTCTGCAATTAGACAAGCAAGAGTTGCTATAGCTGGTGTAAACATTCTAGCTAAAAACGAAGGTGAGTTCATCAAGGGTGTAATTTATTCAGTAATGGTTGAGTTATACGCTATCCTTGGATTCGTTATTTCCCTACTACTTGTACTAAATGCTTAATATTAGGATAAGATTATGAATAATCTTGATTTAATATTACAAAGCATAAAGGATAAAGCAAGCACAGAAGAAAATCAAATAATAAACGCTGCCAAAGACCAAGCTTCAAGCATTTTAGAAGAATCTAGTGCAAAAGCAAAGAAAGAGGCAGAAGAAATCACTGAAAAAGCCAATAAAGAAGCAAAACTTATCTTAGAAAACGAAAAAGTTTCAGCTAAAAGAGAGGCTAGAGATTTAGTTATTTCCGGCAAAAACCAAGTCATTGATGAAGTTTTGGAAAAACTAATTGTAAATCTTAAAAATATGGACAAAGATTCTTACAAGAAATTTGTCCTAAATACTATCCAAAACTCTAATATAGAGAAGGGAGAAATACTCCTTCAAGAAAACCTAAAAGACGTCCTAACAGAAGCTGACCTAAAGGGACTTACAATTTCTGATGAAAGTGTTGATGAAGGTTTTATCATTAGAGATGGCAAGATAGAATATGATAATAGATTTTCTTCACTAGTAAAATATAAGATGGACGATATTAAAAAGCAAATATCAGACAGTTTATTTAAGTGAGGTGATTAGATGAAAAAAGATGACTATATAGGCGCATCTATTTCTACAAGAATGTATGAAAAAAACCTCCTTACCAGAGCAGATCTTGAGAGACTAAACGATTATGATTCTCTAAGAGATGTTCTAAATCAGCTAAATGATACAATTTATAGAGAATCTATAAATAACTTAGCTAGGCCAGAAGAATATGAAGATATACTGAAATCTGAGCTTAGAAGGTCTTATGAGGTAATTAGAGATATCGCTCCAGATAAGGATATCTTAAATTACATGCAAGAAAAATATAACTTCCACAATTTAAAGGTTCTTATAAAAGAAATAGTACAAGATAAAGATTACTCAAATCTTTACTTGGATATGGGAGATATAGATTTTTCTTATATTAAGAAAAACCTCATCAAAGAAGAAGAGAAGTCCAATATTTTCGATAATATTGAGGGACTTAAATCTAAAAAAGAAGTAGAAATTTCTAAAAATGTAAATGATACTTACTTATCTTTTGCTAAAAAAGCTTTGGATAAATTCAAAGAGACTAACAACCCTCAAGATATAGATATATCCTTAGACAAGAGCTATTATGAAAGACTATTAGAAGATGCTAATAACCTTGGATTAGAAAGTTTGATAGACTTTACCAAAGAGAGAATAGACCTTATGAATCTAAAGAGTCTGTTGAGGATTAAAAGCCAAGAAGAAAGCATAGAAAAACTTGATGGAGCACTAATAGATGGTGGTTTTATCGAAAAAGATAAATTTAAAGAATATTTTGATTTTGATATAAACACCCTACAAGCAAGTCTTTCTAGCCAAAGAATAGGCAAATACGTCAAAGACGTACTAACAGATAAGGATAAACTCGATAATAATATTCTAAATCTTGAAAAGGCTATAGATGCTCACATGGCAGATTTCACAAGGGATTCTAAGATGGTTACATTTGGACCTGAAGTTTTGATGAATTATATAATTTCCAAAGAAGCTGAAGTTAAAAACTTGAGGATTCTTCTTGTATCTAAGCAAAACAAACTGCCAAAAGAGTTTACTTTAGAAAAGTTGAGGAAATCTTATGTATAAAGTAGCAGTAATAGGAGATAAGGACTCAATCCTTGCATTCAAGGCATTGGGTGTTGAAGTATATACAGCAATAGATGGAGAAGATGCAAAAAAAACTATCAAGAAATTAGCAAAAGGCGAGTATGGAATAATATTTATAACAGAAGCCTTAGCTAAAGAAATTCCATCTACTATTGACAAATATAGAGAAGAAATGACTCCAGCCATTATCCTAATCCCATCCAACAAGGGATCTATGGGAATTGGCCTTGCTGATATCAACAAATCTGTTGAGAAGGCAGTTGGAGCAAATATTCTAGATTAAAGGAGCTTAATTTGAATAAAGGTAAAATTACAAAAGTATCTGGACCATTGATAGAGGCAGAGGGCTTATCCGATGCTAATATCTATGACGTGGTCGAGGTATCAAAAGATAAGCTCATCGGCGAAATAATTGAGATGAGAGGGGATGTTGCCAGCATCCAAGTTTACGAGGAGACAACTGGAATTGGACCTGGCGATGAAGTAGTTTCTACAGGTCATCCCCTATCAGTAGAACTTGGACCAGGTATGCTTGAGAGAATGTACGATGGTATCCAAAGACCACTTGAAAAACTTGAAGATCTTGCTGGAGAATTCCTAACAAGAGGTGTAACAAGCCCAGCCCTAGATAGGGACAGAGTTTGGGAATTTAATCCAACAGCAAGTGTTTCTGATAAAGTAGAAGCAGGTGATATCATTGGAGAAGTAGAAGAGACAAGTGTAATCACTCATAAGATTATGATTCCACTTGGAATATCTGGAACAATCAAGGATATCAAGGCTGGTGAGTTTAAAGTCGATGAAACAGTTGCAATTATAGAAACTGAAGATGGGGATAAAGAAGTAACTATGGTCCAAAAATGGCCAGTAAGAACTGCCCGTCCATCTAAGAGAAAACTTGATCCTAATGAACCACTAATTACAGGTCAAAGGGTAATAGATACATTCTTCCCAGTAGCTAAAGGTGGTACTGCAGCAATCCCAGGACCTTTTGGTTCAGGAAAGACTGTTGTTCAACACCAAATCGCAAAATATGCCGATGCCGACATAGTTATCTATGTAGGTTGTGGTGAACGTGGAAACGAGATGACTGACGTACTTAATGAATTCCCAGAGCTAATCGATCCAAAAACTGGTGAATCAATCATGAAACGTACAGTTCTTATTGCAAATACATCAAACATGCCAGTAGCTGCCCGTGAGGCAAGTATTTATACAGGAATTACTCTTGCTGAATACTTTAGAGATATGGGATATAACGTAGCAATGATGGCAGATTCTACATCTAGATGGGCAGAGGCCCTCCGTGAGATGAGTGGTCGTCTTGAAGAGATGCCAGGAGATGAAGGTTTCCCAGCTTATCTTGCAAGTAGAATCGCAGACTTTTACGAAAGAGCTGGTAAGGTAGAAGTTTTAGGATCTAGAGATGATATAGGTTCATTATCAGTTATTGGAGCTGTAAGCCCTCCAGGAGGAGACTTGTCAGAACCAGTAACCCAAGCTACCCTTCGTATTGTAAAAGTATTCTGGGGACTTGATTATGACCTATCTTATCAAAGACACTTCCCAGCTATAAACTGGCTATCATCTTATTCTTTATATCAAGATAAGATGGATAAGTATATCGATAGTGAAGTAGATGAAGATTTCTCTAAAAATAGAAAAAGATCAATGAGTCTATTACAACAAGAATCAGGACTTCAAGAAGTAGTAAGGCTTGTAGGACGTGATGCTTTATCTGACGATGACAAACTAAAACTAGATGTTACAAAATCAATCAGAGAAGATTACCTCCAACAAAATGCCTTCCACGATGTAGATACTTATTGTTCACTTAAAAAACAAGATAAGATGCTAAATGTGATACTTTATAACTACGATAAGTCACTAGAGGCATTGTCAAATGGAGTAGAACTAGAAGATATTGAAAAACTTCCAGTTCGTGAGAGAATAACAAGACTAAAACTAATCTCAGAAGATGATCTAGATCAAATCAATGAGATTAGAAGTGAAATAGATAAGCAAATTGATGAGCTTATAAGGGAGGCATAATGTTAAAAGAATATAAAACAGTTTCTGAAGTAGTTGGCCCTCTTATGCTCGTTGAGGGAGTAGAAGGCGTCAACTTTGATGAGCTTGTAGATATTGAAATGCAATCAGGTGAACGTCGCCGTGGACGTGTTATAGAAATTAACAAAGATCGTGCCATGGTCCAACTTTTCGAAGGATCTACAGGAATTAACCTAAAATCTACATCAGTTAGATTTTTAGGAAGACCACTTGAGCTCGGTGTATCTGAAGATATGATAGGACGTGCTTTTAATGGTTTAGGTGAGCCAATCGACGACGGCCCTTCTATAATTCCAGAAGAAAAAAGAGACGTAAATGGTACAGCTATAAATCCAGTATCAAGAGATTATCCATCAGAATTTATCCAAACAGGAATTTCTACTATAGATGGACTTAACACTCTAGTTCGTGGACAAAAACTTCCTATCTTTTCAGGAAACGGACTTCCACACAACCAAGTAGCAGCACAGATTGCTAGACAAGCTAGAGTATTATCTGATGATGAGGGATTTGCGGTAGTATTTGCAGCTATAGGTATCACTTTCGAAGAGGCTCAATTCTTCATGGATGACTTTAGAAAAACAGGTGCTTTGGATAGATCTGTTCTATTTATGAACCTTGCTGATGACCCAGCAATAGAACGTCTATCAACACCAAAGATGGCATTAACTGCTGCAGAATATCTTGCTTTTGAAAAGGATATGCAAGTTCTTGTAATCATGACAGACATGACAAACTATGCAGAAGCCCTTCGTGAGGTATCAGCTGCTCGTAAGGAAGTTCCAGGTCGTCGTGGATATCCAGGATATTTATATACAGACCTTTCAACTCTCTATGAAAGAGCAGGAAAACTTCGTGGCAAACCAGGAACAATCACACAAATTCCTATATTATCCATGCCAGAAGATGATATTACTCACCCAATCCCAGACTTAACAGGATATATTACAGAAGGACAAATAATCCTTGATAGAGGTCTTTACAATCAAGGAGTAGAGCCACCTGTATCTATCCTTCCATCCCTATCAAGACTTAAAGATAAGGGTATAGGAAAAGGAAAAACTAGAGAAGACCATGCAGATACTATGAACCAAATCTATGCAGCCTACGCATCAGGTGTCGATGCTCGTGAGCTACAAAAGATCTTGGGTGATTCTGCTCTATCAGAAGCTGACCTTGCTTTCGCAAAATTTGCCAAGGAATTTGAAGAAAGATATATAAACCAAGGTTATTACACAAACAGAACCATAGAAGATACCCTAAACCTAGGTTGGGAACTATTAAAAATAATACCAAAATCAGAGCTTAAGAGAATTGACGATAAGTTAATTGAAAAATATTTAGATTAGGAGATAGCCATGGCAAGATTAAAAGTAACGCCAACAAGGATGAATCTAAATACATTAAAAGAAAGACTTGCAACTAGTAAACGTGGCTACAAGCTACTAAAAGATAAGCAAGATGAGTTAATGAGACAGTTCTTAGAGCTAATTAGAAAAAATAAAAAATTAAGGGAAGAGGTAGAAAAAGAATTAGAAGATTCTTTTTCTGACTTCCTAATTGCAAGTGCTTTTATGAGCCCAGAGTTTCTAGAAGAAGCAGTGAGCTTTCCTACACAAAAACTTGGCGTTGATATAAGTATAAAAAATGTCATGAGTGTAAGAATCCCTAAGATGGAATTTAAGGTAGAAGAAAATGAAAATGCCAGTATGTTTCCTTACGGATATGCAGAAACTTCTGCAGGTCTAGATAAGGCAATAAAGGGATTAAATGAAGTAATGAATAGGCTTCTAGAACTTGCTGAGCTAGAAAAAACTACCCAACTTATGGCAGATGAAATTGAAAGCACAAGAAGAAGAGTAAACGCCCTAGAATATAGGACTATTCCAGATCTTGAAGAAACTATCAAATATATAAGGGCAAAACTAGAAGAAAACGAGAGAGCAACAATATCAAGACTGATGAAGGTAAAAGATATTATCTCAGATCAATAAAAGTAAGAAGGCCAGTTAGGTCTTCTTTTTTATATTATTCTAACAAGTAAAAGCCCTTTAATATATATAAAAAATAAGTATAGTATAAGACGCACGGCAATTTATTTGAGTTTATTGTAAGAATTAAAATGTAAAGGATATGACACATGTTCTTTGGCATTTTGTTAGTAAAGCCTGCCTTATAAATATTTAAAACTCATAGAGAGGTCTTTATGGATAGTAAAAAATTAAAACCAGCCCTAGGGATTGCTATTTTATCTCTAGGACTTGCTATATATATTTCAAATACAGGGGTTGTTACTGAGGCTAGTATTTGGTCGCTTTTCCCACCATTGGTAGCTATTTTTGTGGCTTTGTTTACTAAAGAAGTTTTTTCTTCTTTATTTTTAGGAATAGTAACTGGAGCTATTTTAGCATCAGGTGGATCTGTTGCAGCTTTTCTAAATAATGTTGTCTATGAAGGGTTTATTACTTCTATTTCACAAACGTCAGGCATATTTATATTCTTAGTTGTACTTGGAATTATGGTAGTTTTAATCAATTTTTCTGGAGGATCTAAAGCCTTTGGAAATTGGGCTAACGCTAAGATTAAAACAAGGAAACAATCGCAGATAGCGACCTTTTTCTTATGTATAATGCTATTTATTGATGATTATTTCAATTGCTTGACAAGTGGGTCTGTTATGAAGTCTATAACTGATTCTCACAAGGTGTCAAGGGCAAAGCTTGCCTACATAATAGATGCAACTGCAGCACCAGTTTGTATGATAGCTCCTATATCTTCATGGGCAGCTGCCGTCTCTGGTTATGCCGAAAACAGCCATATGTCAGGTATAGAGCTATTTGTAAAATCAATTCCCTTTAACTTCTATTCGCTTTTAACCTTGGTTTTTGTAGTATGTATTATTGTTTTTGACAATGATTTTGGTCCAATGAAGACCTTTGAAGAGAAAGCTATGAATGAAGGAGAATTAGGAATAAGTAAGGACGTTACCATAGATGCATCTCATGGACATGAAAATGGATCTGTAATAGATTTAGTTTTTCCAATTATTACATTAATTGTATCTTGTGTTATGAGTTTAATTAATGTCGGAGGATTTTTCGATGTTAAAAGTCCTTACTATCACGATTTTGTAAATGCTTTTGCCAATACTGATTCATCAGTAGCTCTAGCTATGGGATCTCTTGTTGCACTTGTAATTACGATTGGTTTTTTTGTAGGGAAAAAAGCTTTAACTTTTGAAAAATCAATGGATGCTATTTCTGAAGGTTTTTCTTCAATGGTATCTGCTATTTTGATTTTGACAATGGCAACAAGCCTTAAAAACATATCTAACGACCTATTAGGGTCCACTGAATATGTGGGTGGTCTTATGGAAAATGCAGCAGGAAGTCTCAATTCATTTTTACCTGTTGTAATCTTTGTGGTAGCTATATTTCTTGCCTTTGCAACAGGAACTAGTTGGGGAACTTTTGGGATTTTGATACCAATTGTAGTTTCTATGTTTGAGCCTACAAATCCTATATTTTTCATAGGTATATCTGCGACCCTATCAGGTGCCGTTTGTGGAGACCACCTATCACCAATATCAGATACAACCATTATGTCATCGACAGGAGCAGGTTGTATTCATATAGACCATGTCAAAACACAACTGCCATATGGTATGACTGTTGCAGCTATTGCCTCTGTGGCATATATTATAGCAGGATTTACTCACTCAGCAGCCATACCTCTAGCCTTTGGTATAATTGCAATTTTAACTTTGATGTATATATTAAAAACAAGAAATAAGAAGGAGCTTAGCCTATAAAAGGCTGGCTTTTTTTGTATAGAAATGTTTTGACAATAGTAATTTTATTGTATATAGTTATTCTTAGATATAGAAAAAAGAACGGAGAGATATTATAAATGGACCAAGGACCCTACCATAGTTTAGTTACAAGTCTTATTACAATTTTATTTTTAGTAGTTAATGGAGCTTTTACAGCTATACATACGGGATTAATCACATTAAATCCAAGCAAATTGGAAGAAGAAAAAGAAAATGACTCACGAGCAAACACTATTTTAAAGGTTATATCTAATCAGGATAGACTAAATCAATCTTTTGATATAATAAACATCATCTTTTCACTTTTAACAATTGCTTATTTTGCCAAAAGATTAAGTGAAGTTAGCTCTGATGGATTTTTCTTTGGTGGTTTCTTATCTTTAAGGTGGATGACCTTTATTGCAATAGTTATATATGCAATCCTTAAAGTTATATTTGTAGATAAAATCCCCCAAAGAATTGGAGTAAGATTTCCTATGGAAATAACTAGATCTACTGTAGGCATTACTAAATTTGTAATGTTTTTGACCAAACCCTTGGTTACTATAACGACTTCTGTTACCAATCTTTTTATGAATATATTTGGAATAGAAGCTAAGAATATCCAAAAACAAGTTACCAATGAACAGATCAAGTCTATAGTTCAAATAGGTGAAGACCAAGGTATTCTAAGACCAATGGAGTCAAAAATGATTCATTCTATAATGGCCTTTGATGACCTATTAGCAGAAGAGATAATGACAGCGAGAACTGACGTATTTATGATTGATATAGCTGATAGGGATAGGGAATATCTAGATGAATTTGTAAAGATTAAACACGCAAGGATTCCTGTATATGAAGATGAACTTGATAATATATTAGGGATCGTATATACAAAAGATTATCTACTAGAGGCTACCAAGGTTGGACTTAGAAATGTAGATATAAAAGAAATACTAAGACCTGCCTACTTCGCACCAGATAAGATTGAAACAGACAAGCTATTTTCTGATATGCAAAAAAAACACATCCATATGGCTATTTTGATAGATGAATATGGTGGATTTTCTGGAGTTGTGACTATGGAAGACCTTATCGAGGAGATAGTCGGAGATATTGATGATAGTTTTGACAATGATACTCCAGAGATAAAAGAAAATGGAAAAAATGTATTTGTTGTAAAAGGGTCTATAGGAATTAAAGATTTAAATGAAAAGGTAGATATAGACATAGACGAAGATAACGAAAACTACGATTCTCTTGGAGGTTTTATAATAGATAGGTTGGGTTATATACCAGATGAAACCTCCAATGTAACCTTAAATTATAATGGTTATGAGATAAAAATCCTGTACGTTGAAGAAAATAGGATCAAAGCAGTTAGACTTAGAAAATTAAAAAAACAAAACCACAAAGCAGACTAAAGTATTATTCTTATAAGATAATTTAGAAGTTATCTTGATAGATCTTTTGTAGACTTACTAAAAAACATTAATAATAGAATTAACCCTGAGGGATGAGAACAATTCTCAAATCCATCAGGGTTTTTATTTTAATAAAAATGATATTATTTTTTATAATAATAAGAAAATAAAAGAAGTACCGGAGCTTTTATTCTGACATTTCTAATACTTATATATTTTTATCAATCATATTTGTTTCAGCCATTTTGTCGTATTTTTCGAAAAAGACAAAGGATCCATCTAGAATATAAATATTATCAAAGCCGTAATTAGCTAACAATTTCGCAGTATTTGATGATTTTCCTCCGTTTGTATCATATAAAACAATTTTCTTATCCCTAGGAAGAAAAGAGTGGTCATTTCTAAAGTTTTTTCCAGCAAGGGATTTTGCAGTCTTTATATGAGCTTTTTCATAAGAATTTTTATCTCTTAAATCATAGATTTCATAGGCTTTATAATTTTCTATTATGTCTTTTATTTTAATAGCTTTAAGTTTACCTTCAAAAATATTTATTGCCTGATTGGCTAGGATATTAGTAGCATCTTCTACAGTTGAGTATAGGGGTTGGTAGGCAAGTTCTAGGTCGTATAGATCATATATTGTGGCTTTTCTTTTAATCATTGAAGCTATAACGTCAATTCTCTTATCAACTACACCATAGCCTAGACCCTGAGCTCCATAAATTGTCCCGTCATTCTTATCAAAAAGGATTTTTAGGTATATTGGTTTGGAATCGGGCATAATAGCAACAGAATCCCTATGGGAAATAAGAACACTTTCGTAGGAAAAACCCGCCTTTTCTAAACTAGCCTCGTTGAGACCAGTCATGGCTATATTTAGGTCGAAACTTCTTAGGGCAAATGTTCCTATAAATTCAGGAGGATTGGCTTTTTTACCCAAAAGATACTTTGCAAGAAATTTTGCTTGCCTGTGGGCAGGCCAAGCGAGATTAAGCTTAGTTTTTTCCTTTGTTATAAAATTTATAGGATTTATTACATCGCCTATTGCAAAAATAGCTTCATCACTTGTCCTAAAATTATTATCTACACTGATGGACCCGTCTTCTTCGAGATCAAGTCCTGCATTTTCTGCAAGGTCGCTATAAGGTCTTGCTCCAAGGGCAAGAATTACTAGGTCGGCATTTTCTTTTGATCCATCATCGAATTTAACGAAATTCTTATCGATTTCTACAAGAGATTTCCCCTCGATAATATTTACATCATTTTCTTTGATGTTTTCTTTAATAAAGCCCTTAAGGTCCATATCTATAATTGATAATAGAGAAGTATTTTTTCTTATAAGCATAGAAATATTGATATTTTCAAGCTTATGGATTGACTCGGAAGCCTCTATTGCAACAAAACCACCACCTGCTATAAATACATTCTTTACCTTTTCTTCTTCAATATAGGACCTTATTTTCTCAACATCAACTACATTTTTGACAGAAAAAACGTGAGGGTTATCATAACCGCTAATAGAAGATGGACGATTTTCCTTACTTCCTGGAGCAAGGATTAGATAATCATAAGTTTCATTGAAGATAGTATTATTTTCTTTATCTAAAACTTCTACATATTTTTCTTTTCTATTTATTGAAATAACCTCGTGGTATCTCTTAGCTTTTATATTGTATCCCTTCAAAAAAGATTCGGGAGTCCTATTTATAAGAGAAGAGGAGTTTTCTATTTCATAAGAAAGGTAGTAGGGAATCTCACAATTACCGAAAGATAGGTCCCTATCCTTTTCAAACATTACTATTTCACAAGTTTCATCTAACCTTCTAAGATTTGCTGCAAAGGTCGCTCCACCTGCAACAGCTCCAACTATAACAACTTTCATATATACCTCCTCTTTCTTTTCTCTTTTAAAGTTTTACCCTAAAGGAGGAAATTTATTCTTTTTTTAAGTCCTAGTCTATTACTTTTTTAAATAAGATATTTATAATTAAACTCAGGTCTTAAAAATAAGCAAAAAATATGTCAGAAGTATTTTGCTACTCCTGACAAATTTATTTATTTCTAGAATAAAGCATTTTCATCTATCGCTTTATCTGCATGCAAAGTTCTTACATCTATACTAATATTTTTATCGTTAATTTTCTTAAGAAAATCTTTATCTTCTTTTCTAAGATAAACATTGTCTGTTATCTTCTCTTTGTTAGGTAGACTTCTTATGTTTCCAACATTTACGCTTTTTATATCAAGACCTGCTTCTACTAATTTGTAAGCATCTTCTGGACTTTCAACAAGGATCATTGCCTTTTTATCTTCAAAGCTATCTTCTAGATCTCTTGTTGTTCTATCAATTGTCCAGAAGACTGTTTCTGCAAATATTGGTGTAGCTATATTCATTAATTTTTGTTGGTCTCTATCTTCTGATACTTTATCATTAGCAACGACTATAAGATCGGCACCCTCTTTTTTGACCCAATCTCTACCAACTTGTCCGTGAAGCAATCTATCATCTATTCTTGTAAATACTATTTCTGCCATAATTCTCTCCTCATAATTCCTATTTTTAAGTCATTCTATAATTTATATGCTATATTATAAGGTGAAAAAAACTTTTGTCAAATGTTTAAATTTAAATATTTAGAGGAAATTTTTTGTAAATAAATGGGAAAATATTTCCAAAAAATATAATTAGTTGAAAATTAATTTTTAATCTTCGTATCCGTTAGGGTTTTGTGATTGCCACCTCCATGAATCAGCACACATTTTTTCTATTCCATTTTCTGCCTTCCAAGCTAAGAGCTTGTAGGCCTTCTCGGCATTTGCGTAAGAAGTTGCTATATCCCCATCTCTTCTTTCTACTATTTTGTAAGGGATATTTTTACCTGACGCTTTTTCAAAAGCCTTTACTACATCTAAGACAGAATATCCATTTCCAGTAGCAAGATTAATTATTTCTAGTTTATCTAAATTATCGAAATTTTCTACAGCTGCGAGGTGACCTTTAGCTAAATCTACTACATGGATATAGTCCCTAACACCTGTCCCATCAGGAGTATCATAATCATCACCGAATACCTTTAGGTAAGGAAGTTTACCTGATGCTACTTGGGCAACATAAGGAAGGAGGTTGTTTGGTATTCCTTTTGGATCTTCGCCTATTTTACCAGATTTGTGAGCACCTATTGGATTAAAGTACCTTAAAAGGACTATCTTCCATTCTGGATCAGAAATGTGTAAGTCAGTCATTATTTGCTCCATCATGGACTTTGACCAACCATAAGGATTTGTACAATCTCTTTTTGGAAAATCTTCTGTAATTGGGAATTTGTCAGGATTCCCATAAACTGTGGCAGAGGATGAAAATATTATATTTTTACAAGAAACTTCATCCATGGCCTCAAGAAGGCAAAGAGTACCGATTAGGTTGTTTTGGTAGTAGGCTAGTGGTTTTTTAACCGATTCGCTTACTGATTTGAGGGCTGCGCAGTGGATTACTAGGTCAATTTTTTCATTTACAAGAACATCTTTAAGTCTATCTTTATCTAATATATCAGCCTTATAAAATTTTAATTTCTTATTAGTAATCTCTTCTACCCTATCAAGGGACACTTTTGATGAGTTTGATAAATTGTCATAGATTATGACTTGGTAGTTGCTATTTAATAATTCTACTGCTATATGACTTCCTATATAGCCAGCTCCTCCTGTAATTAGTATATTTTTCATATAATCTCCTATAGTTTGTATGTAGATAAAATTTATTTGTATTCTGTGATGGATCTCTTGCTTGTCCTTAGAATTTCTTCCACAAGATGATCTTTATCTTTAATATCTAAGGTAAGTGCTTGGTAGAGCATTTCAAAATTTAGCCCACAGATAAAACTTAAATTTTTCTTCTTAGAAAGTGTTAGGACAGCTCTATTAAAGGGAGTTCCGCCTGCCATATCACAAAGGACTAAGATGTTATCGCAAGAATGTAGGTCATCGTAGGCTTTAAGTAAATTTTTATCTAAATTTTCGAAGTTTTCTCCCTTGTGAAGTTCACATATTTTAATGTTTTGAAAATCTCCAGCTATCATTTTAACGCTAGAATAAACTCCCGATGCAAGATTTCCGTGACTAGTTAGTATAATTCCATTTGACATTTAATTTCCTCGTTATTTGTTATATATCTATTATAAGTGATAGCAAACTATGGGTCAATTTGCATTAAATTTCATTAAAATTTGAAAATGTCAATTTTAACGGTAATATAAGTTTATAATTAATATTTGACTAAGATAGGGACCTTTAATTATAGATGTATTTACAGAAAGAAACGGTAGTTGAGAAGTTTCAGTACAAAAATTAAAGTACCACCCTAGAGTTTTTCATGTAATGTGAAACGTTTGGGCGCGATAAGCCTTCTAATGAGTTAAAAAATTAGGTGGAACCACGAACGAAAGACGTATCGTCCTATAGCCAACTGGCTGGGAGATACGTCTATTTTTATTTTAAAGGAGAGTTTATGATTAATATTAAGTTACCTGATGGATCAAACAAAGAATATGAAAGTGGAGTTCTTGTTGGTGATGTAACAAAAGATATTTCTATGGGTCTTTTTAGAGCAGCAGTTGGTGCTGTTGTTAATGGAAGAGTCATGGGATTTGCTGAGCCAATTGAAGAAGACTGTGATTTTAAAGTAGTGAAATTTGATGATAAGGAAGGAAAAGAGATTTTCTGGCATACATCATCACACGTTATGGCAGCTGCTATAAAAGAACTTTATCCAGATACAAAATTTGCCATTGGACCTGCCATTGATGACGGTTTCTATTATGATATGGAACTTGACCATAGGTTTGTACCAGAAGATTTGGAAAAAATCGAAAAGAAAATGCTTGAGATTGCAAAACGAGATCTTAAGCTTGAAAGAGTTGAGATTTCTAGAGACGAAGCTTTTGAAATGTTTGAAAAAGAAGGTCAAGACTACAAGGTTGAGCTTATAAATGATCTTCCAGAAGACGAGTTGATTACTCTTTACAAAATGGGAGATGCTTTCACAGACCTTTGTAGAGGACCACACCTTCTATCAACAAAAGCTATTAAAGCTGTTAAGCTTAAAACAATAGCAGGCGCTTATTGGAGAGGTGATTCTGATAGACAAATGCTTCAAAGAATCTATGGTATTACATTTGAAAAGGCTAAACAACTAGAAGAGTATGAACAACTTCAAAAAGAAATTGAAAAAAGAGATCACAGAAAGATAGGTCGTGAGATGAACCTATTTGCCTTCCACGAAGAAGGACCAGGATTCCCATTCTTCCATCCAAATGGAATGATACTAATGAATGAACTTCTTGGTTGGTGGACAGATGTTCTTAATGAAAATGGATACGGAGAAATCAAAACTCCTCTTATCCTAAATGAAGCCTTGTGGCATAGATCTGGTCACTGGGATCACTACAAAGAAAATATGTACTTTACAGAAATAGATGGTGAAGCATATGCTGTAAAACCAATGAACTGCCCAGGATCTGTTCTAACATACGCTGCTAACCAACACTCTTATAGAGATCTTCCTATTAGACTTGCTGAGTATGGACAAGTTCATAGACATGAGCTATCAGGTACTTTACACGGACTTTTCAGAGTAAGAACATTTACCCAAGATGATGCCCACGTTTATTGTACGCCTAACCAAATCAAGGAAGAAGTTTATAGAATGATCGACCTTGCTGACCTTCTCTACTCAACATTTGGATTCAAATATACAATCGAGCTATCAACAAGACCAGATGACTTTATGGGAGATATCAAGGATTGGGACTTCGCAGAAGACCAACTTAAAAAAGCCTTAGAAGAACGTGGAATCGATTATGAAATAAACCCAGGCGATGGTGCTTTCTATGGTCCAAAGATCGACTTCCACTTATTAGATGCAGCTAAGAGAGAATGGCAATGTGGAACTATTCAATTAGACTTCCAATTACCACAAAACTTCGATTTAACATATATAGATGAAAATGGTGAAAAACAAAGACCAGTAATGCTTCACAGAGCACTTCTAGGTTCTATCGAAAGATTTATCGGAGTTCTAACAGAACACTTTGCAGGAAGATTCCCACTATGGTTAAACCCACAACAAGTAGAAATCATTCCAGTATCAGATAAATTCATCGACTATGCCGAAGAATTAAAACAAAAAATCAAAGAAGCTGGTTTTAGAGTAAATATCGACTACAGAAACGAAGGTGTAGGCTATAAAATAAGACAAGCTCAACTTATGAGAACCAACTACATGCTAGTAGTTGGTGAAAAGGAAGAAACTTCTGGAAAACTCACTGTAAGAAACAGAGACGGAGAAGAAACACCAGATGTATCCTTAGATCAATTTATAGAAAAAATTTCAGAAGAAAAAGCTTCTAAGTCAAAAGAATCTATATTTTAATCATAATATTTAACGAAATTAGGGTTATAATGAATATGCGAACTTTTAGTTCCGTACCATTATTTCCCTTATTTCTTTGAATTTGTAAATTGTGTGATTTATATAAAAAGTAGACTAGGAGCCTAAATTTTATGAAAAAATATAATGTAATAATTCTAGGAACAGATATAGCGTGCTATTCACTAGCAAGAAGCTATTACGAAGCATTTGGAGAAAAAGCAATAGTATGCGCCCAATCAATCCTAATCCCCTTTGTAAATACCAAAATAGCAGATATTTACCTAAAAGAGGACTTTGCAACAAGTGCCAAAACAGATGACGCATTTGTAGAACACTTAAACGAAGTAGCTAAGAAAAATCCAGCAGAAGAATATGTAATATTTCTCCCATATGAAGAATACCTAAACAAACTTCAAAGAAATATGGACAAACTAAACTTCAAAGTAAAACTCCCATATCCAGACCAAGAGAGAGCAAATAAACTAATCCACAAATCAGAATTCTATGCATACCTTGAAACAATAGGAGTAAACTATCCAAAAACTCAAGTAATAGACAAAAACACAATAGAAGAGTTAAAACTTGACGGAGATTTGTTTATGAAGCCAGACAACTTCGAAGAATTCGAAAACCTAGAAGGCTTAGAAAACCTTAAAAAAGGCTACAAACTAACATCAAGAAAAGAATGCATAGAAACACTAAAAGAAATATACCAAACAAACTACTCCTCAAAAATGATAGTACAAGAATACATAAACGGCGGAGACGGCACAGAGTATTCAATAAACGGCTACAGAGGAAAAAATGGGAAAATATCAATGGTCTTAGCAAGAAACCTATTATCAGATCATAGAGATATGTGGGTAGGTAACCATCTAATCCAAGTAGACTATGAAGATAACAGACTATATGATCTAGCCAAAAAAATAGTAGACGGAATGGACTACAGAGGACTATTTAACCTAGACTTTAAAATAGACTCCAAAACAGGAAAAATATATGTCTTTGAAATGAACATAAGACAAGGTAGAACCTTCTATTACACAACCTTATCAGGAGTAAACCTAATAGAAGCAGCAGTAAAAGACCTAGTGTATGAAAAAGCAGAAGAAAAAAGACCAGACAAAGAATTTATGCTAAGAACTCTAAGCGATTCATGCCTAAAGGATAAAATAAAAGATGAATTCAAAGATATCTATGAAAAGAGAGTAGATATTAGTTTAAATCCTATGGAAAATAATTTAGAAAAGTCTCTAAAGAGAAAGTGGCTAGTTCATAGAAGTATAAAATCACTTGAAAAAGAAATATATGGATGATAAAACATATTTGTGTAAGTGATAATTTATTTGTACGAATATAATCGGATGAAATAGAAGAGAAAAGGTGTAGTATTTTATGAAAAAATATAATGTAATAATTCTAGGAACAGATATAGCGTGCTATTCACTAGCAAGAAGCTATTACGAAGCATTTGGAGAAAAAGCAATAGTATGCGCCCAATCAATCCTAATCCCCTTTGTAAATACCAAAATAGCAGATATTTACCTAAAAGAGGACTTTGCAACAAGTGCCAAAACAGATGACGCATTTGTAGAACACTTAAACGAAGTAGCTAAGAAAAATCCAGCAGAAGAATATGTAATATTTCTCCCATATGAAGAATACCTAAACAAACTTCAAAGAAATATGGACAAACTAAACTTCAAAGTAAAACTCCCATATCCAGACCAAGAGAGAGCAAATAAACTAATCCACAAATCAGAATTCTATGCATACCTTGAAACAATAGGAGTAAACTATCCAAAAACTCAAGTAATAGACAAAAACACAATAGAAGAGTTAAAACTTGACGGAGATTTGTTTATGAAGCCAGACAACTTCGAAGAATTCGAAAACCTAGAAGGCTTAGAAAACCTTAAAAAAGGCTACAAACTAACATCAAGAAAAGAATGCATAGAAACACTAAAAGAAATATACCAAACAAACTACTCCTCAAAAATGATAGTACAAGAATACATAAACGGCGGAGACGGCACAGAGTATTCAATAAACGGCTACAGAGGAAAAAATGGGAAAATATCAATGGTCTTAGCAAGAAACCTATTATCAGATCATAGAGATATGTGGGTAGGTAACCATCTAATCCAAGTAGACTATGAAGATAACAGACTATATGATCTAGCCAAAAAAATAGTAGACGGAATGGACTACAGAGGACTATTTAACCTAGACTTTAAAATAGACTCCAAAACAGGAAAAATATATGTCTTTGAAATGAACATAAGACAAGGCAGGACCTTCTATTACACAACCCTATCAGGAGTAAACCTAATAGAAGCAGCAGTAAAAGACCTAGTATATGAAAAAGCAGAAGAAAAAAGACCAGACAAAGAATTTATGCTAAGAACCCTAAGCGATTCATGCCTAAAAGATAAAATAAAAGATGAATTCAAAGATATCTACAGCGAAAGGGTAGGTATTAGTCTAAATCCTATGGAAAGTTCTTATGATAATTCACCTAAAAGGTTAGAAGGTGTTAAAAAGAGCATAAGTAGACTTGAAAAAGAAATATACAGTTAAAATATTTTAAATAAACATCATTTTTAAAGAAAAGCCTAAAAATTATGGCATCTAGTAAAAAATAGAGTTTAATAGAAAGAGTCGAAAAACTTAGTGGGAATTTGTTTAACTAAATAAGATGTAAGGAGATATCGGCAGGTCCGGTATCTCTTATATTGCACAATTTGAAGGAGGTTTTATGGAAAATATTGAAAGTAATAAAGAAAATATAATGGGTACCATGCCCGTTGGACAACTTCTTGTTAAGATGAGTATTCCAATGGTAATTTCAATGCTTGTCCAATCAATCTACAACGTTGTGGATTCTATTTTTGTGGCAAGAGTTTCTGAAGAAGCTCTTACGGCAGTATCTCTTGCATTTCCTGTTCAAAATATTATGCTTGCCTTTGCTATTGGTATTTCAGTTGGAGCTAGCGCTCTTTTAAGTAGGTATCTCGGTATGGGAGATAAGAGAAGAGTTGGGTCTGTTGCCATGCACGGAGTTGCCTTATCTTTGATTGCGTATGTAGTATTTGCTCTATTAGGATTTTTCTTTACAGATTTTTTTGCAAATAGTCAGGCAGCCAGTAGCCAAATTGTAGCATATACCAAAGATTATTTATGGTTAATAACTGTATTTGGGATAGGAGTATTTTTCCAAGTACTAGCTGAGAAACTACTTCAAGCGACATCGCTTACTTTTTATACTATGATTGTTCAAATATCAGGGGCCTTGATTAATCTTATCTTAGATCCTATTTTTATATTTGGCCTTTTTGGTTTTCCAAGAATGGAAGTAAAAGGAGCTGCCCTTGCGACTGTTATAGGACAAGTTGGTGGAGCTATTATTGGTCTTATTTTAAATAAAACTAAAAATACTGACATAGTTGTTGATTTTAAACATTTTAGGTTTCATGGAGATATTTTAAAGCAAATATTCTGGATTGGTATCCCATCAATAGTTATGAATGCTATATCATCTGTAATTATTTTTATCCTAAACTCTATGCTTAGAGTATTTGGTCAATCAGCCATAGCAGCCTATGGAGTAATGTTTAAACTTCAATCATTTGCTTTCTTGCCAATTATAGGAATATCAAATGCTATGGTATCAATCATATCCTTTAACTACGGAGCAAGACATGTTTCAAGGATCAAAAGATCAATCAAACTTGCCCTAATATCTGGATTTGCCCTAGTAGGAATTGCTACAATAGCCTTGTGGATTTTACCAAATCAAATCTTTGATTTATTTAATGCAACTGAAAATATGAGGAAAATAGGTGTACCTATGATTAGGATAGTATCATTGTCATATATAGTTGCCTCAGTTTCTATAATATCCGTCGGCGTTTTCCAAGCTTTGGGTAACTGGAAGTCAGCTATTTTACAATCATTTTTAAGACAGTTTTTTATACTTCTGCCAACATTTTATCTATTATCACTAACAGGTAATATTAATTTGGTTTGGTGGTCATTTTTAATATCTGAAGGTCTAAATACAATAATGTGTATTTATTTCTTGAGAAGAGATATAAAAAATAAAATAGAAGTTCTAGAAGAAAGATAAGAAGATCCAACTAAGCTTAAGCCTAGTTGGATTTTTTAGTTGATTCCTACAAAAATATAGTTAATAAATTTAATTTTAAAATAAAATAAGATTTGTCCTATAAAAAATGTTATGAGAGAAGCTAGTACAAGGATAATAGCAGTATCTGTAATAACAAAACTATTTAGAGCAAGATAAACTGATGGGAAGATGTATATATAGACAAAAATCATAAACTTCTCAAAAGTTAACTCTTGAGGGTTTCTAATTTGTTTTAATACAAAATAAATTATAGCCAAAAAAGAAACCAAGTATCCATAGCTTAGAGAAAATCTCTTGTTTATATAAATTTCTCCAATTAATAATACTATAGCTAAAATATAAAGAATAGGATTTATCTTGTTAGCTGCCCTAACTCTAAGCGCCATAACATATACCGAAAAGTAAAGAAATACATCCTTAAAGCTTACAAGATTAATTAAAAGCTTGCTGTAATCGTAATAGAAGAAAACACCTAGGCATAAGATTCCTAGTATGCTCGTAAAGGTATTTCCAAATATTCTATTTGATAGAAATTCAATTAGGAAAAATATACCCACAAGCCCTATCAAATCATAGAAGTTTCTTATATTTAGGTATATTAAGTCCTTATTTATCTTTGGAGTAAAGCCGTTTACAATAAATAAGTTAATTATAGTAAAGGTTAATAGCGGTAGAAATAAGAGGAGAACTTTTTTAGTATCCATAAAAGAAATCATATAGGCAAAATAAGCTATTAGATAAGAATTAATTAGCCTAAAGATGGTATCTGTATTTAATTTTATTAAAGTAGCAAGAATTGGGGTAAAAAAACTAGTAATCAGAAGTATCAGGCCCAAAAAACTTGCTAGGTGGATATTAATCTTTTTCATATAACAATAATATCATAAATCGCAAAAAAGTTTAATTAAATGATATAATACTTATAAGAGAGGTAAGTATGAGTAAACAAGACAGATCAAAATATGATTTTGACTACGATATTGATAGAGATAAACAAAGAGAGTTAAAAAGAAAAGAGAGAAGAAGAAAAAAACGTAGGAGAGAGGCGATAATTCGTCTACTTGCTAGCTTAGCCTTGATTGTGGTAATCATTTTTGCTGTAAGTAAGCTATTTAATTCAAATAAAAAAACTGTAGCAAAGATAGAAACAGCAATAAAGACAAATGACAGGGACTATATAGATAAAAATATGGATAGGCTAGGCCTTATCATGGATGCCCTTAGGACTTCTTATTCAGAAGATGAAAATGAAGGAAAAGAATTCTTAAACAATTGTTTCAAAAACCTTAAATTAACTTATATTGAGGAAAAAAAGGTAACTGGTGGCAAGGAGATCACCTTAGAGATAGAAAATGTAAACTATGTCGACGTCTATAACAGTCTAGGCGAAGATAAGAGCCACAAAACTTATATGAATCTTTTAGCAGATGAGAAAAGTCCAAAGAAAAAAGCTAGAGTCACAATTTTTGTTAGAAATAAAGTTTTCAAGAAAAAAATATATGAATCCAGACCTTTTGTAAATGCTATCTTGGGAGGAGCATTAGACTATGCAAACTAAGGTAGAGTTTATTGAAAATGAATCAATTAAAGAAACTTATAGGGTGATGAAGGATAGAAATCCTGTAATCTTCGCCCTTATTCTTTTTCTTATAATGCAAGTTGTAGCGGCTATTGGGGTTTCTCTTTTAAGCTTAGTGGGTAAAAATATTTTAAATATAGACTTAAAAGGCGATAGCTTAAATATAGCTATTCTAATATCAACTCTTATGGTTAGCCTAGCTACTTATTTTTTTGTAAAAAGTTATCAAAAAAGAACAGCTAAGTCCATGGGCTTAGTTTCTGATAATAAAATAAAGTCCTATTTTTTAGGCATAGGGATAAGTTTTATTATGCTTAGCCTAGCATTTTCCTTGGCGACTCTTTTTGGTGGTTATGATATAAAGATCAACACAAAAAATGTAAACCCTCTTGTGTTTGTATTTTTTATATTTGGATGGATGTGTCAGGGTTTTGAGGAAGAATTTATAGTAAGATCTGCTATAATGAATTATTTTGCTAGTAGAAGTGGCGTATTTGTTGGAATTGTTGCTAATAGCCTTATTTTTGCAATCCTACATTTAGGCAATTCATCTTTTAATCTTTTAGCTTTTATCAATTTATTTATAATAGGCTTAGTGTTTTCTATGCTTTTTTATCTCACTGATAATATATATACATCGGCAGGAGCCCACAGCATGTGGAACTTCATGCAAGCAAATATAGTTGGGATAAATGTTAGTGGAATTATAAGTTCTAAAAATTCGATATTTAAGTCTAACCCAACTGGATACTCTTTAATCAGCGGAGGAGCATTTGGGATAGAAGCAAGTATTTTAGTAACTTTTGTTGGAGTCATAAGTCTTGTGATTTTATATAAAATAGCTATAAATAAAAACCTTATAAAAAAATCAAATTAAAAAGACCCTGTGAAGGGTCTTTTGTTTTGCTCTTAATAACCAGGTTTTCCTAGAAGTTTAAACATTTGTGCCTTGTATTCTTCAACTCCTGGTTGGTTAAATGGATTTACTCCAAGCATATATCCAGAAACTCCAACTCCTATTTCAAAGAAATAGAATAGTTTTGCGATTTCTTTTTCGTCTACTTTATCCATTATAATTCTGATATTTGGAACATTTCCTTTGACGTGGGCTATAGTTGTTCCTTCCATGGCTTGTTTGTTTACAAAGCTCATAGTCTTTCCAGCAAGATAATTTAGTCCGTCTAGGTTGTCCTTATCTTCTTTGATAGTTAAATCTGATTCTTGGTTTTCAATTTCTATTACAGTTTCAAAGAGATTTCTCTTTCCTTCTTGGATCATTTGTCCTACTGAGTGAAGGTCTGTTGTGTTGTTTACAGATACAGGGAAGATTCCTTTGCCATCCTTACCTTCACTTTCCGCATAAAGTTGTTTCCGCCATTCTGCTATATATTTTAGTTTAGCTTCGTAATTTACTAAAACTTCTATATCTTTTCCATCTTCTGCTAGCATATTTCTAACAGCTGCGTATTTTATAGCTGGATTGTCGAAAGATTTTTGAGTATATTCATCCATTCCTTCTTTAAATCCTTCCATAAATTTATCTATATCAAGACCTGCCGCAGCAAGTGGCAAAAGACCAACTGCAGATATTACTGAAAATCTTCCACCGATATCATCTGGAACTACAAAAGTTTCGTAACCTTCTGCATCAGCAAGCTCTTTTAAAGCTCCCTTTTGTCTATCAGTTGTAGCAAAAATTCTTTCCTTAGATTCTTCTTTGCCGTATTTTTCTTCAAGTGCTTCTTTTAAGAACCTAAAAGCAATAGCTGGCTCAGTTGTTGTACCAGATTTAGAGATAACATTTAAACTGTAGTCCTTATCCTTTAGGTATTCTAGAAGCTCACTTAGGTATTGACCAGAAATTTGGTTTCCAGCATAGATTAACTTAACTTTTCTCTTAGAGTTAAAATAAGAATCACAAGCTACATCTACTGCCTTGATACCTAGGTAGGATCCTCCGATACCAATTGAAACAAGAACATCAGAGTTTTCGTTAATCTTTTTGGCTGCTTTTTTAATTCTGTCAAACTCTTCTTTGTCATAATCAACTGGTCTTTCGATCCAGCCTAGAAAATCATTTCCCTCTCCGCTTTTATTCATGAGGGTATCAAAAGCATCTAGGGCTTTATTCTCATAGCTATCAATTTTGTCTAAGTTTACATTAGTAAAATCTAATTTCATATTCTCCTCCTATTTTCTATATAGACATTATACCCGTAAAAGCTATTTTACATTAGCAAAATAAAAGGCAAATACTGGGGAAAATATAATAGAATTAATATATTCACGAGTATAAATTGTTAAAATATTCCAACAAAAATTATATAAAAGAAATTAAAACTATGCAACAACAAGTGAGAATGATTATACTTATCATATTTAGAATGATAAAAACTTTAGAATGATTCTTGACAAATGAAAAAATAAATACTATAATATGAATATCAGATGAAAAGTGAATGAAAAGGAGATTACATATGACACTAAAAGGAACAAAAACAGCACAAAACCTTATCACTTCATTTGCAGGTGAAAGCCAAGCAACAATGAGATATAGATATGCAGCTAAAGTCGCTGATAAAGAAGGATATAAACAAATATCTGCTATCTTTGAAGAAACAGCAAGAAACGAAATCGAACACGCAGCAAGATTCTACAAATTCTTAAAAGAAGAATTCAAACTTGATGCTATCGAACTAAACCCAGAATACACAGCATTCCCAGTAGTATTCCACGACACACTAACAAACCTACAAGGTGCAATCGACGGAGAAAACGAAGAATGTGAAGAAATGTATCCATCATTTGCAGACGTTGCAGAAGAAGAAGGATTTGATGAAATCGCTAGAGCATTTAGAAACATCGCTAAGGTTGAAGGTGCTCACAGAGATAGATATCAAAAACTACACGACAATGTAGAAAATGGAAAAGTATTCGAAAAAGACGAAAAAGTTATTTGGAAATGCGGAAACTGTGGATTCCTTTACGAAGGAAAAGTAGCTCCAAAGATTTGTCCAGCATGTGCTCACAAACAAGAATGGTTTGAAGTAGCTGCATTTAACTATTAATATCGATATATCTAAGACTCAGGTTTATCCTGGGTCTTATTTTTATGAAAGTACTTGCTAAACTAATGCATGACTTTGAAAGTATAGCACTTTGACTTTGAACCTGTATAATCTTAATAAGTAAAAGAATTATATAAGGAGCTAAAATGAAAGTTATAGTATGCAAAGACTACGATGATATGAGCAAAAAAGCAGCTGATCTTGTGATTTCAAATATAAAAGAAAAACCACAAATTAAACTAGGACTTGCAACAGGATCATCTCCAATCGGACTTTATAAAAACCTAATAAGCGCAAATGAAGATGGGGAAATATCTTTCAAATTTGCAAAATCTGTAAACCTAGACGAATATATTGGTATTGATCCAGCAAATGACCAATCTTACCAATATTTTATGAATGAAAATCTATTTAACCACGTTTCCTTTGCTGATACAAAACTACCTTACGCACCAGAAAATGACGAAAAGTATGCAGAAGAATACAACAAGTATTTAGATGATTTTGGACAAAGGGATATTCAAATCCTAGGTATTGGGGAAAATGGCCACATAGCCTTTAATGAACCAGGCGAAGTTTTAAATAGAAGAACATCTATTGTAAAACTATCTCAAAGCACAATAGAAGCCAATTCTAGATTTTTTGAAAGTGAAGAAGATGTTCCAAAATACGCAATCTCTATGGGAATGAGCGATATCTTCAATGCAAAAACCATAATATTGCTTGCTAATGGAAAGAAAAAACACGATGCTGTAAAAAAACTAATCGAGGGAGATACAATAGATCCTAAACTTCCAGCAAGTTTCCTTTCACTTCATCCAAATGTATACATCTACGTTGATGAAGAAGCTTATAGAGGATAAATAAAAAATAACTGCCAGAGCTATTGCTCTGGTATTTTTTTTGTTTACATTTGACAAATATACTTGTCAAAGATATAATAATGACAACAATATTTGTCAAAAGAAAGGAGGATTTATTGAGATTAGTTAATAACCTTTCTAGTTTGAGGAAGGAAAAAGGAATGAATCAGACAGAACTTGGAGAGAAGGTTGGAGTTTCTAGACAGACCATATCTCTAATAGAAAGAGGAGACTACAACCCATCTGTTTTGGTTGCCCTAAGTCTTGCTAGGGTGTTTGAAGTAAAAGTTGAGGATATTTTTAATTTGGAGGAGATTAATGAATAAGAAAAAATTTGTAATGTTAATTATAGGAGGACTTCTAGTTGGATCCTTTTCTGGTTGGATACTTGAAAATATTGCACTAAGTGATTTAGGAGAAGTTATTAAGTTTTTCCTAATAAAAAATGTATTTAAGATAGTTCTTACAGTAATAATAATGAGTATTTTAATATCATTTGATCTTTATAGGAAATCTAAGGTAGAAATCGAAAAAGGCCTTCAAGGCGAAGATCCGATTACAACAAAATACACTAACTATAGCCTCATGGTTAGGGATATAAGTATTTTTCTAATCTTTGGTCTTGCTTCCGTATGGGCTATGTCCATGGGAGTGTATTCCAGTGAATCTTGGATTAATCTAAGAGAGTCCGTGATTTTGATAGGGGCCTTATTATCCTATATAATTCTTATTTCAGTGATTTTTCAAAAAAACTACGAGCTTATCAAGAAAGTAGAACCAAATAGGAAGGCTGACACTCTTGATTTTAGATTTAATAAGAAGTTTATTGAAGAATCTGACGAGATGGTCAAAGCCCATTATTACAAAAAAGGTTACAGAGGCTATAGGGCAATAATTTTTACCAACTTCATAATGTTAGTAGTCCTAGCAGGTCTAGCCAATCATTTAGATGTAGGAATAATCGCACCAATATTTATAGCCATATCTTCAGTTATTGGAATTATAGCAGCAAATAAATAAAAACAAAGAAGGCTCCTGTCGAATCGAGATCAGGAGCCTTTGACTTTATATTATAGGTTAATATATAGGAATATAATATTTATATTAGAATTTTAAATCTATTAATCCTAGAAATTATCCTCCAAGATATCTTCTAGGTCTTCTGAAATATTTTCCTTATCCTCATCTTTTACGGTAGATTTTAGGAAGGAAGAAATATCCTTATAAGAAAGCTCGTAAATTCCCACATAGGCTTGTTCGAAATAAAGTTTTTTATCTTCTTCATAGATGGTATTTCTTATGTAGCCGCCTTCTGACATTTTGATCCTTACTAGGATAAACTCGTCTTTATTAGGAAAATCTGATACGCTTTCCTTCTTTGTCTTCTTGGAATTTTCTAGATTTTGTAGAAATTTTTCTATATCATCCTTATCACTAATCGTCCGTTTAAGAAGACCCCTACCATCTACGATATTGACAAGTCTAATGCTTGTAACATCATCTGCCTTGGGAATACTCGGTCTTTTGTTATTAGGTCTTATCTTTAATAAAATCCCTACGATTATTAGACCTATTAATACAAGCCGGTATTTTTTCTTCATTATTTATCCTTTCATCTTCTAATAATAATACTTTTATCTTTTTCACTATATTATAGTCATATAAAAATGTAAAGACTGCGATATAATAGGCAAATCAGTATGTATTACAAAGATAAAAGGCTAGTAGTCTTAGCTTAAAATTTCAAATTTGAAGGTCGAGTATATAGCCCTTATTTAAGTCGTAATTTATAATAAAGAGGCTCTTATGACCTTCTTTGTCGACATCTTCTTGGTATACATAGATAGTATTAGGGTTTTTCTCCAGAAGCTCTATTGAATGAAGAATATCGTCATAGTCATCTATTTCTTTCCTACTAGTTTTCATAATTTGCTTAAAGCCTTTTGATTTTTTGTAATAATCATCATCTATGATTTTCCCTTCAATTATATTCTTGTCATCAATTATAATTTCATAGATATCGAAATAATCATCACCAAAGGCTCTCTGAGATTTGTATATTCCTTTTACTTTATAAGATTTATTTTTCTGTGAATTTATCTTGAATATGTAAAATACAGCTACAAAGCCTAGGATTATGAATGTCAGTATTTTAAATTTCTTATTTTTCATGAGCAACCTTTCTCTTATGTAAAATTTTAATTTAAATTATCTGGGATAAATTGTAAACTTTATCTATTAAAGGAGCTTATTATTTTCTTAAGCTTAACTAAGGATAAAATACTTCATTCTAGGTTTAAAACAAGCTCGGTTTCCCGAGCTAGTCTTTATTTGGATAGTTTCTTATTTACCTCATCAATAGTTTTTTTGTCTTTGTAATAGAATATTAATCCTATCAAAAGATAAACAATAATGAAACTCGCAGCTGAATAGAAGAGGTTTGTCGAAAGGTCGAACCATCCTAGGTAAAGGCCTACAAAGATAAAATATATTCCCAGTATTCCAAAATGGATGGCTTGTTTTGGCCTCGTATCATCACTTTCCATCTTTAGTAGATGACTTATAATGTCTGAGATAAGGCCAAATCCTCCATATAAAATTGTTTGAATAATTCTTGCATGTCCTGGGCTAACACTTTCTATAAATTTTGGCATTCCTATTATATCTCTTCCAATAAATAAGGAGATAAAAGCTTCAATTAGCGCTCCAATTCCAACTGATAAGATAAATGCCTTTAGTAAATTTTTAATATTTTTCATCATTTTCTCCTTATAGACCTAATATTTTCTTAAAATCCTTTAATCTTCTTCTTGAAACATAAGATACTTCATCATTAGTAAACTCTACTGCGATTGTTCCAATAAATGACAGATCTAATCTCTTGATGTAATCAACGTTTACAATTTCAGACCTAGAAATTCTTATGAATTTTTTCTTATCAAGTCTTTTTTCGAGTTCAGTTAGAGTTAGTCTTACCTTGTAGGATTTATTGCTAGTTTTTACAAAAACATCCCCATCTTGAGCGAAAATTCTTATGATTTCATCAAAGGATAGGATAAAAATTTCCTTATCGTAAAAGGCTACGATTTTGTCTAATAATCTATCGGTTAGCATGTCTCTTATATTTTCGATATCTTTAGAATATTTTTTGGCATAAATTGTGACCTTATTTTCATCTAAAGATTCATCAATGATGACTTCAACTTTCATACCTACCTCCTACTTATATTATAGGCACTTCTTCGTAGAAAAGCATCAGTTTTTGGATAAGTGGCGGTAATAGAGATATGAGTGGTAATTTTAGGCACAAAAAAATCCTACAAGTTAGCTTGTAGGATTAGTTTTTAGATGGCCCAGTTTCCGTCTTCAAATATTTTAACTTCTTCGTCGTTTTTGTAAGCTGTAATCTCTAGATCATTTGTTCCAACCATGAAGTCTACGTGGATTAGGGAATCATTTAGTCCTGCATTTTTGACTTCGCTATCAGCTAGGTCGCTTGCTCCCTTAACTGTGGTTGGATATGCCTTACCTAAGGCAAAGTGGCAAGATGCGTTTTCATCAAAGAGAGTGTTATAGAAAAGAATGTTAGAGTTTGATATTGGTGAATCATAAGGAACTAGGGCGATTTCTCCTAGGTATTTGCTTCCTTCATCACTTTCTAACATTTTTCTAAGGGTATCTTCGCCTTCCTTGGCAGAAAAATCTACTACCTTTCCGTCTTTGAAGGTAAATTCAAATTCATTGATTACAACACCATTGTAAACTAGAGGTTTGCTTGCTACAAGTCTTCCGTCTACTCCGTCATATTGTGGAGAAGTGAAAACCTCTTCTGTTGGCATATTTGGAATAAATTCATCGCCTTTGGCATTTTTAGATCCAGCTGACATCCAGATATGATCTTTTGGAAGTTTAACCCAAAGGTCAGTTCCGTTTGATGATGTGTAGTGAACCTTGTCAAATTGGTGACTATTTAAGAATTTTGATTTTTCATTTAGAGTCTTGATGTGATCTTTCCAGTTTTCCTTAGTTTCTTCCCAAGATTCAGATACTCTTGATACATCAAGAATTGTTTCCCAAAGTTTGTCATAGGCATCATTCTCTTCTAGGTGTGGGAAGACTTTCATTGCCCATTTTCTAGTAGGTACAGATATAACAAGCCAAGATAGGACATCATTCATTGTATATTTGACGAACTCTTTTGTTTTCTTGCTATTTTCTTTGATAGCTTCGGACACTTTTTCACTATCAAGCCCATTTAATAAATCAGGATCTTCTGCATAGATAGAAATTCTGTTGGATTTTTTGTCGGCAATCTGATATTGCATTTTAGCAATCTTCCAATCAGGAACTTCGTTTAATGTTTCTTGGTCTTGGTATTCGTAAGTTAACCTTGTAATGTCATCATCTTTCCAGTCGATTGCAACATTTCTAGCTCCTTTTTCATAGGCTGCTTTTGTCATTAGTCTTGCAAGTTCTGGGTTTTCTATAGGAGATGTGATTAATACATCTTCTCCTTTTTGTACATTTACACCAATTTCTACAGCAAGTTTTGCGAAATTTTCTATTCTTTTATCCATATATACTCCTTTTTATTTTCTCCTATTATATTCCTACCCCAAATTCCAAATTATGAACTAAGATGCTAAGTTTTTTTAATTGGGTAAAATTAATAGTGAATATTATTAATATATGCTTATTTTTAAGAGGAGAAATTATGAAAAAAAGAAGTGAAGTTGACCTAAAAGAAACTTGGAAAATAGAGGATATGTATGCAAATGATGAAATCTTTTATAAAGAAATAGGAAATGTTAAGAAAAAAGCATTAGATTTTTCTAATAATTATAAAATGATTGATTCTAAAGAAAAACTCTATGAATCTCTAAAAGAATATTCTGATATTTCTGGACTTATGAATGATTTAGACACCTTTGCTGGTATTTCAATGGAAGTTGATACAACTGATGAGTCTATGGCGAAGAGATATGCCAAACTTTCTGATGAGGGGTCAGATATTTCTGGTATTATTTCTTTCTATGAACCTTACCTATCTAGACTTAGCGAGAAATTATTAGAAGAAACTAAAAATGAGCATCCAGAATTTGCTTATTTTATCGAAAATATAGAAAAGAAGAAAGCTCACCTTCTCGGCGATGAGACAGAAGCCGTGCTTGCAAAACTTGCCCCAACACTTGATGCTCCATACAAAAACTACAATGATATGCGTTATGGAGATATGGAGTTTGATAACTTCACTTATAACGGTGATGAGATTGTTCTAAACCACAATACCTTTGAGGAATATTTGGAAACAGATCCAAGGACTGACCTTAGAAGAGAAGCTTTCCAAAGATATCATGATGTTTTAAGAAAATATGAAAATGCAGATGCTTCTGTTTATAATACTCAAATTACTAATGAGAAAAGAGAAGCAGATATTCGCGGTTATGAGTCAGTTTTTCATTTTCTTCTAGCAAGACAAGATGTTGATTTTGAAATTTATGAAAATCAGCTAGATACAATTATGGAAAAACTTGCTCCACATATGAGAAAGTACGCCAATATTATCAAAAAACACTACGGTCTTAGTGAAATGACCTATGCTGATTTAAAACTTGGGATAGATCCTAGCTATGAGATTGAAGTAGATATAGACAAGGCTCGTGACTATATTTTAGATGGACTTTCTCCTTTGGGCGAAGAATATGGATCTTATCTAAAAAAAGCCTTTAGCGATAGGTGGATTGATTATTCTCAAAATATTGGGAAAAGAACAGGAGCCTTTTGTGCAAGTCCTTACAATTCTCATCCTTATATAATGACAACCTACAACAACTCTATGAGCCAAGTTATGACCCTTGCCCATGAATTGGGACACGCTTGCCAAGGGATTTATACAAATGACAACCAAGAGGCACTTGTATCTGATATGAGTATGTACTTTGTAGAATCACCTTCAACAGCTAATGAAATAACTATGGAAAGGTATTTGTTAAATAGAGCAAAGGATAAGAGAGAAAGACTCTGGGTTTTATCAACCATGATTGGAAAAACCTACTACCACAATTTTGTAACTCATTTTCTTGAAGCAAGCTTCCAAAGAGATGTCTACAGAGCCATAGAAAAGGGAGAAAGCCTCGGAGCTAATGATTTTAATAGAATTTTTAGAGAAAATTTGGAGAAGTTCTGGGCGGATTCTGTAAAACTTAATGATGGAAGTGAACTAACCTGGATGAGACAACCTCATTATTATATGGGACTTTATCCATATACTTATTCTGCAGGTCTTACAATTGGTACTGTTATTTCAGATAAGATTGTAAATGGAAGTGACAGCGATAGAGAAAAATGGATTGAGGTTTTAAAGATGGGCGGATCAAAAGGGCCTATAGACCTTGCCAAAGAAGCAGGAGTTGATATGACAAATACCAAGGCTATAGAAGAAACTATAGATTTCATCGGTTCAATTATAGATGATATAGATAGTCTTTTAGATGAACTTGGTATGTACAAATAGAAAGAGATATGAATGAAGTATAAAGATTTTGTCTATGGAATAATGGCGGGAGTTGTAGTTGGATTTGGTGGAATTATAAAGCTAAGTGTAGCCAACGAAACTCTCGGTGCCTTCCTTTTTGCTGGTGCACTTTTTATAATTTTAAGCTTAGAATATAACCTATTTACAGGAATGGTTGGATATTATTTCTATAACGAAAGGATACCTTATATAAAAAGGCTAGCTGTTATTCTTCTGGGAAATCTCATTGGAACCTTCCTAATAGCTAAGCTTATATTACTTACAAGGTACGGTGAAGGACTTAGAATACTTGCAGAAAAATCAGTCGCAGTCAAGCTTTCTGATAATCTATTGAGTATATTTATCCTTGCCATATTTTGTAATATGTTTGTGGTAAATGCAACCCATCAGTTTAAGTATAATTCCTTCCAAGTCGGAAAATACTTGGCGATTTTCATATCTATTATGACTTTCGTCTTGTCAGGGTTTGAACATTCGATTGCTGATAGTTTTTACTTTTTCTTGGTAGGAGATATTAGTCCTAGGATTATAACTATATTTTTGGTGGTTCTTTCTGGAAATATTATTGGAGGAGTTATAATACCAACAGTCGCACTTATATATGATGAGAGTTTTTACTTGAAAGGTTAGGATTACTTAATATATTTTGTTATAGTTTTGCTAGGCTATAATCTTGACAATATTGATTTTTAGAGTATATAGTGGTATAATCAAATAAGTTAGGAATAAGGGGGAGTGTTTACTCTCCCTTTGTTTATCTATTTACTTATATTTTACTTAAAAAAATTTAAGATTTAATATATAATAGTAAGAGAATATATTATTTATAGGAATAATTTATAGTAATAGATTAGAAATAATAATTAAGGAGAAAAAATATGGGAAATGTAAGAGTAAGATTTGCACCATCACCAACTGGTTACTTGCACATTGGAGGATTAAGAACAGCTTTGTTTAACTACCTCTATGCAAGACATACTGGTGGAGATATGCTTTTAAGAATTGAAGATACAGATAGAACAAGGTTTGTAGAAGGAGCTTTGGAAAATCTTCTAAAGGCTTTGAAATGGTCAGGTATCGAGATTGACGAAGGTGTTATGCTTGATGAAAATGGAGAAGTAACTCAAAAAGGAGATTGCGGTCCATACATCCAATCAGAAAGAGTGGAAAAGGGCATATATGATAAATATATAAACCAACTTATAGAAGAAGGAAAGGCATACTATTGCTTCTGCTCTCAAGAGAGAATTGACAAAGTTCGTGACCAACAAAGAGCAGACGGTCTTACTCCAAAATACGATGGACTTTGCCGTTCAATCCCACTTGAAGAAGCTAAAAAAAGAGTTGCAGCTGGTGAACCTCACACAGTTAGACTAAAACTACCTGTAGATCGTGACATAACCTTTAACGATAGAATCAAAGGAAAAATCACCTTTAACACTGATGATCAAGATGATCAAGTATTAATAAAAAGAGATGGATTCCCAACATATCACTTTGCTGTAGTAGTAGATGATCACCTAATGGGAATTACTCATGTAGTTCGTGGAGATGAATGGGTTTCATCAACACCAAAACACGTTTATCTTTATGAGGCATTTGGTTGGGAGGCACCAGAATACATCCACCTACCAACCGTACTAAATAAAGATCACAAGAAATATTCAAAGAGAAATGGTGATGGAATGGTAGAAGATTTCATCGAAGAAGGCTATATGTCAGAAGGACTTATAAACTTCCTAGCTCTTCTAGGATGGTCACCAGATAGTGAAGAAGAAATATTTACCATGAAACAATTGTCTGAACAATTTGATTTCGATAGAGTAAATAAAACAGGAGCTGTTTTTGATAAGAGAAAACTAGACTGGGTAAACGGTCACTATGTAAGAGATTTATCTGTAGAAGAATTAGCAGAAAAAATCAAACCTTACCTAATAAAGTCAGGTTTAATAGATGAATCCTACCCAGAAGATAAACTAAACTTGCTTGCAGCAACATGGCAATCAGCTATAGATAAATTCTCAGATGCACCAGAGCTTGCTAAAAACTATTTCATAAAAGATGAAGATATGGTCTGGGATGAAGAAGCTATTGAAACAATAAAAACAGAAGATGCTAAGAAGCTAATAGATTCTTTCCTAAATCACTTAGAGGAAGTTGATGAAATAGACAGTGAATTTGCATCAACAATCATGAAGAAAATCCAAAAAGAAACTGGCATCAAAGGCAAGAACCTATGGTTCCCAGTTAGAGCTGCAGTTACAGGATCAGTTCATGGACCAGAACTATCAAATGCTTTTGTAATTATGGGCAAGGAAAAGATTAAAGAAAGATTAAACTACGTAAAGGAAAATTATTAATGAAAATTCATAACACGCTTACTAGACAAAAAGAAGAATTTATTCCTATAAATGAAAATGAAATAAAAATGTATGTCTGTGGGCCTACTGTTTATGATTATATGCACATTGGAAATGCTAGACCATTAGTTGTATTTGATACCTTTAGACGTTATATGACCTTCAAAGGATATGACGTAAAATACGTTGTAAACTTTACAGATGTTGATGATAAGATAATCAACAAATCCATAGCAGAAGGAATAACAACCAAGGAAGTTACAGATAAATATATAAAAGCCTACATGGAAGATGCCAAAGACCTTAATATAGACGAAGAAAATACCATCCACCCAAGGGCAACCGAGGTTATGGATGATATAATTGCCTTTGTCAAAGGCTTGGTGGATAAAAATATGGCCTACGAATCAGAAGGAGATGTTTATTTTGATGTCTCAAAGGCAGACGATTATGGCAAACTTTCAGGTAAAAATATAGAAGACTTGGTTCATGGAGCAAGCAATAGACTAGATACTGCCGATGGATCTAAGAAGAAATCTCCAGTAGATTTTGCCCTTTGGAAAAAGACCAAAAAAGAAGGCGAAATCAGCTGGTCTTCTCCTTGGGGAGAAGGTAGACCTGGTTGGCATATAGAATGCTCAACTATGAGTAAGAAAATCCTAGGAGAAACTATAGATATTCACGCAGGTGGAGAGGACTTAGAGTTTCCTCACCATGAAAATGAGATTGCCCAATCAGAAGGGTTAAACGAAAAGACCTTCGCCAACTACTGGATGCATAACGGCATGATTCAAGTAGATGGAACTAAGATGAGTAAATCCTTGGGAAACTTCTTTACTTTACATGATATAAAGAAAGAATATGACCTAGGTGTAATTAGATTTTGGCTACTTACAACTAATTACAGACAACCAATTAACTTTACAAGAGAGATTATAGAGCAAGCCAAAGCATCTCTAAATAGATTAACTAATGCATATTTTAGGTTAGAAGATTTAATAGCTAAGGCAGAGGAGAAAGCTATTAGTGAAGAAGAGAAAAATCTTTTAGAAAACCTAGATAAGTTTAAGGAAAACTTCATCGAAGTTATGGATGATGATTTAAATACAGCGGATGCTATAACAGTCTTATTTGATATGGCTAAGTTTATAAATACAAAGCTTTCTGAGACTACTTCCAAAGAAGTTTTAGAAAAAACTTTTGACCTATACAAAGATCTATTTGCTAGTTTGGGACTTGTTGCCAAGAAAAAAGAAGCTGATGTAGATGTTGAAAGAATAGAAGAGCTTATAGAAAAAAGATCTCTTGCCAAAAAGAATAAGGATTTTGCCACAGCTGATGCTATTAGAGATGAGCTAACAGCTATGGGTATTACTATCAAAGACACAAGAGAAGGTGTCAAGTGGGAGATTAGCTAATGGATAAGATATATGGTAGAAAACCTGTTTTAGATACACTTGATACTGATATTAAAATCTATAAGGCCTATATTTTAAAACAAAACTCCAAGCTAGTAAACAAAATTATAAAAAAGCTTGAAGAAAAAAATATTGAAATATCTTTTGTAGATAAGAGATTTTTTGATAAGATAGATATAAATCACCAAGGTGTGATGATAGAAGTTGAATCTTTTAAGTATGAAAGCCTCGACGACCTAAATGATGAAAAAAGACTTATAATCCTAGATCAAATAGAAGATCCTCACAACCTAGGTGCTATAATAAGAAGCGCAGAAAGCTTTGGTTTTGATGGAGTAGTCATCCCTGAAAGAAGGTCTGCATCTGTAACAAGCACAGTCTATAAAACAAGTGCAGGTGCCATAAACAGCATCAAAGTATATAGGGTAAAAAACCTAACTAGATCTATAAAAGACTTAAAAGATAAAGGCTTTTGGATTTACGGTTTGGCTGGGGAGGCTGACTCTTCTATAGATAAGGCAGATTTGACAGGCAAAGTTGGTCTTGTTGTTGGCAATGAAGGATCTGGTATATCTAGACTTGTAAGGGACAATTGTGATATGCTTGTAAATATTCCAATGTTAGGAAGGGTTAATAGCTTGAATGCATCAGTAGCAGCAGGAATTTCCATGTATGAGCTATTAAGACAAAATGGCTTTAACTAAAAGAAACATAACCTTTGTAGATGGATATAATGTAATAAACAAATGGCCCAACTTAAAGGACTTATCCAAAGAAAATCTAGCTGATGCAAGAGATTTACTTATAGAAGAGCTTGCAGAATATAAATCTCTATCGGGAGAAGAGCTTGTAATAGTATTTGACGCTTACAATCTCGATAGGATAAAAGAAACTATAATCGAAAAATATGGAATGAAGATTGTCTTTACTAAAAGATTTCAAACGGCTGATACCTATATAGAAAGACAACTAGCAAAGACAGATAGACATCACAACATCAAGGTAGTAACTGACGATGGTGCTGTTCAAACCCAAGCCTCAGGTAAAGGGGCAAGTAGGGTTACCGCTCTTGAGCTTAGGAGTGACTTAAATACTATGAGATCAAAGATTAAAAGACAAAGGAAAGAAGACTTCAACCAAAACTTCAAAACTTTCCCTATATCTGAGAAGGTAAGTGATATCATAGACAAAATAAAAGAAGATTTGGAAAATTAGGTAAATAAATTCAAATGGGTGGTAAAATGGATAAAATAAATTTAAAAGATAAACAAACCCTAGAGAAGTTAAAAGAATATCTAAACTCAGAGGACTTGAGTGAAGAGGAAATCTATACAATTCTTGAGGGACTATCGCAAGAAGAAAAAGATGAAATAATTGATATCATAAATGACGATGAGGAAGATGAAGAAGACGATGACGAATTTATTGGTAGAAATAAAAGTGGAGTCAACACATCTATAACCCCAATTAAACGCAAGGATATGATGAAATTATCAGATTTAACCAATGAACAAATAGTAGAACAATTTCAAATTGGCAATCAAAACGCCCTTGCAGCTCTTGTAGAAAAAAACCAAGGACTAGTTAGGTCTAGAGCTTCATATTTCTTTAGGTCTCATGGTAATGACTTAGACCTTGAAGATTTGGTTCAATCTGGCATGCTTGGAATGATTCGTGCAGCTGAAAAGTTCGACCTATCCTTAGGATATAAATTTACAACCTATGCCTACAAGTGGATAGATAAGGCCATAAGAAAGGCAATAAACAAGGAAGGTCATACTATAAGAATACCTGCAGGAAAATATTTGAAATTAAATAAATTAAAACAAATTCTAAAGGCTAATCCTGAAGCAAGTGATGAAGAACTTTATAGGATTTTGGAAAATGAAGGAATCGATAAAAAACAAGCTGACGATCTTTTCCTAATCAATAGAAATCAAGTGAACTCAACATCCTTAAACATCAACCTAGACAGTGAGGATTCGACAGGTGATGAGCTAATGGATATGGTAGGAGATGAATCAACTCCAGTTGATATGCTTATTCTTGAAAAAGATATGGAAAACTTCCTATTAAAGGCCTTAGACCAACTAACCGATAGAGAAAAGCAAATAATAATATACAGGTATGGTCTGGATAACGAAAAACCAAAGACCTTGGAAGAAATCGGCAAAATTTATGATTTATCTAGGGAAAGAATTAGGCAAATAGAAAATCAAGCCCTAGGCAAACTAAAAGAATTCTCAGAAAGAGAAGAGTAATAAAAGTGGTAGATACTTATCTGCCGCTTTTTTATTTGGGAAAACCTAAGGAAAGCTTGAATCGCTCTAAGGTTGTTGGATTTCAAATAATTAATAAAAATACCAAAAACGTTTGCATTTTTTAATAAAAACTAGTAATATAATAATAGATTATAGAAAAGGAGGTACCTATGTACGAACAAAAAGTAACACTTTCTAATGAAATAGGTTTACATGCTAGACCAGCATCTATCTTTATCAGACAAGCCGTTAAGTTCCCATGTGATATTACAGTTGTTAAAGCTGGTAGAAGCTACAATGCTAAATCTATCATGTCAGTTCTTAGCATGAGTGCTTCTAAAGGCGATGAGATAGTGATTAAAGCTGATGGCGATGGCGAAGAAGATGCAGTCAATTCACTCATTGATTTAGTTGAGAACAAATTAGGAGATTATTAAATAATTGAATAATTTTTACATAAAACGATCTAAGAATTTAGCTCGTTTTTTTGTGGTCAATTTTAGACTTATATATGTTTAAAAGTATTACAAAATAGGGTAAATTGATATGAGGGAAGTTTGATAATCCCTAGCAAAAGAGTATACTTTAAATAGATTTTTAAAATAATTTACGAAAAAGAGGTAGCTATGACTAATTTATTAAAGATAGAAGATCTTCACGTTTCCGTTGGAGATAAGAAGATTTTAGATGGTATAGATTTAGAAGTAAATAAGGGTGAAGTTCACGTAGTTATGGGATCAAATGGATCTGGTAAGTCCACCCTAATGAATACTATTATGGCAAATCCTGTCTATGAAGTTACAGATGGAAAGATCTTCTTTGAAGGAGAAGATATTACAGATGAATCAGTAGACAAGAGAGCTAGACGTGGTATATTTATGAGCTTCCAACATCCAGACGAAATCCCTGGAGTTAAGCTAAATGATTTTCTAAGAATATCTAAAGAGCAAAAAGATGGCAAGAAACCATCTATCCTTGCTTTTAACAAAGAGCTTGGCAAAGAAATGGCTGATCTTAAGCTTTCAGAAGACTATGCAAATAGATATGTAAATGTTGGCTTTTCTGGTGGTGAGAGAAAGAAATCAGAAATCCTTCAAATGAAGATGCTAAATCCAAAGCTTGCCCTCCTAGATGAAACAGACTCTGGTCTTGACGTAGATGCGGTAAGGATTGTAAGCAAGGGAATAAAGGACTTCTTAACAGAGGATAATGCAGTAATTATCATTACTCACCATAGAGAACTTTTGGCAAATATTAAGGCAGATTATGTTCACATCCTAAAAGATGGAAAAATCCAAGAAACTGGTGATGATAGCCTAATGGATAAGATCGAAGAAGAAGGATACGAGTGGGTGTAATATGAAAGAAATTAATATTGAAGATCAACTAAAGGAGCTAGATCGAGGATACTACGACTTCTTTAATGAATTTGAATATGCAGATATAACCGATAAGGGTATAAATGCAGATATTGTTAATGAGATTTCTGATAAGAAAAATGAACCTGACTGGATGAGAAGAAGGAGACTAAAATCTCTTGCTTTATATGAAAAGATTGACAATCCTTCATGGGGACCAGATTTATCTGAGCTTGATATGAATGATATTACAACTTATGTTAAGCCCAAATCAGACAAGAAGTCTAATTGGGAAGCTCTTCCAGAAGAGATAAGAGATACCTTTGATAGACTTGGAATCCCTCAAGCAGAACAAGAGTCTCTTGCAGGTGTAGGTGCCCAATACGATAGTGAGGAAGTTTATCATTCTATCCAAAAACACCTATCTGATCAAGGAGTAATATTCATGGATTTCTCTACTGCTGTTAGAGAACATGAAGATATAGTAAAGGCATATTTCCAAAAGGCAATCCCTCCAACACTTCACAAATATGCAGCCCTTCACGGAGCAGTTTGGTCAGGCGGATCTTTAATCTATGTTCCAGAAGGAGTTGAGGTCGATATTCCTCTCCAATCATATTATAGGCTAAATGCCCCAGGAGCAGGTCAGTTTGAACACACTATGATTATTGCAGAAGATAACGCCAAGGTTCACTTTATAGAAGGTTGCTCTGCCCCAAGATATAACGTAGTTAACCTTCACGCAGGTTCTGTAGAGATTTTCGTAGGAAAAAATGCTGAGGTAAGATTTTCTACAATAGAAAACTGGTCAAGAAATATGTATAACCTAAACACCAAAAGAGCCATCGTTCAAGAAGGCGGAAAGGTGATTTGGGTATCAGGTTCTTTCGGATCTAAGGTGTCTATGCTTTACCCAACAAGCGTTCTTGTAGGAGAAGGTGCTAGTGCAGAATACACTGGTATAACATTTGCATCAAACGGTCAATATATAGACAATGGTTGTTCTATGATTCACCTTGCCCCAAATACTTACTCAACAGCCTTGACAAAATCAATCACAGCTGGATCTGGTAAGAGCATGACAAGATCTCTTGTTCAAATGAAGAAAAAATCAGCTGGATCAAGATCAACAGTAGATTGCGAAAACCTAATGATTTCAGAAGAATCTCAATCAGATACAATACCTGTTCTTGATATTAGAAATGATGATGTAGACTGCGGCCACGAGGCAAAAATCGGTTCAATCGACCAAGGTCAAATCTTCTATCTAATGAGTAGGGGTATTCCTGAAGAAGAAGCAAAATCTATGATTGTAAGAGGATTTGCTGAGCCTATATCTAGAGAACTTCCACTAGAATATGCTGTAGAGATGAACCACCTTATCGATATGGAACTAGAAGGAGCAAACGGCTGATGGCAAGAATTAACGAAATGAGAATGCCTACTTGGGCTACTCTTGGTTTAAATTACCTAAAAGAGGAAAAAGTTGGCATAGAAAATATAGAAAAGAAACCTTATTTCAAAGAAAAGGCTGCGACAGGCATAAAAGAAGTAGAAGAAACTTTCAAAGGATACAAGATCGGAGTTTCAGATATTTCAAATAAGGAAAATAAAGATTACCGTAACTTTGGTCTAGACTTTGAAATCGACGGCAAGAAAGAAACTGAGTTTATTAACTTAGAACTAAATAAAGAAAATAATACCCTAGTATCAAATATAGATATTAATAGCAAGAAATCTAGCGAGTCTTCTTTCCTTGTAAGTATCTTTGATGACGGATCAGATAACATCTACCTAAACTCAAGGATTAATGCAAGACTTGAAGAAGACAGCTTTGTAAAACTTGTTGTAGTAACAAACTTAAATGAAAAAGCAATTAATATCAACTCAATAGCAACCTATCTTAACGATAGGGCAATCCTTGATGTAACTTACATCGAAGTAGGTGCTGGAAAATCTCTAGTAAATATTACCAATATACTAAAGGGAGAAGAATCTCAAGTAATAGAAAATGGTGTTTACTTTAAATCTGGTGATGATTTCCTTGACCTATTAGCTACAAACGAACACTTTGGCAACGACACAGATTCATCTTGTATGTTTAACGGTGCCCTAAAAGATAGGGCAGAAAAGAACTTCAAGGGAATAGTTGACCTAAGAAGAGGATGCAGCAAGGCTGATGGCAAGATTGGAGATTACTCAATGATGCTATCAGATGAAGTAATCAACAAATCTGCTCCAGTTCTTCTTAATGAGGAAAAAGAAGTATCAGGTAATCACGCAGCAAGCGTTGGTAGGCTTAACAAAGAAATGCTATTTTATATAATGAGTAGAGGTTTTAGTAAAAAACAAGCTGAGGCAATGATGCTTGAGGCAAACTTCGCACCAGCTCTTGATAGAATAGAAGATGAAAACCTAAGAGCTTCTATCAAAGAAAAAGTTCACCACATGAACACAAGGATAGATTTATGAATGTAGAAGAAATAAGAGCTGAATTTCCTTACCTAAATAGCGAAAAGGTAGGTAAGGAAGTCATCTATTTAGATACAGGCGCTACAAGTCAAAAGCCAGAATATGTTATAGATAAAGTAGCGGATTATTATAGGTATTCAAACGCCAACCCTCACAGGGGAGCCCACTTTTTAAGTTGGAAGGCAACAGAATCCTACGAAGAAACGAGAGAAGTTGTAAGAAAGTTTATAAATGCTAATAAAGCTAATGAGATTGTATTTACAAGATCAACAACAGAGGCAATAAACCTTCTTGCTTACTCATATGGATTAAACAAGCTAAATGAAGGCGACGAAATCTTAATTAGTATCCTTGACCACCATGCTAACCTTGTTCCATGGCAAATGGTAGCCAAAAAAACTGGAGCAAAATTAGTATATGCTTACCTAAATGATGATAATAGCTTAGACTATGATGATCTAAAAAGTAAGATTAACGAAAATACTAAGATTGTATCTATAACAGGATCTAGCAATGTAACAGGTGAGCTAATAGATTCAAAACTAATAACCAAGTGGGCTCACGAAGTCGGAGCCATATCTATAGTTGATGGAGCTCAGCTTATCCCTCATGTAAAAACTGATGTGTCTGATATAGATTGTGACTTCTTAGCCTTTTCAGGCCATAAAATGTTCTCACCTATGGGCATAGGAGTTTTGTATGGTAAATACGAGCTTTTAAAAGATCTTGAACCTTTTAACCTTGGTGGAGATATGATAGAATATGTTTATGAGCAAGAATCAACCTACCAAGAACCAGCCCTAAGATTTGAAGCTGGAACTCCAAATGTCGGAGGAGTAATAGGATTAAAGGCTGCTATAGAATATATAGAAAAAATAGGCATGGATGAAATATTTGCCTATGAACATGAACTAACTAAATACGCTTATGATTTGATAAAAGATATACCAAATATCAAAATCTTTTATCCAGAAAATGGAAGAGCAGGATCGGTAATATCTTTTACCTTTACAGATATCCATCCTCACGATATAGCGACAATCTTAGATAGCAAGGGAATCGCTGTAAGAAGTGGTCACCATTGTGCTATGCCACTTCACCAATACCTAGGCGTATCAGCAACAGCTAGAGCATCATTTTCTATCTACAATACAAAAAAAGAGGCTGAGATTTTTGCCGAAGAATTGAAAAATGTGAGAAAGGTGATGGGCTTATAATGAATATGGAAGAAATATACAGTCAAATAATATTAGATCATTCAAGAAATCAAGCCAACAAACACGACCTAGCTGATGCAGACATCAAAGAGCCAGGTCACAATCCATCTTGCGGAGATGAAATAGTTCTTCAACTAAAGATGGATGGAGATATAATAAAAGAGGCAGCTTTTACAGGAGATGGCTGTGCCATAAGCCAAGCTGCAACTAGCGTTATGTGTGATATCATAGTTGGAAAAACTAAAGAAGAAGCGAAAAAACTTGCTGATATCTATGTTAGAATGATCAAAAGAGAAGAAGTAACAGACGAGGAGTTGGAATTATTGGAAGATGCAGTAGCCTTCAAGAATATCCAAAACATGCCTCAAAGAGTAAAATGCGCACTTCTATCTTGGAAAACACTAGATCAAACTATTTAATATGGATAAGAAAAATTTCGATAGGCTAGAATTTATAACAAGCTTAGTAACTGCAATCTTGCTTTTTGTTTTAACTTTCCTTCAGTTTAAAAAACAGAGAACTTTTGCTTGGCTTATCCTGCTAGCAGCTATAATGATGGCTGCAAATGCCTATACAAAATACAAAAAATATAAAGACCAATGATTTAAACCCTAGTTTCTAGGGATTAGAGCGTAGACAAAATCCAAAAACGCATATCCAACTACAGAAATTTAGAAATTCTAAATCTCATAATGCTGTAAATTGCAAACTCGCTAATGCTCAAACAGTGCAATTTACGGGCGCATTATTTCGGTTTGAATTTCTTAAAATTTCTTCCGAATGGAACGCTTCCTTTTGGATTTTGTCACTTTGTCAACATCCTGCCCCCTAGTATCTAGGGGTTTTATTTGTTTAGACAGATTGATACCTAAGTATAATTGAAAAATATCATGAATTGTTTTATAATATAAGTAGCTAGGGGTGCAATTTAGCTGAGAGATGGAATTTCCATTAACCCTTTAAACTTGTTAGGTTAAAACCTGCGTAAGAAAGCTATTATTAAGTGAAAGTTTAAAGACCCCTAGATGGGGTCTTATTTTTTATTATATAAATAATTAATAAAAATATGAAACCGCGAAGCGTGTTTCTTCTTTATATGCGCCCTCGCAAGGACGCCCGGGGTTGATGGGAAAAGAGGGCCTGGGAGAAAACCGGATGGGGCATGCGGAAAGCCCCAAGAGGTTGTCTCCCAGAGATTCGAAGAGAAAAGTGGATTTTTTATTGAACCGCTTTATAGAATCAGTGATAGAATATAAAAAATAAATTTGTTAAGCGCTTAGGCACTAAAGGGGCATACCACCTCGGGTATGGTTGTCCTTTTTGTGCCTTTTTTTGAGGGGGTGAATAAATGCTTACTATAAATGATAAGAAGGTAGAGTTTGTAGAAAATGAAACTTTGAGAGATTTTCTTATAAGAAATCATTTTGACCCAGATTTTTTAGCTTGTGAAGTTGACGAAAAACTTGTAAAGAAAATAGACTTTGATAAGTTTATTGTAGAAGATGGATCAAAAGTTGAAGTGTTTTCCTTTGTAGGAGGGGGTTGATTTGAGAGATAAAATTCTTAAAAGGCAGGACCCACATGTAAATAAAATTCTAAAAGACGCCTCTGTTTCCATCCTAGGATGCGGAGGTCTTGGATCAAATATCGCCATGAGTCTTGCAAGGTGCGGAGTTGGAACTATCTATCTGTATGATTTTGACAAGGTAGAATACTCCAATCTAAATAGGCAAAATTACGATCAGGATGATTTGGGAAAGAGCAAAGTCCTTCAAACTAAAAAGAAAATTCATGAAACTATTCCTTACAGCAAGATTTACGCTAATGAAGTTTATGTTTCTTTGGATAACCTAGATGAAATAAGTGAAAAGACAGACATTTTCATAGAAGCTTTTGATAAAAAGGAAATGAAAAGCCTAGTTTTTGAATATTTTTTAGGTAAAAAAGACAAGAAATTAATTATAGGCTCAGGTCTTTCTGGTCTTGGTGATTTGGAAGATATAAAAATTAAAAAAATAGACAATGTGACTATGATTGGAGATTTTACATCAAGTCCAGAATCTGGCTTGTACCTACCTTATGTAGGTGTAATTGCAAGTCTTGAGGCACTTTATGCTGTAAAAATAATAAAAGGAGAATATGATGGAAAATAAAGATTACTTGATACTTGGAGATAAGAAATTTGAATCAAGATTCATACTTGGTTCAGGCAAATACTCACCAGAACTAATTGATGCTGCTGTAAAATCAGCAGGATCTCAAATGATTACAGTTGCTCTAAGAAGGGCAAACACCAAAGATGTGGCAAACATTTTAAACTATATACCAAAAGATGTAACTATTATCCCAAACACATCTGGAGCAAGAAATGCTGATGAGGCCATAAGAATTGCAAGACTGGCTAGAGAAATGGGATGTGGCAATTTTGTTAAAATTGAGATCATGAGAGATAGCAAATATCTTCTCCCAGATAATCACGAAACTTTAAAGGCAACTGAAGTTTTAGCAAAAGAAGGCTTTGTAGTCCTACCTTATATGTATCCAGACTTAAATTATGCAAGAGACTTAAGAGATGCGGGAGCTGCTGCGATTATGCCTCTAGCAAGTCCTATCGGATCTAACAAGGGTCTAGCTACCAAAGACTTCATTAGAATTATAATTAATGAGATAAACCTTCCTGTAATAGTTGATGCAGGAATTGGAGTTCCAAGTCAAGCTGCTGAGGCAATGGAAATGGGAGCAGCTGCTATTATGGCAAATACAGGAATAGCAAGCGCTAGCGATATAAATATTATGGCAAGAGCCTTTAAGCTGGGAATAGAAGGAGGAAGACTAGCCTACCTTGCAAAACCTGGTAGAGTTTTAGAATCAGGAGCTGATCCTTCTTCTCCATTAAGGGATTTCTTTGACTGATATGAATATTAAAAGTGTAAATGATTATTTCCCAGAAATGGATATAATCGACTCAGATATAAAAGATAAGGTTAGAAATTCTTTTGAAGAAGTCAAAGGTATAAAGGTAAGTAAGGCAGATATTATCAGCAGTCTAAAGTCATCTGATTTAAATGAAAGAGACCTTTACAATCTCTTAAGTGATACTGGCTTAGAATATTTAGAAGATATGGCAAGTGTTGCCAAGGATAAGAGGATTAGATATTTTGGAAATAATGTATGCTTATTTTCTCCGATTTATATAGCAAATTACTGTGAAAACTCCTGCAGGTATTGTGGCTTTAGGGCAAAAAGTGATATAAAAAGAGCAAAATTAACATACGAAGAAATCGAAGAAGAAATGAAGGCTTTAGCAGCTACAGGTATAGAAGATGTTTTGATCCTAACAGGAGAATCTAAAAAGTTTTCTTCTGTAGAATATATTGCGGAGGCTTGTAGGATTGCCAAGAAATATTTTAAGGTGATAGGTATAGAAGTTTACCCTGCTAATGTTTCTGATTATGAGATATTAAGAGAAGCTGGGGCTGATTTTGTGACAGTTTTCCAAGAATCTTACAATCCAGAAGTTTACGATTATTACCACCCTTATGGACACAAGAGAAGCTTTCCTTACAGGTTTGATACTCAAGAAAGAGCCCTTAGAGCTGGATTTAGGGGAGTTGGATTTGGAACTCTATTTGGACTTGGAGATCCAATCGAAGAAGCCTTTAAACTTGCTATGCACGCCAAAGAAATCCAGAAAAAATATCCTCACGCAGAAATTGCCATATCCCTACCGAGGATTAGACCAACTCACGGAGCGGATGATAGTCTAGACTTTAACCTAGTGGATGATAAGAAGTTCTTCCAGATAATGCTTGCTATAAGGATATTTCTGCCATTTGCATCTATTACCCTTTCTACTAGAGAATCTAAGGACTTTAGAAATCTAGCTGTACAATATGGAGCAACAAAGATATCTGCATCAGTTGATACTTCTATAGGACACAGGTCTAAGAAAAGTACAGATGAGGGCGATGAGCAATTTGAGATTGATGATTCACGTTCTACCAAACAAACCTGTGACGACCTAAGAGAAGTTGGCATGACTCCTGTATTTACAGATTACATCGACCTATAGGAGAGAATATGGAAAATAAGAAAAAAATATTGGTACTGGTAACTCTTTCTATGTTTGTAGCAATCGGCGTTGTGATTTCACCTATACTAAGGTTTGAAGGATTTGCTCCAACAGCTCACTTTGTAAATGTAGTTTGCTCTGTGTTTTTGGGTCCTTGGTATAGTTTAGCAAATGCAATCATAACAGCTGCAATAAGAATGACCCTCATGGGCATACCCCCACTTGCTATAACGGGTCAGGTTTTTGGAGCCTTTCTTTCAGGCTTTCTTTATAGAAAAAGCAAGGGCTCAATACTCGCATGTGTTATAGGAGAAATAATCGGAACTGGAATCATAGGATCTATAGCATCTTATCCTGTAATGACACTTTTATGGGGCAAGGGAGATATCACTTGGTATTTTTACTTACCAAGCTTTCTCATAGCGACTCTAATAGGTGGATCCGTTGCTTTTATATTTCTAAAGACCTTGCAAAAATCAAAAGTTTTATATAAAATACAAGAAAACTTGGGAGTAAATGTCTATGAAAAATCTAAAGCAAATCCTAAAAGCTAGAGAAATATTAAAAGAGGAAAGTCCGCTAATCCATGCCATAACTAACCCTATATCCATAAATATGGTTGCAAATGCAATTCTTTTTTTGGGAGCAAAGGCAATATGTGCAGCCCACCCAGAAGAAGTAAGTGAGATAACAAATATATCATCATCTATTAGTGTAAACCTTGGAAATATTACTAGTGAGAGAATGAAAGCCATAGAACTTGCAGCAAATTCTGCCAACAAGAAAAACATACCCCTTGCCATAGATATGGTTGGGGTAGGATCTTCTACTTTGCGTTACAATTTCGCAAATAAACTCTTGGCTAACAATAACTTTTCCTTAATAAAAGGAAATTCTTCAGAAATAAGAGCCTTAGCTTTAGGAAAATCCCAAGCAAAGGGTATAGATGTAGGAGAAGCCGACAAGATAGAAAAAGAAAATATAGGAAAAATTGCCGAAGAAGCGAGAGCTTTAGCTAAAAAATACAAGTCCACAATCCTAATTACAGGAAAAACTGACCTAATTGTAAGTTCTGACTCATATATAAGAGTAGACAATGGAGTAGAAAACCTAAGCAAAATTACTGGAACAGGATGTATGCTAACTGGGATTATATCAAGCTTTATGACAGTTGAAGACCCTGTATCTGCAAGTATTTTGGGACTACTTATATTAGAAATTGCAGCAGAAATTTCTAATACAGATAGGCTCTATACTTTTTTTGTAAATCTAATGGATGGGATTGGCAATATCAAAGATGACGATCTTATAAAAGCGGCAAAAGTAAAGGAGATTAAATTTTGAAAAAACTTTACCTAGTGACAAACTCTGATAAATATAGCGAAGAAGAATTTCTCCAAAGGGTAGAAAGTGCTCTAAAAGGAGGAGTCGATATACTACAACTAAGAGAGAAAGAAAAAACAGATATTGAAATACTAGAACTTGGGAAAAAAGTAAAAAAACTTTGCGATTCATATAATGTTCCTATGCTAATAGATGACAAGGCTCACTTAGCTTGGGCACTTGGAGTTGGACTTCATCTAGGAGCGGATGATATGCCAGTAGCATTAGCGAGAAAACTTCTAGGTGATAAGGCTATAATAGGAGCAACTGCCAAATCAGTAGAAGCAGCGACCCTTTCCCAAAATGAGGGAGCGGATTACTTGGGAGTAGGTGCGATATTTGAAACAAAAACCCATGTCAAAACCAAAATAACTAGTGTAGAAACCCTAAAGGAAATAAAGAAAAATGTGGGTATAGATGTATATGCTATTGGTGGACTAAATATAGATAATGTCGATGTCCTTGAAAACTCTCACGTAGATGGAATCTGCGTTGTAAGAGCTATAATGGATAGTGATGATGTAGAAAATGACACGAGAAGGTTAAAAGAAAAAATAAATAAAATTTTATAAAAAACGAAAACTAAGGATTTTGAAAGTTTTATGAGAAATTATATATAGATCTAAGTTTGGAATTTGAATATTTTTCTGAACTTAGATGATATGGCTGATAAATTTTAAAATCCTTCTTTGTTTAGGAAAACATTATTATATACAAATATACAAGCCACAAAACTTTTGACAGAAATGTTTGTTTTTGTAAGAAAAAGTTGACAAAATTTCTTTTATAGGTTATATTTGGAGTAGAATAGCAGGGGAATATATATCTACCCTTGCCTAGAACGATTTTCACAATAATTACAAACACAAGGAAATCGTTTGTTACAATATTCAAGGGAGGAAGTTATGAATATTAAAAAAATTACAGGACTTGCACTAGTTATGGCGCTTTCTTTAGGCCTTACATCTTGTGGTGGCAACAACAATGCTGATAACGGCAAAGAAGAAACAAAAACAGAAGATCAAGCTAATGCAACAGAAGGAAAAGAAGAATCTAAAGATGAGAAAAAATCTGATGGCAAAGCAAAGAAAATAGCAGTTCTTCTTTACAATGGATCTGATACTTACATAGCATCAGTACGTCAACAACTAGAAAAAATTGACGAAGAAGATGATTCTATCGAACTAGTATTCCAAGATGGTCAAAACAACCAAGGAACTCAAACAGACCAACTAAATAATATCATAGCTCAAGGCGTAGATGGAATATTTATGAATATAGTTGATATATCTGCAGCTCCAACTGCTATGTCTACTATAAAGGCAAGTGGTATTCCAACAACTTTCTTCAACAGAGATATGACAGAATCTATGACAGAAGAAGACTTAAAAGATTTCTTGTTTATAGGAACAGACGCTCCAGAAGCAGGAAAGATGCAAGGTGAAATCCTAAAAGACCTTTGGGAAAAAGGTGACATGGATAGAAATGGCAACGGAGTTTTGGACTATGTAATGCTTAATGGTGGACTTGATAACCCAGAAGCTCAAGCTAGAACAGAATTTTCTGTTAAAACTCTAGAAGAAAATGGAGTCAAAGTAAATGAAGTTGCTTTCCAAGATGCAAAATGGGATACAGACAAGGCAAAAACAGCTATGGATACTTGGTTACAAACAAACCAAGACGATATAGATGCAGTTATAGCTAACAACGACGGAATGGCAATAGGTGCTATTTCAGCTCTTCAAGCTGTAGGTATGAATACAGGTTCATCAAAAGACAACATGGTTGTAGTTGGTGTTGATGCGACAGATCTTGCAGTTGCAGAAATTGACAAAGGAACTATGGCAGGAACAGTTAAACAAGATGCTGAAGGAATGGCTAAAGCTTTAGTAGACACAATGAAAAACAGACTAGAAAAAGAAGATTTCATTGAAGGAACTGAATACAAACTAGGTGAAGATAAAAAATCAATCAGAATTGATTATCAAATTTACACAGGTAAATAATAAAAAAACCCAGCCTATATAAGTCACTTATATAGGCTGTAATACTATAAAGAGGAAGTTATGAGCAATTTATTAGAAATGAGAGGGATTACCAAAACTTTTCCTGGAGTTAAGGCTTTAGATAAGGTCGATTTTACCCTAAAAAAGGGAACGGTTCACGCTTTGATGGGCGAAAATGGTGCAGGCAAGTCTACTCTTATGAAGTGCTTGTTTGGAATTTATACTCCTGATAGTGGTGATATTTACATAGATGGAGAAAAAGTTTCTTATAAGGGAACAAAAGATGCCTTGGATAGTGGAGTAGCAATGGTTCACCAAGAGCTTAACCAAGTATCTATGAGATCAGTTGCAGAAAATATCATGCTTGGTAGGTTTCCTGTTAAACATGGGCTAGTTGATTCAAGGAAAATGTATAAAGAAACCAATGATCTGTTTGATAGGCTAGGTCTTGATTTTGATCCTAAAAAAATAATCGGCAAGTACTCAGTTGCAGAAAGACAGCTTATAGAAATTGCCAAGGCTGTATCATATGATGCCAAAATCTTAGTTTTAGATGAGCCTACAAGCTCGCTTACCGAAAACGAAGTAGAGAAATTATTTGAGATTATAAATAAACTAAGAGATGAAGGTGTTGGTATTATCTACATATCTCACAAGATGGAAGAGATTTTATCAATATCTGATTATGTTACTGTAATGCGTGATGGCCAGTTTATAGCAGAAAATAAAGCGAGCGATTTGACTAAAGATGAGATTATAAGACTCATGGTTGGTAGAAAGCTTGACGCAACCACTTTTAATGCGGACAAATACGTAAGAGATGAGATTTTACTTGAAGTAAAAAACTTGACTGGAAGGTATAATCCATCGGCAAACGATGTAAGCTTTACCCTAAGAAAAGGAGAAGTCCTAGGACTTGCTGGCCTTGTTGGTTCAAGAAGAACAGAGCTTGTCGAAACTATTTTTGGAATTAGACAAAAACAAAGTGGACAAATAATCCTTCACGGAAAGGAAATCGAGAATAAAAGTCCAAAAGATGCCATTAAAAATGGATTTGCTCTAGTAACTGAGGAAAGAAGAGCAACAGGAATTTATCCTTATGCAGATATTAGATTTAACTCAACTATAGCAAATATCAAAGCCTACGCCAAAAATGGTGTAGTAAACGACAAGGCTCTTAAGGAAAATACCGATAGAGTTATAGAATCTATGAAGGTTAAAACACCTAGTCAACATACTAAAATCATGAACCTATCAGGTGGTAACCAACAAAAGGTCATCATTGGTAGATGGCTTTTGACTGACCCAGAGGTCTTGCTATTAGATGAACCTACAAGAGGAATAGACGTAGGTGCAAAATACGAGATTTACAAACTAATAGAAGAGCTAGCAAGCGCAGGAAAATCTGTAATATTCATATCATCCGAAATGGCAGAACTACAAATGATCTGCAATAGAATCATGGTAATGAGTAATGGCAAGCTTGCTGGCATAGAAGATAACGACGAAAACTTGACTCAAGAAAAAATCATGGCCTTACAGGCTAAATATGTATAGGTGAATTATGGAAAACACAAATAAGAAGCAATTCAATTTTAAGGAATTCATATTAAACAATGCTCTGATAATTATAATTGCAGCCCTTATTGTGGGAATAATTATAGTTGATCCGACTTTTATAACAAATCCAAGAAATATAATTAACATTTTGTCTCAAACAGCTACAAGACTTTTCATAGCCCTAGGAACTGGAGGATTATTAATCCTTGCTGGAACTGACCTTTCAGCCGGTAGGATTGTTGGCTTTACTGCAGCAATAGCAGGTGCTCTTCTTCAATCACCAGACTTTGCTCAAAAATTCTTCCCTAATATTCAAAAGCCATCAATACTTGCAGGTCTATTTGCGGCTGTTGCAATAGGAGCGCTATGTGGAGCTTTCAATGGTTTTGGTGTAGCTTACCTAAAGCTTCACGCTTTTATTGCATCACTAGGTGTACAACTTGCTATATTTGGTATCCTCCAATTATTTATAGCAGCTAACCCTTATGGTCCACAACCAATTGGTGGATTCGATGAGAAATATGCCAATTTGGTAAGAGGTGGATTTACTATTCCGGGAACTGAACTTCAATTTCCTTATCTTATAATTTATGCTGCGATAGCATCTGTCGTGATGTGGTTTATTTGGAATAAAACAGTTTTAGGAAAGAACATGTTTGCTGTCGGTGGAAACCCAGAAGCAGCAGAAGTTTCAGGTATAAATGTAACTAGAACAATAATGATAGTTTTCATCATTTCTGGTATCATGTACGGTCTATCAGGTTTCTTAGAAGGGCCTAGACTTGGTTCTGTAACTACAACTACAGGAGAAGCCTACGACCTTGACGCTATCGAAGCCTGTCTAATAGGTGGAGTATCATTTTCTGGTGGTATAGGAACAATACCTGGTATAGTTTTAGGATCAATTATCCTACAAGTAATAAACTACGGACTCTTATACATAGGACTTAACTCTTATGTACAAATAATAATAAAAGGACTTCTAATAATCTTAACAGTTGCCCTAGATACAAGAAAGAGAATAGTTAAAAAATAAGTAAACGATAGGTTAGGTTAAGGAGAAAATGATGAGAGATATTTACCTTGGAGTAGATGGAGGTGGAACAAAAACGGCCTTTCTCTTGGATGTAGAAGGAGAAAGGTATGAGTCCAAACAAATAACAATCCATCCCAAACAAATAAGTAAACAACAATTTTTTGAAATAATGAAACTAGGTGTAGGAGAAGTATGCGAGGAAGCCTCCATAAAACCAGAAGAGATTTCCTATACTTTTGTAGCAGCACCAGGCTACGGCCAATATCCAGACACAGAGGCCTATATCGACCAAGGAATAAGAGAAGCTATCGGATCAGACAGATTTACTGTAGCCAATGATTGTGTAAATGGTTGGGCAGGAAGCTTAAATGCTAAACCAGGTATAAATCTAGTATTAGGAACAGGACAAATCGGATATGGAGTTGATGAAAAAGGAAACTCAATGAGATCTGGCGGCTGGGGACCACTCTTAGGAGATGAGGCAAGCGGATATTATATAGGACTTAAGATCTTAAATCATTTTACAAAAATGAGTGATGGAAGAGCTAGGAAAACTGTCTTATATGACCTTATCAGGGAAAGATTAAATCTTAACAATGATATGGAAATCATAGACCTTGCTGAGAATATGAAAAGGGATGAAATAGCAGACCTATCAAAAGTATTTACCAAAGGACTTGAAGAAAAAGATAGCTATTGTGAAAGTCTCCTAGAAGAAATTGCCTATGAGTCAGCTCTAGTGATTGATTCTATCATAAAAGGCTTAGATTTTGATAGTGAAGTAAAAGTATCATACTCAGGTGGAGTATTTAACTTAGGCGATAAGTTGATAAGTAAAATAGAAGAAAAATCGAAAAATAAAATAAAGATACTAGAGCCTTACACAAATCCTTCAGAAGGTGCATTGATACTTGCTAAAATGAACAAGGACCTCCAATAATCGGAGGTCCCTTTTTATGTTTGAAATTAAATTATAAAAACTCTACTTCACTCTCATTTATAACTTTAGAAGGAACGCCGACCCTACCAGCCTTCCTAGCCTCTTCGTAACCTTCTAGCCTATCTCTAAAATACAAAAATCTCTTTAGGTTTGCCATATTGTCAGTAATATTATAAAAAGAAATTCCCTCATATTTCTCAGGATTTTTCGTCCTATCTGCCATGATTAGTGTACAATCTGGGCACTTATCACTTACAAAAATTTCGATTTTTTCACTCATTTAACCCTCCTATATGTCACATATTCAAAAGATACCCCATCTTCAGTGAAAATATCAGATTTCTCATAGACTTTCCAATCAGGATCATCGTCAAAATTATGAAGGAAGGTATCAGCTTTCTTTTCACCATCGATTTTGGTTATTATAGCCTCATCACAATAGGGAAGAAACATCTCTACAATTTTATATCCTCCAATAACAAAAGCTTCTTTGTCACTACCTTTAACATAAGAAAGGACATCTTCTGGATTAGAAAAAACCAAGCCATCATCAATTTTAAAATCTTCATTTCTAGATAAAACCAAGTTTTCCCTAGAATAAAGACCGCCACCCATTGACTCGTAAGTTTTTCTACCCATAATGCAAATGTTATTTATAGTAGTATCTCTAAAATGCTTGAGGTCGGATTTAATATGATAAAGCATCTTCCCATCCTTACCAATCCCCCAATTTTTATCAACAGCTAGAATAATTTTCATACCTTCTCCTTACAAAACAAATTTCTCTAAATAATAAGCTATACCGTCTTCCTCGTTTGTTAGGGTTATGAAATCTGATATTTCTTTAATTCCTTCTACTGCATTTCCCATAGCAACACCAACTCCTGCCATTTCTATCATTGATTTATCGTTCATTTCATCTCCGAAGGCTATAATATTTTCATAAGGGATACTATAGATATCTGCTATTTCATAGAGACTTTTACCTTTGCTTACGCCTTTTGGCATTATTTCATAATACCAAGGGGTTGACCTTACTTGATGGGTTATGTCTTTGTATTTTTCGTAGATTATCCTTGATGGTTCTTCTATTCTATTAGGGTTTTGTGATAGCAATATATTATTAGGTTCAAAGTCTATATCATCAATTAGATTTTCTCTTAGGACTATTTCTTGATTGGTTTGATCTGCGGTCTCTTTTAGCCAATAGGTGTCCATACTATTTGTATATATTTTTCCATCGTAGTAAATCATTATATCTATGTCAAGATTTCTTATAAAATGTAGAAATTCTCTCACGAAGTCAAGGCTTAGAGTATGATTTGCTATAACTTTTTCTGATTTAAAGTCAGTTATCCTACCTCCATTAAAGTTTGATAGGAAACCTCCATATTTTTGAAAATCTAATTCTTCTGCTAGAAATGTAGTTCCGCTATAGTCTCTTCCACTTGCAATTACGAGTTTGTGGCCAGCTTCTCTAATTTTTTTTAAAACTTCTTTATTTTTATCGCTTATTTTTTTATCATCTGTTAAAAGTGTACCGTCTATGTCAACGGCTATTAGTCTTTCCATAATATTCCTTTCTATTGTAAGTCGTCTTTATTTTATTATAAGATAAATACATATAAACTCCACACAAATAATTTCTAGTCTTTACTTTACTTCTTTACGATAAGTTATATAAAGCTTAGGATTATAAAGAAAACTCCTAGCAAAGGAAAATGTCTTTAAGAGGAAAATGTTTGTGTTGAGGTTTTTTGTGGATTTTATATAATTTAATTGAAAGGTGGAAAGATGATAGAAACTAGAACAAAAGAGATTTTTGATTTTTTGACAAGTGACTATAAGTTTCATAGTTCAGAAGAAATTGGGAATCATCTTGAATTAAGTTCTAAAACTGTTCAAAAAGAAATACTTATTCTTAATTCCTATATTAGGGGGAAGGGGGCGATTGTAGAATCTGAGCCTGGAAAAGGATATCAGTTCGTAATCAATGATAAGAAAAAATTCAAGAATTTCTTAAAACATGATTGGTTTAGATATGCTTATTTCCACCAGGAAAATCCAAGCAAGGATTTTAGGATAGAAAATATATTAAAATTGCTTTTATTTTCTAATTCATATATCAAACAACAAGAGCTTGCAGATATGTTTTATGTTTCCTTGTCTTTGATAAATAAGGATATAAAGAAAGTAAGAAAGCTATTAAAGGATTATAATATCGAGCTTATAAGTAAACCCTACTATGGAATGAAAATAAAAGGGAATGAGAAGGATATAAGGCTTGCCATTAGAAATGAGATCGGAGAGGATCCTTCGATATTTGGAGGGGATAACAAAGAATATTTATTTAAACAAATTCAAGCTATAATTAATGATATTGACTTCCCGGATTCATTTTACATGCCTTATGCAAATTTCAAGAATTTGGTCATCCATATTTATATATCTATACTAAGAATAAAAGAAGGAAAATATATAAATCTACCTGAAGATCTTTCTAAAAGAGCCATATCCAGAGATGAGTTTGATATTGCAAACAAAGTTGTTGACGAACTTAGTAAAAAGCTTGATATAGAATTTCCCAAGGATGAGATTTTGTATTTAACAATGCATCTTATAAGCAAAAACGCAGTTACTAATTATGAAAAGGTATCTCAAGAGATATCCGAGCTTGCTCAGTTAATGATTGATGAGATATACAAAGTAACTAAGTATGATTTTAGATCTAATATAGACTTATTCTTTGCCCTTTCCTTACACATTGGTCCTCTTATTGAAAGACTACGATATGGGCTAACTATGAAAAATCCGATACTTGAAGATATCAAGAAAAATCAAATAGCCTTTATGCTAGCAACCATTGCTACCAATCCAATAAGTAAGATTTATAAAAAGAAGGTTTCAGATGATGAGATCGGATATATTGCCCTACACATAGCAAGTGCTATGGAAAGAAACTTTTTAGAAAAAAGAGATATCTTGGTAGTTTGCGGATCAGGCAATGCATCAGCTCAAATAATGAAAACACAAATAGAAAGAAGATATAAGGAAGAGATCAACAGCATAACTCTAACAGATGTTAGCAAACTAGACCTTTATAATTTAGATAAATTTGATTTCATAGTATCTTCCATAGAAATAAAGGGAAAAACTCGAACACCTATTGTCTATGTAGATGTTATATTTAAACAAAAAGATTTTGACTTGATTGAAGATGCTATAAATATTGATGGTATGGCTGAAATCAATAATATATTCATCAACTCTATATTTGTTAGGGATATAGATATAAAAGATAGAAGCGAAGCTTTAGACAAATTGTCGGAAATTGCATCTGAAAAAATAAATCTTTCAAAAGATGAGATAAGAAATCAATACGAAAAAAGAGAGAAGATGGCATTTACCGATTATGGAAAAGTTGCAATCCCTCACATTCTCGAACAAGTGGAAACAGAAAGTTTTGCAATTATTCTAATACCCAAAAAAGCTATCAAATGGAGTGATGAAGATGTAAATATTATATATTCACTATTTGTAAAAAAAGATATAGGAGATATGAATGCCTACTATGAAAAGCTTGGAGATTATCTAAATAATGATGAACTCATTTACGAGTCAATCAAGTCCAATAACAAAATCGAATTTATGAATATATTTTTAGGAGGAAAGAATAATGAATGATGAAAAATTGTATGAGTTAGCCTTTCAAATCATAGTTCACGCTGGCGAATCGAGAAGCTTATCTAGTGAAGCTATGGATGCCGCAGAAAACTTTGACTTTGACAAGGCAGAAGATCTATTAAAAAAGGCAAACGACGAGTTTCTAGAATGTCACCAAGTTCAAACAGATCTTTTAACCAAAGAAGCTAATGGCGAAAAATCTGATATAAATATCATCTTAGTCCACTCACAAGACCACCTTACAATGGCAACAATGGCAATGGACAATGCCAAAAGATGGATCACATTAAACAAAAAATTACAAAAAATGGAGGAGAAATAATATGAAAAATGTAATGTTGGTATGTAACGCAGGAATGAGTTCTTCAGTAATGGCAAAAAAGACTACTAAGTTTTTACAAGAAAAGGGTGAAGATATACAAGTAGACGCAACAACAATGGCATCTGCTGACAAAGTATTTACATCAGATAAATATGATTTGATACTAGTTAGTCCACAAATAAGAATGAAATTTGATGAATTTAGCAAAAAAGCAGAAAAAAATAACAAGAAACTAGCTCAAGTTCCATTCAATGCCTACGCACCAATACCATCAGGTGTAGAAGCTATGGCAAAAATTGTTTTAGAAAACATCTAATGGCTAAAATAAACGATAAGATAGAGAAAAGTTTTAAGATAAGAAGATACACCCTTCTTAGATATCTAAACGCCTTACTTTTCTTTATGTGTTTACATTGGAGCATAGGCTTATTTGTCTATGAAAAATATCTACAATTACTTACCCCAGTAATCATTATGGTTTTAATCCTTGTTACAGTAAAAGACCAATATGCGTCATTTACTGATAAGAAAGTAGATATTAGTAGATCTAAAAAAATATACTTTATTATCCTAATCGGACTTTTGCTAGTGGCCTTTGTATCTATTAGTAATTATAAAATATTTTTCCCATATCTTGGGCAAAGATTGTATTTTTATATCATTTATTTTCTAATGATTGTTATAGCGGTTAGTTTATATATAAAATCCAAGAAGATATATGAAAATACTGATTCGACATATAAAAAGTATATAGAAGTATTAGATAAAGATTATAGTAAAATCAAAAATTTAAAAAGAAAGTGAAGGAAATTATGTTTGAATTTTTAGAAAAATATTTGATGGGGCCTTTGACTAAACTATCTCAATATAAATTAGTTAGAGCTATCCAATCTGCAGGTATGGCATCCATATCTTTTGTAACAATTGGTTCCCTATTTTTAGTATTAAACGTTTTGCCTATGGTTATTCCGGGGCTAACAGGCTTTTATGCAAGCACTTTTGATAAAGTTACTCCTTTATATATGTTAGCAAATGTTGCTACTATGGGAGTGATCGCCCTATACTTCTTGTTGGTTATAGGTTTTGAATATACTAGATTTATAGCAGAGGAAGAAGATTTAGATTTAAGTCCTATCACAGGAATGCTTTTATCATTATTTGGATTCTTTATGCTAGTTCCTCAACTAGTAAAAGGACCTGAAGGTATATCTAAAGTAAATGATGCAGAAGCAGGAATAATAAATGGTTGGGCTATAGGAGATGCTCCAGCTAGATTTGGAGCTACAGGGATATTTACAGCAATCATAGTTTGTTTTGTAACTGTAAATATTTATAAGTTCTTTATAAAAAGAGATATCAGAATAAAAATGCCAGATTCTGTTCCAGAAGGTGTTTCCAACTCATTTTCTGCCTTGATACCAGTTATAGTAATTTCAATTATATTTATAGTTGTAAATGGAATACTCGTATCACTTGGAACTGATATATTTGGACTAGTTGCTATACCATTTGGTTTTGTTGCTAACCTAACAGGATCATGGATAGGAATGATTATAATTATACTTTTCATCCAAGCTTTATGGCTAGTTGGTATTCACGGTGCAACTATAATAGGCTCAATACTTACCCCTATTTATTTATATAATATGGAGTTAAATGGCTCAGGATCTCATATACCTCTAGCTGGAGAGTTCATGAATGCCTTTTCATATAATGGTGGATCCGGTGCTACACTTGGTTTAGTTATAATGATGGCTTTTCTTGCTAAATCTCAACAATTAAAGTTATTAGGTAGAGCTTCAATAGTACCTGGAATCTTCCAAATAAATGAACCAATCATATTTGGCTTACCTATGGTTTACAACCCAAACTTTGCAGTTCCATTTTTAGTATCACCAATGGTATCAGGAAGTATTGCTTATTTTGCTATCTCATCAGGTTTAGTAAGACCTGTAATTGCTCAACAACCTTGGCCAACACCTGTAGGAATAAATGGATTTATAGCAACAGGTGGAGATTGGAAAGGTTTAGTTCTATCACTAGTATGTGCTATTGTTAATGCTTTGATTTATTATCCTTTCTTTAAAAAACGTGATAACGAACTTTATAAAGAAGAATTAGAATCTGAACAATAAATTAATAGGAGGAGAAATGACATTTAGAGAAAATTTCTTATGGGGAGGAGCGACTGCTGCAAACCAATGCGAAGGAGCTTATGATGTAGATGGAAGAGGTCTTGCAAATGTAGATTTGTGTCCAGTAGGAGCTGATAGAGAGGCTATTATAACTGGTCAAAAGAAGATGTTTGACTTTGATGAAGACCACTTTTATCCAGCAAAACATTCTATAGATATGTATCATTCTTACAAAGAAGATATAGCTTTGTTTGCTGAAATGGGCTTTAAGGTTTACAGATTTTCTATAGCTTGGACTAGAATTTTCCCAAATGGAGATGACGAAAAGCCAAATGAAAAGGGACTTGAGTTTTACGATAACCTTATAGATGAATGTCTAAAACATGACATAGAACCTCTTATTACTATAACTCACTTTGACTTCCCAATGCATCTTGTAGAAGAATATGGCGGTTGGAGAAATAGAAAAGTAGTTGACTTTTATAAAAACCTAGTTACTGCTATATTTACTAGATTTAAAGGTAAAGTTAAATATTATCTAACCTTTAATGAAATCAATGTTATCTTGGCAGCTTCATTTATGGGCGCAGGTTTATATTTCGAAGAGGGTGAAGATGTTGAAAAAACAAGAGCTCAAGCTATACATCATGAACTAGTTGCAAGTGCTTATGCAACAAAAATAGCTCACGAAATTGATCCAGAAGTAAAGATAGGTTGCATGCTTGCTGCAGGAACCTATTACCCACAAACTTGTAAGCCAGAAGATGTATTTGCTGCTCAACAAGCTAATAGAGAAAATTATTTCTTTGTAGATGTTCAATCAAGAGGTTACTACCCACAATATAAATTAAACGAGTACGAAAGAAAAGGCATAATGCCAGAAATGTGCGAAGAAGATGAAAAAATACTTAGAGAAAACACAGTAGATTTCATTTCTTTCTCATATTATACAACTAGAACTATATCCCACGATGCTCAAGAGTTTGATTCTGCAAATCTTGTTAGAACAGTTGATAATAAATATTTAGAAAAAACAGAATGGGGTTGGCAAATAGATCCGCTTGGATTTAGGACAACTATAAACGAAATTTATGATAGGTATCAAAAGCCACTATTTGTAGTTGAAAATGGTCTAGGAGCCAAAGATAATCCGGATGAAAATGGTTATGTAGAAGACGATTATAGGATTGATTATCTAAGAGATCATATAAAGGCTATGAAAGATGCCGTAGAAATAGATGGAGCAGATATCTTAGGATACACAACTTGGGGACCAATAGATCTAGTTTCCGCTGGTACAGGCGAGATGAGTAAACGTTACGGATTTATATATGTAGATCGTGACGACTATGGAAATGGTAGTCTAAAGAGAAGCAAGAAGAAATCATTTGATTGGTATAAGAAAGTTATAGCTTCAAATGGAGAAGATTTAGACTAGTTAAATCTTAAAGGAGATTAAATGAAACATACTTTAGGTATTTCAGTATATCCAGATATTAGTCCGTTAGAAGACATAAAAAAATATATAGAACTTTCATCTAAGTACGGATTCAAAAAGATTTTCTCGTCTATGTTTTCTGTAGAAGGCAGCAAGGAAGAAGTACTAGATTATTTTGAAGAATTGATAGCTTTCTCCCATAAACACGGCATGGTCGTGGATTTGGATGTAAATCCAGACCTATTTAAAAGGCTAGATGCGAGTATAGATGATTTGTCAGTTTTTTCTGAAATTGGTGTCGACATACTTAGAATGGACCAAAGTTTTGGTAAAGACAAAGACTTTGAGCTTATGAACAATAAATATGGAATAGATATTGAATTTAATTCTAATATCAAGGTTGTTGATGGACTAGTTAAAGCAGGTGCAAACCCAGAAGATATCCTTGTTTGTTACAACTTCTATCCTCAAAGATATACAGGATTTGGTTGGGACGTATTTAGGGAAATGTCAGCTGAACTAAAAAGCTATGGTGATGTCAATATTGGAGCTTTTGTTAGCTCAAATAACGAAAACACTCATGGAGTTTGGGACTCAAAAGATGGGCTACCAACAGTAGAAAGGCTTAGGTATTTGCCTATAGATACTCAAGCGAGAATTTTACTTGCCACAAGTCTAATCAATGACATTATCATTGGTAACGCCTACGCTAGTGAAGATGAGCTAAAAAGTTTAAAAGAAGTTTACGATAATCATTCATTTGATATTTGTAATGAGGGCTTAAAAGAAAGTATCGAAAGTGGAACTTTTACTGTGAAGTCATCACAAATAATCCAGCTAAAACCGGAGCTTTACGAGAAGGTAAGTGATGTAGAAAAGGATATACTCTATAACTTCGCACCTCACATTTCGATTGAGAGAAATAATGAATTTATCTGGAGATCGAGGATGTCTAGGATAAAAGATGAAAGAGTTATTGAACCTAGAACTTCAGATAAAAAATACTTTGATCGTGGGGATATCTTGATAGTCAATGACAACTATAAACACTATGCTGGCGAAGTTGAAATAGCCTTAGGAAAAGTTGAAAATGATGGGGAAAGAAACTTAGTAGCTAGAATAAAGGAAGATGAGCTAATGATGCTCGATCTGATTGATTCTGGTATTTTAGTTAAGTTTATTAAATAAGTAATCTGCCTGCGGGATATAAATGTGTATACCGCAGGCTTTTTTAGGAGATACTATGAGAAAATTATACTTAGTTCGTCACGGACAAACATTATTTAATCTAAGAGGAAAGACTCAGGGTTGGTGCGATTCTCCTCTTACAGAATTAGGCATCAAACAAGCTGAGATTACAAGATCATTTTTCACAGATAATAATATCAAGATAGATGAACTTTACTCTTCAACATCTGAAAGAGCGATAGATACTGCAAATATTATATCAAATCTACCGGTTAATCCTAGAAAAGGACTTAAGGAATGGAATTTTGGAAAGATGGAAGGGACCTTCAAAATGTTCCAAGACACCCTGGTCAAATAACCCACGAAGATTTCTTCGTTCCTTTCGGTGGAGAATCAGATAGACAAGCAGGCGATAGATTTTCATCTGAGATAGACAATATTTTACAAAATACAGATGCTAAGAATATTTTATGTGTGGCACACGGTGGAGTCTTGTGGCTATATTATCTTAGAAAAGTAGAGAAAAGAAATCCAGAAGATAGCAAGTATTTTGGCAATTGTTGTGTTTTAGAGTTTGACATTGATGATAATAACAAAGTTACCTTTGCTAATATTTATAATCCAACAGTAGATTAAAAAGTTTCTATTAATAACAAAAACAGAGCGTAGACAAAATCCAAAAACGCTTACTAAGCTACAGAAATTTAGAAATTCTAAATCTCATAATACTGTAAATCGCAAACTCGCCAATGCTCAAACAGTGCGATTTACGGGCGTATTATTTCGATTTGAATTTCTTGAAATTTCTTTCGAATGGAACGCTTCCTTTTGGATTTTGTCACTTTGTCAACAGCCTGATTTTATTTGTTATTTTCTAATAGATTTTTATAAAACAAATTTTTCTAGATAATAGGCTATGCCGTCTTCGTCGTTAGATAGAGTTATGAAATCTGCTATTTCTTTGATTTTTGGGACAGCATTTCCCATAGCGACACCAACGCCTGCCATTTCTAGCATTGATATATCGTTCATTTCATCACCGAAGGCGATAATATCCTTTTGGTCTATATCAAATATTTCTGCTATTTCTAATAGGCTTTTCCCTTTAGATGGTCCTTTAGGCATTACCTCGTAGAAATATCTGGCTGACTTCATTTGTTCTGTTTCTTCTCCGAACTTTTCCTTTAATTTTTTGATTGGAGGATCTATTCTATCAGGATCTTGGGCAAAGAGGATTTTATTTGGGCAAAAGTTAACTATATCTTCTAAGTTTTCTATCACTTCTAGGTTCATGTTTACATTTTTTGCCTCAGAAACTGCATATTTTCCCTTATCTCTTGAATAGATTGTTTCCTCGTAAGGAAGGATTATTTCTAGGTCTAAATCTTTGGAAAATGCTACGATCTCTCTTGCAAGTTTCATATCCATAGGATGGCTTGTCAGTGTTTTATTTTCCTTGCAATCTGTGATTGCTCCTCCGTTATAAGTAGAAAGGAGCCCTCCATATTTTTTAAAGTTTAAAATATTTGCCAATTCTCTAGCTCCTGGAGTTGGTCTACCTGTAACTATTACTACCTTGTGGCCTTCTTTCATAGCTTTTATCAGGCTGGTTCTAGTTTTTTCACTTATTTCTTTTCTACTATTGATGAGAGTCCCATCAATATCTAATCCAATTAATTTCATTATTATTCCTTTATTATATATTCATTTACAAAGTGGGCGATGCCATCTTCATCGTTAGATTTAGTTACAAAATCCGCTATTTTCTTTACATAATCTGATGCATTTCCCATGGCAACTCCTGTGCCCGCCATTTTTATCATTTCAATATCATTTATTTCATCACCAAAGGCGTAGGTATCCTTATGATCTATTTTATAATAATCAGCTATTTCAAGGATGCTTTTACCCTTGTTTATACCTTTTGGCATCAAATCGAGAAATTGAGGCATGGCGTGAATGGGATTTATTACATTTTCAAATTGTTTTGCTAACTTTTCTTTGTTCTTTTCTATTATCTCTGGCCTTCCTGTAAAGAGAATTTTATTTACAGGAAAGTTTAAATCTTCCCCTAGCTTAGGATCGATTTCTACGGGCATTTTGTTTTTGTTTGCTAGAAATTCTAGGCTATAAGTATCTTTATTTTCTGCAAGAATTTTCCCATCGTGATAGATTATTAGATCAAAGCCTAGATTTTTCCCGTAGGATATTATTTCTCTAGCTAAGATACAATCAATTGTGTGATTTATTATTGTCTTATTTTCTCGTGGAGAGTAAACATTGCCACCGTTTGATGAAGAGATAAGACCGCCATATTTTTTAAATTCTAGCAAATCACCAATGTAGTTTGCTGCATAATAATCTCTACCAGTTATGATTACTACCTTGTGACCTGTTTTGCTAGCTTTAATTAGGGTGTTTTTGGTAAAGTCTGTAAGATTATTTTTGCTTGTTAGAAGGGAGCCGTCGAGATCTACTGCTATTAGTTTCAAATAATTCTCCTTTCCAATAAAAAAGGGCTGTTGAGGAGTCCCGCAACAGTCCTAACAATTATTCTTCTAGCTTAACTTAATTAAATCATCTCCGTGGCTTACTTGACCTAAGTTTAATTTTTCCAATGTTTTGCCATCTGCATTAGTTATTATAACTGGAGATTGAGTTTCCTTGCCGCTAGCTTTTATTTCGTCGATGTTAAATTCTATTAGAAGATCACCACGTTTTACTTCTGCTTCGTTTGCTACTTTGATTGTAAATGGCTTACCTTCTAGCTCAACTGTATCTAGTCCAACGTGGATTAGTAGGTCAGTTCCGTTTTTAGATGTGATTCCTACAGCGTGTCCTGTTTCTGCTAGCATAGAAATCTTGCCATCTACTGGAGCAAACACTTTTCCTTCACTTGGAACAATTACAACACCCTTACCTACTATTTCTTGGGCAAATACTGGGTCTACACATTCCTTGATGTCTTTTACTTCTCCAGTAATTGGTGCAAGGATTATTTCTTCTGCTCCTACTGTTTCTTTTACTTCTTCTTTTACATCTTCTATTTTTTCGTTAGCGTCGTCTTTTATTTCTTCTCTTTTTTTATCAGAAGAAAATGCATCTTTTATCTTATCTAAAAATGACATACAAGCCTCCTTTTTTGCCTTTGTTTATATCATTATTTATATTTAATATACTAACTTTTAAAGAAAATTCACTTTCTGTAACATATGTTACAGAAATAGCATTAGATTTATCATATAATGGTGATAGTTAGAAGAAAGATATTAAAATAAAAAGGAGTTACATATGTTTTGTTTTCAATGTCAAGAAACAGCAAAGAATGAAGGATGTACTGTAAGAGGTGTATGTGGCAAGAATGAAGATACTGCTAACATGCAAGACCTATTAGTTTTTGTAACAAAGGGACTCGCTGAAGTTATTAACAATACTACAGATGTAGACAGTAAATATTATGATAAGGTATCAAACAACCTTTTCGTAACAATTACAAATGCGAACTTTGATACAGATGCAATCCTTGCTATCGTAAAAGAAACTATAGCTATGAAAGATGAGCTATTAGAAAATATTGATGATAAAGAAAGCTTATCCAAATTTGCCCAATATAGTTCAGATGACGATGAAGAACTAAAGAGAAAAGCTATCGAAGTTGGAGTTTTAAATATAATAAATGAAGATGAAAGATCTCTAACAGAGCTAGTTATCTACGGTCTAAAGGGAATGGCAGCTTACAACCACCATGCAAATGTCCTAGGATATAGAGATAATGAAGTTGATGCTTTTATTTGTAAAGCCCTAGAAGAAACTACAAAAGGTTACACAGATATAAACAAACTAATTGACCTTGTTATGGAAACTGGTAGTCACGGAGTAAAGGCTATGGCCCTTCTTGATAAGGCAAATACAACTAGCTACGGAAACCCAGAAATCACAGAAGTAGATTATTCTGCAGGAGATAAACCAGGAATATTAATCTCAGGTCACGATCTTCACGATATGAAAGATTTACTAGAACAAAGTAAAGATAGCGGAGTAGAAATATATACTCACTCAGAGATGCTACCTGCAAACTACTATCCAGAATTTAAGAAATACGACCACTTTCACGGAAACTATGGAAATAGTTGGTGGAGCCAAAACGAAGAGTTTGAAAAGTTCAACGGTCCAATTCTTATGACAACTAACTGTATAGTTCCAATGAAAAAGACCAACACCTACAAGGACAGAATGTTTACAACAGGAAATGCAGGATATCCAGGAGTAACTCACATTGTAGCTGATGAAAATGGACACAAGGACTTTACAGAAATAATAGAATTGGCTAAAACTTGCAAGGCTCCAACAAACTTAGAAGATACAAAGGTTGTTGGTGGATTTGCTCACAATCAAGTCCTAGCTTTAGCTGACAAGGTTATAGAAGAAATCAATGCTGGAAACATCAAAAAATTTGTCGTAATGGCAGGTTGTGATGGTAGAAGCAAGGAAAGATCATATTACACTGACTTTGCTAAAGCACTACCAGAAGATTATGTAATCTTAACTGCAGGTTGTGCAAAATATAGATACAACAAACTAGGTCTTGGCGATATAAATGGTATTCCAAGAGTATTGGATGCTGGTCAATGTAACGACTCATTCTCTCTTGTTCAAATCGCCCTTGCCCTAAAAGATGCCTTTGAACTTGATGATATAAATGATCTACCAATAGAATATAACATAGCTTGGTATGAACAAAAAGCAGTTATAGTTTTACTATCCCTTCTAAGTCTAGGCGTAAAAAACATCCACCTAGGACCAACTCTACCAGCTTTCCTATCACCAACAGTTGTAGACTTCTTAGTTGAAAACTTTGGTATAGCAGGAAACACAAGTGTCGAAGAAGATATGGAAATCTTCACTAAATAACAATAAACTCTAAGAGAAATAAACTTATAAAGCTTTAAAACTACTTGTTTACATGATTTAAATTTAGTATAATTAAATGCGAATTGACATGTAAAGGAGAAAATATGAAGGCAAAGAAAATACTAACAAGTGCAATGGCAGTGCTTTTTGCTTTTAGCTTGGTGGCTTGTTCAAATACTGACCAAGAAACCACAGACACAAAAGAAGAAACCAAGGTAGAGGAAAAAGCAGAGGAAAAAGATGCCACAGACTCTAAAGAAGAAAGCAAAGACGCTAACAAGGAAGAAAAGAAATTCGATAGTCCAATCTATGATGTAGAATATTCTTACCTACCAGAAAACTTTGAAGAAAACTTTAGAGATGAGAAAAAAGACCTACTAACCATAGAATTTGGTGAAAAGAATAATCCAGCTAAGAAAATTACAGTTCAAATTTCTGACAACAAGGAAAGATTTGATAAGCTATTTACTATGCCAGAAGATAGCGAAAATGTAAAAGTAGGCGATAAGGACGGCAAATTCTGGGATGATGGTTCCTTTAGACATCTTGTAGTAGAAAAAGATGGATACTCAATCTACGCTAGATCAAGCCTTGACAAGGACGAAACAATCAAAGTTGTAGAAGAAGCAAAATAAGATAATGAAATTAAGACTTGCGTGAGCGAGTCTTTTTTTTGTACTCATATTTAGGTAAATTAATTCAAATTTCGGGTAATATTTTAATATTATGAGCTAAGGAGAAGATATGGATCTTAGAAAAATACCTATATTTAAAAATTTATCAGAAGATGAAATAAAAGAAATACAAGATATAGCAATTATAGAAGAGAAAACTTTCGAAAAAGGAAGCCACATTTTCAAAAAAGGAGACATTAAAGAAGACTTTTACTATCTAGTAGAAGGTAGCATCAAGGTATATAAAATCGACCCTGAAGGCAAAAGATATATAATAGCGAGTTTTAACAAGCCTGTTATTTTTGGAGAAGTGTACTCCTACCTAAAAGAGCCCTTTGACTTTTGGGCGGAGGCAGATAAGGACAGCACAGTTATTGTAATATCTGACTTTAGAAACCTACTAAAAAGCCTTAAATCTAGAAGCTTGGGCCTAAACTTTATAGATCTTTTAGCAAGAAAAAGTCTGTCCTTATCTAAAAAGAATCAAATAAACTCCCAAAGTACGTTAGAGCAAAAAATCGCAGCCTATATCTTAGAAAACGAAATAGACGGCATAGTACGCCTAAAGATATCAAGAGAAGAACTAGCAGATTATCTAGCAGTAACAAGACCCTCTCTATCTAGGAGCTTGTCAGCTATGGCAAAAGAAGGTCTCATAGCTATAAAAGATAAGCAAATAACTATTGAAAATATGGGAGGATTAAAAAGTATTGTCTAGGAAATTAGGTTAAGAGAAAAATTCATTATATTATCAAGAGTAGGAAGTATTTAGTTTCATAAAGCAAATTGTAACTTTAGTATTAATATTAGGGAAAATTTTAATTTTTAAACTAAATTTGCATAAAAAAGTAAATGTATAATATCAGCTACAATTACTTAAAACAAGCCGTATAAAAGACTTTATTAGCTTGCTATTTTTAAGCTTAAGAGTATAGTTTTTCTATATAATTTAGTTAGATAAATTATTATAAAATTTTATAAGTAATAAATAATTAATTTATCAAAATAAAGAAAGAAGGAGTGAAGATGAACAAGAAAAAGAACCTCTTAGCTTTGGCCTTGTCAGTATCCTTTGTATTGGGTGCAAATAGTATCTCTTATGCAGAAGAAGATATTAATCAAATCCCTCAAGCCAAGGAAGAAACCCAGAACTTAGATAAGGCAGTCAATGAACTTGTAGTAGAAGACAAAGAACAGGAAGAAGTGTCTGCTACAGATAAAGCAGTAGAAAACTTAGAAGAAGAAAAAACTACACCAGTAGATGTTTCTAACAAAGAAAACGAACCTCTCCAAGTATCTGATGCAGTTAATCCTGAAAATGTTGGAGCTACAGAATCTACTGAACCAAACTATGCTGATGATGAAAAGGAAATAAAAGACTTTGATAATAAAGAGCGCTACCGCTCTACCCAAATGGAACAAGGTAATGGTCCAACCGATTTATCAACTGAATCTAATATGGATTCTAAAGACGGGTTTAGCTACAAGAATCTAGAACCGTCTGCAACCAGCGAAGATAAAACTAAGTGGGGTATAGAGATTGAATTTGACAAGGAAAAAGGTCAAAGAACCTATACCGATTTTAGTTTTACTAACTCTGGTAAAATGGCAGAAGTTCTTGATCCTGGAAGTGTGAGTTCTAAAGAAGAAGGTGAAAAGCTAGCAGAAGGTTTCAAAGATCCTAACTATAAAGCTAAATCAGAAATAGATATAACAGCTAGTAGGCAACAAAGAAACTTAAACCTCTATGCCTCAGAAGAAGATATTAAGCATATCAATAATGTTGATAACAAGAACACTACTATGGCATGGGAAGGTCATTATACAAAAGATAATCCTAACGGTCTAAAAGCTACCGAAGGTCCTAATGTTGCTTTTACCTTTACAGTAAACCCATGGCCAAATGAAAATGATAGACTATCACTTATAAAGCTAAATGGGACTCATGACCAAAAAGAATTTGTTCAAGGTCAAACCATCACAACAAATGTAAGAGTAGAAAATCTTGACGAGAATGCAAGGCTAAGACTAGTAGGTCAAGTTTACCATCCTATAACAGGAGAAGTCGTTGAAGGTGCGAAGGCATATATAAATGACGAAGGTAAGGTAGTAGTTGAAATGCCAAAGGGTGCTGTAGATGAAAATGGAAATATCAACAAAGATTCTATCTTCTACAAAGATCCTAAGTATAAGGGTATTCAAAATCTAGAAGTAAAATTCTTTGCCCGTCCAAGAACTGCAGATGAATTTAGATCTATTGTTGATAGTAATATGGGAGGTTTTTATACACAAACAGGTGCAGGAACAAGGATAATAAACCACAAGGGTGAAGATGTAGAGGTTGACCTCCAAGGTATAGATCGTTACGACCGCTACAATCTTATAGGTGGATTTAAAATAAACCTTGATGATACAAGATATTACGACCAAGGATTTATTGACGGAAATGATGATGATACATCCAAGCATACATCATCTGCTGTAAAACCAGGCGAAGAGCTTGAAGTAAAACTATATGTACCAGAAGATAAAAAAGATAAAGACCTATTTCCTAACCAAAAAACACCGGATGAAATGGAAGCTGCAAAAGATGCAAATCAAGCAGTAGGAACTATTGACTGGCAGTTTATAAATAAGATAAATGAAGGTAAAGCAGAAGAAGATCAGTGGAAGCTAGAATATGATGAAAGTGCCCTTCCAACAACTTTCAAGATAACTCCACCAAAATCTGCTAAGGCAGGAGAGTTTGTGGCAGTGCCATTAACTTACACTTATACCAACGGATCTACTGATGTTCACTGGTTCCACTTTGTAGTTCAAGAGTCAACAAACAATAAACCAGAGTACGAAGTAAAGGTTGATTTCCCTACAGAAGAACAAAAATCAACACCAGAACTTCCAGAAGATCCAGATAATAAAAAACTTGAACCAAAAAGATACACTATTCCCGAAGGAACAGAATTTAAGGATGATAAGGGGAATGAATGGACTGTTAATATAGATGAAACTACTGGTGAAGTGACAGCTAAACCTAATGATCCATCTAAATTTGATGGTGGGGAAACACTTAGAGTACCAGTAGTGGCTCATTATGAAGACCCATTAAAACCTGATGAAGATATAACAGAAGAAACTAAGGCTGAATTTGTTATAAAAGAAAAATCACTTGTAGCACCAGACTATGATGCCAAAAATGGTAAGGCAGGTGATGAGTTGACATCTTCTCCAAAAACAGAAGGGGATAGCTATAATAAAAAACCATCAAACTATACCCTAGAAGATGGCAACCTAGAGGGTACTTATACAGACAATGAAGGAAATGAGTGGAAGGTAACTATAAATCCAAATACTGGAGAAGTTACAGCTACAGTACCAAAAGCAGCCGATGGAGATACTATTAAATTAGATGGAACTATAATAAATGTTCCAGTAACAGCTCACTATAAAGATTCCAAGGGAAATGAAATTGGCAGCAAAAATGCAAACGTACAATTCCTAGGATCTGGTACAGAAGGAACTCACACTTATACTAACAAGAAGCCTTTTGAGGTAGAAATTAGAGAAAACCCAGAGCTTAAAAAAGGCGAGCACATAGTTGTGCAAAAAGGTGTTGAAGGTGAAGAAGAGTACACTATCACTATCAAAGATTCAAAGGTAGTTAAAACCTCAAAGGCTAAAGAAACTAAAAAGCCAGTTAATGAAATTATTGAAGTTGGAAGCAAGGACTTTACAGGAACACATGAATATACAAACAAGATTCCGTTTGATGTTGAAGTTAGGGTAAATCCAGAGCTTAAAAAAGGTGAAAGAAAAATTGTACAAAAGGGTGAAGTTGGAGAAGAAACCTACACCATAACTATAGAAAACTCTAAGGTAACAAAAACTTCTGATCCAGTAGTAACAAAAGAAGCCAAGAAAGAAATCATAGAAGTTGGTAATGAAGATTATACTGGAAATATTGACTTTACTGATAAAGAACCAATTCCTTTTGAGACAATAATAGAATTTGACGATAGTCTAAAACCAGGTGAAACAAAAGTAGTTCAAGAAGGAGAACTAGGAGAAAGATCAAAAACTAGGACCCTAACTCTTAAAAACGGTGCAGTTACTGAAATAAAAGAAGGTGAGTTTACTGAGACTAAGAAAGCCAAAGATAAAATCATCAAGGTAGGTAGAAATACTGAAGGCAAGGTAGAACACAAAGAAGAAATACCATTTGGCTACAAAGTTGAAGAAGTAGACGACCTAAAGAAGGGTGAATATAGAATCGTTAAACCTGGTAAGGTTGGAACAAAGACTACAACATGGATTATCAAAAACTCTGAGGTTGATGGAGATCCTACTGAAGTAATAGTTGAAGCAGAAGATGCCCTTATCCAAGTAGGAAAAGGAACAAATGATGGTACTCATGAAATAGTAGAAAAGAAAGAACTTCCTTTTGAAACAAAATATGAGTATGACGATTCCCTAGAACCAGGCGAAGAAAAAGTGGTTCAAGAAGGAAATCCAGGAGAGAAAGAAAGAACTAACACTCTTGTGATTAAGGATGGTAAGGTAGTTGAAACTAAAGAAGGCGAATATAAGACAATCAAAGAACCTACAGATAGGATTATAAAGATTGGTAGAAAACCAAGCGAAGGTGAAACTACAAAAACAATCGAAAGAGAGATTCATTTCGACACTCAAGTAATTTATGATGAAAATCTAGAAGCTGGTTCTCAAATAATAGAAAAAGAAGGTAAGCCAGGTAAGGAAGAAGTTACAATTACTCAAAAGATAAAAGATTCTAAACCAATTGGTGAAGCTACAGAAACTACAAAGACTATCACAGAAAAAGAAGACAGAGTTGTAAGAATCGGTGTTAAGCCAGTTGTTAAGGAAACAGAACTTGGACATGATACAGAATATAGGCACAATCCAGAGCTTAAAGAAGGAGAAACAAGGGTAGTAGAAGAAGGTTCTAAGGGATATGTAAAATGTGTAACAATCTTTAACAAGGAAACTGGCAAGCTTGAAGTGACAGAGGAAAGAGTTGAACCAACAAATAAGGTTGTAGAATATGGCTCTAAGACCGATGGTGAATTTACCTACGAAAGCGAACAAGCTTATGATATTATAATTAGAGAAAATCCAGACCTTGAAGCTGGTAAAACTAATATAATCCAAGAGGGGATAGTAGGAAAGACTGAAACCACTGTTAAGATAGAAAACAGTAAAGAAGTTGACAGAACTACTAAAACAATCACAGAAAAACAAGATAAGATTATAGAAATCGGAACTAAAAATGTCTGTGAAATTCCACCAATAGATCCTGAGGATCCAAAAGATCCAGAAAACCCAGACGGAGAAGATCCAAAAGATCCAGAAAAACCAGGCGAAGAAGATCCAAAAGATCCAGAAAACCCAGACAGAGAAGATCCAAAGGACCCAGAAAACCCAGACGGAGAAGATCCAAAGGACCCAGAAAACCCAGATGGAGAAGATCCAAAAGACCCAGAAAATCCGGATGGAGAAGATCCAAAAGATCCAGAAAATCTGGATGGAAAAGATCCAAAGGACCCAGAAGACCCGGATGGAGAAGATCCAAAACCAGAAGATCCTAACGAAAATATTGAGGATAAAAAGATTAAAATCCCTCAACAAAAACTAACTAGCATACCTTTGATTAGTGAGGCTCATGCTAGCAAAGAAAAATCTAATCCAAAAACTGGAATAGATGGCGCAGGAAGTGTGATTTCTGGACTTGTGACATCCATAGGAGCCATGCTTCTAACTAAAAAGAAAAAAGAAGACCAATAATTTTCTTTAATATTTAAAAGACCCTTCGGGGTCTTTTTACTTGTTTTTATTTTTACTAAAATTTATATTGATTTAATGTACATAACTTTATAATTAGAAAATAAAAACATATTAAACATAACTAATAAAGTATAAAGGAGAGCCAAACTTTATGAAAAAAGAAAATATTGCAAAATTGACTCTAGTAATGGCGCTATCTACAAGCGTATTTTTCTCTCAAATGGATATAGCGAGAGCTGATGATAGTATGAATGTTATTTCAAATAATGAAAGCTCTAAAAATAATAAAGAGAAAATATCAGAAGAAATCGCAAGAAAAGAAAAAGATTTAGACAATCTTAAAAAAGAAGAAGAAAATCTTAAGAGCAAAGAAAAAGAAAACCAATCCGCACTTTCTAAGGCGGGAAAAGACTTTGATATGAATACTAAAAAGAGAGAGGAAGCTATCAAAGATTTGGAAGCTAAAGATAGTAAAGACAAAGAAAACTCTCAAACAATAAGTGAAAACCTAGCTAGTAAAACACAAGAAAAGGAAGAATTGGCGAAGAAGATATCTGATAAGGATGAAGAAATAAAAAGAGCTAAGGATAATGATAATAGCGAATCTGTTAAAAAATTAGAAGAAGAGATAGCCAAAGACAAGAATATAATCAAAGAAAAGAAAGGCGATTTAGACAAATTAGAAGAGGAGAGAAAGGAAAAGTCTCAAGAGCTTAAAAAGGAAGAAGATAAACTAGCAAAAGAAAATGCCTATCTAAATAGTAGAAAGGAAGGAATAGCCAAGGATGAAAAAGACCTTTCGATGAAGAAAGAAAAGGCTAAAAAGCTAGAAGACTCTCAAGGAAACAAGGACGATTTAGTAAAGGAAAAAGGAAAACACGAAGAAAATCTAGGAAATGTTAAAAATCAAGTAAACAAATTAAATGAAGTATATAATAAGGCGAAAGAAGATTTTGATAAAATTGATAGAGAAATCAAAGAGATAAAAGAAAGAAATCCTAAATTTGACCCTAATAAGCTTGTAGAAAGGGACGAGAAAAAAACTAAAGAAGAAACTCTTAACAAAAGTGCATTGGAACTAGCCAAGAAAATTGAAGAAATAGATAATAAAGTAAATGATAATACGAATCTTAAACAAGAAAGCATAAGAAAACAAGATTTAGCAGCAGAAGAAAAGAATAAAAAACAAAAAGAGCTAGAAGGTGCTACAAGAGAAAATCAGAACATCAAGGATGCCATAGAAAGAACTAAAGAGGCAATTGAAAATAGCAAAAATGATGCTGATAACATCGGAAATGCCAATCAAAACAAGGCAAATCAAAGCCCAGAAGATGTTATGAAGCAATATGAAAGTGATTTGGCTGAAAATGAAAAGAAAACAAATTCTCTAAGACAAGAAATTGAGTCAATTAATAATGATATAGGCAATTATCAAAAAGAATTCAATTCTTATGAAGAAAAGATATCAGACTTACTTGAAGAAAAAAGAAGTGTTGATGAAAAACTAAAAGCTACAGAAATTGAGGCTAACAAAATTTCCTCAGAGTTAGAAAATATAATAAAAGATATTGAAAAAACAATCGGTCAAGTAGATAGAGATAGGTTTGAAGGACTTAAAGAAGAACTTAGAAAAACTCAAGAAAAATTAGACAACGGCAAGAGCCTCACAGAAATATATAACAAAGAAATAGAAAGCGCGACAGAAAAACTTAACAAAGTTGATGAAGAAATTAAGAAAATAGAAGAAAAAGAAAAGGAAAAAGATAAGCTTGATAGGGAAATTAGACTATTAACAGAAGGAATCCCAAAATCTAAAGAGACTATCAAAGAAATAGAAAAGAATAATAAAGTATTGGCTGAAGCGGTAAGGGATAAGGCGGATAAACTCGCTAATATAAATAAAGAAATTGATAAAATAAAAGAAGAAATAAGCGCCCTAAATGTGAAGATAAAAGAAAATGAAAAAAACATACAGGAAAATAATAATGATGAAAAAATCAGAAGGCTCGCTAAAGAGAAGGATCAACTAGAAGAAAAATTAGGGCAAATTAGCGAAGAAATCAAACAATTAAGTAGAGATAAAGAAAAAGTACAAGAAGAACTAGATCAAAATATTATAATAATAAAGGAAGCTAAAAAACATCTAGAAGAAGCAAAAATCGAAGATGCAAAAATAAAGGCAGCCTATCAAGAACTAGTCGACAAAGATAAAGTAATAAAGGTAAAGTTAGCTGAAATAAAAAATAAAATCGAAGGAAAAGAAAAAGAACTAGATGCACTAAGACAAGCCTTAAAAACAATGGAAAATAAGGCTAAACAACCAGAAAAAACTCCAGAAGAAAACAAACCATCTGATAAAAGCAAAAAACCAGAGGATTCTAAAGGACAAGAGGAAAAGAAACCTCAAACTAAACCGAACGAGGCAAAGCCAAGTGAAGGTGAGAAGGGCAAGAAAAAACCCGAAGATAAGAAACCAAATGATAAAACAGGTTCTGATAAAAAATCTAAAGAAAAAGTAAAGCCAGAGACAAAACCAGAAAATGGTAAAAATCCAAACAATAAAAAGCCACAAACTAGTGATAAAGATAATAAAACTCCATCTAACAAGAAAAATACACAAGGATCAAATACAAAAGTAAAGGTTCCATCAAACCCTAAGATGGGAGTTGTAGGTCAAGGAACGGTAGTAATTGGACTCTTGGCATCAGTAGCTGGATATTTTTCTTTTAGGAAAAAAGATAACTAGGATTAATTAATATATTTTAACACAAAAACCCAAGATCAACTGATCTCGGGTTTTTATTGGTTATAGTTATTTATCGAATTTATCTTTAATTCTCTCTTCGATTGCAAGTCTTAAGTTAGGGAAGGCTCTAAGAATCCTTCTTTCACTTGATTTTTCAAATATTTCCTTAAGTTTTGCTCTGGCTTCTTCGTTTCTGTGGTCGATTTCTTTTGCGAGTGGTGTATTTTCCAACTCTTCTTTTCTTTCCTTGGCATCAAAACTTTTCTCCGCCACTCTTACACCAATTTTGTCTGAAAATTCTCTGATTTTTTCAGAGGATTCTTCTATTTGTTTGAATTTCTTGTTTATTCCCAACAAAGTGTTTATAGTTTGAAGAAGGTCAACTAAGAGGACAACTGCCATTATTATATTAAATACCAGCAAGACATTAACTGAAAAATAACCGACAAGTTTTACTATTAGAGGGTGGATTGCTTCATATAAGATAAAGGCTAGGGCTGCCCATATTAGTGAAAACTCTAGGCATATGTAGCCGCCTATATTAAGAAGCTGGTTTGAATAATCCCACCATTTTTCGTGAAAGAGCTTTTCTAATATAAAACCTGTAATAAGTTCAAGAACTGTAGTTATTATAAAAGAAGCAAGTAGGATAATTAATTTATTCTCTCCACCAACCCACGATAAAAAACTTAAAACAAGGACGGCTCCTGTTCCATATATTGGACAATAAGGTCCATTCAAAAATCCGCTATTTATATATTTGCCTCGACTCATAGCCTTGTAGGATACTTCTAATATCCATCCTACAAATGAGTAGATAAAAAAGTAACTTACGACATGTATTAATTCCATAACTTTTCTCCTTATCTTTTATATAAATTATACCTAGATTAAGTTTTATTTCCTAGATTTGTTCTATCATTTTATATACTAACTAAGAAATATTTAAAAATTTTCAAAAATAATTTGTAATCTCAAAATTTCCTAGTATATTAACAAGCAGCTAGTATATAGCTTAATTTTTTATAAACTAAAAAAGATAGTCGTTTTCACCAAAAAATACTTAAAAAATCGTGAAAAAGACTTGATTTTTTAATGTTTATGATGTATTATATATAAGTGCTGTGAAGCGAGATGTTGCTTATGTTTTAGGCCAAAGGCATAAGGAAACTTTCGCCAAGCGAGCTTAGGAATGATCCTAAGTGATTTCCAATATTATTATCAAACGCCCGGACGGGCGTAAAGAAAGAGAGAGGAAAAATGGCTAATCAAAAGATAAGAATTAGACTAAGAGCATATGATCACGAAGTGATTGATAGCTCAGCAGAAAAAATCGTAGAAGCGGTTAAAAGATCCGGAGCTGAAGTTAGTGGACCAATTCCATTACCAACAGAGATAGAAAGAGTTACTATCTTAAGAGCGGTTCACAAATACAAAGACTCAAGAGAACAGTTTGAACAAAGAACACACAAAAGATTAATCGACATCATAGGACCTAATGCAAAGACATTAGATGCACTTAAGAAATTAAACTTACCTGCAGGTGTTGATATCGAAATTAAGCTATAACTGTAATTAGGATGATTGAAGATAATCTAGTCATTAAGTAATGACAGATCATCAATCCGCTGTAATTAAGGAGGTACTCAAGTGAAGAGTATATTTACAACAAAAGTAGGCATGACTCAAGTCATCGACGAAGATGGAGTTATTACTCCTGTTACTGTCCTAAAAGCTGACGAAAACGTAGTTGTACAAGTTAAAACAGTAGAAACTGACGGTTACAACGCTATCCAAGTTGGTTACATGGACAAAAAAGAAAAAAATGTTAAAAAACCAGTAAGAGAACACTTCAAAAAAGCAAATGCTGCTACAAAAAGATACCTAAAGGAAGTTAACTTTGGAGAAGAAACTCCAGAATTAAACCTTGGTGATGTTATCACAGTTGACCAATTTGAAGCTGGAGACATCGTAGATATCGTAGCAACAAGCAAGGGTAAAGGAACTCAAGGTGCCATCAAGAGATGGAACTACGGAAGAGGTCCAGCAAGCCACGGTTCTAAATCACACAGAGTTGCAGGTGCAAGAGCTGCAGGTTCAGATCCAGCAAGAGTTTTCAAAGGTAGAAAAGGTTCAGGAAAGATGGGTAACGAAAGAGTTACTATCCAAAACATTGAAGTTGTTAAAGTAAGTGTTGAAGATAACTACATCTTAGTTAAAGGTGGAGTTCCAGGACCTAAAGGCGGACTTGTTCAAATCAAACAAGCTATAAAAGCCTAATTAAGGAGGAATAAATGCCTAAAGTAGATATTTTAAACATTAAGGGAGAAAATGTTGGTTCTTTAGAGCTAAACGAAACTCTATTTAATACTGAAATAAGCGAACACACAGTTTATGAAGTAGTTAAAAACCAACTAGCAAATAAAAGACAAGGAACACAATCTGCGAAAACTCGTTCAGAGGTTCGTGGTGGTGGACGTAAACCATTTAGACAAAAAGGAACAGGACGTGCTCGTCAAGGTTCAATTAGAGCTCCTCACTACACAGGCGGTGGAGTTGTATTTGCACCAAAGCCAAGAGATTATAGTTACAAGGTTCCAAAGAAACTAAGAAGAAAAGCATTATATTCAGTTCTTACATCAAAGGTTAACGACAACGAACTAATCGTACTTGAAGACTTAAACCTAGAAAATGCTAAGACAAAAGAAGCAAACCAAGTGTTAAAGGCAATCAATGCAGGCGATAAAGCATACATCGTTACAGCTGAAAATGATAACGAAGTATATAGATCATTTAGAAATATCGAAGGTGTTGATGTTTCAGCCGCAAGCTTAATAAATGTTTATGACTTAGTAAAACACAACAAGTTAGTAATTACAAAAGATGCAGTTGCTAAACTTGAGGAGGTATTTATCTAATGAAATCACCTTACGAAATAATCAAAAGACCAATAATCACAGAAAAAAGCATGGAAATGCTTGATGATAACAAATACACTTTTGAAGTAGACAAGAATGCAAACAAACCAGAAATAAAAGCTGCAGTAGAAGCTATTTTTGACGGAGTTAAAGTTAAAAATGTAAGAACTATGAACTTTACTGGTAAATCTGTTAGAACAAGATACGGATACGGTAAAAGAGCTGACTGGAAAAAAGCTATCGTAACATTAACAGAAGATAGTGCAGAAATTGAATACTTCGATGGACTATAAGGAGGGTTTAAATGGCTATTAGAAAATTAAAACCATCTTCAAACGGTCATAGAAATATGTCTGTTTCAACATTCGAAGAAATAACTACAGATAGACCAGAAAAAAGTCTTACAGTTGATCTTAAATCAAAGGGTGGTAGAAATAACACAGGTAGAACAACAGTAAGATTCCGTGGCGGCGGAGTTAAGAGAAGATATAGAATAATCGACTTTAAAAGAGATAAAGACAATATCCCAGCAAGAGTAAAAACTATAGAATACGATCCAAATAGATCAGCAAACATTGCTCTAGTAGCATATGCAGATGGAGAAAAAAGATACATCCTTGCTCCAAAAGGACTAAAAGTAGGCGATGTAATCGAATCAGGATCTGAAGCTGATATCAAAGCAGGAAACGCTCTTGAACTTAAAGATATTCCAGTAGGTACAACAATCCACAATGTAGAGCTTAAAGCGGGAAGAGGAGCAATCCTAGTAAGAAGTGCTGGAGTTGGTGCTCAACTTATGGCTAAAGAAGGAAACTTCGCAACACTTAGACTTCCTTCAGGTGAAATGAGAATGGTTCACCTAAACTGTAAAGCTACAGTAGGAGTTGTAGGAAACTCTGAACACGAACTTATTAGAGTTGGTAAAGCTGGAAAGAGCAGATATATGGGAAAAAGACCTCACGTAAGAGGATCTGTAATGAACCCTGTTGACCATCCACATGGTGGTGGTGAAGGTAGAACACCAATTGGTAGACCAAGCCCAATGACACCATGGGGTAAAAAAGCTATCGGTGTTAAGACAAGAAACACTAAAAAACAATCTGAAGCTTACATCGTAAGAAGAAGAAACGAAAAATAGGGGGATATAATGGCAAGATCTATTAAAAAAGGACCATTTGTCGATGATCATTTAATAAAGAAAATTGACGAATTAAATGAAAAAAATGAGAAAAAAGTTATAAGAACATGGTCAAGACGTTCTACAATATTCCCTGAATTTGTAGAACATACTATCGCAGTACACGACGGTAGAAAACATGTTCCAGTATATATAACTGAAGATATGGTAGGCCACAAACTAGGTGAGTTCGTACCAACAAGAACATTCAGAGGCCACGCTAAAAAGGCTACTGAAATGAAAAGCAAATTAAGATAGGAGAGAAACGATGGAAGTTAAAGCAATAGCTAAGTATCAAAGAATTTCTCCTCTAAAAGTTCACTATATAGCAAGAGAAATCAGAGGCAAACAAGTAGATGAAGCGCTTGATATCTTAAGATTTACTAACAAAAAAGGTGCAAGACTTCTTTCAGACGTACTAAAAAGTGCAATTGCCAATGCAGAAAACAACAATGGACTAGACAGAGCAAATCTTTATGTTAAAAAAGCATACGCAAATGACGCTCCAACTATGAAAAGATGGCACCCAAAAGCTAAAGGTGCTGCATACCCAATACTAAAAAGATCAAGTCACATTGGTGTTGTACTAGCAGATATAGAAGATACGGAGGAATAAGATGGGCCAAAAAGTAAACCCAAAAGGATTTAGAGTAGGTGTTATCAAGGACTGGGATTCAAAATGGTTCGCAGACAAAAAAGATTTCTCAGATCTACTAGTAGAAGATTATAACATCAGAAAAATTGTAAAAAAAGAAGTATATGATGCAGGAATTGCAGATATAGAAATCGAAAGAGCAGTAAACAACCTTAAAGTTACAGTATTTGCTGGAAAACCAGGAATGGTAATTGGTAAAGGTGGTGCTGGAGTTGAAGAACTTAAGAAAAAGCTAGAAAAAGCTGCACCAGGTAAGAGAATCATCATTAACGTTGAAGAAATCAAATACCAAGATCTTTCTGCACAACTTGTAGCTGAAAATATCGCAAGCCAACTAGAAAACAGAGTAGCTTTCAGACGTGCAATGAAACAATCAATGCAAAGAACAATGAGAGCTGGAGCTAAAGGTATCAAAACAATGGTATCAGGTAGACTTGGTGGAGCTGATATGGCTAGAAGCGAAGGATATTCAGAAGGAACAATTCCACTTCAAACACTAAGAGCAAACATTGACTACGGATTTGCAGAAGCAGATACAGAATATGGTAAGATCGGTTGTAAAGTTTGGATCTACAAAGGCGAAGTTCTTCCAGGAGAAAAAGCTCAAAGAGAACCAAAAATGAAACAACCTAGAAATAACAGAAGAAGAAGAAATAATAGACGTCCTAACAATAAATAAGGATATCGCTATTTAAGAGAATTAGGAGAGAATCATTATGTTAATGCCTAAAAGAGTTAAATATCGTAGACAACACAGAGGCAGAATGAAGGGGTTTGCTCACAAAGGTAATGAGCTAGCATATGGAGAATATGGTCTTCAAGCTACAGAAGCTACATGGATGACTGCAAACCAAATCGAGGCTGCTCGTCGTGCGATGACAAGATATATAAAAAGAGGCGGAAATATTTGGATTAAAGTATTTCCAGACAAGCCAGTTTCAAAGAAACCAGCAGAAGTAAGAATGGGATCTGGTAAAGGTGCTCCAGAATATTGGGTTGCTGTAGTAAAACCAGGTAGAGTATTATTTGAGATGAGTGGTGTTAGTGAAGAAGTTGCAAGAGAAGCTATGAGACTTGCTGCACAAAAACTTCCAATTAAGACTAAATTCATCCAAAGACTTGAAGTTACAGGTACGGAGGAATAAGGATGAAAGTAGCAGAAATCAGAAATTTATCAGACCAAGATTTAGATAAACAATTATATGATTTACAAAGTGAGCTTTTCAATCTTCGTTTTAGACTTGCAACAGGACAACTTGAAAATCCATCAGCTATAGGAACTGTTAAAAAAGATATAGCTAGAGTTAAGACAATCCAAACAGAAAGAAAGCTTAATTTAAATAGGGAGGCTTAAGTTTCATGGAAAGAAATAATAGACACGTACTGAAAGGTGTTGTTGTATCTGATGCAATGGACAAGACAATATCAGTTCTAGTTGAAGAAAAGATCCAACACCCAGTATATAAAAAGAGAATCAATAGAAGCAAGAAATACAAAGCTCATGATGAACTAAATGAAGCTAAACTTGGCGATACAGTAGAAATTATGGAAACAAGACCACTATCTAAAACAAAAAGATGGAGACTAGTTCGCGTTAGCCAAGCGGCAGAAATTGTTTAATTAGATATAGGAGATTATTATGATACAACAAGAAACTCGTATGAGAGTTGCAGATAACTCCGGAGCAAGAGAACTTTCAGTAGTTAAGGTTCTTGGAGGAACTGGAAGAAGATATGCTAATATCGGAGATGTGGTAACTTGTTCAGTTAAAAGTGCAACACCCGGAGCAGCGGTAAAAAAAGGTTCTGTAGTTAAAGCTGTTATAGTTAGAACAAAAAGAGGTCTAAAAAGAGCTGATGGTTCAACAATTAGCTTTGATGAAAATGCAGCTGTAGTTATAAAAGATGACCTATCACCAGTAGGAACAAGAATCTTTGGACCAGTTACAAGAGAATTAAGAAGTGAAGGATTCATGAGAATCATCTCACTTGCACCGGAAGTATTATAGGAGGATTATATGCACATTAAAAAAGGCGATAAAGTCCAAGTAATATCAGGTGAATATAAAGGACATGTAGGTGAAGTTATAAAAGCCCTACCTAAAGAAAATAAAGTAATAGTTGAAGGTGCAAACGTAAGAATCAAACACCAAAGAGCAACTCAAATGGGTGGCGAAAGCGGAAGAATCGAAAAAGAATGTCCAATCGATGCTTCTAAAGTACTTCTATACTCAGAAGAACTTAAAAAAGGTGTTAGAACTAGAGTAGAATTTGTAGACGGCAAAAAAGTTCGTGTATCTACTAAGACAGAAGAAAAATTCGACTAGTTCAAAGGAGATATTATGACAAGTAGACTTAAAGAAAAATATCAAAACGAAGTTGTTGGAAAACTTATCGAACAATTCGGTTACGAAAATGTTAACGAAGTTCCAAAACTTACAAAAATTGTTATAAATGTAGGACTAGGTGAAGCAAAAGATAACCAAAATCTTTTAAATGCAGCTAAAGATGAACTTGCTCTAATCACAGGTCAAAGACCAATAGAAATTAAAGCAAAAAAATCAGTAGCTAACTTTAAACTAAGAGAAGGTCAAGCAATTGGTACAAAAGTTACACTAAGAAGAGAAAAAATGTATGACTTCCTAGATAAACTTATAAACATTTCTCTACCAAGAGTTAGAGACTTTAGAGGAATCAATCCAAACAGCTTTGACGGACGTGGAAACTATTCACTAGGAATCAAAGAACAATTGATCTTCCCTGAAATCAAATATGATGATGTTGACTTCCTACACGGAATGGATATCACAGTAGTTACTACAGCAAAAACAGACGAAGAAGCAAAAGCATTCTTACAATTAATGGGAATGCCTTTTAAGAAATAACTAAGGAGCAAAAATGGCTAAAAAGTCACTAAGAGCTAAACAACAAAGAAAACAAAAATTCTCCACAAGAGAATATTCAAGATGTAAACTTTGTGGAAGACCACACGGCTACTTAAGAAAATATGGAATCTGCCGTATTTGCTTTAGAGAACTTGCAAATAACGGACAAATTCCTGGAGTTAAAAAAGCAAGCTGGTAATTAAGGGGGAATAATAATTATGATGACAGATCCAATAGCGGATATGCTAACAAGAATCAGAAATGGTAACAAAGCAAACCATACAAAAGTTTCATTACCATCTTCTAATGAGAAAAAAGCTATTGCCCAAATTCTGCTTGATGAAGGCTTTATTACAGGATTTAACGTAGAAGAAGACGGCAAACAAGGTATTCTTACAATTGATTTAAAATATACTGAAAATGGTGAAAAAGTAATCTCAGGTCTAAGAAGAATTTCTAAACCAGGACTTAGAGTTTATGTTAAAGCAAATGAAGTTCCAAAAGTACTTAACGGACTAGGAACAGCAATCATTTCAACATCAAAGGGACTATTAACTGACCGCGCTGCAAGAAGCGAAAATGTAGGTGGCGAAGTTATTTGTTACGTATGGTAAGGAGATATATATGTCAAGAATAGGAAAACTTCCAATTGAAATACCTTCTGGAGTAACAATAGAAATAAACGACCGTACAGTTGTTGTAAAAGGACCAAAAGGCGAAGATAGCCTTGAAGTTTCAAAAGGTGTAGAACTAGAATTAGCTGAAAACGAACTTTTAGTTAAAATTCCAGAAAACTACACAAAAGCACAAAACATAGACCACGGTCTATACAGATCTCTAATTAACAATATGGTAGTTGGAGTATCAGAAGGATATGAAAAAACACTTCAAATCGAAGGTACAGGTTACAGAGCTATGAAACAAGGTAACAACCTAGTAATGAACTTAGGTTTCTCACACCAAGTAACAATGGCTGACCCTGAAGGAATCGAAGTAGAAGTACCAAATGATAGAACAATTGTAGTTAAAGGTTTTAACAAACAATTGGTTGGTCAACATGCAGCAAACATCAGAAACTGGAGAAAACCAGAACCATACAAAGGTAAAGGTATCAGATACGTTGATGAGCATGTTAGACGTAAAGTTGGTAAAACAGGTAAGTAGGAGATAGTAATGGCTAAAAAAACTAAACAAGAAAGACTTTTAACTCGTAAAAAAAGAGTAAGAGCTAAAATAAGTGGTACTCCTCAAAAACCAAGACTAAGTGTTTATAAATCAAACGCTAATATTTACGCTCAAGCAATTGATGATGTAAATGGTGTAACACTTGCAAGTGCAAATACCTTACAAGAATCAGTTTCAAACGGAGCTAAAAATAACGCTAATGTTGAAGCTGCTAAAAAAGTTGGCGAAGCAATAGCAAAAGCTTTAAGTGAAAAGGGAATCGAAGAAGTAGTATTCGACAGAAATGGTTACCTATACCACGGAAAAGTTAAGGCTATCGCTGAAGCAGCAAGAGAAGCTGGTCTTAAATTTTAATTGGGGAGGTATTAGATGAATTATTTATTAAGAAGCGAAGTAGAAAAACTAAACCTCGAAGATAGAGTAGTAGCGATTAACAGAGTTGCTAAAACTGTAAAAGGTGGACGTAACATCAGATTTTCAGCACTAGTAGTTGTTGGAAATGGAAATGGTTATGTTGGAATCGGAACAGGTAAAGCTACAGAAGTACCAGAAGCTATTAGAAAAGCTAGTGAAGATGCTAAAAAACACATGATCAATGTGCCATTAGTTGGAACAACAATCCCACACAGAATCCACGGACACAAAGGAAGCGGTAAAGTTTTACTAATGCCTGCAACAGAAGGTACTGGAGTTATCGCTGGTGGTCCAGTTCGTGCAATCTGCGAACTTGCAGGATATAAAGATATTAGGGCTAAGAACTTAGGTTCATCAAACCCAAGAAACATTATCAATGCATGTATGGAAGCATTCGCTAACATGAAAACTGTAGAAGAAGTTGCAAAACTTCGTGGTAAATCGGTAGAAGAATTTGATTATTAAGGAGAGTAAAATGGCAAAACTTGAAATCACATTAAAGAAATCTTTTATCGGTAAAAAAGATGGACAAATTGCAACATGTAAAGCTCTAGGCCTAAAAAAAATCGGCCAAAGCGTTGTAAGAGAAGATAATAAAGCAACCAGAGGAATGATCAAAAAAGTTTCATTCATGGTTGATGTAAATGAATTAAACTAAGGGGTGTAAGATGAAACTACATGAATTACAACCTAATGCGAAGTTAAAAAAAGCTAAAAGAAAAGGTAGAGGTCCAGGTTCAGGAAACGGTACTCGTGCAGGCCGTGGACAAGACGGACAAAACTCAAGAAGCGGTGGTGGAGTAAGACCAGGCTTCGAGGGTGGTCAAATGCCTCTATACAGAAGACTTCCAAAAAGAGGTTTTAAAAACATCAACAGAAAGATTTATGAAACAATCAACGTTGAAACATTAAATGCTTTCGAAGATGGAACAGAAATAACACCAGAACTATTATTTGCAAACAAATTCTTAAACGAGAACAAAGCAAAAGCTGGCGTTAAGATCCTAGGTGATGGAGAACTTAACAAAAAGCTTACAGTAAAAGCTCACAAATTCACAAAATCAGCTGTAGAAAAAATCGAAAATGCCGGCGGCACTATCGAAGTAATCGAAGCTAAAAAATGGGTAAAACCATCAAAAAAAGCTTAACAGAAAGCATGGTGAGCAATGCTAGAAATAATTAAAAAAGCAGCAAAAGAAGAGGAAATCAGAAAAAGATTTTATTTCACTCTTCTAATGCTAGTCGTATATAGACTGGGAAATAATATTCCTATACCATTTATAGATACAAAAGCACTAGCAGATGCATATCAAAATATTCAAGGAACTCTTGTTGACTACCTAAACATGCTAACAGGAGGTGGATTATCCACACTTTCAATCTTTGCTCTAGGTGTACAACCATACATCACAGCTTCAATTGTAATGCAACTTTTAACAGTTGTAATTCCAAGACTTGAAGAACTTTCAAGAGAAGGAGAGCAAGGAAGAAAAACAATTCAAAAATATACAAGATATGTAACAATTGCACTAGCTATATTCCAAGCGGTAGCAATAACAAACGGACTTTATGGAGCAGCCCTATCATCTGCGACTGGATTCCAAAAGGTTGTAATGAACATAGTCCTTATCGGTGGTACTATGTTTGTAACATGGATGGGAGAAACCATCACTGAAAAAGGTTTGGGAAATGGTACAAGTCTTATAATCTTTATGGGTATCATTGCATCATTCCCAAGAACAATAGCTAGATGGCAACAAGGCCTCCACTATGACACAACAAGTATTCTATCAATCATAATAATGGCAATAATTGTTGTACTAATAGTGTTTGCTGTAGTTGAAATATCTGAGGGAGAAAGAAAAGTACCAATCCAATATGCTAAAAGAGTAGTTGGACGTAAGATGTACGGTGGTCAATCAACCCACATTCCAATCAAGGTTAACATGGGTGGAGTAATGCCAATAATCTTTGCATCAGCAGTACTTGCTATACCATCAACCGTTTCACTATTTTTCGGTGGCAACGGAGAAAGTTCAATAGCAAACTTCTTCCAAAACTCAAACTTTGGATTTGCAGTATATCTAATAATCCAATCTATATTAATCCTAGTATTTGCTTATTTCTACAATCAAATTCAATTTAACACTGTAGAATATGCAAAACAACTTCAACAAAACGGGGGATTTGTCCCTGGAATAAGACCTGGAAAACCAACTAGTGATTTCCTAGCTAATGTATCAACAAAGATTACATTTATAGGCTCAATCGCACTAGCACTATTGACTATAGTTCCAGCAATTGCATCAAGAATTTTAGGACTTCAAATCTCATTCGGTGGTTCATCAGTAATCATCGTCGTAGGAGTTATAATTGAAACAATCAAACAAATTGAAGCAATGATGACAATGAAACAATACAAAGGATTTTTAAACAGGTAAGAGATGAATATTATTTTATTAGGCCCACCAGGAGCTGGTAAGGGTACACTATCAAATAAGATCATAGACAAAAAAGGAGCAGTTCAGATAGCTACTGGAGATATATTTAGATATAATATCTCCAATGAAACTGAACTAGGACTAAAGGCTAAGTCCTACATGGACAAGGGCGATCTTGTACCAGATGAATTAACAATTGATCTAGTATGGGATGCTTTCGACAAGCACAAAGACGAAAGTAAAGAAGGAAAGATCATTCTTTTTGATGGATTTCCAAGAAACATTGAACAAGCAAAAGCGCTTGATTTAGGAATGGAAGAAAGAAATCAAAAAATAGATCATGTCGTATATTTTAATGTAGACGAAGAAATTCTAATACAAAGAATAACTGGCAGAAGAGTTTGTACAAACTGTGGCGCAACCTTCCATGTAACAAACAATCCTCCTAAAAAAGAAGGAATTTGTGATAAATGTGGAAGTGAGCTTATCCAAAGAAATGACGATAACGAAGACACAGTGAAAAACAGAATTGATGTTTACAACGCTCACACATCTGTACTCATTGATTACTACAAGGAAAAAGGTATATTATTTAGTATTGATGGCACAAATTCTCCAGATGAAGTTTTTGAAGAATTTCTAGATAAATTAGGAGAATAATTCTAATTTATGCAAATAAGAAGGAAAGCGGCGATAGAATCTTTGAGAGATTTTTAGTCCTTGATGTCTTATTGATATAAGACAAGTAAAATGGCGTTCAATAGACATGGGAAAGAGAAAAGGAGGTTCTATCGATGTCAAAAAAAGATGCTATAGAAGTTACAGGAGTTGTTACTGAAGCACTACCAAATGCGATATTTAAAGTGGAGCTAGATAACGGACACGAAATCCAAGCTCACATTTCTGGAAAGCTTCGTATGAACAGCATTAGAATACTAGAAGGAGATAAAGTAACAGTAGAATTATCTCCATATGATCTAAGTCAAGGTAGAATAACTTGGAGAAAGAAATAGTAGTCCCAACATCTTGGGTGTAAAATCGAAAGATTTTACATTTTCGAGACGAGCAAGGCGAGTCCGAAAAACTAAGCGAGAAAGGCTTATAGCCTTTCGAGAGGATAACATCTTGGGTGTAAAATCGAAAGGTTTTACATTTTCGAGACCACTCAGCCACTGCACCAGACCTACCATCTATTTCTAACGAAATAGGGTTAGGACTTCGCGTGGAGGGTCTTCCAAGAGCCAGACGGGCTAGCTTAAAACTAAGCGAGAAAGGCAGAAGGCCTTTCGAGAGGACATCATCTTAGTTGAAAGATAGAAATATTTTTTCAGCAAGATACACTTCAAGATTCTACTTATTCATTAAGAATAATCGAAAGATGAGGAGTCAAAATGAAAGTTAGAGCATCAGTAAAAAAAATGTGTGATAAATGCAAAATTATCAAAAGAAACGGTAAAGTTATGGTAATTTGCGAAAATCCAAAACATAAACAAAGACAAGGTTAGGAGGGGCTAATGCCAAGAATAGCTGGTATAGATTTACCTAGAGAAAAAAGAGCAGAAATTGGATTAACTTATATATATGGTATAGGTCGTTCAACTGCAAACGAAATACTAAAAAATGCAGGAATCAATCCTGATACAAAAATGAAAGATCTTACAGAAGAAGAATTAGGTAAAATCCGTGAACAATTAAACAACTACAACATCGAAGGAGATCTAAGAAGAGAAGTATCTATGAACATTAGAGCTCTAAAAGAAATCGGTAGTTACAGAGGATTAAGACACAAAAACAATCTTCCAGTAAGAGGACAAAATACAAAGAACAATGCAAAAACCAGAAAAGGTAGAAGGGGTTAAAGAGAATTATGGCTAACAAAAAGAAAGCTACTTCTAGAAGAAGAAGAGTCAAAAAAAATGTTGAACGTGGCCAAGCTCACATTAACTCAACATTTAACAATACAATGGTAACACTTACAGATATGCAAGGTAATGCATTATCTTGGGCTTCTGCTGGACAATTAGGATTTAGAGGTAGCAGAAAATCTACACCATTTGCAGCAAGTGAAGCAGCAGATGTTGCAGCTAAGAAAGCTATCGACCAAGGACTAAAAACTGTAGAAGTTTACGTTAAAGGACCTGGTTCAGGAAGAGAATCAGCAATCAGAAGTCTACAAGCAGCAGGACTTGAAGTTACAATGATTAAAGATGTAACACCAATCCCACACAATGGATGTAGACCTCCAAAGAGAAGAAGAGTTTAATAAGGAGAGATTATGGCAGTATCAAAAGATCCAGTATACAAAAAAGCTAGAGCTTTAGGAATTTCTCCAGCATACCTAGGATATACAGGAGAAAGTAACAGAACACTTCCAAGAAGAAGAGCTAAACTTTCTGAATATGGAATGCAACAAAGAGAAAAACAAAAAGCTAAATTCATTTACGGAGTAAGTGAAAAACAATTTAGAGGATACTACGAAGCCGCTTCAAAAATGAAGGGACAAACAGGTGAACAACTAATCATCCTTTGCGAAAGAAGATTAGATAACGTAGCATTTAGATCAGGACTAGCTAGAACAAGAAGAGAAGCTCGTCAAATCGTAACTCACGGACACCTTACAGTAAATGGTAAGCAAGTAGACATTCCTTCATACCAAATTGAAGAAGGAGATGTTATAGAAGTTCGTGAAAAATCTAGATCAAGTCAACTTTTCAAAGCAATCAAAGAAACTAACGCAACATTTGGTGTTGTTGAATGGTTAACAAGTGATATAGAAAACCTAAAGGTTACAGTAGACAGATTCCCTACAAGAGAAGATATCGACATCCCAGTTGAAGAACGTATGATCGTAGAGTTCTACTCTAAATAGGTAGAATTTAAGTTAGAACTAAGGAGTTACCATGATCGAAAAATTAGATACAAATATACAAATATTGGATATAGTCGAAGAAGAAAATTATGGAAAATTCGCTTTATATCCACTTGAGCGAGGATATGGTACAACCATTGGAAACAGTATGAGAAGGGTGCTTTTATCATCCTTACCTGGTTCTAGCGTCTCAAAAATACTTATAGAAGGAGTTCTTCATGAATTCTCCACAATAGATGGGGTTGTTGAAGACGTGCCTGAAATAGTTCTAAACATTAAAGGTCTAGACGTTACAAAACACACAGATGAAGATGTAACATTGTTTTTAGATGTAGAAGGTCCAAAGATTGTAACAGCAAAAGATATTAAGGCAGATAGCCTAGTAGATATTGCAAATCCTGATCACTACATTGCCACAGTCAACGAAAAATCCAGACTATTTATAGCTATGGATGTAACTGATGGTAAGGGTTATAGAATCTCTGAAAACAATAAGGATGAATCAGACCCTATAGGTACTATAGCTATAGATTCATCATTCACTCCAGTTGAAAAAGTCAACTATACTGTAGAAAATACTAGAGTTGGAGAGTCAACTGACTATGACAAACTTATATTAGAAGTTTGGACAAATGGTACAATTTCACCACAAGAAGCCCTAAGCTTAGGATCAAATATCCTAATCGAGGACGTTTCATTGTTTAAAAACCTTCCCGATATGAAGTTCCCACCAGAAGAGGAAGTCGTTGAAGAAGATGTAAATGATGAAGAAGAAGCACTAAGTGAAGACTTGAGTATGACTATAGAAGAGCTTGACTTAAGTCTAAGATCATTTAACTGCTTAAAACGTGCAGGATTTGATAAAGTGGCTGATATTGTAGAAGTAAGCGAATCAGAACTAAAATCAATCAAGAATTTCGGTAAGAAATCATTAACAGAAGTAATGGACAAGCTAGACGAATTAGGTCTTAGCTTAAAGGATGAATAGGAGGTAAGTATGGCCGATAAAAGAAAACTTGGCAGAAGAACTGACCACAGAAATGCTATGCTTAGAAACCTTGTGCAATCATTACTAGAAAATGGTAGAATTGAAACTACTGTAACTAGAGCAAAAGAAGCCCAAAAAATGGCTGACAAAATGATTACACTTGGAAAGAAGAATACACTTCACACAAGAAGACAAGCAGCAGCTTATTTATATAAACCAGAAACTGTTCAAAAGCTATTTGAAGAAATCGCACCTAGCTATGAAGACAGAAATGGTGGATACACAAGAGTATTAAAACTAGGACCAAGAAGAGGCGACGGATCTGAACGTGCTATTCTTGAATTAGTATAAGAAAAAATACTTAAATTTAAGTATATATAACTTCTAGCATCTTTGAGAGATTGAAGGTGCTTTTTTTTTGCAAAATTCTATTATTAAGCTTTTTAAACCTTGTAAAATGTGATTAAAATATGATAAAATTTTAACTAAGTATAGGTACTTTATTGATTAATCCTTATTAAAAGATATAGTTAATATAACAAGTTTAAGGTAGGAAGAGATGGCAGGCAAAAATAATTTTACTCAGGATAAGAACTTTTTTATACTAAATGCAATGGACGATTGGGTTAGGATAGTCGATAAGGATGGCAAGACCATCTTTATTAATGATGCCTTCAAAAAGGAGAGTCAAAAATCTACCGAGCTTTTCAATTATATTGAGGAAAACTCAGCTATCATTCTTCCTACTAGAAACAAAGATATGAAAAATACAACAATGATAGAAGAAAGACTCATTGATGAGAGGTATTTTTCTATAAAAACTTCTCCAATCTACAATGGTGACGAGTTTTTAGGGATTGTAGAAGTATATAGGGATATAACCAGGGAAAGTCTCATGAAAATAGAGCTTTTCAATACCAATAGGGCTATGCTCGATGATGTCAGGTTTGTAAAGAAAATCCAATCCAATATCCTACCAAAAAATAAAAGCTACGGGAAAATTAGTCTAAAGAGTATATACCTAGCAAGCGATGACTTGTCAGGAGATTTCTTTGATGTTATTAGGATAGATGATGACAAATACGCCCTATATATAGCTGATATCATGGGTCACGGAGTAAAGGCATCTATCATGACTATGTTTATAAAAGTAACCATGGGAGCTATCCTCGACAAACATCCAGATTATTCCCCATCAGAGATACTTTTTAAATTAAGAGATAACTTCCAAGCTCTAGGCATGGAGTCATCCCAGTACCTAACCGCTTGGCTTGGTATATTTGACTTTGCTGATGACTCCCTGACTTTTTCCAATGCTGGACATAATTGTCCGCCTCTTCTTTATTCAAGAAGAGAAGATAAGGTAGATTATCTTCTAGCAAGCGGAAGGATGATATCAAATATCATAGAGCCAGACAATTACGATGAAAAGAAGGTTAAGCTTACAAGTGGTGATAGACTCTTGTTATTTTCTGACGGAGCCATAGAGGCTAAAAATGAGTCTAGGAAAGAGTACGGCCTTGAAAGGCTAAAGGAGATATTTACAAACTATCACGACTTAGACTTAACCTATGAGGACATAAAAATGTTTACATGGGGCAAGCAAGAGGACGATATAAGTCTTGTCCAAGTGGAATATAAGGAGATATAATGACTAAATTAAATTCATACATTGACCACACAAACCTAAAGCCAGAGGCACAATTAGACGATATCAAAAAACTAGTTGATGAGGCTGTCGCAAATGACTTTTACAGTGTTTGTGTAAATGGGACTTATGTAAAAGATATAAAAGAATACAACAAAGATGTTAAAATTGCTGTTGTAGTAGGATTTCCTCTAGGAGCTATGACAACTAGAGCTAAGGCATACGAGGCAAAATGCGCCATAGAAGATGGAGCTAGCGAAATAGATATGGTAATAGCCATAGGTAGACTAAAAGATAAGGACTACGACTATGTGCTAGATGATATAAAAGCTGTAAAAGAAGCGATTGGTGATAAGACTCTAAAGGTTATTATAGAAACTTGCCTATTAACAGATGAAGAAAAAATTAAGGCTTGTGAGCTTTCTGAAAAAGCAGGAGCAGATTTTGTCAAGACTTCAACAGGATTTTCTACTGGTGGAGCAAGTGTAGCAGATGTTTCACTTATGAAAAAAACAGTTGGAGATAAACTAAAAGTAAAAGCAAGCGGCGGCATCCACACTAGAGATGAAGCTATATCCTTAGTGGAAGCTGGAGCTGAGAGAATCGGTGCAAGCAAATCTATAGAAATTTGTAAGGAGTAAATATGGCAAATGAAGTCATGATGCAGTCTTTCGAGTGGGACACAGACGGCTCGGGAGATTTTTATAATAAATTAAAAGAAAACGCCAAAAACCTCAAGGAAAATGGGATAGACGCCCTTTGGCTACCACCAATGACTAAGGGTGGATCTGACATGGACGTAGGATATGGCGTGTATGACCTTTGGGATTTAGGAGAATTTGACCAAAAAGGAACCATAAGGACAAAATATGGTACCAAAGAAGAACTATTAGCTGCTATAAAAGCCCTACAAGAAACAGGAATCAAGTGCTACGCTGATGTAGTGTTAAATCACAAGGGTAACGCTGATTTCAAAGAAGAATTTAAGGCAGTAATGGTAGATCAAAATAATAGGAGCCATGATGTATCAGATGTGATGGATATAGAAGCATGGACAGGCTTCAACTTCGAGGGAAGAAATAAAAAATACTCCGATATGGACTGGCACTATTATCACTTTACAGGAGTTGATTACGACGTAAAATCTGATACCTCAGCCATCTTTAGAGTTGTGGGCGATGGCAAATATTGGGATGAGGATGTATCAGGAGAAAAAGGCAATTTTGACTACCTTATGAACTGCGATATCGACCACGATCACCCAGAAGTAAGAGAAGAAATTTTTAAGTGGGCAGATTGGTTTATAGATGAAACTGGAGTAGATGGCTTTAGATATGACGCCCTCAAACACATATCTTCAAACTTTATCCACGATTTGTCAGATCACATCATACATGACAACGGAGAAGAAAACTTCTATCTTTTTGGAGAATTTTGGCAATATAACAAGGAAGAAATCGCCAAATACCTAGAGACTACCGACTATAGTGTAGACTTATTCGACGTTCCCCTACATTTTCACATGCAAGAAGCAAGCAAATCCATGGGGAATTATGACATGAGAAAGATATTTGACAATACAATTGTGGCAGATTTTCCAGATCAAGCTGTGACATTTGTAGACAATCACGACAGCCAACCTGGTCAATCACTAGACTCTTGGGTTGAAGATTGGTTTAAAGAGATCGCCTATGCCATGATTTTATTTAGAAAAGACGGTTATCCTTGCATATTTGCAGGAGATTATTATGGACTTATAGGAGAGGTTAAGACAGACCCTAAAAAAGATCTTCTAAATAAGATGATGAAAGTTAGAAAAGATCACAACTACGGAGAAGAGGACAACTACTTTGACGATCCAGCTGTTATAGGTTGGGTTAGAAGAGGGGATGAAGACCACTCACCTCTTGCAGTTTTGATATCTATAAAAGATATGGCAGAAAAACAAATGTTTGTCGGAGAAAGCGAAGCTGGAAAGACTTATGTCGACCTTTCAGGTAAAAATGAAGATGTAGTTATAGACGAAAATGGAAACGGACTCTTTACAGTAGGCCCTGGTTCTGTAACATATTGGGCAGCTAAATAAAATGAAATATTACGCAGTAAAAAGAGGCAGAAATCCCGGGATATATACATCTTGGGATTCTTGTCTTAGAGAAGTAAAGGGATTTTCAAACGCAAGCTACAAGTCCTTCAAGAAAAAAGAAGATGCCCTAGCTTTCCTAGAAGGAGAGATAAAAGAGGTCACAGTCGATGACGATACCATAATCGCCTATGTAGACGGCTCATACAACCTAAACGAGAAAATATATGGAGCAGGTGCAGTCTACATAACAAAAGACGGCGAAGAAGAGCTCTACGCTACTTTCACTGACGATTTCTATAAACATAGAAATGTTGCAGGTGAGGTAAAGGCGAGTGAACTTGCCATAAAAAAAGCCTTAGATGAGAAGGCAAAAAAGATTGTGATTTATCATGACTATCAAGGAATTTCCTCATGGGCAAATGACGAATGGAAGGCTAATAACGATCTTACCAAATCCTACAAGGACTTTATAAAAAATGCCAGAAAAAATCTTGAGATAGGTTTTGTAAAGGTCAAGGGCCATTCCAATGACAAGTACAATGACTGGGCAGATAGACTTGCCAAAAAAGGAGCGCAAGTTGAAACTAAGTAATTTGTAAGTAAAATATATTTAGGAAATGAAGTTCTTCCCAAAATTTATATTTTAAACCGCTATAAGCTAATGACTTCTGCACTTGCAGGAGTTGTTGGCTTTTTTTTATGTAAAGGAGGGTTTATGTTAGTTAATGTAGGAATGATACTTGTAGCAGGTCTAATAGGAGGAAAAATCTTTGAAAAAATAAGACTTGCCCCAATAATTGGCATGCTTTTGGCAGGGATTATCATAAGTCCCAATCTCTTAGGGCTTGTTAGAGGGGATATAACAAACTTATCAAAAGATCTAAGACAGATTGCCCTAGTCGTAATACTTACTAGAGCAGGTCTTTCTCTATCGTTTGAAAAGCTTAGAGAAGTTGGTATATCTGCAGTTCTTATGACCTTTGTACCTGCAAGTATAGAAATTATCGCCATTACTTTTTTTGCAGTAAAGATTTTTAACTTAGATATCCTAGATGCAGCTATCTTAGGATCTGTCCTTGCTGCAGTGTCGCCTGCCATAGTTGTTCCTAGAATGATAAGGTTAATAGAAGAAGGCTACGGCAAAGATAAGAAAATCCCAGAGATAATCCTAGCTGGAGCATCCATAGACGATGTATACACCATAGTTTTCTTTACAGTATTCCTAAACTTGAAACTAGGAGGAGATTTCTCTTGGGTCAATTTTGTAAATATCCCAATATCTATAGGTACAGGCATACTTTTTGGCGTACTTTTAGGACATGTTTTAAATATAGTGTATAGAAAAATAAACTTAACGAGTGTTTACCAGGCGATTGTTCTAATATCAATATCATTTTTTATAGTTAGTTTTGAAGATACAATAAACAACTACCTAGCATTTTCAGGGCTTGTTTCAATCATATCCATGGCTATGACTATCAAAAAACTAAACCCAGACCTTAGCTTGAACCTACTTAAAGTATATGGAAGTTTGTGGGAGATATTTGAAATATTTCTTTTTGTCCTAGTAGGAATAACAGTTGATCTATCTGTAATAGGCAAGGAATTTATTCCGGCTATGGTACTGATAACTATAGGACTTATCTTTAGGATGTTTGGAGTATATTTTAGCCTGATTCCATCAAAGCTTGACAGGAAAGAAAAGCTCTTTACAGGCTTTGCCTACCTTCCCAAGGCGACTGTTCAAGCAGCTATTGGCCCAGTTTGCCTATCCTACGGTCTAGCATCAGGCAAATTAATACTTGCAATCTCTGTTATAGCTATAATTTACACAGCACCTCTTGGAGCAATCCTTACAGATAAGACCTACAAGAGGCTCTTGACTAGACCATAAGCAGGACTTTAATTTATCTTAGATATTTCTTTGTGATATAATATTAGAAAAGCTAAGGAGTTTCATATGGATTTTTCACCAATACCAGTTTCAGATAAGAAATTTTTAAATTATATATTTATAGGCATAGTTGTAGGAGATAAGCCTGTAACAGCCATGTTTGATACTAGGGGAAATACCCTTATTCCTCAAAGTTTGGCAGATGAGCTGGACCTAACATACATTGACAAAGAGCCAATTGACGAAGTTAGAGGCTTTAGAAGAGCGAAACTTAAAAATATGGCAATCGGAGGACTAAAGCTAGAAGGAGTGCCAGTTTTAGTATGTAAAGATAGTGTAATTGACCTAGGAGAAGATCAATTCGGAAACAAATTTCCAGCAGATATGATCCTAGGTTGGAATATCATAAGCCAATTTGTCTTTAGAGGAGACCTCAGAAAGGGACAAATCGAAGTCCAAACCTCTGATTTTAAAAAATCAAAGAGAAAAGGAAAAGATAACACTCCTGTTTTTAAGATAATTTTTGAAGGAAGAGTCTACAAGGCAGCTATAGACACATCTAGACCACTGACAATAATTTCAGAATATATTTACGATAAAATAAAAATAGAAAATAAGGATATCAAACAAACTATAGATATGCTTGATATAGACCATGACGATGTCATGTATGAAACAAAGTTTTCCTTCAAGATAGACGACAATATTGTAAATATCCCAACCACTCAAGTTGAAAAAGATCTAAACGATAAAGATATCCAAGTTGTATTTGGAGCAGACTTATTAAGAAATACATCTTGGGCCATGTATAACCCTATGGGTTACATCAGAGCTAAAAACTAACTATATAGGGAAGGAAATTCATTTTAATTAATAATAGGAGAAGGGTTCAATTCCTTCTTTTTTTATATTTAAAATTCTTAATTAAATTATCTAAATAGTACAATAAACCCTTGTATTATTCCCCAAAAGAATATAAAATTGAAGTATAAATATAAGTGGAAGTAGGCTCAATTTTAAATTAGCAAACTAATATTTAGATTAGGAAACTAATAAGTCTATCCGATGAAAATGTTTTATTAGATTATTATACATAAATGATGAAAGGGGTTATCATGAATAGAAGATTGAGAGATTTTATAGTGAAGTTATTCTCTTTAGTTCTTGCCATAATTATGTGTATACCAACCAATGTATACGCTCTCGGCATAGATGAAACAGAAGAAGAATATCCAACTATAATGACAGAAGATGACAATACTATTGATAGCGAAGAAAATCCTATCATTGAAGAGGAGAAGGCTTATCCAAAGCTAGAAACTGAGGCGAGCTTAAACGAGGCAAATGACGCTATAATCTATAAAGTTAAGCTAACAGGATTATCTAAGGAAAATGAAACACGCCTAAGCCTTGGACTAAACAAGAACCAAGATCTAAAATCACTCGCTGTAAGAGAAGTAAAAGATCTAGACACAGGTGATAGCATAGATTTTGAAGATGGAAAAGACGAAGAGAGAAAAGACTTTGTTAGTCTATCAGTAAATACAATAGACACACCAAATCTTGAATACATAATAGAGGCTAAGATTGACAAGGACAATATAGACGACAAAAAGTTCTACTCAATGGATATTTCTGTGGATAATGGAGAAGAAAATATCTTCCTTGAAAGAGTATCTCACAAGTTCATCGAAGAAGAATCTAAGGAAGATCCAGAAGTTAAAGAGCTAGTCCTAACCAAGGTCAAAGCTAGTGCAGATGATCTAAAGAAAATTTCTATAAAGAAAAACGAAGAAGATAACAAAGACTATATCACCTACTCTGACTATGTAATATCCAAGGAAAAATCTTCAGATCCTGATGACTCAAACAGAGAAATCACCTATAACATTTCTATAGATGAAAATCAAGATCCATCTACAGGTGAGATTAGCCTAGAGTATTATAAGGCAGAAGAAAAAGGATTCATCCTTCAAAAGGAATTTTCAACCAAGATTCCTTACAAAGAAGAAACAAAGATAGATTTACCAGCAGGATATCTTCTAAAGATAACCTATACCAACCAAGTAGATCCTAAAAACACAAAAGTAAAATCTTACTCTGTAAACAATAGAGAGATAAAGAACCCACACTTCGTAAAAGAGGAAAATAAATCTACTAAGGAAGATGACCCTCTGCCTAAAGAAAATAAAAAAGAAGAAAACAAGGCTAAGGAAGAAAATAAAACTCCAGAAGATAAAAAAACTACAGAAAAAACTGATGAAGAACAATCAAAAGACAAAAAAGATGTAGCTAACAAATCTTCAAAGGAAAACAAAGACCAAGAAAATAAAAAGGCAGAAAAACAACCCCAAGAAAAATCAGAAAAGAAAGAAGAAACTAAAGAAGAAAAATCATCAGAAGAAAAATCTGCTGATACAAAAACCCCTACACAAGAAAAACAAATAAATAAAAATGGACTAAGTGAGATCCAAAGCAAAAAAGCTGTAGCAGACTTCGAAGAAGAGCTAGACAAACAAACTAAAGAATCTTCCAAGGAAGAAGAATCATCAGGAGTTTTAAATACAATCAAAAATGTATTTGGCATATCCGACCTCCAAAAGGCAGACAGAAAATTAAAGGCTGCCCTAAAAGATGAATCAAATGGCCTAGTAGAAATTCAAAATCTCCTAACATCTTTGGGAAGAGAATATAATCTATCAAGATCTGACCAAGCTAAGCTTATGGCAGACAACGAAGAGGCTATCAAAAATCTTATCGAAAAAGATGCAAACACAAACTTTGACCCAAGTCTACTTTTTGCTAGGGCAAACGAAGCTAGTCCATCAAACTTAGATAATAAGAAGTTTACCATTAGAACTCGTTTCGACACTTCTACTAGACAAGGTCCAATCAAGGCTGGTCAATATTTTAATATTAAACTTGATGATAAATTAATGGTGAAAAATCCATCTAGTCTAGAAAATATTGTTTATAATGGAAAGGTTATAGCAGAGCCTAGCTATGACCAAGCTACAAATACCATTAAATATAAAATAGTAAACGATATAGATGAAGATATAAATAAGCTTCTAAGTATAGATGTCGACTATAACACAAAAAACATCACAGCAGGAGAAAGCTTTACTGTTATAAATAGCATATCTGGTCTAGGAGTAGCAAATCCAAAAACCCTACCTGCAGAAAAAATAGACAAAAATGGAAATCCAGCAGGAACTATCATAGAAGAAGGTAGATATGATGTAGTCCAAGTAATCGATGAAGATGGTGGAAACTACAAGGTAAATATGGATGCCTATGGAACTCCTATAATAAAAGATGGAGAAATGCAAGGGATAAATTGGAATGTCAGAATTAGCTCGACCACAGATCTAAAAGCTCTAGGCTTTAAGCTAAACTTAACCACAGTAAAAGGATCTGGTCTTGGAGAAATTCAAAATGTAAAATTGAACGGTAATCCTATAGACTTAACCGACCAACTTCAAAATAGTCTCGGTATAGTAGATTCCAAACACCACAACCTAAGCCAAAACGGCCAAGACTTAGTTTATAGTTTCTATACACCAATAACAGAAAAACAATCATCTTATATGCTTGATATATCTGTCCTCCTAAAAGCCAAAGGAAAAACTGGAGCAGTAAGACTTATCCAAAAAGAAGGCTACCCTCAAGAAAAAATTGAAAAGGAAACCCCTAACCGTGTTGGGATAAATAACAGAACTACGATTTTGGGAGAATTTAATTCAGATACTTCTGCTAAATGGACTATTACCGATGGAGTTTCAAGTGGGGATACTAATAGTGGCCTTCCCCTAGAAAGTAGAAACCTAATAGGAGCTCAAACTATAACATCTGGCAAAAGAGCTGTCTACGGCCTAGATCAAGATGGGAAAATGGTTGTAAAAGAGACAGAAAAATCTATAAGCGATCTTCCAACTAAAGAAACTGACCCTCAAGGCTCCCAACCAGTAGGAAATATCGCTGTTTATGAGCTTGATACAACTGCTAGAAACTTAGGTAAGGCTAATATATCCGGAGTAGAAATATCTAAGGGAAGTGACCTACTTATCGACCAACACTGGAACCTACCAGAAAATCATAACAAGATGCCAGACCAAGATATCGAAATTAAAGATAAGGCTGGAAATATAATAGGAAAAACTAGAGCAGAAGAACAAGAAGGAAAAACCAGACTTATAAGAGTTCCTGATGTTAAAAGATGGACAATAGATAAAAATGGTAAGGCAAGCCCTATCCCTTATGATGTAGTCCAAACTTTCCCAAAAGGACCTGTTAATATAGGTGGAAAATCCTACAACTACAATGAAAACACCAGCTACTACAACTATGATCAAAAAAACCACTATATCCTAAACTCACTTATTGAAATAAATGATAAAAAAACAGCTAGCTTCAAACTAGTAAAGGTAGATAGTGAGACTGGAGAAAGGTTAGAAGGAGCAAACTTCGACCTTCTAGGTTCAGGAGTAGGTGTAGTAACTGATGAAAATGGAGAGGCAAACTTTACAAATATCTATCCAGGTAGCTACAAATTAAGTGAAACAAAAGCACCAAATCGCTACAAACTTAACTCTGATATAACAAATATTAATATATCAGATAAAGGAGAGGTAACAGTATCTGGATCTGATGCCCAATATTCTTCGGGATCTGGTAAGACAGAAACTATAGCTGATGATGCATATCCAGACTATATGAATGCTATGCACTACGGAAGAGTCAACTCAGAAGGTAAGTTAGAATTTTATATCTACCTAAAGGCCCTAGACCAAAGATATGGAGGGCAAACTGATAGGAATACAAGACTTAACCTAAATATTCCTGGTGTAGCCATATCCGATGTAGCTGTCTATGATGTTTATAACAATCAAAGACCAACCATAAGGTCTGCAATGGAAAAGCAGAATGTAGATCAATATATTAATAGTCTTGGTCAAAGTGTCTTAAACGCATCTCATTCAAATAAAATAACTGGAACTCCAAATGTGACAGACTCCTTTACTGGAAAAACTGGCTATCAAATCAAACTTCCTAAGGAAAGGTTTGATAATTATTGGGGCTTTTTAGTAAAGGTAACAGCAGATATTGGTGAAGATAGCTCGAAGGTTGTATCCTACGACTGGCTTACAGAAGAAAATACCGAAAACAATGGTAAAATCAGACAGATATTTAATGTTAATAGAAACAAAGAAGAATCTGGTATCCCTACCATAACTGTAGCTAACACTCCTTTTGTAACAAAATCAATCGAAGTTTTTAAATTTGCTGATACTTCAAGAGAAGATGGCAAAAGAAAGAGGCTAGATGGAGCAGAGTTTGTCCTAAAAGATAGCGAAGGAAATATCCTCGCCAATAAGATAACAGATGAAAATGGTAAGGCAGACTTTGGCTTTTATCCAGAAGGTAAGTACACCATAGAAGAGGTTCAAGCTCCAAATGGCTATGAGGAAAACGGGGTTTACTTTGAGGTAACTGTTAATAAAGACCAAGAAGTAACCTATAAGGCCCGCTTTGAAAACTCTTCCGGTAGTCCTCAACCTGGTCAAGATTATTTCATAGAAAGAGGAGAAGAAACTGGATCCACTTCTAAAAATATCGTAACAAGTGTAAACAGCCAATCGCTTGGTTACAACGAGGGGCAATCCTACAGCCGTGGTGAAAGACCAAATGTCTGGGAAGCCTATAGGTATGAGTCTTTAAAATACCACCTAGACCTTACCCTATCAAGCTCAAAGCGTGACGAAAGGTTTGAAATCCAATTTGACCCTAACCTGGACTTTACCCAATACTTTAGTGACTTCCCAAAACTAAAGATTGATGGAGTAGAGGTAGCAGACCCATACTTTAACTATGATACCAACCTCCTAACCTATGTATTTAACGAAAAATCTAAGGGAGGACCTACCACAGCTAAAGTTGACCTTGTTGGTATGATCCCAAGTAAGTACTATGCTAAGTCTAATGGGACCTATCCTTTCACTATAACAGTTGAACCAGGTAAAAACGTAGGTGGTGCTCAAACCATAAATCAAAACATAGAGGCCTTCTACGACGGCTACGATTCAGGCCACGACCAACCAGTTCAATCCTACTATTTTAGGGAAGTTTATGAAAAAGATGGCGACTACTATGTAGATGTAATATCCTACTACAACGTACTAGGTGATAGAAATCCATACATTAGAGTTAATCCGAAAACCCTATATTATAACTGGCTAACAACCAACTTCCAAGGTGGTAATATAGTCAATTGGGAAGGAAATGGGCAAAATCCATTATACAAATTAGATGATGTCAAAATATATCGTACTGATCCAAAGGTAAGATATTATCAAGACAATCTTACAAATGAGAATATGCCTATATCAATGGGGGTTAGACCAGAACAAGACCCAAGTGTTTACCAAAAAGTCTTCTACTCATCAATCAACCCTGAGGGAACTGAGACAATTTCTCAAAATGGAATCACCCTAACATATGACAAAAACCAGATAAATCCAAATGGAAAGCTTTTGGATAATAAAATCCACCCTCTAACAATAAAGATGCCTAGAATAACAAATGGAGAGGGTTATGTAATCGAACAAAGGTTCAAGATAACAGATATAGATGCCTTTGACAACTCTTGGAGAGCCTTTGCTATGAGTAACGGTAACCTAAAATCTGTCTTTGCAAGTGGGGCAAATAAAAACAAAGCCAGTGGTGACCAAACAAGCTCAGAAGCACCTAAATACTACAAGGAAGATGTAGGCTTAATAAATAGAGAATATACTCCTGGTAAATTCTCAATCATCAAGAAAAATGAAGATGATAGGAGCAAGACTCTTAAGGGAGCCACCTTCGAGCTAACAGACTCAGAGGGCAGGAAAACCTACAGAATATCTGGAGAAGATGGCAGATTGACCTTTACTAATCTCGCACCAGATAAGTATACCCTAAAAGAAACCAGGGCACCTAAAGATTTCATCAAGTCTAACAAACAATGGGAAGTTACAGTTTATTCTGACGGAAATATTAGAATAAGTGAACTTGGTATATCATCAAACCAAAGCTACTTTGGTAATGAAATTGAAATCGAAGTAACCAACAAGCCTCAAGGTGAAGAATTCCGAATTTACAAAAAAGATAAGGAAGGAACCCCTCTAAGTGGAGCAATCTTTAAGGCAACCAAGCAAGGTGGCGATTCTAAAGTAGTAGAGTCCACATCTGATGAAAATGGTGTAGTTAAATTTGATGACTTAGACCAAGGTACCTATATAATAGAAGAAACTAAGGCTCCAGAAGGTTATAAAAAAAACAATAAAAAATGGGTCCTAGTAATAGATGAAAATGGCAGCAAGGTCTATAACTATAGAGAAAGCTCAGAATCTACAATAAACTCAATTATTGAAAAACCAGGGGTTAATTGGGTAGACGTTGCCAACAGAGACCTATCAGGCTGGAATTTATATGACAACAGACGTACAGGATGGGCAGGCAACTATCCACAACCTTATAAGTTGGGTACAAGGATAGTAGCTATAAATAGAAGTGAAAAATACTTCATCCAAAGATTTGTGATAAACCCAGAGGCTATGAATATTGATAAAACTACAGCCACAATCCACAGGGAAAAACCAGAATATCCAAATATGGATTGGTATAAGGGAGATGAAACCTACCAAGTCTTTGAGTTAAATAAACCAGTAACTGAAAATAATATATCATCCCTAAGACTTGCTGAATATGGAGCAAAAGATATAACAAGCACAGTAGGAGAAGATACTGACACCAGCTTCTATGGTCAACCACCAAGACTAAAACTAAATCTACCAGCTACTAATAAAACTCTAGTAGTTGATATCAAAGTTCCTTACAAGTCAGAATATGGTGGAGTTGGTCTAGGTATGGACTGGACACAAAACAATACAACCTACTGGAAGTCCGACTTCTACGAAAGAGCTGATATTATAAAAGAAGCCTCACAAGCTCTACCAACAAATAACCAAATCACAGGTTCCTATATATCAGACGACTCACTTGATGTAGAAAACGAGGCCAAGACCTATGGTTTCAAGATCAAAAAAGTTCAAGAAACTAATGAAAACAAAACCATAGAAGGAGCAACCTTCAAACTAACAGGCCCTGGTACAAGCACTACTGAAAAGCTTATGACAACAGGAAAAGGCGGAACAATTTCCTTCGACAACCTAAAACCAGGTATCTATAAGTTAGAAGAAGAAAACCCAGCTCCAGGTTATGAAAAGACAGACGCAAGTTGGACTATAACAGTAACCAGAGATGGAAAAGTATATTATAGATTGGATGAAAAGGATCAAGTAAACAAAGAAACAATTGTCGAAACACCTATAACAAGACAAGCTAGGAGTGAAGACCTTGTTCTAGCAAGATTATTTATGGCAAAAGAAAGCTATAAGCCACAACCAATTAATCTTTTGGAGCTTGCTCCTCAAAGAACCAATCTAGCAAATCCTCTAATGGCAGTTGCTCAAAGTCCTTGGGAAATTGTAGATGGAAATAGCAAAACTCAACCAACTACAAGACAAGATACATCAAAATCAGACTATGGCCAACTAATCGAAACAAAGATAATTGAAATAGATAAGGCTAACAATAGGTACAAGCAAGTATTTATTTATAGACCAGATGGAACTGTTAAACGTAACCGTAATATCAAATTCCACAGGGCTTATGATAGTTACGGCATATCAACAAACGAAGTAACAACTAGAGTCTATCAAGTACCAAATGGTACAAGTTTACAAAACATTAACGAAAGCTCTGACATAGACAAGATATCTGGAAAAACAGATATTTCATCTAATGTCAGATTTACCCAAGAAGGTCCAAATAAAATTCAAACTGATAGTATAACCACTAGATATCCAGGAACTATCCTAATAGAAGTTGAAACTAACTATAGAGAAAACCAACCTATAGGTCTAGGTTCAAACTACAATTCTAATAAATCAGTGACTTGGGGTAACCAAACTTGGATGGAGAAATCTTACGCCAACGAAGCAAGTGTTCCAGTTGTAAAATCAACTGTGTACCACAAGATTAGCTTTGAAGCAAATGGTGGCGCATGGAAAATGGATCCTGTAGAAGTAGAAGATAATACTACCTACACCCTACCAGGTTCATCCTTTATCCCACCAACTGGCAAGGAATTTGATGGATGGCTAGTAAATGGTCAAAAGAAAAATCCGGGAGATAGAATTACTGTAACAAGTGATCTAACTCTAACAGCCCAATGGAAAGACCCACAAGCAACAATTAGCTTTGAGGCAAATGGTGGTCAGTGGCATATGAATCCGGTCAAGGTAGATAAAGGATCTCAATATACTCTACCAGGTTCATCCTTCATCCCACCAACTGGAAAAGAATTTGACGGATGGCTAGTAAATGGTCAAAAGAAAAATCCAGGAGACAGAATTACTGTAACAGGTGATCTAACTCTAACAGCCCAATGGAAAGACCCAGCACCTACTGAAGTTACTATTAACTTTAGCCCAGGAGATGGCTCTGGACAAATGGCAAGTCAAACTATAAAACCTGGTAACTTTACCCTACCAAACCCAACATTTACTCCTCCAGAAGGTAAGGAATTTGCTGGCTGGTTAGTAGATGACCAAGTTATAAAGCCAAATACTGAAATTAATGTGACAAAAGGCCTAACCATAACAGCCCAATGGAAGGAACCGGCTACCTATAATGTATTAGTATCTTCAGATATTAAGAATGGAACTATTAGTGTAAACCCAAGCCAAGCAAGGGCAGGTGAGCCTATAAGCTTTACTATAAAACCAAATGAAGGCTATAAGTTAGGAAAGATAGATGTTAAAGATTCAAATGGCGATCCTTTAGAGGTAAGTAAAGATGAAGGAACTTATACCTTCACCATGCCAAGCTCTGATGTAACAATATCTGCAAACTTCTTGGATGAGTTAACTCCTCAAGATGAAGATAAACTTATAAAAGAGGGTGACTTTGCCCTAATATCCAACAAGCAAACTGGTCTTGACCTTAAGATTTATAAAAAAGATACAGACACAAGGTCTGTTAAGGGTGGGGAGTTTATCCTAAAGAAAACAACTAATGATACCTATAAAGAAATAGACTCAAGCTTTAAAGCGTTAACTGCTACAGCAGGAGATGGCGGTAGGCTAGTCTTTAATAACGATGAGGGAAAAACTCTAAACCTAAAACCGGGCTATTATATCCTTGAAGAAAAAACAGCCCCATCAGGTTATAGGAAGGCTCAAGCTCCTTGGAAAATCCACGTATATGAACAAAATGGTCAGCTTAAGGCAGACTATCTAGGTCCAGAAGATACCCAATTTTCTTATATCACTTCTGACAAGGCCCTAGATAAGACAAACGGAAATGTCCTTAAAACAGCTCCAAATGGCATAAAATATGCCTCCCGTATGACCTATATAAATACAGAAGCAAAGACCTATATCCAAAGAATCTACCTAGATACCAGAAACTACAATGGAAATGATAAGGTAAATGTCCAAATCACTCCAGTAGTTAAAAGAGAGGAAAAAGACGCTCCAGGCGAAACTCCAGAAACAATCGAAGAAGGAGTAAAAACCGCCTACAGGTCAACCTACAGATTATCTGGTATAGGAGAAGATCCTACAGAAGATGAGCTTAACAATATCTTTAGAAACTACAATATATCTAAGGATAATGTATCTGTTGTAAACACAGCTAGGTGGAGACCATTTGACTGGGGCTTTGATGAAGACCAACTAAACCTAGACAAGGGTGTCTACTATATAGATGTGGAAGGATTCTACGACGATAAGATTACCAAAGAAGATATTGGTAAGATTGAAATGAACCTAGACTTCTATGATGGAGCGAGATCTTTCCAACAAGCAATAGGTAGAGATGAGAATGGAAATATAATCTATGCTAAAGAAAATGGAGGATCCTACCAAGAAGGTAACGAGCAAATAGGCTATGGAGCAGATGAAGCTGAAGGAAAAGTCCAAGGCGACAAATACCCTAACTGGATATCTAAAGAAGGTGGTCGTATCTATCCTTCAATAGATCAAAAGCCATCTGCTTCTGTAAAAACCAGTATAGGAATAAGATCCTTGTACTCTTCAGATCACAAAACAGAGATACCAGAAACTGGAATGGAAATTGTAAATGAGGAAGAAAGTTACAATATCACCTTCTCTAAACATGGACGTCTAAGTGAAGATGAAGATATAAATGGTGAAGATGTAACAAAAAGAAGGCTTGAAGGAGCAGTCTTTAACCTCCAACAACAAATAGGGTCAACCTTTGTAGACGTATCTGACTCCTATATATCTTCTGCCTTTAATGGTTACTTCGGATTTAGAAACCTAAAACCAGGAAGATATAGACTAATGGAAGTCAAGGCACCAGAAGGTTACAAGCCAATAGATAAGCCTCTTCTTCACTTCACAGTAGAAACTATAAAGACCAACTCCGGACAGATGGTAGACCCTGAAACAGGGGATATAGTTGACATTAAAAATATTAAAGTTAAATTTAACGACACCATAAGCTTCTTATCAGAGCTTTATATGGAAAACCCAGCTAATAAGGATGAATTAGTACAAATTAAAAATGTTGATTCAAGTAAAATCAACCTAGATACTCAAATCTACCAAACACAAGACAAAACTGATGGTAAAGCTCTAAAAGACTTATCCATAGTAGGGACAAACACTGATGAAGATGGAAAATTAAAAGAATATCCTATAAGCCAAAGTCAAATTATCCCTAAGTCTAGCGGATATATTTCTCTAGAATATGACAAGGCAAATAAGGTATTCCAATATGTTCCAGAAAAATCATCTTCAGAAAAAGATGGTAAGCTAGTTGACTTTGTAACAAGTGCTACTGCCAAGAACATGGGTAAGATCATCAACGAAAAACCTGACAGGGGAAGCCTAGAGCTTAAAAAAGTTGATGATAATGGAAAATCATTATCTGGAGCTGAATTTAAGCTAACAGATATTACTACTGGAAAAACTATAGGATTAGACGGTAAGGCCCAAGATAATAAAGCCTCACTTACTGTAGGAAATGATGGTATCCTTAAGGTAGAAAACCTAGAGATAGGTAGCTACAGACTTGTAGAAACCAAGTCACCAGAAGGACACATCAACACCGACCAAGAGTGGAACTTCACCATAGGTGGCAAGGGTCTTGACCCTTACTTTGAAGATAGCTTCAAAAAGACTAGAGATATAAGCAAGTATATAACTTTAGCCGATTCTAAATTGGATGTCCTATCATCAGATAAGACTGATATTATTTATCCAAATGCCAACCAAAGCTTAGTATTTAGAAATAAATTTAAGTTAAGTGATATCAAAATCAACCCTGGTGACTTCTTTACAGTAAAGCTAAGCGAAAACCTCGACCTAAATGGAGTCTTGGAAGAAGACCCATCAGGCCTAGATATAGTAGCAACAGGTGTAGGAACTATAGCCAAGGGTGAGTATAATGAAGAAAATCATACCATCACCTACACCTTTACCAACTACGCCAAGACCTACGATTTTAAAGAATTTAAAAAGTCCCTTAGAGCCTTTATCAATAGAAAGACTATTAAAGAAAATTCAAATGCCGTAAGTGTTGGTCTAGGTATAGAAGGTCAAAGTCTTGTTAACAATAATATAGAAGTATCTTATGATCTTAAGACTTCTAGGGCAGAGGATGAAACTAATAGTTTAAGCCTTGATTCAGGCATTGCTAGTTTTAGCCCAAGCACAGGAGAATTTGTCCATTACTACTATATTAATAGAGATGCCACCAAAGCTTCTGGACCAGTAGACTTCACCTATACTCCTGATAGAGATATTGACAACCTTAACATAAGACTCTACAAGGCAGATAAAAAGAATATGCCATCATCCTTTGATGTCGATGAGAATTCGATTGAAGACCTTGGCATAAAAGCTCAAAGAACTAAGTTAGATAAAGGATCTAGTTCAGGCTTTACCTTTGAAGAAGGAATCAATGAGCCTTACCTAGTTAAAGTTACAGGAAAACTTTCTAATTCAAATGAATCTTCCTACATTGGCTATGCCAAACTTGTAAAACCATACAAGGACAAGGAAGACCTTTATGTTGAAAGAAAAGATGAAATCTACAGCCTAAAGGATAAGGCTAGTGCAAGTAAGGAAATGACCTTTGATGCAGTAAACCCAGCGAACAAAATCGTCTATAAGAAAGTAGATACAGATGGTAGACCTCTTGAAGGTGCTAAGTTTGACCTTGAGATAAAATCCTCAGACCAGTGGATCCCTCACAAAAAAGATATAACTACAGGAGAAGATGGTCTAATTAAACTTAAGGCCCTAAAAGAAGGATCTTATAGACTAAGAGAAATAACCCCACCTACTGACTATAAATTATCTGATAAACTTAACTACTTTAGGGTAGATAAAACTGGAAAAATCTTTAGATATGAACCAGACCAGAGTGGATATATGGCTAGTCAAAAAGAAATTCAAGAACCTGGCCTTCTACCAAACCTAGTTATAAACAAGAAAATCTACAAGATCAAGTTTAAGAAAACTGACGAAAATGGACAAACTCCATTGAAAGGAGCAGAGTTTAAGATTTGGTATAAGGAAACTAAGGGAGATACCTATGGGACAGGAAGGGTAATCCTCTATGAAAACAAGGTAACAAATAAGAAAATTGTATTAAAATCTGGTGATAATCCACCTAAAGGATTTACCCAAGTAGAAAATCAAACCCTAATTTCTGACGAGAATGGCTCAGTAGGATTTGAATTCTATGATTCTGGCTACTACGCCCTCAAGGAAATCAAAGCTCCTAGTGGATATATCAAGCCTAAGGGTTTCGTAAAAGAATTTGCGGCAATAGATGGCAAGGTAAAAGAGAAAACTAGAACTGAAACAACTATCAGGAAACTAGAGAATAGCACTGATCCCAAAGAGGTAGAATTCACATTCCATATAAACACAGATAAGAAACCTATCACCTACTATGCAAAAGAAGATAGTACAGGTGCAAAATTGTCTACTTTGAAGTTATATATGGATGATAATCGATCAATATTTAACAACTCAAATAACATTAAGGCAGAAGTTTATAAGGATGGAAAACCAATATCTTTAAATACAAAATTTTCTAAAGATTACAGGTACTTTATAATAGATCTTTATGAGGCAGTTAATGCGATGAATCAAGACTCATCAACTACTACTGCTAGTAAAGAACCTATAACATCAAGTGATACTATAACTATAAAGGTAACTGCAGCACTTGCTGATAGTATGTTCAATACAACAACTGGCAACCTAAAAGAAGGAATTAAGCTAAGTCAAACTCTAAAACTAGCCAAAGCAGACTATGGTAAGGACTTGATAGAGACAAGGATAATCCCGCTTTCATCTAAGGAAGATGGAACTACGATTGATTCTTATGAGGAAATTAAAGATAGTCAAAATCCAATACCTATCAAGAACACCAAGGCAGTTTATCCATTCACAGGATCTGCTGGAGTTTGGATTGGATTTGCTATATTAGGTGTTATCCTAATGACCTTGGCAGGAATTTATCTTGCGATGAAGGGCAAAGAAAAGAAAACTATATAAAATCTTTTGAAGAAGGAAGGAGACTTCCTTCTTTTTTTATGCTTAGAAAAACCTCGTTATTTATTAACTAATTACTATAAGAATTGTAAGTAAAAATTATAAGGAATTTTAGATTAATTGAAAATAAATATAAAAAATAATTTTCGCATATTAATAAATGTTGAAACCATGCACTTTATTAAATCTATTAAAAAATGACTTTTTAGTTTTATTGGTTTTTTGATAAATAAACCTAAAAACGCTGTTTTTTACTTGTAATAAATTTGTATATGAGTTAAAATTATATTAAGAAAGTGTACTAAGTATATTAATTTCATTTAGCTCTAAAAACTATATATGCATAAAAGCATTTTGTGCATATATATCAATTAATTTTTATAGAAATAGAGGACAATATCACGCATGGAGGAGGATTATGAAAAGGAGATTGAAAGACTTTACAGTCAAGTTATTTTCTCTAATCCTTGCTATCACAATGTGTATACCTACCAACGTATACGCCCTAGCAGATGATAGCGAAGAGGAAATGCCTACTATAATGAGGCTAGACGAAGATAGCGAAACCGACCAGACAGAAGAAACTAGCGACTCGGAGGGTATACCTACGATAAGCGAAGAAGATAGGAACAATTACGATATTTCCTATGATGCTAAGCTTAGCGATAGTTTAGATTCTATAATCTATACTATAAAGGTATCTAAGAAAGAAGAATCAATCCACGATCCAGAAAAGAAGATGACCCTTGCTCTTGCTACAAACAAGAACCAAAGCCTAAAAGACCTACATGTTGATCATGTTAGGGACTTAGAAGAAGGCGACATTGATTATTCTGTAGACAAAGAAGAAGTAGGCGACCTACATACCTTTGCAATCACAACACCTACTGTGAAAAAGGGCTTAGAATATACAATCAAAGCTCCAATAGCTAAGGATGCGATTGACACAGAAAAATTATACTCTCTGGATATGTCGGTAGATATCGGCGATGTAAACATTGACCTTAGGAGAATTTCTTACAAATTCATGGAAGAAACAAGCGAGGACAATCCGGAAGAAGTGCGCCTAGTTTTAACTAAGATCAAGGAAGCTGACGATGCTTTCCAAAAGATAGCCTACAACAAAATCGATGAAGAAGATAAATCTGACACTCTTGTCTATACTGATTATCTAATATCAAAAGATAAACAAGATGAGGCATCTATTGGAGAGAGGAAAAACGAAGTAAGCTACAAGCTTATCCTTGATGAAAACCAAGATCCAGCTACAGCAAAGATTTCCCTTGATTACTTCAAGGCAAATGACAAGGGTTTTGTTTTACAAAAAGAATTCTCTACAGAAATCGCCTACCAAGAAGATCTTACTCTTGACGTGCCAGCAGGATATTTATTGAAACTAACCTACACCAACCAAGTAGACAAGACAAAAACTAAGGTAGAAAACTACTCTGTAAACAACAGACAAGTTAAAAACCCACGTTTTGTAAAAGCAGAAAAAGCTGAGGACGACGACGAAGACCCTGCCCCAGCAGAAAAAACAGAAGAACAACCAGTAGAAAAAGACTCTAACAAACAAACAAAAGAAGACGAGTCAAAAGATACTAATACAGACAAAAAAGAAGAAAAGAAAGAAGAACCTTCCAAGAAGGAAGAAGAAAAAGCAAAGGACTTAACTAACTTAGAAAAAGCAGATGCCGAACTAAAGAAAGCCCTAGCTGACCCTAAAAACACAATCAAAGAAATCCAAGCCCTCCTTGACTCTTTTGAAGAAAAATACAAACTTTCAAGAAAAGACCAAGAAAAGCTAATGACAGCCAACGATGCTGCTATCAAGGCTCTTGTAGAAAAAGATAGGGAAGAAAACTTTAGACCAAATAATCTTGCAGTAAGTAATAGCTTTGCGGATAAGAAATTTAGAATTACTGCTCCTATTACCTTATCTACTGTAGCAGGTCCAATTCAAACAAGCCAAAAGATAAGCCTAAAGCTTGATGAAAATCTCACAGTAAAAAGCTCTACTCAAATAGCTGACCTTAAAAACACTACAGGCTCAGTTGTTGCAAAGGGTAGCTATGATAGTGGGTCAAATTCTATTATTTACACCTTCACAGCTCCTGTTAAGGAAAATACAACCCTAAACCTTGACCAACAAGTGGACTTTAATACAGCAAAAATTGGAAATGCGACACAAGTAGAAGTTCAAAACTCACTTTCAGCACCAGGGATGACATCTAAAAACTTCCCTAAAAAAACAGTGAACATCAATGATGCCTCCCCAGTAGAAGGTGGACAGATTATCGACCAGGGTCAATCAGACCAAGTTGTATACCCTTACAAGCTATCTTGGAGGACAACTTCCCAAGGTCTAAGAGATTATCAGACTGGTGATGAAACCCAGACAACCGAAAATGGTGCCTATGTAGAATGGGATATAGAAGTAGACACCGCTCCCCTTCTAAAATCAGGAGTAAACTTCGATAACCTAAATGTAACAGTTTTTGCCCAAAGCAAACAAGGTATAACAAGCCTTGCCTTTAATGCAAACAAGGACAAAAAAGTTGTAGAGGGCACTAATGGGTACAATTATACGACCGAAAAAGATGGCCTTATAAGCCAATCCATGTCGATTGCAAAGACCCAACTAGGAGACAAACTCTACATCAAAGTCAAGGCTCCGATAGATACAGAAGATGTCTTTGACACTTATTCTATAGGTTTAAGGATTAACCCTGACAACAACTATGTCAACGACATGGTAAAAAGCTTCGAGGGTAAGTTTAATTCTCTCCCAACTGTGTTTAAATGGATGGAAGGGATAGACCAAGCCAGACAATTTGCCAACGCTCCTTTTAACCTTGTAGAGACCATGATTCCAGCAAGGATTGGTATTAGAGACAATTTCACCAACGAAAGATTCTACTATGATACAACAAGGACAATCACAGCTGACAGGGTCACAGATAAAAGAGTAGATTGGTATGCCCTAGACCTTATTAGGTTTGGCGAAACAAAAGATGATGGTCTTGAAAATCCAGCATTTACAAAAAATGATAGCGAAAGTAAAAAAGATATCAAACCAACTAAGGTCTACTACAAACCACTAAAAGAAGGTGGCTATCAAAGGACAACCTATTACGGAGATGTCACCATGGAAAATGGGGAAATCCTACCTGGTACCCTTATTTCTTATGAATACCTTAAGCAAAAGGGTGACAGGAATGACACCTATAATATGAAGGCTACTATAAAACAAAAGCCTGTTTATAGCTTGTCAGATCCAAAAACTTCGGAAACAACTGGTGGGTATATTGAGCTCTACCAAGAAAAAGTTTCAAATGCAGACCTTTTAACAAACTATGTAGCCTATCTAGAAAACCCATACCCAATCATGCGTATCAACAAGAACTTCGACATGGTTCAGTGTTTTAACGATGGATTAAAAGACCCAGCCTACGAGGGTAGGGGTAAGAGAATCTTCCTAGACAAGCACGAAAATCCATCAGGTGATTATCTAATTTCGAGACTAAATGAAAAAATCTTTACTGAAAAAGAAGGTGGACACGAACTGGTTCCTTACCTAAAAGGGATAGGTACTTATGATGGGGTCAACCTAAACCCTAACAGTGTCAGCCAAGGCGAGGCTATGGAAGACCTAATGAAGAGGATCTACTACTATGGTGAGGAAGTTAAGGAAGAGTACAAGGGAGAAAAAAATGAGCAAATGCACAGGCTCATCGAAAACTCCATGTACCAAAGAGTCCTCCACCACTACACAGATGGAACTCCTCTAACCAAGGACTTCTTCCCAGTCAATGATAACTACAACCAAATGGAGTGGAGACATAACCATACCCTAACGGGTCAAAAAGACTCCAAAGGCGGTGGCTATACAGGTCAATTTGATGGAAAAGATAAAACTAGAAAAACCGCAAATAACTTAAGGATGCTAAAGGATAAAGAAACAGTCATCCAAGCTAGACCTTATGTAAAAGATGAACAGCTAAAATATGCTAAAAAACTTCACCAAAAGGTTATTGATTCCTATAAGAAAGGTAGTGACTGGGACAAGGGCAAGGCTAGCACAGTAGAACTTGTTTTCTACTCCCACGCCGATGACGGCAAAAAGTACCAAGAGCTACTTACAGGTCGTGTGACTAAACCTATTGAGATAGATAAATATAAAGAAGACGGAAAGACTAAGCTTTCTGGTGCGACCTTCACCTTTAGTAATATCTATACAGGTGAAAGAATAACCTGGACCTCACCTGAAGAAGGACAAACTTCTAAAAAGCTCTACCTAAGACCGGGTACTTGGAGAGTAGAAGAAACTACTCCACCTAATGGTTACGAAAAAATTGAACCTTTCAAAATTGAGGTAAAAAGATCTGAGATAAACCCAGATAATGGACCATACAAGTTTAAAAACTTCGACGAGATCCACGTCCACGATGGTTTTGAAACCAAGGTTACAATCAAAAACCCACCAAAAACTGCCGATGGCAAAGTAATGGCCAAGACAGAAGAAAGTAGGGATAGTTTCGGTGTAACCAAGGTCAAAGTCATGGTCAAAAACCACCCAGACAACCTAGGTGAGCTAAAATTCACCAAGCAAAACAAATATATCAACCTAGACGGTGCTACATTTAGTCTAAGAAAAATAAAAGACGATAAAATAGCCGATGCTAAAAAAGATATAAATTCTATCGGTGAAAATGACTATGACCCATCCTACAACAAAGAATCTACTGGAAACTCTGGTGAATTTGAATTCAAACAAATCCCAGTAGGCTACTATATCCTAGAAGAGACAGAGGCTCCAAAAGGCTATGATAAAAAAGGCCAAAAATACCTTCTCGAAGCCACAGAAGAAGATGTAAAAGAAGAGAACGGCCAGACAAAGAAAAAAGTAGTAATAAAATTTGTTGGTGATAAAAAACCAGAAAATACAAATGATAAAAATTGGATAATCAGAAATAAACTAAAAGAGACAGAAATCGAATTTAGAAAGATTAGAAAACAAGAAAAAGGTTATGATGGCGAAGTCGGTCTAGAAGGAGCGAAATTTAGACTAGAATCTATCTGGACTCTAGATGGTAGACCATATTATAAGGAAATGTATTCAAACTACCCTAAATATGGTGGCCAAAACCCTCAAACCACCCAACCATCTGACAAGGGATACTTCAGATTTGAAAATATCCCAGTAGGGGACTATAGGTTAACAGAAATCCAGCCACCAAACGGCTACCAAAAATATGACCACAAATGGATTTTAAAAGTTCGTGAAGATAAAGATGGTAATCTTGTCAAAACCTTCTACAAAGAAGAAAAAGATGGTAAATTAACAGAACTAAAATTAAATGAAGACGGTGACCAAGTCTACGAAATCCAAAACGAACCTAGAAAAACAACAGCCGAATTTGATAAATATATCGGTGAGCTAGAAAGAGATGACGAAGGCAAGGTCATCCTAGATAAAGACGGCAAACCAAAGGTAAAAAAAGAACTTTATGACAAGTCAAGACATAATGGTGAAGGTGATAGACCAGTAAGCTTCGACCTCTACGAAGCCGACTACTACGGTGCAATAGTTGGCGAGAAAAACCCAGACGGTTCCTATAAGCCAGTTAGAAAAAATATCACCCAAAATGATAAGGGCAAGTTTGTCCTTACCGACCTAGAATTTGGTAAGTACTATGTCCTAAGAGAAACTAACCCACCAAAGGGATACACAGCTGCCAATGATATCTTACTAAAAGTAGAGGCAGAATCCCTAGCCAGTGAAGGAAGGATGATCTTAACTGTCAGAGACCCTAACGCCAACACTATATTTGGTCAAAAGGCAGTCTTTGAAGGGGTTCTTGACTATAAGAAGGGTGAACAACTCGGTAAGTTTACCATCAAAAAGACTGGTAGGGCCATCGACTATATAGATGAAAATGGTAACTTAGTAAAAGTTAATGATGAAAACTCCATCAACGTCGGCCTAAGACGTGCCTACTTTAGACTCTATACAGCTGATAAAAACTTTAACATCAAATATAAGGATCCTAACAAGCAATTCGCTGAGGACTACATCCAAAAAGTCTCCCCAGGTAATCCAATCATTGGCTACTTGACAGAAGATCAAGCAAAAAAATTAAGCCAAGAAGATAGGGACTACCTAGGAGTAGCTAAATACGAAAACTCCTACGCACTTGATAAAGATGGTAAGAAAATAAGGATAGGAAAAGACCCTAATAAGCTACCAGACAACCAAGGTATAGTAACTTTTGATAACCTAAAACCAGGTAACTACGTCCTAGAAGAATACAGGGGACCAGCCGGTTACGAAAAAACCACAGACAAGTGGTATATCAAGGTAGACGATAATGGTAATGTTATCAAGTCAAAGACTAAGGATGCTACAAGCTTTGCCGGCTCAACTGTTTCAACAAGAAGCGCAGCCCTCAACTTACCAGCAAATAACCTAGATGTTTCACCAGAAAATCTAAGGGCAAATGTACTAAGGAAAGCGGCTAAACCAGTACCAACAGACCAAAGACTAGCAAATCAAACCTACACAGTAGAAAATGATGATGCAAGAGTAACAGTAAATGCTGGTAAGGTTGACACAAGCACAGGTAGTAGAGATATAAATATCTCGATCAAACCAAAGCTAAGCCAAGCTGAAGTAGGGAAAAACATCCACCTAGTAATGATGGTAGACCGTGCGAAAGATTTCTCCAAAAGCGACTCCACTCTAGATGGAAATATCAACAAATTCCTCACAGACTTAAGAGCCCAAGCTGAAAAATATAAGGCAAATATAGATGTATCTGTAATCCAGTACTCTAATGATCGTGCACTAAATAAGATGATTCTTAATAAGAAAAGTCTATCAGACTACGATAACCTACCTTTACAGTCTTATAACCTTAAAAACTTTGACTACAACTCAAAAACTATTAGTCAGTCTCAAACACAGGTTAGAAATTACCTTAATGAATTTGGTTTAGATAAAAGGAATACAACTACAGCAGATGGTGCAGATGAACTTTATAAAAATAAAAACTTTAACTCTTGGGTATCTTCAATAACTAATGGCGATGATAACTACGACACAAAATTACTTGTAAACTTTGCCAACCACTATAGTAGAGACTCTAAAGATGTTGCTGGAGCACCTAGGAAAAACTACTATCAAGCAGAAATACTTAAACCATTTAATGAAAAAGACTATGACACCTGGCATGTCCAAATTGACCAGGATGAATTTTCAGCAATGCCACATAGAAATGCTAGATTTTTCTTGCAAATGATGAGAGAAGAACAATATGTAAACCACATTGAAACTTTTGAAACTCAAGATAAGGTAGATGCTGGATCAGGTATAGGAGCAGGTAAAGAGGCTAGGACCCTAGCACCTTATGTTCAAAAAGACTTCCTAGACGGAATATTAAACAATAAGGATAACTTTGCCAAGCCTGGCACTGGGTCAAATATCAAAGACGCTGTCCTAAATATCGGCCTAGCAGACTATATAGTAGAAGATTCATCAAATATTCCATCAAATGGTCAAATAACTGGCATCAACCTTGATACAGCAGAATCTGAATATAAGCTAACCTACAAAATCCATGTGGATGAGGCCAAGACAGACTACCATGATAGTCTTGTAGATATCCACAATAAGATAAGCTTCAAGGCAAATGCCGGGGCTGATGAATTAAACCTAGACCCAGACAAGAAGCTTATTACCTACAGGCAAAAGAAAGATGAAGAGCCAGGTGGCGGAGACCAGGGTGGTGGAACAGAAAATCCTGATCCACAACCACAAGGAGACGTCAACCTCGAGGTAAACTTCACCTACTCAAACTCAACTGATGGCAAGGCTGACACAAATGTACCAACAGCACCTGCCCCAGGTAAGCTAATCCTAGAAGAAGTTAATGGTGGATCAACAACTCCACTAGAGACACAGGAAGCAGTATACCAAGGCAAGGTTCAATTTAATACCAAACTTGATAAGGCTAAATCTTATAGGGTCAGATACCAAAGGACAGACGATGCTGCCAAGGACTGGGCCCTACCAAGGGAAACTATTTATAATATTCCAAAAGAAAGCCTGGCAGACAAAGACACAGTTAGCCTAACTATCGAAAATGGTAATACCCTAGAAATCTTCAACAAAGACGAAACAGGCTTCAGAATTCCACTAAGGGTAACCAAGGTCAACGAAAGCAAGGGACTCCTAACAGGATCTCAATTTAAGGCGAGAAAACTCCTAAACGGTGACCAAGTAGTTGATGGTAAGCATCCAAAATACTATGACGAAGAATTTGACGCAGTATCAGAAGCGACAGGTCTACCAGGAGATAACTACTTTAGAGAGCTATCCCCAGGTATCTACGAGCTATACGAAATCAAGACCCCAGATGAAAGCTACCGCTTCCCAACCGATGAAGAAGGAAATCTCAAAAAATGGTATTTTGAAGTAAAAATCGATGAAAAGAAAAATCCATCAGACGATAACTACATGACCATCAACTTTAAATTTGATAAGACCCTTCCAACAGATGTGAATGATCCACTTTGGAACTCGGGCATATCTAAGGATGAGAGAGAAAAACTTGCAGGTAAAAAAATCAAAGGTATAGACTTTGGTTATATAGGTGACAAGCAGGTCTATGACAAATTTACTGAAATCATCCCAGACGACGGTAGGTCAGACCCAGCCAGACCAGATGCCCCATACAAGGGTATCAAGGACGTTAGAGTCACCAACTACAAGAACAACACCGACCTTAAATTCTACAAGAAAGACAGCTCAACCAACGCCAATATAGCTGGAGCAGTCTTTAGCCTAGAAAGAGCCAAGCTGGATGATAATGGAAAGATCAAGTTTGGAACCGACAAGGAACCACAAACAGAAAACTTCGAAGAACAAGAAACTATAAAAGACGAATATGGCAATGAAACAACCAGAGATAAGTTTGTAAAACCAAAACCATATAATAAGGAAGAGAAATACGCTCAAACTAAAGCAACAGAATCAGGCGTAGTAGACTTCTCAAACATCGAAGCTGGTACCTATATTCTAAGGGAAAGGCAACCAGCCCCAGGCTACAAGCCAATAGAAGATGCCTTCCTAGCAGTCAAGTTCTCTACAGGAGAAGACGGAAAATGGAAGAAAGAAGTCAAGGCCTACAAGAAATATAAAAATGGAGTATATCAAGAAGTAGATGCAAGCGATCCTTCATCCTTCTTTAGAAAAGACTCCAAAGGTGGTCTAGAATCAGTTCTAAATGACAAAAACTTTATAGACTTCTCCTTCACAAAGATTGATGCGAGAGATGATTCTGAAATTAAGTCTACCGACTTCAAACTAACAAAAGTTGATGAAAATACTGGCAAAGAAGACCTAAGCTTCAAGCCACAATACCGCTACAGCTATGATAAAAGTAAATTCACCTTCACAAACCTAGACAGAGGCTACTATAAACTGGAAGAAATAAGAGTCCTAACAGACTTTAACAAACCAGAACCATGGTACTTCTGGGTAAAAGAAGATGAAGATACAGGCAAACTAAAGATAGTCTTTAAGGACAAGGATGAGTCAGTAAGGTTCACTCCTGTAGATCCAAAAGATAATACAGATAAAGCTAAGGCAGAAGCTGAAGCAACTCCAGACCTAACTAAAGAAGACATCAAGGTTGCCAACTACAGGAAGACAAACTTTATCTTCAAAAAGCAAAACCAAGACGGCGAAGCTCTAAGCAATGTTGGATTTAGCCTAACCAAGCTAAGGAAGACCTTAGATGACGAAGACGGCTATAAATACGATATATACGGTAAATCTGAAGCTACCCAAGCCTACTATAGCAAGGCTCGTTCGGAATTTACAGGTCAAGTTCGCTTTGACAACCTAACAGAAGGTATCTATGAACTAGTAGAAACAAATAAACCTGAAGGCTATGAAAGTGAGAAAAACCAAGACAGGTGGATAATCCAAGTAGTCAAAGGAGATAAAGGCCTAAAAGTTATATACGATGCAGATTTTGAAAAGAAATACTATGCTAAATATGACCCAACCTATGCTGAAAAGCTAGAAACTGGTAAATTTGCAACAAGTTTAGAAAAAGCAGATTCAGGAAATAGCTATAGTTACACCCTTACAAACACAAAGTCAACCACAGACCTTAAATGGCAAAAGGTTAAATTTAATAATAAAACTAATGGTTTTGATGTAATAGAATCTTACACCAGGTTTAGGCTCTATAAAACCTCAAACGATCCGACAAACCTAGATTCAGCTAAGAGCGGACAGGCAACCACTGCCCCTCACGTCCTAGCTGAAACAGACGGTATCTTTGAAGCCAAAGACCTATCCAAGGGTGTCTACGTCTTAGTAGAAGAACACGCTCCAGACGGATTCAAGCTCATGGATAGAAAAATTATAATAAGAATCTATGAAGACAACGAAGGAGTCCTTCAAAAGCAATTCTATGAGATGGATGGAGATCAAAGAATAGATACACCAACAGATTTCAACTATCTACTCACTGGTGATGGTAATACTGACATAAACTTCTACGTCAAAAACAATCCGACAGATTCCTTCTTCTTCTCAAAAGGATATTTAGGTGGTAAAGAGGGCAAAGATTACAAACCAATCACATCGGGTAAATTGCAACTAACTCTTTACCCAACAGATGATAAGGATAAGAAAAAATATGAAACTTATACCAAAGAGTTCGACCTAAAAGATGATCAAGATTCAAGCGTAACAGATCCAGCCTACAAGTTTGATGTTGAAGGTATAAGAGAACAGCTGATAAAAGATAAGAGATCAGAAATCACATATACCCTAGAAGAAACATCTGCTCCAGACGGTTTCACCAAAACAACCAACAAATACAAAATCAAGTTTGTTGTAAGTGGAGAAAAATTGATTACCAAACTTATAGCGGTAAATGTAAATGGTAAAGATGTATATGAAACTGATACAGGCGACCCTATACCAACCATTGATAGTGATAAAGGAATCAATATCTTCGATGGAGAAAATGCAAATAACAAACTTCTCAAAATAGTCAACAAAAAAACCGAAATAGAATTTACTAAAGTAGGTAAAGAAGGTTCGAAAGAAGAAGACCTTGAGGGCGTAACCTTCCACCTAGAAAAACAAGAGGAAGACGGCACAGACTACCATCCAGTCAAAGAAGACATGACTTTCACAGAAAACAATTCTGTTGAAGGTAGCTATAAAGTCAAATCAAAGGAAAAAGGTAAATTCAAATTCCAGGGGCTAACAGATGGTAACTACAGGGTAGTAGAAGATGAAACCGTAAAAGGCTACATCACACCAAAAGACCCAGTCAAAACCTTCAAGGTAAGACATGGAGAAATCACTGAGATAGACGGAACAGAAGTAAATGGTAATGTAGATGAAATAAAATCTAAAATCTACAACTTCAAACCAGTCTATCCATCAACCGGTGGACCAGGTACCTGGATCGGATACACCCTTCTAGGAACCCTAATCATGTCCCTCGGTGGTGCCTACATCGCCCTAAAGAAAAAAGAATCCATCAAGGCCTAAAAAGGCCAGATAAACTTCCTAGTAAACCTAGGAGTAGTAACTAAACCAATCCAATCATTTGAGGACTGGCTCTAGAATCCTTGCACCACCAAGTCCTAGAAAAGGGAAAGGGATAACTGACCCAGGCACAAGCTGCCACCGTCAGCCCCATTATCCAAAGACAACTCCCCACACCAAGTCACCCAGCAAATGAGAAGATAAAAGCCAAAAATTGGCAGGGGTCGGGTCCACTAAACCCGATCCCCAAAATCCATCAAACTAACCCCGGTTTTTAGGTAAATTTACAAATTAATCAAAATAACCAATAAAACTAAAAAATAATCCCTAAAAAACCCTGCACAAAAACAAAATATCTGATACAATATAGATATATAGTATGCAAACCATATAATATAAACATTAGAAATTAAATATCATAGTACAAAACAAATCCAACGGATATTTAATCTCAAAGACCAAGTCCCACAGAGGACAATGAAAATGTATGTAAGCCCTGCCTACGGGCGGGGATTATATAAAATGAATGAATTCTCATTCACTTATCCAATCCGGTTGATAGTTGGACAAGTAGGGGAGCCTTACATAGAAGGTTATATCAACAAAATTGAAAAATAAGAAAAGGAGAGGAATATGAAAAATAAATTATTTTCAATTTTCACAGCACTAGCAATGGTCCTAGGAATCCTAGTATCACCATTCAAAAGTGCTCAGGCTGCTGGTGAAGCAGACCCAGCTACCATTGACGTAAAAGTTCATAAAATATTAATGAACAATACTGATATGAAAGACCACGATTCTAACAAGAAGTATGATCCTTCAAAAGGGATAGAGAACCTTAAACAGTTCTTTGGTGATTCTGCAGAAGAGATCCCAAATGTATCTTTTATTGCTATTAAAGAAGGTGAACAAGGTTATGATAACTTTAACGACCTATCTTTAGCAGAAAAGAAAGCAATAGTTGAAGCTCAAGGAGCAAGAGTAGAAGAAACTACAGCTAATGGAGCTAAATTTACTCTTGAAAATGGTACAGAAGAAAAACCAGCTAAATACAAAATCTATGAAGTAGAATATAAATCTACTTACAAGAGTGATGAAGGAAAAGTTCTAACAAATAGCAAAGCTGTTCCAGTAGAACTTGAACTTCCAACACACGCTAAAACAGAAAATGGTACAGCAAAAGAAATCAATGTTTATCCTAAGAATACTGAAGATAAACCACAAATTGATAAAAACTTTGAACAAGGTAACAAACTAACAGAAGCACAAGGTAACTTCGAAGATTCTTACACAAATGGTGAAACAGTAGATCAAACAGGTGATATTGATCACGGTGCTGACTATGACAACTACCAAAAGAAAAAGAAAATCGCTAATGGTGAAGTAGGAAAAGAAATTCCTTACGAAGTAAAAACTGAAATCCCAGCTCAATCAAGACTAGAACTTGCTAAATGGGACGATAACATGGACAGAGGACTAACCTATACTAAAGGTAGTCTAGAAGCAACTGTTCAAGTAGGAGATGCTCAAGCAGAAGAACTTACAGCAGAAACTGATTACACACTAACAGAAACAGACAGTGGTTTCGTAATGGAACTAACTGAAGATGGACTTAAAAAAGTTAACGGTAAAGACCAAGCTGTAACAGTTAAATTAACTTACAAAGCAACAGTAAATAGTGATGCAGTTGTAGATATGCCACAAAACAACGACGTTAAGTTTAACTATGGCAACAACCCATCAAAAGAAACAAAACCAGTTCCAACAAAACCTAAAGAAAATGGTGAACTAAAAGTAATCAAAACTTGGGATGATGGAAAATGGGCTAAAGGTGAAGAAGCAACATTTGAACTTAGAGATGCTGAAACAGGTAGAAAAGTAACTGCTGATGACCTTGTAAAACCAGAAGGTATGTCTAAGGAAGATTGGGAAAATGCTAAGAAGGATTTCAAAGCAGAAGTAACAATTGGATACGACGCAGCAGATGGTGGAGAATATACATGGAAATATCTTAACAAAGATAAACAATATGTAGCAGTAGAAACCAACTCAGTTACAATGTCTGATGCTGAATACGATGTTGACGATCAAGGAAATATTACAGTAACAAACCACAAATCAACAAACCCAAAACCACTTAACCCAACAGAACCAAAAGTTGTAGTTGGTGGTAAGAAATTCGTAAAAACTAACCAAGACGCTAGCGAAAGACTTGCAGGAGCAGAATTCTTTGTTAAAAACACTGCTGGTCAATATCTAGTAGCAACAGAAAGAAATGCAAAAGCAGTAGAAGAAGCAAAAGCAGCTCTTGATGACGCAGTAAAAACTTACAACGGTCTAGATGCTAAAGCTCAAACACAAGAAGAAAAAAATAAAGTAGACGAAGCTCAAGCTAAATACAACAAAGTATTTAAAGAAAATGCAAGTGCTTATACATGGGGCAACAAAACTGATGCTGGTGTTGTAAAATTAGTATCAGATGCTGAAGGTAGACTTGAAATAACAGGGCTTGAATATGCTGATGGTTACAAACTTGAAGAGGACAAAGCTCCAGCAGGATATGCTAAACTTACAAAAGATGTAGAATTCAAGGTTGAACAAGGATCTTACTCAACAAAAGATGTAAATATTAATTACAACAAAGAAGATAAATCTCAATCAGCTAAACAAATCGAAAACAAGAAAGTAACAATCCCACAAACAGGTGGTATCGGATCACTAATCTTTGTAGTAGCAGGTCTTGCAATCATGGCATTCGCATTCACAGCCTACAAAAAAAGCCAATACCAAGAAGCTTAATTGATTTTAAGTGAATAAAAAAAGAGAGGTAAACCCTCTCTTTTTTTAGTATAAAATATTTGATAAAATAATATCAATAAGTATAGTATATATAAAGGATATTTTTATAAAACTAAAATAACTTGATTTATAAGAAAGGATAATATATGACGGAAGAAGATGGAAAAGAAATAAATTTAAATCTATATGATTATAAAGAGTTTAGAAAGAAAGTAGTTAAAAATAAGAATATAGTTTGTATTTTTATAGCTTTAGCTATATTAATGTTTGCTCCATTTTTAATTTTTAAATTTAATATTGAGTCCCAAAAGTCATATGATACATTCTTCTATATTACTATTATACTGTTTATAACATTTTTTATAATACTATATATAGTGTATAGGATACCTTATAAGGATATCAAGGATTTAAAAGATGAGATTGACAAAAGCATAAATGTAAAATTAATAGGTAATGAGTCATTTACTAGCGATGGACATATTAAAGAAGTAGAAGAAAAAAAACATGAGGTATTTAGGGAGAGGAAAATAAAATTTTTAGAATCACTTTTAGAGGTAACGTCAAAATCGAGAAGTGTAATTAGAGAGATTATTTTTAGCTTAATCATTACACTAATAGTATCATTATCTGGTATTGTTTATGGATACTTAAATGATATAGTAGATAAGGATGTTGAACAAAAATCTGAAACAAGCCAAACATTGGATCAAGAAGATTTGAATTCTCAACCTAAAGAGTCGGAACATTTTGAAGATAATAAATTGGTAATTAGTTTGACAACACATATTATATTGATAGTTATTACCGCAATATCTATAATATTCTTTGATATTGTAAATGTGCACGCCTTATATTACTACGATCGAATAATTCATGAGATCATGCTAGACACGATATAGTGTAAGTAATTTATATCAATTAAGTATTGTTAGAAAATATATTTGTATATAGTGTAATAATAATGTTGCTATTATTTTTTAAGTATTTAATTTTATCTATGAATTTAAAAATGGATACTTATAGTGTGGGATAATTCCATTCTATGGTAATTGAATTGATGATATACTATATTTGTACTAGAACGTTATTTACTTTAGATTGATTGTCATTTTGCTGTGATTCTCTGTGGGAAATGACGTTTATGGAGCATATCATTTGATTCAAGTCTGGCTACTAATTAGTATTCTAGATATGCTTTGTAAGATAGTCAGTTTTTAGATAGTACTAGTAATATAAATGGTACAATAGTAACCATGAAGTTAATCAATATGCATGGAGTTACCAAAAAAAAGACGAGCATGCCTGCTCGTCTTTTTTATGTGCTAGTTATCATCTTTTTTAATCAAGCTTCGCTTTACCATTCCGTGGAGGGTCTTCCATGAGCCAGATAGGCTTGTTTTATCTAGCCATTTGCAAACATAGTGACCAACTAAATTTGCTATAACAGCACTTATGATTGCCAATAAAAACTGCATGATTTCACCTCCTTCCATGCTAATGGAAGTGATGATAACATATATATTATACTATATTTGTATTAAGGTTGGGGAGATATTTACTGTAGATTCCTCGTCGAACCTTTCGGGTTCTCTTTCGGAATGACATATTTGTGGGATATATTTTTTTTACACTTTAGCTATGACAATATTCATTAGATTGACAAGATTAAAGTAAGTATGTTATCGGATGATCGAATTATACTTATTATAATAGTAGATCAGATTTTTATATTTCATTCCTTTGGATATATTATTCCACCAAAATCCGTCATCCTGAGGAGTAAAACGACGTGAGGATCTAAAGTATGTACTTTGGGTTCAACTGAATTACAAAGTAGCGACTGTAGATTCCTCGTCGAACCTTTCGGGTTCTCTTTCGGAATGACATATTTGGGTGATATAATTTTATATACTTTCACTGTGACTAGACCATTATGGTATAAGGGATTATATAATACTAGTAATTAATCTATAACTGGGTATAATAGTAGTAACCATGATTGCCGTAATAAAGCATGGTTTCGACCAAAAAAAGACGAGCCTGTCCGCTCGTCTTTTTATATGCTAGTTATCATCGTTTGAAGTACTGTCTAGCCATTTGCAAACATAGTGACCAACTACATTTGCTATAACAGCACTTATGATTGCCGATAAATATTGCATGATTTCACCTCCTTCCATGCTAATGGAAGTGATGATAACATATATATTATACTATATTTGTATTAAGAAAAGGAAGATATTCACTGTAGATTCCTCGTCGCTCCTTTTAGTCGCTCTGTCGGAATGACATTTATAAGGAGTATGATTTGATTTAAGTCTAGATATTAATATAGTGAGTGTATTAGTTATATATTAGAAGATAGTTAGGTTTTAGATAATAATAGTAATAATATAGTTGGGTATAATAGTAGTAACCATGAAGTCAATTATTGCATGAGTTACCAAAAGAAAAAGACGGGCGTTTTTGCTCGTCTTTTTCTTTTGGCTATTATATATTTTAATTTACTTTTTTTCCTAGTCCAAATTTCCCCAAAATCCATCCTATTATGAAACATACTAGGGATGGGATAAACCATGTGAAGCCAAATTGGGCTAGTGGTAGGGATTTTATTATTTCTACTAGAGCTCCTAGTCCTAGTTGTTTGCCGAATGTTTCTATTACTGCGACTATCATGACTCCTATTACCATTAGGATATATGCCATGTTGTATGGTACTTTTTTGTCAAATATCATGTAGAATACTAGGGCGATTATTATTGGATAACCTATGGTTAGTACTGGTACTGCTAGGTTAATTATTGCGTCTACTCCGAGTGATGATAGTAAAAAGCTTATGATTGTTACTACGATTACTGTGTAGATGTATTTTACTTTGCCGTGGGTCAATTCTTCTATAAAGTTACCTGCAGATGAGGTTAAGCCAATGGCAGTTGTAAGGCAAGCTAGTGTTACGCATACGCTTAGGGCAAATTTGCCGAAGTTACCTAGAGTCATATAAACTAGGCTTACTAGAATTTCTACACGAGAGTCATCTGATGTAAATATTGGGCTTCCGCTTGCGCCAAGATATGTTAGTCCACCGTAGACTAGACTTAAAAATATTGATGCAACTATTCCTACTGAGATTATGAAGCTTAGGCGATCCTTAGGGCTTTGCTTGCCATAGCCTTTTCTCATAAGGTCAGCTACAACTATTCCTGTAAATAAAGGAGATGCGAAGGCATCTAGGGTTTGGTAGCCTTCGTAGAATCCTTTGACGAAGTATCCGCCTTCTACTGGAACGTCAATAGGTTTTCCTATAGGACTTATTATGGCTTTTACTATCACTATAAATAGGAATACTAACAAGGCTGGAGTTATGTATTTTCCGATGATATTTACAACGTTACTTTCCTTAAAGGATAGGGCAAAGGTGATTGCGAAAAACACTATTGTTACAACCCAGATTGGTAGATTTGGAAAAAAACTTTGAAATCCTACTTCATAGGTTGTGGCTGCAGTTCTTGGGATAGCAAAGGCAGGACCTATGCAGATTATAGCTGCGAGTGTTAGGATTTTGGCGAATTTATCCCCTACTCTTTTTCCTATGTCTACTGCTCTTCCTCCGGCAGCTGCAGTTACTATTACTGTTAGTATTGGAATAACGGGATCTGCTAATAAAAAACCAACCATTGTGGCAAGCCATCCGTCCCCAGTTATTACACCCAAGTAGGGTGGAAATATTAAGTTGCCTGCTCCAAAAAATATTGCAAATAGGGCAAGTCCACTTATTAATATGTCTTTTTTTCTATTGGTCAAAACTTACTCCTTAGTGTAATGATTATCTTAAATCGTATTATACCGCTGCAAGGATAAATGTAAAAAAATTCTTTTATATTTATTATTATGAATTATATTTTATTATTTTAATTTCCTGATTTTTCCTATCAATTATACTCTAATATGATATAATTAGAGAGAGGTATTATGATTAATTTATTTTTCGATTATCTATTTATGCCACTTGTCATGGTTTGTGTGGCCATGACTTTGTTCAATTCTATTATGGAGAAGAAGAAAACTTTCATTATAGCTTCTGCTATAGTTTTGACGGTGGCTGTTGTGATAATAGCATTAGTGTATGACAAGCTTTACGAGAAGCTTTATATTCAGATATACTTATTCCTATTTATGTTATCTATTGGACTAGTTATCCTTGCCTTAAAAAAGCAGGAGGATACTTTTACAGTTATTGGAATAGTATTGATGCTCGCTATGCTTATTATTTTGTTTGAGTTTTCTTTATTTTAAGTTTTTTGAAGAGGTATTATGATTGAGATTAATAATCTAAACAAAGTTTATGAAAATGGTTACGAGGCTTTAAAGAGAATCAACCTTGATATTGAAGATGGTGCCTTGGTTACACTTTTAGGTCCTTCTGGTTGTGGCAAGTCTACGATCCTTAATATTATTGCAGGTATCCTAGATCCTACCAAGGGAGATATCAAGTTTGATGGGGAATCTATCGTAAACAAACACCCCAAAGATCGTGATATAGGAATGGTGTTTCAAAACTACGCCCTATATCCACATATGACTGTTCTTGAAAATATTATATTTCCCCTAACAGTGGGCAAGAACAAGATTAAAAAAGATAAGGCAATTAAGATTGCTCAAAAGTATATGGATCTTTGCTATATAGATGAGATAAAGGATAAGAAACCAGGACAAATTTCTGGTGGTCAACAACAAAGAGTTGCCATAGCTCGTGCTCTTATCCAAAATCCAAAGACCCTTTTACTAGACGAACCTTTGAGTAACTTGGATGCTAGACTTAGACTTTCTATTAGAGAAGAGATTAGAAATATAGTCAAGGAAGTTGGTGTTACAACTATATTTGTAACTCACGACCAAGAGGAGGCTCTGTCTATTTCTGATTATATCGCACTAATGGATGGTGGCGTGATCCAACAATATGATAAACCACAAAACCTATACCTAGATCCAGCCAATCTTTTCGTTGCGAAATTCATAGGAAATCCTATTATCAATATTTTTGATTTCAAAAAAGAAGGTGATAGCCTAGTGACAGATGAGATAAGGATTAGTCTAGATGACTTATCTAAGAATAGGTTTAAGGAAAGTTTGAATCTGGATAAGTATCTAGTTGGTATTAGACCAGAACATTTTATTTTGGATAAGGATAGTCCTGTTCGTGTCAAGGTTTCATCTGTAGAGATGATAGGTAGATATATGGTAGTACATTTTGATTTGAACAATCAAGCTACAAAGATGATTGTAGATAGTAAGCTTAATGTAAAACCTAACGATGAGATTGGCATAGCTATCGATTATTCATCAATATATATATTTGAGGAAGACGGAAAGAGAGTCTACTAATGAAAAAGCTAAAGTATTCTGCAGAGAAAAACAACAAGGCTTGGTTGTATCTGGCTCCAGCACTTATTGCTATCCTTGTTTTTTCTGTTTATCCTTTGATTAGAACTTTTGTTATGAGTATGCAAAACAATAATATTTTAAATCCTACTTATGTTGGTTTTAAAAACTTCCCTATTGTTTTAAATGATCCGCTCTTTAGGAGGGCTATGGTCAATACCTTGGTGTATTCTGTAACTGTAGTTCCTCTATCAATAATTATTTCTATGTTTATAGCGCTTGTTTTAAATACAAATATCAAGGGTGGCAAGTTCTTTGAAACTTTGTTTTTTATCCCTTATCTAACAAGTGTTATAGCTATAGGTATTGTGTTTAGATACCTTCTCCACGGTCAATATGGTTTTGTAAATTATCTACTAGGATTTGTAGGAGTCGGACCGATAGATTTTCTAAATGATCCTCAATACAATATGCTTGCCCTAATCATATTTGGAGTATGGAACGCCTTGGCATTTAATATTATAGTTATTCTTGCAGGACTAAGATCTATAGATAGGAACTATTACAAGGTAGCTGAGATGTTTGGCGCAAGTCCTTGGGAGCAATTTAGAAAGATTACTTTACCTCAATTAAAGTCAATTATTACATTTTTGTTTTTGACAAGCTTTATTTCAGCTTTCAAGGTGTATAATTCAATCTTTGCTCTATTTAACGGAAGGGCAGGAGTAGGAAACAAGCTAGTAACAGCTGTATTTTACATCTACAACAAGTTCTATGTAGAATACAGGTATGGTCAAGCAATGGCTGCTGGTGTTATATTGTTCCTTTTCCTTTTGGTTTTGACTTTCCTACAAAAGAAGATCATAGAAAGGATTGGTAGATAATGAACAAGGTGCTAAAAGTAATTGGATATATATTTGTAGTTATCATGGCGATTATTACAGTATTTCCATTTTTATATATGATTTCATCATCTCTAATGAGCTTTCAAGAGGTAACTAGTATTCCGCCAAAGCTTATTCCAGAGAAGCTTATGTTTGAAAACTACAGGGAAGCTATGAAGGTTGCTCCTTTTGCTAGATATTTTATGAATACTGTTGTAGTTTCTTTAGTAAATACACTAGTTACTCTATTTACGACAACACTTGCAGCCTTTGCCCTTAATTTTATGAACTTTAAATACAAAAAGCTCCTCCAAGGATTTATGTTATCCCTACTTATGATTCCTTTTGAGATTATTATATTTACAAACTTCTCAACTATAGCAAGGTTAGGTCTGATTGATACTTACGCTGCCCTTATAATTCCATTCTTGGCGTCAGTATTTTATATCTTCTACCTAAAGGAATTCTTAAGTTCTATCCCTATGGATTTCTACAAGGCAGCCAAGGTAGACGGAGCAAGCGACTTTGAGTTTATAACAAGAGTTATGATCCCAATGAGCAAGTCCACACTATTTACTATTGGACTACTAAACTTTATTACAGGTTGGAACTCATTCTTGTGGCCAATCCTTGTAACAAATTCAACAAACATGAGGTTAATTTCAAACGGTCTATCTGCTTTTGCTACAGAAGCAGGCCAGTTAATCCACCTTCAAATGGCAGCAAGTACAATAACTATAATGCCAATTTTAATATTATATTTCATATTTAGAAAGCAAATCCTAAGCGGAGTATCCTATGGAGGTATCAAGAGATAACTTGTTAAAGCTTTATTAAATAGTATATAATACTAGTGAAGGAAATATTTGTAAAATAAAGGAGATTTTATGAAAAAGAAATTATCGTTATTGATGGCTTTAGTTTTGTCATTAGGAGCTTTCACAGCTTGTGGATCTAACAATGACAAAGAAGCTGATACTTCAACAGATACTAAGGTTGAAGAAGAAGCTAAAGATACTAAGGAAGAAGAAGGCAAGGAAGAAACAGGTAAAACCGACGGTCAAACAGAAATAGTATTCTGGCATGCTATGGGTGGTGGACAAGGCGAAGCTCTTGAAAACTTAACTAAAAAGTTTGAAGAAGAAAACCCAGACATCAAGGTTACTCTACAAGGTCAAGGTAAATACGGAGATTTAAACCAAATCTTAGTTAACTCAATGCAATCACCTAAAGATCTTCCAACAATCACTCAAGCATATCCTGATTGGATGATCCAATTTAAAGATGCTGATATGGTAGCAGATTTAACAGACTATGTTAAAAATGACATGGACGATTATGATGATATCTTGCCAGGTGTAAGAGAAGAAATCGAAAAAGATGGCATGATTGAAGCTCTACCATTTAACAAATCAACAGAAGTATTCTGGTATAACAAAACTCTATATGATGAACTAGGACTAAAAGAGCCTACAAGTTTTGAAGAGTTAAAGGAAAATGCTAAAAAAATCTACGAAGAAAAAGGAATCCCAGGAGCAGGATTTGATTCACTATCAAACTTCTACCTAACATATCTAAAAAACAAGGGAATCGAATTTGATGAAAATCTTGATGTTGCTTCTCCTGAATCTATCGAAGCTGTTGAATATTACCTAGAAGGTATCAAAGAAGGATACTTTAGAATAGCAGGAACAGACCAACACTTATCTGGTCCATTTGCAAACGAACAAGTTGGTTCATTTGTAGGATCAAACGCTGGTGAAGTATATGTAAAAGAAGCTCTAAACGATAAGTTCGAATACGCTGCAGCTCCTTATCCAGCAGAAGAAGCCTTCCAACAAGGTACAAACATCTATATGTTTGATAAGGCAAGCGATGAAGAAAAACAAGCAGCATTCAAATACATGCAATTTTTAGCTAGCAAAGATTCACAAGTTGAATTTGCCATAGCTACAGGTTATATGCCAGCAAGAAAATCTGCAGTAGAAGACGAAGCTTACAAATCATCTGATTCAAAGATTGCACCAATCCTTGATAAGGCAAGTGAGAAATTATTCTCAAGACCACTTGCTCCAGGTAGCCAACAAGCTTACAACGACGTAGCAAGCTTACTTGAAAGCATTCTTTCAAATCCAGATGCTAATGTAAAGGCAGATCTTGAATCTTTTGCTCCACAATACAAGGCAGATTTTGAACAACAATAATAAGCAAGTAAAAAAGGCAAGGAAACTTGCCTTTTTCTTATGCCTAAATTTATGTAGAAAATATTAGTCTAGGTCTAATTTTAATTGAATATTGTATTCGTCTTTTATCTTTTTTATTAGTCTTTGAGCTATTTCTTCTATATCTTCATCTTTTGTAATTTCTTCTTCTTTTAATTTGTCAAAAGGCAAGAGGATATAGGAAAGCTTGCTGTTTTTGATAACTCCAGCATAGCCATTTTCATCTGCGTGTCTTGCAAGCTTTGAGAAATTGGAACTTATTTCTGTTATAGAATAAAGGTTTTCACTGTTGATTTTCATATTGGCCTCCTATTTGATATATAGCCATTTTTAGGAGATTTTAACCAAAAGAAAAGGGGATGTTGCAAAACTATGAATAATCATCGTACCATCGTTAGAAGGTTCTCTTAGGAAATTTTCAGTGGAGCCTGCCGGCTCATGGAGGCAAAATTTCCGTGGAGGTTCTTCTAACGATAAAGGTACGATTTATTCATTCTGCAACATCACCTTAAAAATATTTTATAAGCTCATTGCATCAACGATTAGTTGTAGGTAGTTAGCTGTATCTTTTAGAGTAGCTCCTGTAACTGCATCGATTGTGCCGTCTTCTTTTTTAGAATCAATTGCTTCTTTGATTTCATCAGCTGTTTTGCCGGCAACGAAGTTTTCTATAGCTTCGAAGTTATCTTTGATAGATACTGTTGATTTTCCTTTTTCAGCCATGTTTTCTGAGTATTTTTCGTTGTTTTCAAGTTTTGAACCAAGAACTTTGTTTTCTTCTGCATATCCTTGTGTGAAGTCAGTTCCTTCTTTGGCAATTCCCATTCCATCTTCGATGTATTGGAATTCGTCAAAGCTTGCTGCGATAGCTTTGTCACCTTCCATAGCAACTACAGCATCAGCGAATGATTTTTCTCCGTGTGGAGCACCTACTATAGATTTGAATGTGATTTCTTCTGGGTTTTCAGCGTGACCTACAGAAACAAAATCTTCACTCTTAGCTACTTCTACGATTTGATTTAGTAGAGATGGTGTAGCTTTGAATGTTGCACCTGTTACAGCTTCGATGATTTCATCATCTGATTTTTCTTTTAGGAAATCTTCTAATTCAGAGATTGTTTTTCCTTTTGCAAAGTTTGCGATTCCTTCATAAGTTTCTTTTAGACTTGTAGGAGATCCAGCTTCTTTCATTTTAGCTGAGTATTTTTCTTCGTTAGCCATTTTTGAAATAAGAATTTTGCCTTCAGCTGTTCCTTCTCCAAATTCCTTGTCAGAGTTATTTACTCCTTCGAAATCTCCATCTGCTGAGTCGTATTGATATTCGTCAAGAGAAACACCAACGATCTTGTCTCCACTTGTTGCTACAACGATTCTTGGGAAAGATCTTGATTCATCGCTTTTTGGATATCCTCTGTGAAGCATTAGGTTACCTTCAGCTGTTTCAGCATCAGTAGATTTTACTTCTTCTTTTGTTTCTTCTTTAGCTTCGTCTTTTGTTTCTTCCTTGTTAGCATCATCTTTTGTTTCTGTTTCAGCTTCTTGGCTTACTTCAGTTTCAGCTTTGTTGTCAGCTTCTTTCTCATTTGTATTTGAGCAAGCGCTTAGTACTAAAGCAGATGCAAGCATTAGAGTAGCTATATTAAATTTCTTCATATTTTCCTCCTAATAATATAATAGCGTAACACATATATTATATTATTTAAAGATAAAAAAGCAAATCAAGGCGATGGTAACAATTGCATAAAAGTCTTTTATTTTTCTAAATAATTTGATATAATAAAGTTATAAAATTAAAGATATTGGCAAGGCTAATTGATTATAGGTAGTTTTTAAGTAAACTACCTTTTTTTTAGGAAATTTTAAGGAGTCTGTATGAAAAAAATCAATGTAAACAATGAAATTAAGCCACTAAAGAAGGTCTTGTTACATAGGCCAGGAGAAGAGCTACTAAATCTAACTCCAAATGCTCTTGATGAACTTTTATTTGACGATATACCAGATCTTGAAAAAGCGATAGAAGAGCACGACAATTTTGCCAAAATATTTAAAGATGAAGGAATAGAAGTAGTTTATTTAGAAGATTTGATGGCAGAAACATTAGACCAAAATAAAAATCTAAGAGAAGAATTTTTAGAAAAATATCTAAAAGAGGCGAATATTTCAGATGAACTAGCCTATAGGGAATCAAAGAAACTCTTAGAATCTATAAAAGATACCAAAGAATTTGTCCTAAAAACTATGAGTGGAATAACCCTCAAGGAATTAGGCATCAAAAATGATAAGGTAATCTACAACCAAAAATACACAGCAATCAACCCAATGCCAAACTTATATTTTACCAGAGATCCATTTTCATCAATTGCAGAGGGAGTTTCAATTAACTCAATGTATTCTGTAACTAGGTCAAGAGAAACAATCTATGCGGATTATATCTTTAACTATCACAAGGATTACAAAGGAACTAAAAACTTCTACGGCAGGGGCAAGGACTATCATATAGAAGGCGGAGATATATTAAACATCAACAAGAACCTTTTGATGATCGGCATTAGCCAAAGAACTGAGCTTGATGCTATAAGAGTACTTGCTAAAAATGTTTTAGACGATCAAGATAATGATATAAATGAGATAATTGGGGTAAATATTCCTAATGAAAGGGCATATATGCACCTTGATACTGTCTTTACTCAAATAGATTATGATACTTTCACCTATCATCCAGGTATAATTTCAACCTTCCATGCTGTAAAGTTTAGCCTAAGTGATGGGGAAATGAGTGAAGAATATATAGAAAAATCCCTAGATGATTTATTAAAAGATGCCCTAAAACTAGAGAAGATAAATCTCTTGCCATGTGGAGGAGGAGATCCGATAGCTGCCCTTAGGGAACAGTGGACAGATGGATCTAATACCCTTGCCATAGCTCCGGGCAAGGTAATTGTATATAAGAGAAATACAGTTACAAATCAAATGCTTGAGCTAAACGATATCGAGGTTATAAAGCTAGATTCATCAACTCTAACTGTAGGCAGGGGAGGACCAAGATGTATGTCTATGCCTTTGATAAGAGAAGATTAATATATTTATAAAAAAATATTAAAATTTTATATAAATTAATTTGAAAATTAAATATGTTCAAAGTATAATTGAGATATAGTAGAAAAAGGGTTGACCCTGAATTATAGAAAGAGGCTATAAATGTTTGATTATAAGAAAAAATACGATAAAAGAGAAGAAAATACAGTAGGTAAATATCTTTTCACTGCAGCAGCTGCAGTAGTAGGTGGCTACCTATATCTAAAAAACAACAACAAAATCGACGAAGTAAAAGATAAAGTAGACGATATAAAAGACGAAATAATAGATGCTGTAAAAGGCGAAGATCTTTTATAAATTATAGAAGGATAAAGTGAAGGCTCCCTTGATGAGAGCTCAGGCATAGGCAAAATCCAAAAACGCTTATCCAACTCCAGAAATTTAGAAATTCTAAATCTCATAATACTGTAAATCGCAAACTCGCTAGTGCTCAAACAGCGCGATTTACGGGCGCATCATTTCGATTTAAATTTCTTAAAATTTCTTCCGAATGGAACACTTCCTTTTGGATTTTGTCACTTTAAAAACAGTCTGGCTTCCCTTTGTGGGGAGCTTTTTTGTTTGACAATCTCCCTTTATTTTGCTATGATAGTTGGTGAAAAATTTAGGGAGGTATTATGAAAAATTCTAAAAAAATCTACCATGTAGAAGACAAAGTTCCTTTTAAATTACTTTTACCATTGTCGATCCAACATACATTTGCAATGTTTGGAGCTAGTGTTTTAGTTCCTATTCTTTTTGGTATCAATCCAGGAATCGTATTGTTGATGAATGGTATCGGAACACTTTTATTTATATTAATTACTAAGAAACAGGCACCGGCTTATTTAGGTTCCTCATTTGCATTCCTAGCTCCAGGTACAGCTATTATTGCAAGCGAAGGATTTGAATATGCGCAAGGTGCTTTTATTGTACTCGGAATTATGGGATGCCTGCTCGCTTATATTATTTATAAGTTTGGAATAGGTTGGATAGATGTAGTCTTGCCACCTGCTGCAATGGGAGCAGTTGTTGCACTAATTGGTTTTGAACTTGCTGGAAATACTGTAACAGGTGGATCTATTGGAGCAAATCTTATGACTGATACAGCAAGTTCTAAAGACTTTATAGTGTTTTTTGTTACCTTGCTTACTGCGATTATTGGCTCTGTTGCCTTCAAGGGATTCTTCTCAACAATTCCTATTCTAATATCAATAGTCGTAGGATATGTTACAGCTATATTTTTTGATATGGTAGATTTTACTCCTGTTAGAGAGGCTGCACTGTTTACCTTGCCAGACTTTTCTTTGCCAAAGTTTTCAGCAGGCTCAATTCTTGCCATGTTACCTGTTATTCTTGTTATAACGAGTGAGCATATTTCTCACCAAGTTGTTACTTCTAATATTATCGGAAAAGATTTACTAAAAGAGCCTGGTCTTCATAGGTCAATATTTGCAGATAACTTTTCATCAGCCCTATCTGGATTTCTAGGTGGAGTTCCAACTACAACTTATGGTGAAAATATCGGAGTTATGGCTATAACCGGAGTTTATTCTGTACAAGTTATAGGGGGAGCTGCAGTTATTTCTATAATAATGGCTTTCTTTGGACCACTTGCAGCCTTCATCCAAACTATACCAGGAAATGTTATAGGGGGAGTTACCTTCCTTCTTTATGGAATGATTGGTACAAGCGGAATTAGACTTCTAGTTGATCAAAAGGTAGACTACTCAAAATCAGTTAATCTAATTTTAACTTCAGTAATATTTATAGCAGGTCTTTCTGGTCTATCTATAAAACTTGGTTCAATCGAGCTTTCAGGAATGGTACTTGCATCTGTAGTAGCAGTCATCCTATCAGCTTTCATGACTTTACTTAAAAAATTAGATTTGATTAACCAATAATTATTTTAACTAAAAAATCCCCAGCTGGGGATTTTTTTATATATGTAAAGGCTAGTTTGTAGCCATTTTATTTTTTTATTATTGCAAGAACAAGTGTTCTATTAATATTTTGACTCCAAGACCTATAAGGATTAGTCCACCTACAAACTCTGAAACTTGCTTGCTTTTTACACCTAGTTTAGATCCTATTTTAAAACCTATTATAGAAAGTATAGCTGTGACTATTCCTATAGTTGAGGCAGATTTTACTATATCTATATTTAAAAAGGCTAGCCATACTCCAACTGCAAGATCGTCAATTGATGTCGCAATTCCCATTCGAGTTAGGCTCCTTATGTCGAAACCGTGATTTACTTCGCAATAAGCTTCTCTAGATTCTTTTATCATTTGAAGGCCAAGAAATCCTAAAAGAAAGAAAGCTATCCAATGGTCAATTGCCCTTATGGCATCTGCGAAATTTCTTCCTAACAAAAACCCAATAACTGGCATCAAAGCTTGAAAAAATCCAAATACAAAGCCAATGGAAAGACTGTTTTTGATAGAGTGAGTTTTTTCTGACAATCCCTTGCAAATGCTTGCTGCAAAGGCATCCATGGCAAGTCCAACCGATAAAACTAATAATGATCCTGTATCCAAAAAATCCTCCTAATATTTCGATAAATGCTTTACTATTTAACCATATCTTTGCTATATTGCAAGAAAATGAGTAAATAAAAACCAGCTTAGTGCTGGTTTTACTTTGAGTTTTATTATAAGCTATTTAAGTATGAGCTGGCTTCTTCTATAAGTGCTCTACTATTTGCTGCGCTTGCGTCTGCTTCATCGATTATTTTAAGCAAATCGCCCTTAACTGATTCTACTAATTTTGGGAATTTGTTAACTAGAATTCTTGCAGCTTCTGCTCTTATTTCACTTTCTTCTAGGGATTCTTCTAAATTGATTATTTGAAGCTTTAGGCTAGCATAAGTAGCTAGATTTTCCTTGGCACTGTTGATAGCTACAGTTGCTAATCTAAGTTTCTCATAATCGCTACCATTGTTAGCTAAAACTTCTCTGGCATTTGCTACTGCTTGATTGTATGCGTTTCTTAACTTTTGAGTAACTAGATTATTGTAAACTTCAGTGCTTTTAACGTTAACTGAGTCATCGATAGCTTTTTGTAGTTGATTTTTTTGAATTTCTAGATCACTTGTAGCTGACCTTGCAGCTCTTGCCATTCTTGGTCTTGGAGCTTCACTTACTTCAAGTCCGTCTTCTAAGCTATAAAGGCTAACTTCTCCTCCGTAGACAAGATCATCTAGGTTTTCGTCTGCGTAGTAAGCTACAGCTAGATTTTGGGTGCTTTCGACATTTTCCTCTGTCTTATTTTCCTTATCTTCTTTGTTTAAGTCTTCCTTAGTTGTTTCTTTTTTATCAGATTTTTCTTCTTTTGTATCTTCTTTAACTTCTTCTTTGCTATCAGACTTTTCTTCTGCTATATTTTCCTTAGTTTCTTCTTTAGAATCTTCCTTATTAGTCTCTACATTTTCTTTTACATCTTCTTCAGCATAGGAAATATTTACTAGAGGGCTAGTTTCTGATAGGCCAAGAAGGGAGAAGTTAACTGCTAGTAAGCATGCTAGTATTTTTTTGTTAGTCATATTAGTATCCTCCGTTTAAAAGTTTGTCTACTTCTTCTAATAGAGATTCGGATTCAGCTTGAGATTCTTTAGATTCTTTAACCAAATCTTCAAGTTGTGGTCTTATTGACTCTACTAGATTTGGGTAATTTTCCATAAGTAGTTCACAAGCTTTTACTCTTATTTTGGTTTCTCTAACTGATTTTCTTAGAGCATCAGCTTGAGCTTGTAACCCTTGACTATCACTTGCAGCCTCACTTACAGCTGTAGGGTTTAGGGTATTTACTGGTAAAGATGGTCCTATAACAAATGATGTAGCAAGTGTTAGGGCAAGCACAGCTTTGCCTAATTTATTTTTTCTCATATTTAACTCCTTTTTCTAAATAACTATTTACTTCATTATACCACATAAAAATTGAAGATAAATCATAGATTATTTATTGAATAATAATATATGCCATTTGAGTCTAGCTCTTCTGTTATTTTTCCTTCAGCTACTAGGTGTTTGAGATGAGCTGCGGCCTCTCCTACAGCAAACCATTTTTGGATTTCTGGAAAATCGGACCAATCTTTAGCTCTTATATCCCAAGACATTGACTTTGCTATATCTCTTGTATTGGCTTTTTTCAAATTTTTAACTATAGTTAAGGTATCATTTAATCTTTCTTCGTGGTGGCGGATAAGTTCGTCTATCCTGCCATTTACATCATCTACTAAAAATCTATGGGAGGAGAATAGGTATTTTATATCAAGGTCTTTTATTTTTGCTATATTTTTTAAGTATATACCAAGGCTATCTCCGTATTCATCTGCCCAATAGGTTATGTTTGGGGTGATTTTTCCTAAGATGTGGTCACCACAGAAGAGTATTTTCTTATCCCTATCTAAAAGTCCTACCATGCCTGGCGTATGACCAGCTTCATCTAGGATTTCAAAGGAAAACTCACCTACATTAATGACATTTCCTGGTTCTATTTTTGTATAGGCGAATTTTTCCTTGGGTCTATTCTTAAAACCTGGATGGTTATTTATATCAACATTTTCTTCTAGTAAACCTTGGAGTTTGGCGTTTTTAAAGATATTTTGCCACTGGTAATCGCCTACATTGAGTCCGTTTTCTATAAAAAATCCATCAACTTTAGACATAAGTATTTCTGATATTCCCTTATTTTCTAAATATTTGGCAAGACCGACGTGGTCTGAGTGAAGGTGGGTTAGGAAAAGTTTGGTCTTTGTCAAATCAAGGTCAAGATTTTTTATTAAATCATCCATGTTCTTCCTATTTTCTTCGTTATTGAAACCTGTATCAATTATTAGATTACAATCTTCTGTCTTTATCACAAAAATATTTATAGATTTTAGAGGATTTCCTGTTAGAGGAAAGGTCGCTTGGTAAATATTTTTGTAAACTTCTTTAATCATCGTTACTCCTTTTTTACTGTCTTTATGTATTTCTTACCCATTTTTGTGATATGATATAGCTAGACTTAATGGAGGTATTATGAAAAAATTAGGAAAAATTATACTAGCTCTAATTTTGGCAGTTGGACTTAGTTTTGCAGGATTTGTAGTTGGTTTAAATCAAAAACTACAAGTAAATAATACAAGTGACCAAGCAGAAGGACATTTGCAGGAAATGGAAATGTTAAAGGGTCTCATTGATGAAAACTTCCTTTTTGATTATGAAGAAAAAGACCTTTATGATGGATCTTTAAAGGGAATGTTTGCAAATTTAGGAGATCCTTACACCCAATATTACACCAAAGAAGAGTTTAGTAAACTTATGGAAAGTATCGACGGAAGATACAAGGGAATTGGTGTATTAGTCCAAGCAAGCAAGGAAGGACTCATCAAAGTTGTCCAAGTATTTGATGATTCTCCAGCCAAAGAAGCCGGAATGAAGGCGGGAGATTATATAACAAAGGTTGAAGGCGATGAATTTACTGCAGATCAGATGGAAGAAGCAGTAGCTCTTATGAAAGGCGATGAGGATACTACTGTAAATATTACCATCAAAAGAATTACTGACGACAAGCCAGAAGGTGAAGATATTGACCTTAAGGTGGATAGACGAGATGTAAGAGTTGATACTGTAGATGAAAGTATAAAAGAAGTTGATGGAAAGAAGATAGGATATATTCATATAAAATCATTTGACGATGTAACAAAAGAAGATTTTGATAAATCTTACAAGAAATTAAAAGATGGCGGAATAGAAGGACTTGTTTTAGATTTGAGAAACAATCCTGGTGGATCTTTGGATGTTTGCCTTGATATAGCAGACAAATTCCTAGATGAAGGAACTATAGTTACTACTAAAGATAAAAAAGGAAATGTAGTTACAGAAGAAAGTGACGCTGAAATGGACGATATCCCAATGACAGTTCTCGTCAATGAAAACTCTGCCTCAGCTAGCGAAATCCTATCTGGTGCTTTAAAGGATAGGAAGAGAGCCAAAGTTATAGGACAAAAAACTTTCGGTAAGGGAATTGTACAAAAACTCTTCCCACTAAATGATGGATCTGGGGCAAAGATTACAATAAGCGAATACCACACTCCAAGTGGCGCTAAGATAAATAAGGTCGGCGTTAGCCCTGATATCGAAGCTACAAATGATAATCCAGACCTTGAGATTAAGGAAGAAAATCTAGATAAGGATAGCCAATATCAGAAAGCTCTAGAAGAATTGTTAAAGGAAATGGGAAATTAGATGGATAGATACACAGATTATTCAAAAAGACTAGACGAGCTAAGAGATTTGCTCGAGAAAAAAGACGGAACAAATCTTTCTAAGCTACTAAGAAGAACTAACCCAGTAGATATAGAAGAGTTTATTTCTACCCTAAGTGCTGAAGATGCTCTCTTAGTTTTTAGACTTCTAAAAAAAGACGATGCTATAGAGGTATTCGCAGAACTAGAACAAGAAGATAAGGAAAAAATAAAGACTGGACTCAATGATGTTGAATATAGTCATCTTTTAGATGAGCTAGACTTTGATGATATGATTGATACTCTTGAGGAGATGCCAGCATCAGTTGTTCAAAAAATTCTTAGAAATACAGATCCAGAGAAGAGAAAAAAGGTAAACCAATACCTTAAATTCCCAGAAGATTCTGCAGCAAGTCTTATGACTCCAGAATTTGTGGAGCTTAAAATAGGTATGACTGTAAAAGAAGCCCTAGATACAATAAAAAGAATCGGGCATGACAAGGTTACTGTCTACACCTGCTATGTGACTGATGAAACTAAAAAGCTTTTAGGTTACGTTTCCCTTAGAAATATCGTAACTAACGACATGGATACCAAGATTTCGACCCTTCTTTATGAAGATGTTATCACAGTTAACACTAGTGATGACCAAGAAGAAGTTGCTCACACCTTCCAAAAATATGGATTTACAGCCTTACCAGTTATAGACAAGGAAAAAAGACTGGTTGGTATTATAACTGTAGATGATATCATGTGGATAATCGAACAAGAGGCAACAGAAGATTTCCAAATAATGGCAGCTACAACACCAGAAGAAGAAGAATATAGCAAGATGAGTGCGTGGGACCTTGCAAAAAATAGGATTCCTTGGCTAATGTTTCTGATGATTTCATCTGCCTTTACTTCAACTATTCTTAGAAGTTATGAGGCAGTTATCCAATCTATAATTGCCCTAAATATGTTCATACCAATGCTAACAGACTCAGGCGGAAACGCAGGAAGTCAGGCGTCAACCCTAGTTATCCGTGCTATGGCAACCAAAGATGTTGATTTGTCTGATTGGGCGAAGGTAGTATGGAAAGAATGTAGGGTAGGTTTAATATCAGGATTTTTTCTTGCTCTTGTAGGATTTTTAAAATGTATGTTCTTTGACAAAGTAGGTCTAGAGATTTCGCTTATAGTTGCAGTTACCCTTTTATTTGTAGTTGTTACTGCAAAGATTGTCGGATCTCTCTTGCCTATGGGAGCTATGAAACTAGGATTAGATCCTGCAATCATGGCAAGTCCACTCATAACAACTATAGTTGACTCTTTAGGACTTATAGTTTACTTTAATATTGCACAAATGTTTATAGCGGCAGCTCCGCTTTAGAAAATCGAGGTTAAATGATTTTTACTAAAAATTATACTTTAGGCCAAATGCACTGCGATCCTTATTCTAGGATTACAATTAGAAATTTAGCCTTGCTTATGCTAGATACTGCTCTGGATCAAGAAAAAATAGTAGAAAAAGACATCGACATGACAAACTTCAGGTGGATAATTTACAAGTGGGATATTGAATTTCTTAGAGAAATAAAAGAAGGTTATGATATTGAAATAGAGACAAAGCTCACTCACACAAGGAAGTTTTATGCCTACAGAGAATTTAGTGTTACAAAAAATGGCGAAATTCTCGCAAGAGCTAGGGCAGTTAATATGTTAATTGATATAGAAAGGCTAAGACCTGTCAAAATATCTGAAAACTTAGAAAAAGCTTACGGCACTGATACTATTAGCTACAAGCCTCTTAAGGTAAAATACCAAGAAGATTTAGATCGTGTAGGCGAGATTGCTATTAGATTATCTGATATAGATTATAACTTCCATGTAAATAACGCAGCTTATTTTGATATAATCAAAGAAGTTACTGGAATATTTGACAAAGACATCCAGTATATCGACATAGTCTATAGAAATGAGATTAGAAATAAGAAAGTTGTTTTGGGAAATATGAATAAAAGCGGCAAGGAGATTGATTTTTCTCTAACAGATCCTAAAGAAGAGAAGACCTATTGCCTTGGAAAGATAAGGACATATGTATAAAGAAGGATACGGAAACATACCAAACAAGGACAAGATAATAGATTATTTAGAAAAAGCTTACGAGAATAATCCAGATAAATGGATAGCCAAGGCGTGGAGAATGGGACAAATTGCAGAAAAAATGGCAAATGATTTAGACCTTGATTCTGATATTGCCTTTGCCTGCGGAGCACTTGCTAGACTTTCTGACGGATACGAAGAAGGTTTTAAGGGAAATATTTGTGCCTACGAAATACTTAGGGCAGATTCTTATTTTTTCCCAGCAAGGATTTCCCTAACTCGTTCATTTCCTAAAAAAGATATTAACTATTGCGTAAATGATCTTAATATTTCTGCTAAGGAAAAAGAATTTGTTAACAATTTCTTGTACAAATATCCCTACACAGCCTATGATTATCTGATTCAATATTTAGATTTTTTAGTTGGAAGGGAAGATTTATCTCTCGATTGCTTAAAGAATTTAGATCATCCACATAGGCAGGAGATTTCGTCTAGGATATATGACATCCAAGATTATTTTACCAAAAAACTAGAAAAACCAATAGAAACTTATATGCCCAAAACTAAGAGATACAAGTTTCCCTACAGGCTTTTTCCAAAAGATAAATAGGAATTTAGGCGACTTTCCTAGTTTGCAAATGAGATAAACAGCAGTATATTATAAATGAATTTATTTTACCAAACCCAAGGAGGCTGTCGCAGAAGTTAATACTGCTTTTGCGTGGTCTCCTCATTTTTTATAAAGAAAGTAAGAGGTTTTATGCAGCTTAAAAATAACAAATATTATGATGATAAAACTCTCAAAAGATGGATAGAAGACGATAGTCTCACAGATGAGCTTAACAAAAAAGCTGATGCTATTAGAAGAGAAATCTACGGAGACAAGGTTTATGTCAGAGGACTGATAGAGTTTTCAAATATATGTAAGAACGACTGCTACTATTGTGGAATAAGAAAGTCAAATGATAAGGTAGAAAGATATAGGCTTACCAAAGATGAGATTATATCATGCGCAAAGCTTGGATACCAGCTTGGTTATAGGACTTTTGTCCTCCAAGGTGGTGAAGATGGACACTTTTCTGATGATGTAGTTGTCGATATTGTAAAATCAATCAAAGATATCCACGACGATGTCGCAATAACCCTATCTCTTGGCGAAAGATCATATGAATCCTACAAGAGATTATATGAGGCAGGAGCTGATAGATATTTACTAAGGCAAGAAACATCTGATAAGGACCATTACCAAAAGCTTCATCCACAATCAATGAGTTTTGAAAATAGAAGAAAGGCCCTTAGAGACTTAAAGGAAATTGGTTTTCAAGTTGGAGGAGGATTTATGGTTGGCTCTCCTTACCAAACTACAGAAAGCCTAATCAAGGATCTGAGGTTTTTAGAAGAATTAGAACCAGCAATGATAGGAATTGGGCCATATATGACTCAACATGATACACCTTTTAAAGATTTTCCAAATGGATCTTTTGAAATGACCCTAAGACTTGTATCAATTCTTAGAATTCTATTTCCTTATGCCCTTATTCCAGCTACAACTGCCCTTGGCACAATCAATCCTTTGGGTAGGGAAAGAGGACTTCAAGCTGGAGCAAATGTTCTAATGCCAAACCTATCTCCAACCATGGTTAGAGAAAAATATTCTCTCTATGATAATAAAATATGCACAGGAGATGAGGCGGCTGAATGTAGATCTTGCCTTGAGCTAAGGATAAAAAACGCAGGCTATGAAATTGTGACAGATAGGGGCGATGTAATAATCTACGACAAAGAAACAAGAAGATATTCATAAGAAAAAGACCCGAAAGCTAAAACTTTCGAGTCTTTTTTATTTTGGAAGTTCAATTTCATCTAATATTCCCTTTAGATAAGCTATGGTTATACCATAATTTGTCATAGGGATATTATTTTCTTTTGCCTTTTCTACCTTGCTTAGCATAGTAGTTCTGTTAAACATACAAGCTCCGCAATTTATGATTAGGTCATATCTTTTATAATCAATAGGGTCAGTCCCTCTATTAAATTCAATCTCAATGTTAGGATATTTTTTCCTAAGCATCTTTGGAATCTTGACTGTCCCAATATCTTCATCTATTGGCGGATGAGTGCAGGCTTCTGATATCAAAACCCTATTTATTGGTTGGTCGAATCTTTTTACCGATTTAACAAAATAATCTAAATCGCCCTTGTAGGCTGAAAATAGAACTGAAAAGCTAGTTAACCTCGTTCCTTCCTCGATTATTTCCTTAGTTTCTTTAAAAACTTGCGAATCGCAAATTACAAGATCAGGCTTATCCCTTAGAGCCTTTAGGGTATTTTCTAGGTTAGTTAAATCGCAAGATATGGCAGTTGCATTTTTATCAATCAATTCTCTTATAGTCATTACTTGAGGTTTGATAAGTCTACCCTTAGGTGCTGCCTTATCTTGAGGGATAACGAGAATAACCATATCACCATCTTTAACCAAATCCTTGGTGATAGTTAAATCATCTTTTTTGTAAAGCTTTTTAATCTTATCAAAAATCTTTAACCTATTATCTTTATTTCTTATGTCAATCGCAATAGGATTAAAGTTTTTATATTTACTAATTATCTTAGAACCTTCGTCTATATCTTGTTTGCTAGCGATATATATTATAGGCTTATTTGTCTTTTTAATATCAGAAATAAACTTCAAATCATCATCTATACTTAGGCTATAGATGAAAATATCGCATTGGTCTAAAATTTCTTTTGTCTTTGATTCCCTAGCAGTGCCAAGGTCTGTATCATCACCGACACCTGCTGTATCAATGAAAAGAACGGGACCAAAGTCTGTTATTTCCATGGCTTTTTTGATAGGATCTGTAGTAGTTCCCTTGATATTTGAAACTATGGCAGTGTCTGTTCCTGTCATATAGTTTAGGAGGGTGGACTTGCCGGAATTAGTTTTTCCGAAAATCCCTATGTGAACCCTCTCGCTATTTTGTGTTTTCATATCTTAAATGTATAAGTCCCTTTGACCTTGTCTAATTTTTTCTAGATTTTCCTCAGTAGACTTACGAACATCTGGATTTGGTATAGACATTAGTTCTCTTTTGATTAGAGCTTCTGCATCTCTTGCAGTTTTTTCACTTGCGTAGTCCATTACATATTCTTCAAGAGTTGTTAGAGCGTTTGGATGGCAAATATTTCCTATGCCGTGCTTTTTAACCATTCCCATAAAGGTTTCTCCAGTTCTTCCCATTCTGTAGCAAGCAGTACAGAAACTTGGGACATGGTCTTTTGAAATAAGCCAGTCTATAACTTCATCTAGGGTTCTATTATCTGAAAGCTCAAATTGATCGCTGCCCTTTTCTTCATTTTCTGTGTAGCCACCAACTGATGTTTTAGATCCACCAGAAAGTTGGGAAATACCTAAATCAAGTAGCTTAGAACGAACTTTCTCGCTTTCTCTAGTTGAGACAATCATTCCAGTATAAGGAGCTGCAACTCTGATACATGCTACGATTTTTTCGAACATTTCATCTGATAGAGAATTGTCAAAATCGTTAGGGTCGATATCATCAGCAGGTTGGATTCTTGGAACAGAAATTGTGTGAGGTCCAACATTAAATCTTGCCTCAAGATGTTCTGCGTGCATCAATTGACCTATAAATTCATATTCATAAGAATCTAATCCATATAAAACACCAAGACCCAAATCGTCTATGCCACCTTCAAATGCTCTATCCATGGCTTCTGTGTGGTATTCGTAGTTAGATTTTGGACCGAACTTGTGAAGATTTTCATAGTTTTCCTTGTTATAAGTTTCTTGGAAGAGGATATAAGTTCCAATCTCTGCCTCGTGAAGCTTTCTATAATTTTCAACAGTAGTAGCAGCTATATTGACATTAACTCTTCTGATAGCTCCGTTTTTGTGTTTGATATTATAGATTGTGTGAATAGATTCTAGTATGTACTCTAGTGGGTTATTTACAGGATCTTCTCCAGCTTCTAGGGCAAGACGTTTATGGCCTTGATCTTGAAGTGCTATAACTTGTTCACGAATTTCTTCTTGGCTTAACTTTCTTCTAGGGATAGTTCTATTTTGTCCGTGATATGGGCAGTATGAACAGCCATTTACACAATAGTTTGATAGGTACAAAGGAGCAAATAGGACGATTCTATTAGCATAAAACTTGTATTTAAGCTCTTTTGCAAGTTTAAAAATCTCTTCGTTTAAGTCATCTTCCTTACAAGATAACAATACAAAAGCATCTCTGTGGCTAAGGCCCTTTGCTTTTTTTGCTTTATTTAAAATATCTATAATTAAATCACGATTATTGGCGTTTTTTCTACCATAATCGATAGTTTCTAAAATTTCTTCATGGTTTATAAATTCACTAGCCTTGCTAGATTTTGGATTATATGCTACCATATTACCTCCCTTTATTTCTTACATGTTATATTATAATACTTATAGACTTAAAAAGAAAATTTACTTATTTTTTAAGGGTAAATTTTTCCTAAAAAACACCTTCTTAAAAAACAAAGTAAAACCTGTTATAATTATATTGTTATCATTCCTATACTGGTAACAGTTAGGAGGTGAGTTCGTGAGATTAGTATTTTCTTTATTAATTGCTATCATGGCAAATATATTAAGCTATTTTATTTGCAAGCGGTTAGATGGCGATTCTACAAATAATGATAACTAGCCCAAAATAAAAAAGCAGGAGGTGGTGCTCCTGCTTTTTTTTTGCTCGTGAGAACGAGTATTTTCTTTATCTGCTTATATTATACTTTAAGAGGAAAAAATAAGCAATAAAAAATTCGATAAATATAATGTTAGAATCTAATACTTATACAAATAATTAATAATTTATTTGACAAGGTAAAAAATCCATGGTATTATGAATTCATAAATGAGATATGAGTTTTAAAAAACCATTTGAAAAGAAGAGTAATCTAGGTTAATGTTCTACAGAGAGCCCTGTTTTGGTGAAAAGGGTGGACTGAGGTTTAGATGAAGATGGCCTTTGATGGGACGATTCGATATTAGAGTCGTACGGTTCTTCCCGTTACAGAAGTAGAGTATGTATGTACTTGATGAGAGCATAAGTGTGCGAGCATTTATGAAATAAGGTGGTAACGCGAATTTTCGTCCTTAGTTTCCTTCGGGAAGCTAGGGACTTTTTTTATTATTATTTTAGGAAGGTATAGATGATTGAGTTAAATAATATTACGGTTGACTTTGATGGATTTAAGGCAGTTGACGATGTATCATTGAAAATCGAAAAACAAGATGCCTACGGGATTGTAGGATTTTCTGGAGCAGGAAAATCTACCCTAGTTAGAACTATAAATCTTCTTCAAAGACCAACTAATGGAGAAGTTTATGTAAATGGAGAAAACCTCCTTGATTTAAATAACAAAGAACTAAGAGATAGAAGAAAAAAGATAGGAATGATCTTCCAACATTTCAATTTATTGAATAATATTACAGTTTTGGATAATGTAATTTTTCCAATAAAAAAATCAAAATTGTCCAAAGAAGAAAAGATAAAAAAGGCAAAGGAGCTTTTAGATTTAGTAGGAATAGGAGATAAGGCTGATTCATATCCAAGAGAACTATCCGGAGGACAAAAGCAAAGGTGCGCTATAGCAAGGGCCTTGGCATCAGATCCTGAGATCCTTTTATGTGATGAGGCAACTAGTGCTCTTGATCCAAAGACAACTAAACAAATCCTAGCCTTACTAAAAGATTTAAATGAAAAGTTAAAATTAACTATAGTTATAATCACCCACCAAATGGAAGTTGTAAAAGATCTTTGCAATAAATGTGCAGTGATGCAAGATGGAAGGATTGTTGAAAAAGGGTCAACCTTGGATATATTCTCAAATCCAAAAGAAGCTCTAACAAGAGAGTTTGTAGAAACATCAACTAACGTCGAAGATACTATAGAAGATGTTAAGGAAAATATTGGAATCCTCAAGAAAGATGAAACCTTAGTTAAACTTAACTACTTAGGAAAAAGCACAACTGAGCCACTTATCAATGAGATATATGATAAGTTTAAGATTAAGACTAATATCCTCGCTGCAAATATCGAATTTATAAGCGGCACACCAGTGGGGAATTTGATAGTAACCTTCAAGGGAGAAGATAATAATCTCGAAGAGGTTTTTAAATATTTAGACCAAAGAGAAGTTAGAGTAGAAATTTTAGGAGGTAAAGATGGGATACTTTGATTACGCCCTATCTATTTCAGATAGGATATTAAAAGAAACTAGGGCAACCCTTTATATGCTAATAGTATCTGCTATATTTGCGGGAATATTCGGGCTTATATTAGGAGTTATCCTTGTAGTGACAGATAGAGGTAGGATTTTAGAAAATAAAATCCTATATTCAATTTTAGATAAGATAACTAATACCTTTAGGGCGATTCCTTTTGTAATCCTACTAGCTTTGGTAGCGCCAATCACAAAAACTATAGTAGATACTAGGATTGGACCAAAAGCCGCAATTGTTCCTTTGATATTTTCAACAGTTCCATTTTTTGCCAAACAAGTTGAACAAGCCTTGGCAGAAGTTGATCCTGGAGTAATAGAGGCTGCAGAGGCAATGGGAAAAAGTCCCTTTGAGATAATATTTTCAGTATATCTAAGAGAAGGACTTCCATCATTAATAAGGGCATCATCCATTACCCTAATTTCGCTTTTAGGTCTAACCGCCATGGCAGGACTAATCGGTGGAGGAGGAATTGGTGACTTGGCAATAGCTGTAGGTTACCAAAGATACAAAGACGATGTAGTTTTAGTATCTGTCCTTATAATTTTAATTATAGTATTTATAATTCAAGCAATATCTAATTTACTTATTAGAAAAACAAGTCATTAGGAGGAAATAATGAAAAAAATATTTAAAAATCTAGCCATCCTATCCTTGGCTCTGGTACTAGCAAGTTGTGGATCTAAGGATTCTAGTAAAAAGGCAGAAGATGACACCCTAAAACTAGGTGTAGTTGGTGAAAGAAATGTAGAATATGAAGATGCCATAAAAAGGTATGAAGAAGATACAGGTAAGCACATAGAACTTGTAAGATTTAGTGACTATAACCAACCAAACGATGCCCTAAAGGATGGAGATATCGACCTATCATCCTTTGCGACATATATATTTATAGAAGATTATAACAAAAATCAAAATGCTGGTTTTACCTATCTTGCAGATTCGATAATCTCTCCAATGGGAGTATATTCATCTAAGCTTAAAAATGTAGATGAGCTAAAAGAAGGAGATAAGGTAGCGATTCCTGTTGAAACTTCAAATAACTCCAGAGCCCTCTATATTCTAGAGGCAGCTGGTGTGATAAAGATTAAAAAAGATGCAGGAGACTTTATAACAGTAGACGACATAGAAGAAAATCCAAAGAACTTGGAATTTATAGAACTACCTGCAGATCAAGTATCAAGAGCCTTAGAAGATGTAGACATAGCTTTAATAAACTCAGATATGGCAATGGAAGCAGGATTAATTCCAACAGAAGATTCTATATTTTTGGAAGATCCAGAAAATGAAAGATCAAAAAATTTTATCAATGTTATAGCAGTTAAAGAAGAAAACAAGGATAATGAAGACATCAAAAACTTCATAGAAAACTATTACTTGACAGATCAAACTAAGAAAATAATAGAAGAAGAATACAAGGGATCAGTTATCCCAATATTTAAAACACGTTAGGTTATTAAGATTTAAAATCTTTAATAATAAATTATAATTTCATTTAGGGAGGAAATAATGAAAAAATTCGCAAAAATAGCTCTAGCACTAGCAGTATTAGTTGGCTTTAGTGCTTGTGGAGCAAAGGATAATGAAAGTAGCAAAGACGCTTCAGCAGAAACAAAAGCAGAAGATAAGGCAGAAGGCACAACAATCAAAATAGGTGTAGTTGGTGAGTACAACGAAGTTTTAGAAAAAGTAATCGCAAGATATGAAGAGGCTACAGGAAACAAAGTAGAGTTACAAAAATTCTCTGACTATAGTCAACCTAACGAAGCTTTGATAGCTGGCGATATTGACCTAAACGCCTACCAACACCACAAATTCTTAGATGAATTTAATGAATCAAAAGGATCTGACCTAATCTCAATAGGTGATACAATGCTCGCACCAATGGGTCTATACTCAGAAAAAATCAAATCAATAGATGAGCTAGAAGATGGAGCTAAGGTTGCTATTCCAAACGATCCAACAAACGGATCAAGAGCACTTTTCCTACTTCAAGAAGCAGGACTAATCAAAGTTGACGGCCAAGCTGGAGATTTGATTGGAGTAGACAAAGTAACAGACAATCCAAAGAACTTGGAAATAATAGAAATGGACGCATCAACAACACCAAGAAGCCTAGAAGATGTAGACATAGCAGCAGTAAATGATACCTTCGCCCTAGATAGCGGACTTGATAAAGAAAAATCAGTATTCGTAGAAGATCCAAAGTCAGAATCAGTAAAAGAATACATCAACCTAATCGCTGCAAGAAAAGAAGACGAAAACAACGAAGCTTACAAAGAATTTGTAAAATATTACCAAACAGAAGAAACTAAGAAAGACATGGAAGAAATAACAAAAGGTGCTTGGTTACCTGCTTGGGAATAAAATTTATTAAACAAAGCCACTAGCCTATGAGCTGGTGGTTTTTTTGTTAGATATTTTAACTGACAACTATAAAGCTTATTGTATAATGGATATAAAGGAGAATGATATGACAAAAGTATATGACTTTACAGTTTTAGATAATGAAGGTAATGAAGTTTCCTTAGATAAATACAAGGGAAAGGTGCTTTTGATTGTAAATACTGCAACACGCTGCGGATTTACCAAACAATATGACGGACTGGAAGATTTGTATAAAACCTACAAAGATCAAGGCTTTGAGATTTTAGATTTTCCTTGCAACCAATTTGGCAACCAAGCTCCAGAATCAGACGAAGAGATAGATTCCTTCTGCGCCCTTAATTTTGGAACTAGCTTTGATAGATTTAAGAAAATTGATGTAAATGGAGAAAATGAAGATCCATTGTACACTTACCTAAAGGATGAAAAACACGGCCTTGGCTCTAAGGCAATCAAATGGAACTTTACCAAGTTTTTAATTGATAGAGAAGGTAATGTAGTAGCAAGATTTGGATCTAACAAGAAACCAGAAAATATGAAAAAGGATATAGAGAAGTTATTATAATGAAAGAAGATAAATTAGTTAAACTTGCCTTTGATTCCTTAAAATATTACCTAGATACTGGCAAATATTTAGACGAATACGATGAAGAATTTAAGGATAATCATAATGGCGTAATCATAGAAATTAAATTTGGAGATAAGAGGGAGAGAGCAGGATCAATCTATCCTACTAGAGCAAATATAGCTCTAGATGTGATTTATGAAACTGTAAACTTGGGCATATTTAACAACGCCCTTGCCCTAAGAAAAGAAGATTTAGACGAAATATATATCCAAGTGCTAGAAATAAATAAGGTCAAACCTATTAAGAAACTAGAAGATTTTGGAGTATATCACGGTCTTTACCTAAACTATTCCAATAATCCAGTAATAGTTTATAGAAACGACTATGAAAGCGACTATCAAATGTTTGCTGATGCCAAGGACAGGGCAAATCTTGACGAGTTTGATGTGTATAATATGGAAAAGTTTAAAATAGTAAGACACATTTAGATAATAATGGCGAAGTTGACAAAATAGCCTTTATTAGTATTATATAAATAACTAAATAGGACGATGCGAAGAAGAGTAACTTAAAATGAAACTTTAAGAGAGGCAGGTAAGGTGCAAGCTGCTAGTGGAATTTTTTGTGAAAATCATCTTCTAGTCTAGTAAATGAATTAGTAGTTTATTACGTCACAATTGCGTTAAATTGTTTATTAAAACGGTGGACCGTCCTTTTTAGGACGGTTTTATTTTTAATAATTTTTAAAAAGGAGAAATAGATGTCAGAATTTAAGTCTTTAGACAGCAAAGATGTTAGAAAAAGAGAAGCTGCCACAGAAAAATATTGGCAAGAAATCGACCTTCTCGATAAAACATTTACAACAAGGAAAGACGCCGAAGAATATATAATCTTTGACGGCCCTCCAACAGCTAACGGAAAACCAGGTATCCACCACGTCATAGCTCGTACCCTAAAGGATATGACAAGTAGGTATAAAAACATGAAAGGCTACAAGGTTTTAAAGAAAGCAGGTTGGGATACCCACGGACTTCCTGTAGAAATCGAAGTAGAGAAAACTTTAGGTTTTCATGACAAAAATGATATAGAAGAATACGGAATAGAAAAGTTTAACCAACTTTGCAAAGAATCTGTGTGGAAATATTCAGACCAATGGAGAGAAATGTCAGATAGAATGGCTTATCTCTACAATATGGACGATCCATATATCACAATGGATAACGACTATATCGAAACAGAATGGTATCTATTAGATAAGGCCTTCAAAAATGGATACATATATGAAGGTGCCAAGGTAATGCCATATTGTCCAAGATGTGGTACAGGTCTTGCAAGTCACGAGGTAGCTCAAGGTTACCAAATGGATAAGACTATAACTCTTACAGTTAAGTTTAAGAAAAAGGGAACAGATAATGAGTATTTCTTAGCTTGGACTACAACACCATGGACTCTTCCATCAAACGTGGCTCTTTCAGTTAATCCAGACTTAGATTATGTCAAAGTTTATGTCAAAGAAGAAGATTCTTACTATTATTGTGCCAAAACTCTTGTAGAAAAACTCATGGGAGATAGGGAATATGAAATAGTTGAAGAGCTAAAAGGCTCAGATATGGAATACTGGGAATATGAACAACTAATGCCATATGTAAATGTTGGAGATGACAAGGCCTTTATCATAACTCTTGCTGATTATGTTTCTGCAGAAGATGGTACAGGTATAGTTCACTCTGCTCCTGCCTTTGGTGAGGACGACTATCAAATCGGTAGAAAATATAACCTTGCCTTTGTTCAACCGGTAGACCTTGAAGGAAACTTCACAACTACTCCTTGGAAGGGTGAATTTATCTTCGATACTAATGAAAAAATCTGGAGACACCTCCAAGAAGAAGGAAAAGTATTTAATAAACAAACTATAGAGCACAATTATCCACACTGCTGGAGATGTCACACTCCACTAGTATATTATGCAAAACCATCTTGGTACATTGAAATGAGCAAGTTCTCAGATGCTATGGTTAAAAACAACGAGAGTGTAAACTGGTTCCCACAAACAATTGGAGATAAGAGATTCGGCAATTGGATTGAAAATGTCAAAGACTGGGCAATCTCAAGATCAAGATATTGGGGAACTCCACTTAATATTTGGAAATGTGATGAGTGTGACCATACAGATACAGTAGGATCAAGAAAAGAATTAAAAGAGCGTGCGATAGAAGATATATCAGAAGATATAGAACTTCACAGACCATATGTAGATAACGTATCTATAAAATGCGATAAATGTGGCGGAACTATGCACAGAGTCTCAGATGTAATTGACGTTTGGTTTGACTCAGGAGCTATGCCATTTGCCCAACTTCACTATCCATTTGAACACAAGGATGACTTTGAGAATTATTTCCCAGCAGACTTTATCTCTGAAGGAATCGACCAAACTAGAGGATGGTTCTACTCTCTAATGGCAATATCTACCATTACTACAGGAAAGGCTCCTTACAAAAATGTCCTTGTAAATGATTTAGTAGTAGATAAAAATGGTCAAAAGATGAGTAAATCTAAGGGAAATACCCTAGATCCATTCGAGTTATTTGATAAGTATGGGGCAGATGCCGTAAGATTTTATTCCCTATATGTATCTCCACCATGGATGCAAACTAAATTTGATGAAAAGGGATTAATTGAAGTAAAGAATAACTTCTTTAGAACCTTTGAAAATGTCTATAACTTCTTTGGTCTATACGCAAATACTGACAATCTATCAGCATCAGATATAAAAGAATTTACTGATATAGAACTTGAAAAAATAGATAGATGGCTATATTCTAAGCTTAACACATTGATAAAAGACTACACAGAATCAATGGAAGTATTTGACTACAACAAAGTTGTTCACATGATATCTGATTTCGTAGTAGAAGATTTATCTAACTGGTACATCAGAAGAAATAGAAAGAGATTCTGGAATTCAGATCTTACAGCTAGTAAAAAGGTAGTTTACAAGACAACCTATGATGCAATCCTTACTATTTCTAAGCTAATTGCACCTATCACACCATTTATAGCTGAGGAAGTTTATAGATCTCTAACAGGAGAAGTTACAGTTCATACAAGCCTTCTTCCAGAAAGAGATGAGTCTATGATAGATAAGGACCTAGAAGAAAGCATGGATCTTGTAAGAAAGATTGTAAACCTAGGTAGAGCATCAAGAGAGAAAGAATCTATCAAGGTTCGTCAACCACTTGCTAAGATTATCGTAGATGGAGCTTACAAGGAAAAAATATCAGACCTAACAGGTTTAATCAAAGAAGAGCTTAATATCAAGGATGTAGACTTTGAAGATGACCTATCAGACTTTATGGACTACTTCCTAAAACCTGACTTTAGAGTTGTTGGAAGAATATTCCAAGCAAAAGTAAATGACTTTGCGAAATTCCTAGCTCAAACAGATGCCAAATCATTCATAGAAAAAGTAGAAGAAGGTCCACAAGAAATAAGCCTTGGCGATGATAAATACGAGGTTACAAAAGACTACCTAGATATAAGAATATCAGCCAAAGAAGGCTTTGATGTTGAAATGGACGGCAATGTCTTTGTAATCCTAGATACAGAAATCACAGAAGACCTACGTGATGAAGGATATACGAGAGAATTTACTTCCAAAGTTCAAAATATGAGAAAAGATAAGGACTTCGAAGTAACAGATAGGATCAACATTTTCTATCAAGCAGATGATGATTTGAACAAATCTTTAGATAAATTTGCTGAGGAAATCAAGAAAGAAACTCTAGCAGAAAAATTTGAAAGAGTTGACCTTGATAGCGAAGAAATTGAACTAAATGATAAGACAGTTAAAATTGAACTTGAGAGATTATAAAAATTCGTGATTAACTTCCTTGAAATTTAATCGGCATAAAGATATTAAACTTTGTGCCGATTTTTTGATATTAATTTATATATAAATCTCTTGTTTTATAGAGTTGGTTTTTACTTGTCCAAGAATGATATAATAAATCATAATAGAAGTACCGATTTAAACATTACTAAATGTGATATTTTTAGAAGTATATAATTTTTAAATACTAGTCACTAAGACATGCGGAAACTGTGGTATTGATGCGACTAGTGAATTAGAGCGTATTAATAAAAGACTGAAAGGAATTTTGTGATGCTAGATTCGTATAGACTAGATAATAAAAATATACTATCAGTAGAAATTAGTTATTAATATACTTTGATTGAAAAGTTTTTATTATAAATATTAGGTGATTTTTCAAAAATGGAAAGTCTAATAAATGTAGAAGTGAGCGAAATGACAATAAAAATATTTTTAAATCAGATAGAGACTATTCGTTTATAGTCATACCAAAAGATGAAAGAGATTTTAAGGAATTAGTTTAACTATATATCCGTAATAAAAAGAAAAGTACAAAAAGATTAAGTATTTGAAACGTTTGAAAAAAGGAACAATCTACTTAATTTTGTAAATAATGGAGAATATTTAATTGAAGAAGATACTAATAATTGAAGATGATAAAAATTTAAATAAAGGTCTTTCTATAGCCTTAAATAAAGATTATGAAGTTTTTTCTGTAAGCACAATTAGTGAAGCTAAAAATATAATTGATGATGCTGATTTGATTTTACTTGATATGAACTTACCAGATGGAGATGGGCTTGAAATAATAAGATATACTAGAGAAAGTTCATCAATTCCTATTATTGTTTTATCAGCTATAGATCTTGAAGCATATATAATTTCAGCTATAAATTTAGGTGCGGACGACTATCTAACAAAGCCTTTTTCTTTAGGAATCTTAGAAGCGAAGATAAAAAGAGCCTTCGAAAAAATAGCATCTTGTGATTTAAATATTTACAAGAAAGATGGTCTAGATTTTAATTTTAATGAAAATATTTTCTATGTAGATAATAAAAATATAGATCTCACAAGGACAGAGACAAAAATTTTATACTATCTGATAAAAAATAAGTCTCAAGTTATTACTAAGGAATTACTATTTGATTTTGTTTGGGGAATAGATGATGAATTTATTGATCAAAATACACTTAGCGTCAATATTTCTAGAATAAGAAATAAATTAAAACCATATGACCCAATAGAAACAGTTTTTGGAGTTGGATATAAATGGAATTTTTAATAGGTCTTTTAGTTTTTATAATTGGAATTCTTTTATATAAATATACTATCTTGAGAAGTGAAATGCGTGAACTCTCAGACTATGTTGATAAGGCTATGGATGGAAATTTAGAAATAACTGAATTTGATGAAAAGGAATTTTCTAAAATAAAATCAAAGCTCATTAAGTTTTTGTATGCCAGCCAAGTAAAAGAAGCTAAGATAAATACAGAAAAAAATAAAACAAAAGATTTAATAGCAGATATATCACATCAAACCAAGACACCAATTACCAACCTTTCTTTATACATAAGTCTTTTAGAAGATAATCCGAAAGAAGAGTATCTTGAAATTATAAAGTATGAACTTAATAAACTAGAATTTTTAATTCAAAACCTAGTAAAATCTTCTATGCTAGAATCTGATATTATAGGACTACAAAAAAATCAAGCAAATTTAAAAGACCTAGTAGAAGATGTTTTGAGAGAGTTTAAAGTAATATTAGATGAAAAAAATATAAGCATAAATTTAAAAGATGAAGACTTAATTTTCGATTTAGACGAAAGATGGCTTAAAGAAGCTGTTCACAATCTCATAGATAATGCTATAAAATACTCGCCAAATGGGTCTACGGTTAATATTTCAATCTATAAATCTTACCTAAACTATAATTTAGACATAGAAAATGAGTGTCAAGACTTATCAGAAGAAAATTTGCCAAAGATATTTGAAAGATTTTATAGAGGTACAAATTCAGTTTCAAAGGACGGTTTGGGTTTAGGGCTTTTTATAGCCAGAGAAATTATAGAAAAACATAGTGGAAATATAAGAGCGTCTTTGGACGAAAATAGAATAAAATTTTCAGTAGACTTCCCCTTGTGAGAAGTCTTTTTTCTTACAAAACTGTAAGAGGTCTTGTAAGTACTTTGTAAGATATGAATGTTATATTAAATATAAAGAGGTGATAGATATGTTAAAGGTAGAAAATTTAAAAAGATATTATAAAACAAACGACGTGGAAGTAAGAGCTCTTGACGGAGTATCTTTCGAAGTAAAAAAAGGAGAATTTATTTCTATAATTGGAGCAAGTGGATCTGGAAAATCAACCCTATTACATTTGTTAGGTGGACTTGATTATCCTACAAGTGGAAAAGTTTTGATTGATGGTACCGATATTTATGCTTTAAAAGATGATGAGAGGACTATTTTTAGAAGAAGAAATATTGGTTTTGTCTTTCAAGCATATAATCTTTTACCCATGCTAAATGTATATGAGAATATAATTATTCCCTTTGGTCTAGATGGGGATAAGGTAGATAAAAAATATGTTGATTCTGTAATAGATATACTTGAGATAAGTGATCAAAAATATAAAATGCCAAATGAATTATCAGGAGGACAACAACAAAGAGTTGCCATAGCAAGAGCCTTAGTTACCAAGCCATCTTTAATTCTAGCTGATGAACCTACGGGAAATTTAGATTCAAAATCATCTTCACAGGTTGTTTACTTACTAAAAAAGATTAATAAAGAGCTAGGAAATACTATTCTTATGATTACTCACGATGATGCTGTCGCTCAAGCTGCAGAAAAAACTCTAAGAATAGAAGATGGAAGGCTGGTGGAAAATAATGAAAGTCAAAAATAGAGCTTATATAAGGCGTCTCGCAAAAAATATTTTAAATGCGAACAAAAGTAGGAGAAATATTCTCTTATTAGCAATCGCTTTGACTTCTATACTTTTTACAAGCTTGTTTTCCGTAGCCTTAGGTTTAGGGAAAAGTATGGAAAGGCAAACAATGAAAACTATTGGAACAATCAGCCATGGATCTTTTAAAGATATTTGCGATGAAGATGTAAAAATATTAACCCATGATAAGGATATAAAGGATTTTTCAGTAAGAGAGAAAGTTGGAATTCTTGATGATGAAAAAGTTATGGCAGAACTATCTTATATGGATAAAAAAGGATTTGAATGGTCTCTAATAGAAAAAGTTAAAGGGGATTTTCCAGAAAAAGAAAAAGAAGTATTTCTAGATATATCAACTGCTAAAAAATTAGGGTATAAGGGTGAAATAGGAGAAGAGATAGAAGTTCCTTTTAAAATAGAAAAAGCTTACACAGGAGAGATTATCGAAAAGAAAAGTGATAAATTTATTATATCTGGAACTTTTCAAAATCCTATTGACTCAAATGTTGGTGTAGGGCAAATCTATTTATCAAAAGCTTATGTAGATAAATTATCCCTTCCAGAAAATAATAAAGATTTGGAAGTAATGCTAAAGAATTCCTTCATGATAAGGGATAAACTTATAAAAATTGCAGAGAGAAATGGTTATAAAGTGGTAGATGACTCTGGAAATCTATCCGACAAAGAAATAAGAATTGGTGTTAACTTTGCATATCTTTTATCTGGTGATTCTAGTTTTGATTTTAAAACATTTCTACCCTTCTTAGCTTTTTTGATTTTGGTAATAGTCGCGGGATATTTGATAATAAACAATATTTTTAAGATATCCGTAAATGAAGACATTAAACTACTGGGACTTTTAAAAACAATTGGAATGACAAAGACACAAATCAAAAGGCTTATTCATCTTGAGTCTTTAGCAGTCGCACTTCCTTCAATAATAATTGGAGATATAGTTGGAATTTCTATCGGAAAAATCATTTTAAACAAAATATTTGTAAGTAATGAGATGCTAACGGATGTAAAATTATCACTAACGGTAATGGTCTTAATTATCTTATTTTCGACAGCCTTTACTTTGCTTACAGTATTTCTATCGGTTATGAGACCTGCAAGATATGCAGCAAAAGTTTCTCCAATAGATGCCAGCAGATACAATGAAATCGAGATAAAAAAGAAATATAAAAGCGAGAATATTTCTCTAGGAAAGCTTGCTAGAAGACAAGTATTTTCCAATAAATTTAGATTTATATCAATAATTCTTTCTATGAGCCTATATGCAGTTATTTTGAACAGTGTTTTAACTTATACTGGTAATATTAATCTTGAAAAAGGGATTTCTGATATAATCGTAACGGATTATAATATAGCAAGTCCAAAATATTTCAGATATATGTATTTAGGAAGTGAAGAACGTACTAATGAAAAGTTTATTGATGAAATAGAACATTATAAAGGTTTTAAAGGTGGAGGAGCCTTATACTATTATGGTTATGAGTACGATTATCCAGATATTAAAATAGAAGATCATAAAGTCGATCCAATTCTATTTGGTATAGATGACTATCTAATAAGCAAACAAAAATTTATTGATGGAGACTTTGATAAAGAAAAATGGCAAACAGGAAATTATGTTATCATAGGAGAATATGGAGATAAAAAATCTGAATTTAAAACTGGTGATAAAATAAAAATCAATGTTAAAAACAAGGTCAAAGAAGTCCAAGTTATGGGCAAGGTTGACTACAATTTTTCAAATGGTCTTAGATATTTCCCTGTAGTTAAGGAAGATATAAATGACGAATCAAGCCCTACTTTAGGTTTGGAATATATTTATATGAATCCGAATGAATACAAAGAGCTTACAGGAGATAAAAGTATAATGTCCTATGGATTTGATGTGGCGGATAGTGAAAAGGAAAATTTTGATAAGTTATTAAAAACTTTTGAAAATGAGCCAGACTTTTCCTACGATTCAAGAGACCTTCAGATCAAATCTACAATAGAATTCAAAAATCTAATAGAATTTGCTGGTTACAGCTTATCAATAGTACTGTTCTTAATATCTGTACTTAACTTTGTTAATGTTATTGCTACTGAAATATTGAGAAACATGGTGAACTTATCAATCCTTGAAGCAATTGGAATGACAAAGAAAAATATTAAAAAATATTTGGTAAAAAAGAATTTGATCTATTCTTTTTGTGGCTTAGTATTTTCACTTCTAATTATGCTTCTTGTAGATAAATTTATCTTGATAGATTTTATGAAAGAGACTCAGTGGACTTCTTATAAATTTGTAATCCTGCCACTTATACTTGTAAACATTGTAAATATAATAATTGGGATAATATTTACAGGTAGGTTTTATGAAAAGCATAGCCAAAACAGTCTTGTAGATAGAATAAGAAGTTTAGAATAACATTTTTTATGTTAACTAGAAATAAAAAGGGCTGTGAGTATTTAAACTCATAGCCTTTTATTTTAAAACCTAGACTATCTAAATCAGTTTTGCTAAAATACCCAAGTCAATGGGCCTTTCGGCTCACTTTTTTTGTACAAACTTTTATATTTATCCTAAAAATATATAATAGATAATAAAGGAGTTAGTATGGAAAAAGTAATAGTATTTGGATCTTTTGTTGTAGATCTCATGGCAAGGGCGGATAGACTCCCCAAAGCTGGCGAAACTGTTAGAGGTAATTTCTTCAAAATGGGACCTGGAGGTAAAGGTTTTAACCAAGCTGTCGCTTGTCACATGGCAGGAGGAGACCTTACAACAGTAATTAAGCTTGGAAAAGATGAATTTTCAAAACTTGCAACAAATCTTATGGATGAGATAAATATGGATAAGGACTACGTTTTATATAGTGATGACAAAGCAACTGGTGTTGCCTTGATTCCAGTAGATGAAGTAAGTGGCGAAAATCAGATTATGATTGTTCCAGGAGCTAGTGAAACAATAAGTAGCGAGGAAGTCTGCAAGTTAGAAGATATAATCGAAGATGCATCTTATATTCTTCTCCAATACGAAGTAAATCAAGACGCCAACGAGCTTATTAAAAAAATAGCCCTAGAAAAATCCAAGAAGGTAATTGTAAACACTGCGCCTTATGTAGATGTTGACAAGAAGTTTTATGATGGTCTCTACCTTGTTACTCCAAATGAAAGCGAAGCAGAATCTCTTACTGGAGTTAAGGTTAATGATTTAGAATCTTGCAAAAAAGCTTCTAAGCTTATAAAAGATATGGGTGTTCAAAATGTAATCATAACCCTGGGAAAAGAAGGTGTTTTTGTAGATTCTGACGGAAAAAGTGAAATTATCCCTAGTTACAAGGTAAAGGCAGTAGATACAACTGGAGCAGGAGATGCCTTTAATGGAGGCTTGTTAGCGGCCCTATCAGAAGGAAAAGATATCTTTAGTGCAGCTAAATTTGCAAATGCTACGGCAGGACTTGCTGTTACAAAAATGGGAACATCTGTTGCCATGCCAAGACGATTTGAGATAGACCAATTTATACAAAGGATGGATCATGCAAACTAGATTAATGAACATGGTTATGATAAAAGATACAGAAAATAATAAGGTTTTGGTTTTAGATAAGGTCAAAAAATATGGCTGGGAAGGTCTTACCTTTCCTGGTGGCAAGGTCGAGGATAATGAAAGTCTGATAGATTCTGTCATTAGGGAAGCCAAGGAAGAAACAAACCTAGATATCAAAAATCCAAGGTTAGTTGGTCTTATAACATGGATAGTTGAAGGAAGAAGAGATATGGGCTTTATCTATGAAACAGATGAGTTTTCAGGAGATTTGATAAAAGAAAATAGAGAAGGCAAACTCTTCTGGACATCTTTTGAAAAGATGAAGAAGATGGACGGCTTAAGTGAATCCATGGATAAAATATTCATGATATATGAAAGACGTGCACAAGAAATCACTTGGTTTTATGATGAGGGAAGAGTAATCTATCAATAGTAAAGATGCTTGATTGAAAAAATATAAGCGATTTGTTATAATTAAAGAAGTGTATGACACAGACCATAACAGTTATTATTAAAATAAAAAAGTAATAATTTTACTTATAATTTATTTTCAAAAAGCTATAATTGATTAAATTTGTAACTATTTTAGAAATTGAGATGAGGTAAATATGATACTTGATAAGAATGATAAACAATTAGTAGAAAGATACCAAGATTTTGTTAAAAACTCACCTTATGGGCATTTTATGCAAGATATGCGTTGGGCAAATATAAAAAGTAATTGGGACAGCGTGTATTTTTACCATGAAGAAGATGGAGAAATCAAAGGAGCACTTTCTGTAATTTACATAAAGGACTCTAAGGTAGGAAAGAATTTCTTTTATGCACCAAGAGGACCTGTGTGCGATTTTAAAGATGTAAAGCTTGTGAAAACTCTTATAGAAGAAGCCAAAGACTTTGCAAGAGAAAACGACGGTTTTCTTCTAAGAATCGATCCTTTGGTTAGAAATGACGAAGATATAGTGAGCTTATATGCGGAAAATGGCATAGAAATTCGCCACGACAAGACAACTTCTTCCCAACCTTTAATGAATATGGTTTTAGATATTAAAGGAAGAGATATTGATGAGATTTTTGCTAATTTCTCTAAAAATACAAGAAAACACACTAGAAAATCTTACAGAGACGGAATAGAAACTAGGGAATTGGGCGAAGAAGGAATTGATATTTTATATTCTGAAGTTGTCGATACAGCCGAAAGAGCTGGCATAAACCACAGACCTTATGAATATTTCAAGAGTCTTTATGATAATTACAAGGATGAAATTAGATTATCAGGATGTTTCTATGAAGATGAGCCAGTATGCACATCAATGCTAATTTGCTATGGAAATAGGGCGACTGCTCTTTATGGTGGATCTAGCGATGAATACAAAAACATGGGTCAAAACTATCAAATAAACTACGAAGAAGTAAAATATTCTGCTGACAATGGCTACAGCCACTATGATATGGGAGGAATATTTGAAGATGATGATAGTGATGGTCTTTATAGTTTCAAGAGGAAATTTACAGAGGAGAATGTAGAAGATCTCATAGGCGAAATAGACGTAGTCATAGATGAGAAACTTTATGACGATTATATAAAAGAAAAGAATCCACACTTTAAAAGAGAAGAAGAAAACTCTGAGGAATAAATTTGAGCCTAATCGAGATTAGGGGGCTAAAGAAATATTATAAGCTAGGAGATAATATTATAAAGGCTCTGGACGGAATAGACCTAGATATTGAAGATGGAGAATTTGTAGCTCTCTTGGGAACAAGTGGATCAGGTAAATCAACGCTTCTAAATATGCTTGCAGGTCTTGAAAGACCCAGTAAGGGAACTATTAAATATGGCAACATTTCCCTAACTGACTTAGATGAGAATCAAATTACTAAATTTAGAAACTTAAATGTGGGATTTGTCTTTCAATCTTATAACCTCTTGCCTTATTTGTCCGCTTGGGAGAATGTTTCTTTGCCACTTACCTTCAAGGGACTTGACAAAGAAGATAGAAAAAAGGAAGCGGCAAAGATCTTAAAGGAAGTTGGTCTTTCGGATAGGATGAATAACAAACCTAATGAGCTATCCGGTGGTCAACAACAAAGAGTTTCTATTGCTAGAGCCTTTGTTGGTAGACCTAGGATAATCTTTGCTGATGAGCCAACAGGAAATCTCGATACCAAGACGAGTTTTGAGATAATGAATCTAATAAAAAAGATAACCAGAGAAAATAATCAGACCTTTATTATGGTAACCCATGATGATGAGATGACTGAATTTGCTGACAAAGTTCTTTATATGAGAGATGGACACCTAGAAAAAGTCCACGAGAAATATACAATTGACGAGGTACTCAATAAATGATGGGTGAAGAAAACACACAGTATGAAACAGTAAGCAATAATGAAATTGCAGAAGAAAATAATAGCGAAAATACTCAATCAGCTATAAGAAATCAACCTAAGCTTATAATATCTGATTATGACCTAAGTCCAAGCATGGTAGAGGCAGGCAAGGATTTTAACCTATCCTTTACCTTGTATAACACAAATAGTGAAAATGCCATCTATAATCTCAAGGTAGCAATAGATCAAACTCTTGCCGCAGCTCCTCAAACAAGCGGACAAAATAACGCCAACCTAACTAGCGATGGATCAGTTTTTACTCCTATAGGTAGGTCAAATACCTTTTATGTAGCAAGTCTTTATCCTTGGGAATGGACTACCAAATACATAGATATGAATGTTCTGCCAAATGCTAATCCAGGAAGTTATGTCGTAAACCTAACTATGGAATACGAGGACTACTGGGGAAACCAATACAAAACTCAAGAATCAATCGGTATTCCTGTAACCCAAGAGGCAAGTGTCAACTTTGGCAAGGTTAAGTTGGATGATATAAGTATGGGCGTGCCAAATTCTGTCTCTGTAAACTTATATAACACAGGTAAGGATAACCTAAATACTGTCATGTGTAGGGTAAAGGGCGATGGCTTTAGTGTAGATGAAGATGAGAGATTCATAGGAAATTTCAATGCTGGAAGTCAAGAGACTTTCTCCTTTAATTTAACACCTGAAAAAGAGGGCAAGATTAAAGGAAAAATCGAGATAACTTACAAAGATTCTACAGGAAAAGAACACATTGATGTCAAAGACTTTGAAAAAGAAGTAAGCCAAAACTTTGACCAAGAGGGAATGATAGACCCACAAACAGGAGAGATGATTGGGGAAGATCCAGTAGATAGTTCGCCTTCTCTTATAGCTAGTCCATTTTTATGGCTTGGCTTGTTGGTTTTAGTAGCTTTAATAATTGCTTTTATAAGGAAAAAAAGAAAATCCAAAAAAGACGAGGAGCTTATCATAAGCGATGAAGATTAGAGATAGACTAGAGATGGCCCTAAGAAACTTGGTTAGAAGAAAATCAAGGACGATTTTAACTATCCTATCTGTAGTAATTGGGGCAAGCTCTATAATACTTATGATTGCCTTTGCTTTGGGCATCAACCAACAACAAAAAGATATGATTGACTCTTTCGGGGGCCTTAGCTCTATTCAAATCTTAACGGAAGGAAATGGCGGTACAGCAAAGATTGATCAGGCAAATATTACAAAGCTTAAAAATATCGAGGGAGTAAAGGCAGTTGTCCCATCCAAATCTTTCTTTAGCGAAATACTTGTAAAAGACGATGAAGATATCAAAATTAGTGGCGAAATCCAAGTAGTACCAGATGATGTCATAGAAAATTTAAGTAAAGATATGATGGAGTGGGGAGATAGGATAAATAAAGCTGATGATGATAAAATTATCCTAGGATCTCAACTTAGCGCAGGAAAAATTGTCAAAGAAAGCTATGGCTTTAGTCAAGAACCAATCGAAGATTTTGATTTTAAAACTCATGAGTATATTCTAAGACTTGGTTATAAGGAAATGGACGATGACGGAGTTAACTTTGCAAATGAGAATGAGGAAAATGGCGAGGAGAAAAAGGCTGATTATATAGATATACCTGTCCAAGTTACAGGCAAAATGAACTCCAAAGCATTTATTAATCCTTGGGCATCTGTGATTAATGAAAGTTTTTATAAGAAACTCAAAAAAGAAGATAAGAAACTTACGAACTCCCAACTTAACCAAAATTTCGATATGGACGGAAAACCTATAGAAGAAAAAGCTGGGGATGGAATTGCCTATGACAACTTGAAGGTTGTAGTAGAAGATGTAGAAAACCTACCCCAAGTAGAAGAAAGCATAAGAAAAGCAGGATTTGATACTCAATCTGAGGCAGGCTCTGCAGAAGAGATTAAGAAAAGCAATATGGTCGTAACAATGATCCTTGGAGGAATAGGATCTGTAGCCTTTATAGTTTCTGCTATTGGAATCATAAATACCATGCTTATGAGTATTTACGAAAGACAAAAAGAAATCGGTGTGATGAAGGTAATAGGAGCATCTGTAGATGATGTTAGATCTATGTTTCTCATAGAATCTGGCTTTATAGGATTTTTTGGTGGAATAGTAGGGTTGATTATTTCCCTATTAGTAGGCCTTGTAATTAATTCCCTTGCAGCAAATTCAGGGTTTTTCGGATCTATGAATGGCGAAGCGAGTAAGATTATCATAATACCTATTTGGCTATCTCTCGTAGGAGTTGGATTTTCTTCAATGGTGGGTGTGCTTGCAGGATATATACCAGCAAGACGAGCTACGAGATTATCCGCTATAGAAGCATTGAGATCAAATTAGAAAAATTGGTAGAGAAATCTATCGATTTTTTTATATAAAAAATACTTGGGTATAAATATAAAAAGACTTAGAGGAGGATATAATGAGTAAATTAAGCCAAACTATCAAAAACTACCTAGAGAAAAATAATATAGGTCTAGAAGATATTAAGGATGAACTAAAGACAATTGATACAGACCTTGTAGGAGAAATGTTAAAAGATAAGGAAAATACCTATGTAATCAAAAAATCTGGTTCTGTAGAAAAATTTGCCAAAGAAAAAATCGAAAGATCAATTAAAAATGCAGCAGGGAATAACAAATACGACCTAAACTCTTCAGACTTAGCTATAATTGTAGGTGATGTTATAAAGGCCCTAGATTCTGATCCAAGAAAGGTGTATAAGACTAACGAGATTAAAAACTATATAAAAGATGCTCTAATCAAAGAAGGATACAGCCAAGTGTATAAATCCTTTATCTCCTACATCAAGGAAGATTAATGAATATAAAAATCGTAGCAGTAGGAAAGATCAAGGAAAAATTCTACAAAGATGCCCTAGCTGAATATCTAAAAAGAATGGGGGCCTACAATTCTATCGAAGTTATAGAAGTAGCTGACGAGATGGCACCAGAAAATCTATCCGACAAGGAACTAGAAGAAGTCAAAGACAAAGAGGCAGATAGGATTCTTTCAAAGATTAAGGATGATTCCTTTGTCGTAAGCCTAGAAATCTTGGGAAAGGAAATGACAAGCGAAAACTTTGCGGGATTTATAGAAGATGAAATGCTAGATGGCTTTGGTAGAGACTTAGTCTTTGTAATCGGTGGATCTAATGGACTTTCAGCTAGAGTAAGTCAAAGATCAAACAAAAAACTATCCTTTGGCAAGATGACCTATCCCCACCAACTGATGAGAGTGATTTTAGCTGAGCAAATCTATAGGGCATATAGGATTATCAATAACCACCCCTACCACAAATAGAAAGGATTATATATGAAGAAGTTTTTAGTTCTAGTTGCAAATGGCAACGAAACTATTGAAGTATTGACAGTAGTAGACTATCTGAGAAGGGCAGATATAAAAGTAGATATAGCATCGACAGAAGAAGGACTCGACCTTGTGACAAGTCACGATGTTACTTACAAGGCTGATATAATGTTTGACGATATCAAGGAAGATGATTATTTCGGCCTATATATACCAGGAGGAACCAAGGGAGCATATTCACTAAGGGATAATGATAAGGTTCTTGATCTAGTAAAAAGATTTAACGATGAGGAGAAAATCATAGCTGCTATTTGTGCAGGACCTGTTGTTTTAAACGAGGCAGGCATACTTTCTGATAAAAAAGCAACATCTTTTCCTTCAATGAAAGAGGAGATGGATAAGACTAAAACATATGTAGAGGATGAAATTGTTGTAACAGATGGAAATATAACTACATCAAGAGGAGCAGCTCTTACAAACTACCTAGCATTAAAATTAATAGAAATAATAAAGGATAAGGATACAGTAGGAGATATCAAACACCAAACCCAACATGAGGCAGTGGAAAAATATTTCGGCTTTGAATTTTAACAAAGATAAAACAGGATGATTTTATTCACCTTTTTAGAGCGTAGACAAAATCCAAAAACGCTTACCCAACTACAGAAATTTAGAAATTCTAAATCTCATAATACTGTAAATCGCAAACTCGCCAATGCTCAAACAGTGCGATTTACGGACGCATTATTTCGATTTGAATTTCTTAAAATTTCTTCCGAATGGAACGCTTCCTTTTGGATTTTGTTACTTTGCAGGCAGCCTGACAGGATGATTTAAGTCATCCTGTTTTTAATTTAATATTTTTGAGAATTGACCTTGAGGTACTCATAAAAGTATATGGCAAATAAAATGCTATAGATTAGGGAAAAGGCAACAAAAGATATGCTTAAAGAATTGCTATCTAAAAGATTACCCACAGAATTTATAAAAAATGGACTTACAAATCCACCGATATTGCATCCTATAAAGATTAAATTATTTATAATCCTATTTTGACTACCTCTAGCAAACCTGCTTGCCTCTGCAAAAAGATAAGGAGTAGACATAGATAGGCTAAAGACATTCAAAACCATACCTAGAAGGTAGATATACATATCCTTTCCCCAAAAGCCAACCATCATATTAGAGAAAATATAAATTACTAGAGCCATAAGGATAGTTTTTCCCCTGAGTTTCTTATTGATAAAACCAAAGGCAAAGCCAGATGCCATGCCAAATATGGGGATGATCGTCATGTAGAGGTTGGTGTTTATATCTATTCCCTTTGCCATAGTTGCAATTGTTGGAAACCTAACCATAAGACCGGTTAGATTCATAATCATAACTCCTGCAAAAAGAATATAAAATACCACTTGTCTATTCAAGATAAATCTAGAATCATCTTTTTCTTCTACAGGATCTTCTACATACTTAGTAAATAATACTAATATAAAAAATGCAATTAAATAAACTAAAAAAGCAAGCTCCCATTTTATTTTTATTAATAAACCTGCAAGGATTAGAAATAAAATTTGACCAATAAACTCCATGGAGTTTCTCATGCCGTGAAGGCTCGATGCCTTTTCGCCAGAGAAAAGTGCGCTAATGTAGTTTGCAGAATGACCATTGAAAAGTCCAATCCCTGCACCAAGAATTATTCTCGATAGGAAAATACTAATATAGGTTTTTCTTATTACTGGAAGAAGTCCGCTAACAAACACCAAGAGCAAGCCTATTTGCACGCATTTTTTCATGCCTATTTTCTTAGTTATTTTCTCGCTTAATGCTATGGCGATTATGGTGGCTATGGATGATAGAGTTATAAGAAACTCAGCTATCTGTCTACTTATGGCAAGATCTTTTTGCATAAACACCAAAACACCTGATATACAACTGTTGCTTGCAGTCAAGAGGGCAATAGATAGAATCGCCATTTCTTCTAATTTATTTTTATCTAAAGTTTTCATAAAGCCTCACTTTTATAGTTGATAGATACAATCATAGCAAATTAAGTAAAACTAGTAAAGAGAAATATCTTTAATGTATAAATAATCTTCTAAGATTTATCAGCTTGACAAATCACCCTATTTGTAGCTTATAATGATTATATCAAAAGGAGAAATAATGAAAAATACTTTATTAAAATCGTACTTAAAATATTTAATACCGACTATAACAACTATGATATTATTTTCTACCTACACTATGGTAGATGGAATCTTTGTAGGAAGGGGAGTAGGTGCTAGCGGGATATCTGCAGTCAATGTCTCAATGCCTTATGTAACTTTCGCCTTTTCCCTATCAATATTAATATCTGTCGGAAGCTTAAACCTTATCGGCTACCAGCTAGGAAAGGGTGATAAAGAAAGGGCAAATGAGTTTTTTTCTATTTGTATAAGTATGGCGCTTGTAGTTGCCTTTCTATTGGCATCTCTAAGCTATATCTTTATAGATAGATTAATTTACTTTCTAGGAGCAAGTCCAGAGATAAAACCTTTGGTTCATGATTATATTTCTGTAATCATATTTTTTACGCCTTTTTATATAATGAGCTATGCTTTTGAAATTATGGTAAAAGCAGACGGTAGACCAATCGTTTCTACTGTATGTATGGCAATTTCAGCTGTGACTAATATAGTTCTTGACTATGTATTTATATTTAAGTTACACATGGGTGTTAGGGGAGCGGCGATTGCGACTGGTATTGCCCAAAGCTTACCTACTTTTGCCTATCTTTCTTATTTTTTATCAAATAAGGCAGGACTTAAATTTAGAAAATACGAGTTAAAGTTTTACAAGATCAAGGAAGTTCTATCCTATGGATTTCCAGCAAGCGTTCAGGAGCTTTCGTCTGGTTTTGTTATACTTTTATTTAACAATGTTATTTCTATATATTACGGGGTAGAGGGCCTTGCTGCCTTTTCTGTAATTTCTTATATAATGATATTTGTTGTAAATGTAATGCTTGCCATAAATCAATCCAGTCAACCTCTCTTATCCTTTTATTTCGGAAAAGAGGAGTATGAAAATGTCCTTGGTATCAGAAAATTTATGCTAAGAACAGTTTTAATCATAAGTATCCTTATGGTTTTAGTTATAGAACTTTGGCCAGAGTTTTTTGTAAATGTATTTATAGCTGATTATGAGGAAAGCTTCTTGCCATTTGCAATAAAATCCCTTAGGATATTTGCCATAAGCTTTCTAGTAATGGGCTTTAACATAACGAACGCAGGATATATGACGGCAGTCCAAAGACCGAGATATGATTTTTATATAACAATCCTAAGAGGTTATGTACTAATGGCTGTCTTGGTTTATCTTATGCCAATGGCCTTTGGTAGGAAAATAATATGGAATGTAGCGACTATAACAGAGGCTATCACCATGATATTTTCAGTATTTCTAGTTAAAAGCGAGCTAAAAGAAATCCACAAACTGACCCAAAGACGAGATAAACATATCAAAGTTAAATACCAATAAAAAAGGACTGTTGCAAAACTATGAATAATCATCGTACCATCGTTAGAAGGTTCTCTTAGGAAATTTTCAGTGGAGCCTGCCGGCTCATGGAGGCAAAATTTCCGTGGAGGTTCTTCTAACGATAATGGTACGATTTATTCATTCTGCAACAGTCCTTTTATCTTGCATCTATATCCTTGTATTTGTCATCTTCATCAAATTTCTTTACTACATATGAGCAAATTGGAAGGATTTTCTTATCATTTGCCTTGGCGTTTTTAACAAATTCATCTAAGAGCTTACCTGCAATTCCCTTTCCACCATAGGCTTTATCTACAACTGTGTGAGTTGCCTTCCATATATTTTCCTCTTCTTCATATTGGAGAAATCCTATTTTCTTATCGTCATCAAAAGCTTGCGCTTCATTTTCCTTTTCATTAAATATAATTTTAATATCCATTTATATCACCTCTTTATCCTTATACCCAAAATGATTCAATTCAATTTATCCGAAATTGGGATATGATTTTAGGATTCCTTGTGGTAATTATCCATAAATGATATAATTTATTCAAAAGGAGGATCTATGAAAAGAGAATACAAACTATCCTCTGTCGTTCTAGTTATTTTAATAGGAGCGGTAGTTTCATTTATAACAAGCAAGTTATTTGAAAAAATCGGAGGAGATTCAACTGTTATTAATCTAATAGGCACAGCTTTGACAAGCTTTTTGGCGTTTTTCTTCCAATATGCTCTATCTGCAGGACTTCTTAGAAATAGGATGGGATCTGTAGGAGAATATCTAAATCAAATTAATACAATTAACGGAAGATTTATTTTAATAAATATCATCATGTCACTTATAACAATTGGTTTTACCACATCTATAGGATTTTTGGGTGGTAATCTTGTTTATAATACTATGTTAACTAGTGAGGCTAGGTCTGATAATATTACAACCTTAGTTCTAATGATACTTTTATTTTTAGTATCAGTTGTTTTATCACTATTGATAACTTATACAAACTTCTACTTAGCTGATGATAACAATAGCTCAAAGAAAGAAAGCATTGGAACTTCCATTAAACACATCTTTAAGATAGGTAAGGATCTTATTGGAAAGACATTAAAGATATATTTAAAATATACAATCCTACCTCTTCTTATTTATGGAGTTTTTTTATTTTTAACTATCATCCTTGTACCAAATGATGGTTTGGGAGGAATATTTCTTTCTAGTCTATTGACTGTAATTTTGGTAGTATATTTACTATTTGCATCTGCTATTGTTCTTGCGAGACTATCAGATGTCTATATCGACTATACAGAAGAAAAAATAGCAATTGAAGATTAATTTTATATTTTATAATGACAATCGTCCCATCATTGGAATGTTTTCTAGTGATGGGACGATTTATTTTAAGATTTTTTATTTTGTAATTTGGGGAGCCTTGTTTTCTTTTCTTAATTTTTCTAGTCTACTTATGGCGTGGGCTTTGGCGTTTTCTGGTGCTTTTGCCATTTTTTTCATCTTAGTTTTGCCAAAGATATTTGTATAAGATCCGTCTGCCCAAAATATATTTCTCTTCATAAAAGCTGTAAGAAGGGCGTAGATTGGATTTAGGAGATTTACGAAGGCGAATGGGAAAAATACCAAAGGACTTACTCCCAAGGTTCTCATTTGATAGGCACCACATGCTGTCCATGGAAACATAACAGCCCACAAGGTTCCAGCATCTTCTAGTGTTCTTGAGAGCATATTTCGAGAAAGTCCCATTTCATCATACTTATCTTCATACAAGGGAGCAGGAACTCCTATTCCTAAGAATTGATCGCACATGGTAGCGTCACAAAATATGGAAGTAGCCATAGTTGCAAGTACGAGTCCTCCGACTGAGTTGATTCTTTCTTTTAGTTTTCTAAATAGTCTTTCTATAACGCCAGCCTTTTCTAAAGAACCTCCAAAGGAGACAGCAAGGAGGATTAAATTTATAGTCCACATTTGATTATCCATACCGCCTTTTGCTAGAGCTTCATCTACAAAGTCATTGCCAGTTACAATATCAGGTCCGTAGTGGAGGATAGCAAATATTTCTGCAAGAGATCTTTTTTCTTGAAATATTAGAGAAAAGATTATACCAGTAAGAACAGAAATCATAACACCTGCGAGTCCTTCTATTCTTAGAACACATACCAAAATAATAATTAGTATAGGAAAAAGAACTAGGGGAGTTATATTAAAATTGCTGGAAAGGGCAAGTTTTATGCCTTCTGCAATCTCTGGATCATAGTTTAGAGTATTTGCCCTAAGACCAATGATGCTATATAAAACAAGAGATATCAAAAACACAGGTCCAGTTGTAGATATCATTGCACTAACGTGATCGAAAAGACCTGTCTTAGCTACTCCAGCCGCAAGGTTTGTTGTATCAGATAAGGGAGAGAATTTATCGCCAATGTAGGCACCTGATATAACCATGCCGGCAGTAATAGCAGGATTAATCCCAAGTCCCTTACCTATAGTCATAAAGGCAATACCGATAGTTGCTGTAGCAGTCCAACTTGACCCACAAGATAGACCAACTAGAGCTGTTATGATACAGCCGATTGGTAGGAATAATTTAGGAGAAAGTAAGTCAAGTCCATAATAAATTAGGGCAGGAATAGTTCCTGATATCATAAACGATGAAACTAAGAGACCAACTGTAAGTAATATGAGGATAGCATCAAGGGTTGTAGAAATCCTTTCGACCATACCTTCTAACATTTCCTTAAAGCTTTTTCCAGTAATAAGACCTACGATACATGAAACAATTATCCCACACATCAAAGGAAGGTGGGCTGCGTCATAGATAGGTTCACCATCATTTTTGGCAAAGACAAATACATAGATCATTAGTGAAATCATAGTAACAATAGGAAGTAAGGCCTCAAAAATAGTAGGAAGCCTTTTAGTTTTTTCTTTTTTCATAACAACTCCTTATAATATGGTAGTGTGATAAATCATATTTATATCCTACAAGAGATATATAGTTTTGTCAATAATAATCTAAATAGTTTAATATATTATCAAAACAAAATAAATAAAAATCTTACTTGCTATCATCAATTGTTTTCGATATATTAAGAAAAGAATTTTATCAAAATAATATAGAAATTAAATTTTACTAATGAGTTAATAGTATAGTTACCATAGAAATATAGTTACCATAGAAAGAATTCTATACTTTATAGTTGATTTAAAACAGATAAGTGCTATACTAAAATAATCTAGGAGGATTTATGAACATTATTATCTTGGGTGCTGGTAAGGTTGGCTCCTATCTTACTAGTGGCCTAGCAGAAGAAGGTCACGATATATTAGTTATTGACCATGATAAGGACGTTTTAGATAGACTTTTAGCAAGCAATGATGTGATGGGCATAGTAGGAGACGGTAGAGATCCAGAAGTCTTGATGGATGCAGATGTTTCTTCTTGTGATTTGTTTATAGCAATTACCCTATCAGATGATGTAAACCTAATCGCATCAACTATAGCTAAGAAACTTGGAGCAAAAAATATAATCATAAGGCTTAGAGAAAGTCAATATATCAACCAAAAGGAAATCATAGAAGAAATAACCTCAGCATCTAGGATTATAAATCCAGAAATGATTGCAGCTAAGGATATCCAAAGGGCACTAAAGTACTCCCACGCCCTAAATGTTGAAAGCTTTTTTAGAGATCAGGCTATCATGATGGAGCTTGTCATATCTGAAGGATCTAGCCTAGTTGGATCAAAGATATCTGATCTAAATGCGTATTCAGCTGAATACCACACTCTGATTGGTATTGTCAACAACAATGGCAAGGTCTACATACCTCACGGATCTTATGTCCTAGCACAGGGAGAGAAGATTTATATAATAGGAGCTAAAGAGGGAGCAGATAGGTTCTACAAGAAGGAAGTTTTAGATAGGATTGAGATTAAAAATGTGCTAATAATTGGAGCGGGTGCTATTTCAACTCACCTAACTGGGCTTTTACTAGAAAGAGGATTTGGAGTAACAGTTGTAGAAATAGATAAGAAAAGAGCAGAAGAGATTAGCGAGAAGTTCTCAGATGCGGTTGTTATAAATGCAGACGGATCAGATCCTGACGTTTTAGAAGAAGTTAGAATTGAAAACTTCGATGCTATGGTTTGCCTAACAGGAATGGATGAAGAAAATATCCTGATTTCTCTATTGGGTGAGAAATACGGAATAGAGAAAATCATTGCTAAAGTCAATAGAACTAAGCTTTTGAAGATGACAGGCATCCTTGATATAGACACAACATTTACTCCAAAAAGAGTTGCAAGTGACGTTATCAATAGAATCATAAGAAGTAAGGAAAATGCCAGAGGATCATCTATTACATCTTTGTATAGATTAGAAGATGACCAAGTTGAAGTAATTGAATTTGCTGCCATAGAACATTCCGATATTTTAAATAAAAAGCTAAGAGACTTAAATATAAGAGAAGATACCTTGATAGCTTGTATCAAACATGAGGAGCGTGATGGACAAATCGAAGTTCCAAATGGAGATTCTATGATTTCTTTGGGAGATAGGGTTTTAGTTATAACAACTAACCATACTTTCCAAGTCATAGATGATGTATTGGAGTAGATATGAACGGTTCAATTATAAAATATACCATAGGAAAACTCCTCCAAGTCTTGGCTATGCTTATGAGCCTGCCTCTTCTTGTTGGGTTAATCTATAAAGAAGGTTTTACTGATATTAGAAATTTTATAATTCCCATAGCCATTTCTCTTATATTAGGCTTGATTTTAGTTAGAAATGGATCTAGCCAAGGACACATCTTTACCAAAGAGGCCATGTTTATTACTGCAACCTGCTGGATTGTTTTCTCAGTTATAGGATCAATCCCCCTATATCTAACACCAAGTAACTATCCTAGCGTTATTGATGCTTTCTTTGAAATGGCAAGCGGATTTACAACCTGCGGGGCAAGTGTTGCCCACGATTTAGAGCTTTTGCCTCATTCTGTTCTTTTTTGGAGATCATTTTCTCACTTTATTGGAGGAATGGGGATCCTAGTATTTACCCTAGCAATCCTACCTAAATCAAACAAAGAATCATCAAATCTCATGCAGGCAGAAGTACCGGGACCAACTTTTGGAAAGATCACACCAAAATTATCTCAAACAGCGAGAGTTCTCTATCTAATGTATATAGCTCTTACTATAGTTACGATGATTTTCTTATTATTTGGAGGAATGGATTTATTTGATGCTATAATTCATGCCATGGGTACAGCTGGAACTGGTGGATTTTCCAACAGAGGATCTTCAATAGGCTATTACGACTCAAGATATATAGAAATGGTTTTATCCATTGCTATGCTAGCCTTTGGTATAAACTTTAATATTTTTTATTTTGCCCTATTTCGTTCAGCCAAACAAGCCTTCAAGAGTGAAGAACTTTGGTGGTACTTGGGAATAGTTGGTGTTTCTGCTCTACTAATTTATTTTAACGTAAGAAGTATGTACCATGATGAAGTTTACTCTGGAGTATCATCCTTATTTACAGTTTCATCTATAATAACAACTACAGGATATGTATCAGTAGACTTTGGATCTTGGCCATTATTTTCCAGAAATATTTTGATATTATTAATGTTTATAGGTGGATCTGCAGGATCAACTGCAGGTGGATTAAAGGTATCAAGGTGTGTAGTTGTCTTTAAATCAGCTATCAATCAAGTAAGAAAAGCAATCAATCCTCTAAGAGTAAATGTAAATAAAATGGACGGCAAGAAAGTAGATAGGGATGTGGAAGATTCAATAAACAAATATATCCTTGTTTATATACTGTTATTTGTAGTATTTATGTTAGTCATAACACTTGAAACTAACAACTTCGAATCAGCCTTTTCTGCAGTAGCTACAACCTACAATAACGTAGGACCTGGACTAATTGATTTTGGGCCAATAACGACCTTTGAATCAATGAGCAAATTATCTAAACTAGTCTTAACCTTTGCTATGCTTTTTGGTAGACTAGAGCTTTATCCAATGATTCTTCTATTTGCACCAACCACCTACAAAAATTTGAGAAATAAAAATCGCAAAATTTCATAGTTTGACAAAATTTTACAAAAGAATTAAAATTGACTTAGAATATTGAAAGCAAGGGAGTTCTTAAAAGATCTGAGAGGAGGGTAGTACCCTCGACCTAACCTGATTTGGATAATGCCAACGGAGGGAAGCGATAGTTTAGCAGAATGACTTTGTTTATTATAATAAAGTCTTCTGCTTTTTTTGTGTAAAATTATTAGGAGGAAATATGAAAGTAGGACTAACAATTGCAGGCTCTGACTCATCTGGTGGAGCAGGAATACAAGCAGATATAAAGGCTATGAGCTTTAACGGAGTCTTTGCCGAATCGGCTATCACAGCTCTAACAGCTCAAAATACTACAGGTGTTACAGGAATAATGGATGTAAGCCCAGAGTTTTTAAAAGATCAAATTGATGCAGTATTTACAGATATTTTCCCAGATGCAGTCAAGATAGGCATGGTATCTGACAAAAAGTTAATAGAAACAATAGCAGAAAGGCTAAGTCACTACAAGGCTAAAAATATAGTCCTAGATCCAGTAATGGTTGCAACATCAGGAGCAAAACTTCTAAAAGATGACGCCATAAAAACTTTGATAGAAAAACTCTTTCCACTTGCGACTCTTATTACTCCAAACATACCAGAGGCAGAATTAATTTCAGGGATGGAAATTAAAAATGAAGATGATATGGAAAAAGTCGCTAAATATATTTTTGAAACCCATGGAACAAATGTTCTCTTAAAAGGAGGACACGCAGTAAACGATGCCAACGACTACCTATATGAAAATAATAAGGCAGTTTGGATAAAGGGAGAAAGAATTGATAATCCAAATACTCACGGCACAGGTTGTACATTATCATCAGCAATTGCGGCAAATCTTGCCAAGGGATATGATCTGTATGAGTCAATTAAAAAAGCGAAAACCTATCTTGAAGGGTGTCTAAGAGATGGACTAGACTTAGGAAATGGATCAGGACCTATGAATCACGCCTTCGACCTAAAGGAAGAATATAAAAACTAATAAGTAAAAGATAAATGATAGTTGACAAATCAAGGCTTTTGTAGTATTATATATCAGTCGACTTAAGGTTTCTTTTATGAAGCTTTTCGATGAAATCGCAAATCCTGAATGCGATTATAAATAAATGTCAGGACGAGTAAAGCCGCCACCTACTAAGAGCGGTGTCTAAATATAGTAGGCGAAAAATTTATAGGAGGAATTTTATGAAACATCAAAAAACATGGACTGCAACTCCTGATCAAATCGACAGAAAATGGTATGTCGTTGATGCAGAAGGACAAGTTTTAGGTAGACTAGCTAGTCAAGTTGCAGCAATCTTAAGAGGAAAGAACAAACCTACATTTACTCCACACTATGATACTGGAGACTATGTAATTATTATCAATGCTGACAAAGTCGTTCTTACTGGTAACAAAGAAGACCAAAAAGAATACCAAAGATACTCAGGATACAGCGGTGGACTAAAGATTACTAAATTCAAGGATATGAAAGCTAAAAATCCTGAAAGAATCGTAACTCACGCTGTAGAAGGCATGCTTCCACACAACAAACTAGGCAGAGCTATGGTTAAAAAGCTTAGAGTGTATGCTGGCAGTGAACACAATCACGAAGCCCAAATGCCTGAAGTTTTGGAATTAAATTAAGGAGGACTTAGATGGCAGATATTATACAATCAACAGGAAGAAGAAAGACATCTGTAGCTAGATGCACTATGGTTTCTGGTAGCGGAAATCTATTAGTAAACGGAAAAAGCTTAGATGAATACTTTAACTATGATACATTAAAAGTAATAGCTAAATCTCCACTTGAACTTACAGAAAACCTAAACAACTATGATATCAAAATCAATGTTAACGGTGGTGGATATACAGGTCAAGCAGGTGCTATTAGACATGCAATCGCAAGAGCTCTAATCATAGCAAACCCTGACTATAGACAAGCTCTAAAAAGAGCAGGATTCCTTACAAGAGATTCTCGTAAGAAAGAAAGAAAGAAAGCTGGTCTTAAAAAGGCTAGAAAATCATCTCAATTCTCAAAGAGATAATTATTTACTTTTATACAATATACAAAACACAAAACCGCAAGACTTATCTTGCGGTTTATTTTTTTATAAAGATTAGCTAAAACTAGTATAATAAAATTGAAAATTATGGTAAAGAGGTTTTATGCAAAAGATAAATTACAATCTCAAGATGGAAGAGATTATAAAAGAAAATAGAAAAATTGGGAAAAAACCCAAGCTTTTGATGCAAGTATGTTGCGCCCCTTGCTCAACCGCTGTTATAGACAGGATTTATGATGATTTCAAAATAGATATGTTTTACTATAACCCAATGATATATCCAGCAAGTGAGCTTGGTAAGAGGGTCGATACCCTAAGGAAGTTAAAAGAAGATTTAGATATAGAATCTGAAATAATCTTTCCGGAAAATTCTATGGCTGATTTTTCTGAAATTGCAGAAAAAAGAAAAGATGACCATGAAGGTGGCGATGCTTGTTATGCTTGTTATAAATTAAGGCTAGAAGAAACCGCAAAATACGCAAGAGATAAGGGTTATGAATATTTTTCTACAACCTTGTCAATCTCGCCTTATAAGAATAGCCAGTGGTTAAATGAGATTGGTAGGGACTTGGAAAAAGAATACGGTGTCAAATATTTGTATTCTGATTTTAAGAAGAAAAATGGCTACAAGAAATCCATAGAGCTTTCTAAAAAATACGAGTTGTATAGGCAAGACTATTGTGGTTGTGTATTTTCTTTTAGGGAAATGGAAGAAAAACATAAGGAAAATAAAGAAAAAAACAATTAGTTATAAATAAAAGATAATCACAGTAAAAAAGTTAGTTTTTTTGATAAATGGGTAATATTTTACTAGGAGAGGATTATGAAAGATTTACTGCTTATCAAAAAAATTATAGATGAGAAAGAGACAAGTGAGGTCTATCCTGTCACTTTCGACTTAGATGACAGTTTCAAAAGGTCTGTGGCCTTGGATATTTTTAAAGAACTGAATGATAAAGCTATTATAAAATCTAATAGGTTTACAATCAAGGACCATTCTTTTACTATTGATATCCTCCCAAGCTCAATTACAAGGATAATTGAAGAAATAATCAGAAGAAAGATGAAAGTATATGGGATATATGTCCTATATGATAATTACATTGAAGAAGGAGAATGATTTATGGACAAAAAAATTATGGATTTAATTAATGAACAAATGAACTTTGAGTTTGAATCTGCTTACATCTACAAGGCTATGGCAGCTTACACAGATGACCTTGACCTTGACGGATTTACAACATGGTTAGACCACCAAGTATCAGAAGAAATCTTCCACGGAGAAGGTATGAAAAATTTCCTTCAATCTGTAGGATACAAACCAGTATATGAAGCAATTGCTAAACCACAAGGAGATTATGAATCAGTTCTTGATGTTATGAAATCTGCTCTAGAACACGAAAAAGAAGTTACTAGAAGAATCACAAACATTGCCAAAGAAGCAAACGGTGTTGATGAAAGAGTAAGAAGCTTCATTCAATGGTACATCGACGAACAAGTTGAAGAAGAAGAAACATTTAACAAAATCATCACAAGACTAGAAAGAGTTGGAGATGATTGGCACTCAATCTATATCCTTGATGCTGAACTTGGCCAAAGACCAGAACCAACAGAACCAAATATCGCTGAATAATGAAAACAATTAAAAATAAAAAGCTTGCGGCACATATAAACTTAGACGGGGCTTATGTAGAGGATTTATCCTATGGAGAAAAGTCTGTATTCTTCCCAAAATCTCGTCTAAAAATGGCTGATAGCTACAAGATTAGGGGCGGTATGCATGTATGCGCCCCTAATTTTTCTGATGATAATTTGTTAAAAGAACTTAAAAGCCACGGATTTGGGAGAGATTTAACCTGGAAAATCCTAGAAGAAGGCGAAGATCATCTTCTTTTGGGCTTGGATGGAATAGGTTCTTACGAAAAAGTTTCATTTAAGATTAGCTACAAGCTTGTAGATAATAAACTAGAGGTAAAACTTATAGTAGAAAATAAAGATGACAAAAAAGTTCCCCTAGCTCCAGCCTTCCACCCATACTTTAAGACAAGCTACGAAGATCTTTCTATAAGTGGCGTAGGTATCAACAAAGAAGATCTTCCAGATTCAATTTTCCTAGATAAAAAGGATTTATCCTTTAAGATGAAAGATTTTGAAGTTGATATTATAGGCAAGGAAAATGTGTCAGTTTACACTATTTGGTCAGATTTTCTTGGAGAATATATCTGCCTTGAGCCAACATATAATGGCAAAAGCTTTATGGATTTAGATAAGAAAGTTTACTATCTTGATTCAAATGAAACATTCACTCAAAGCTTTGATATTGTAGTTAAGGAAAATTAAAATAATTAAAATACAATTTAATATAAGTTAAATAACTTGAAAATTTTCTAAACATCTGTATAATGATATTAATAAAATTGATGGAGGAGATTATGATACAAGCATTAATAGCTCTTATACTCTTGCCAGTATTAGGAGTTGGGATTTTCAAATTTATATTTAAGCTAGGCTTTGGACTTTTAGGGCTAATTTTAGCTGTGGTTTGCCTACCAATCCTTCTAATTGTTGGTATACTTCTTCTTCCACTTATGTTAGTAGGAGGCTTTGTAGGCCTTGCAGTTAAGCTCCTACCAGTAATTTTAGTAGGTCTATTAATATATTTTGGATACAGATATTACAAAGAAAATTACGAAGTTTGGTAGGAAAATGGAAAAGAAAAAAGAGTTTGGAATTTATTCCAAGCTCTTTTTATTTGTTTAAAATAAATTTTTCTATTGCTTCTCCTACAGCTCCCTCGACGTTTGTGGCTTCTGCTACATAGTCGGCTGAGTCTTTTACTTGAAGTCTGGCATTTTTAACTGCAACAGAAATTCCAGCTGCCTCAAGCATTTTGACGTCATTGTAGTTATCTCCAATAACTAGGGTATCTTTTATGTCTATTCCATAGTGGTCGCAGACTTTTTGTAGGGCGACTGCTTTGTTTACCCCTTTGGCGTTTACTTCCATAAACATATCAGAAGAGTAGGCGATTTCGACATCATAGTTGGTTAGTTTTGCTATGTCTACCTCTAAACCTTGAAGATAGTTCATATCCTTGTTTTTTATTATAGCTTTTAGGATTATCTTATCCTTTATAAAGTCTATATTGTTATCTTCTAGGGCAGTTATTTGAGTTTCTGCATAGGAATCACGATCTAGGTTTAGACCGTACTTGTTATCTAAAGTATAGATATAACAAGTTTGACCGTTAGCGTAGGCGTAGTCAAGGATTGCCTTGGCATATTCATATTTTAGGCCATTGGAATGAACTATTTCTTTAGTTACGAGGTTCATTATTATTGCGCCATTGCAACAAATAACAAATCTGTCATCTTCTATGACACCAGCTTGCTCTGGTATATCAAACAACTCGTAAGTACCACGTCCTGTGGCAAGCATTACGATAATTCCAAGCTCCTTGGCTTTTTTGATGGCATCGATATTTCTTTGAGGTACGTTTTTGTCAGCGTCGACTAAAGTCTCGTCAATATCTGATGCTACTAACTTTATCATCTATTCTCCTTATTTATTTTCCTTTAGGAAAGTAATTATGTCGTCTGATTCGTAGAGATATTCGCCATCGTGGTAGAGGCAAGGAACTTGTCTTTTGCCACCTTTTTCGATTAATTCTTCCATGGCTTCTCTATTTTCATTTATATTTACAACTTCTAGTTCGATGTTTTCTTCTTCCATAAAGTTTTCTACTTTTTTACAGAAAGGACAAACAGTTCCTACAAATAATTTATAATCTTTCATTGTATACTCCTTATTTTTAAACTTTCATAATATCTTCATTATAGTATATTATACTAAGTATAAGATAAATTTAAAGATATGACAAAGGTGGTTAAATGAAAGAAACATTAAGAAAGGTTATTAGATTTATTCTTTTAATCGTAATCATAGTATGCCTAGCTATCCTTGGAAAGAGAGGCTACGATTATTGGACCAATATACAAAATAATAAACATATAGCAGGGCTTATCAAGGAAAGTCAAGACGAAATAGGTGATGATGACGAAAATCTTAGTCCAGAAGAGAAGCTTAAAAAGCTAGAAAAACAAAACCTATATCTACTAAAGAAGTTTAAGGAAGAAAACTCAGATGTGGTTGCTGTTATAGAAATACCTGGCACACCTATCAAATACCCGCTTCTCCATGCAGATGATAATAGTTTTTACCTAAGAAAAGGACTTAACAAGGAGTATGATTTGGCAGGTTCCATCTTTATGGATACCAACAACAATACCGACCTAAATGATGATAATACCGTAATCTACGGTCACCATTTGGAGCTTGAGTCAATGTTTACTCCGCTTGATCAATATAGAAAGCAAGACTTTGCAGAAAAACATACTACAATGTATATCACAACAGAAGAAGGACTTAGAGAGTATGAGATATTCTCAGCTTATGGAATTCCTTCAGACTATGACTACAGAACCTTGGAGTTTATGTATGATGCTGACAAGATTCCATACTTTGAAAAACTTCAAAATAATTCAGAAGTAGACCTTGGGAGTAGAGAGTTTACAGAAGATGATACAATAGTAACCCTATCTACCTGCCAATATGACTATGACGATCAAAGACTTGCAGTACATGCAGTGAGGATAAAATAGTGAACAGATACCAAAGTTTAGAAAAAAGAAAGATAAATTTAGAAAAAACAGATGAGGGGCTTATCCTAAGGGAGGCCTCTTTTAATCCGACCCATATTTTTGAATGTGGGCAATGCTTTAACTTCCACAAGGAAGAAGATGGATCATATACAGCAGTTTTTTTGGATAAGATTATAAATGTTTTAGAATTAGAAGATGGGAGTAGCCTCATTAGAAATATTAGTGAAGGTGACTTCTACGAATATTTTTACGATTATTTTGACCTAGCAACAGATTATGAGAAGATTAAAAAAGAAATAGCCATAGATGAAACTCTAAAAAAAGCGACAGACTACGGTTATGGGATAAGAATCCTAAACCAAGAGCTATTTGAAACGACAATTTCCTTTATAATATCTGCTAACAACCAAATCCCTAGGATAAAAAAAGCAGTTAGGATAATCTCAGAAAGATATGGCAAGTTCATTGGAGAATATAAGGGGAGAAAATATTATTCCTTCCCAAAAGCTGAAGATTTAATGAATGTTAGTCCAGAAGAATTGAGAGAATATGCGAGAGTTGGATTTAGGGACAAAAGAATAGTAGAAGCAAGTCGCATGATTTATGAAGGAGCACTAGACTTTGACAGAGACCAAGAGCTAGAAAGTGCTGACCTAAAGAAAAAACTAATGGAATTACCTGGAATTGGACCAAAGGTTGCAGATTGTATCTTATTATTTGCCTACCACAGGCGAGAAACATTTCCAGTAGATGTGTGGATCAAAAGAGTAATGGAAGCCTTATTTATCAAAAAAGAAGTTCCCAAAAAACAAGTAGACGACTACGCAAGAAAATACTTTGGAGATCTTGCAGGTTACACCCAACAATATCTCTTCTACTATGGGAGAGAAGAAAAAATAGGAAAATAACAATTTGAAAATATAGCGTGTGGTTTATATGCACAAGAAAAGAGCAGTATATAATAGATATCTGCTCTTTTCTATTGGTTTATTCGTTTTCTTTCTCTACCCTAAGCACCTCATCGAGGAGAGTTAGGTAGTATTTTTGTGCGGTTTCTATTTCAAATATTGAAGAATCATTAAAGTAAGTCAAAATCTCATCTATTAGACTTGTAACCTTCTCATCCTCACCATAAGTTTGTTTTAACCCTTCTGCCTTTTCTATTAGACTATTTATCTTATGGATTAGTCCCATTGTTTTTGCTTCTCTATCATTTTCCATAAGAAGCTCTCTGAGTGTCCATTTAACATTATTTTCTGTAATACCTGCCTTGTGTTGAACACCAGCTCCATTTTCTCTAATAACATCCAAAAACTCAAACAGTTCTTCGTTTTCAAAACCATTAAACAAAATAAAATCAAAGTCTAGGTCGTAATCTTCCTCTTTAGCGGGAGTGTGACTTTCATCAAAACCTTCAATATTTAATAGATGTCCAATCTTATCATCAAGGTGGTCTTTGCCAACTTCAACAATCTTTATATTCTTTTCATCTGCAATTTTCTTAAATCTATCGTATTTATCCATATCTATTGGATTATAATATAAAATTTCAGCCATATTTACCTCTCTTTTTGTATATACATTATAACTATACTAATCATAAGCTATAAGACAAACTTTAAAAATTAAGGAAAATGGGTATAAATAAAGTAAACAATCCAATGGAGGATACAATGACTGAAACAAGACTAAAAATGGAAGAAGTAAACAAGAATAAAATCCAAGTTGACAAGATGATAATAAAAGCAAGATCTGTCCTAAGACTATTAAACACAACAGGTAGAAAAGTTGGATCTAAATCTGACTTTACAGGTCTAAATATCCTTAGAGGAAATTTCTTAGGCAATTTCATGAGAGGAAACAAGGCTCACTCTGTAAACAAAAACCTAGATAGGAGTCAAAAAGCCATCCTAGATTTTCATAGAGACCTCTTGTTATTTGATGAGAAGCTTGCAGCCATGGTGTATTTACCAAGCAAAATTTCAGAATACTCTGACATAAATGGCAAGATAGCAGATATCGCCTTTAGGACAAATATAAGAATGAAAGAGCTAGACATAAACAAAGCCGCAAGATCTATAGAAAAAATCATAAGACGACTAGAAGCACAAAGCAGAAAATACGCCTACGAAATCAAAAAATACCAAGAACTTAAAGAACTTTAGAAAATATGAGAGAGGGGATTATCCCTCTTTTTTTGTGTTGATTTTGGGGGTTGGGTAGTTATAAGGATACTTTTTTATTAAATAAGTAAATTATTTACTGTAGATTCCTCGTCGAAACCTACCGGTTTCTCTGTCGGAATGACAGGGTTAATGGATTGATGCCTCCAAAAGAGTCATCCTTCCTTGATTAAGGGATATCATCATATCACTGTGACCAGACCCATTAGGAATGACGAATTTGGGGGAAAGATGGATTAGTCTATCATCAGTTCATTATCGAGACCCATTAGGAATGACGTTTGTGGAGAAAGAAAATCCACTAAACCAGTCATCCTGAGGAGTGAGCGATAGCGAATGACGTGAGGATCTCCAGTTGGTGATTCGGGTTTTACTTGACTGCGAGGTACCAACACTAGATTCCTCGTCGAAACCTACCGGTTCCTCTGTCGGAATGACGGGGTTGGGAGGATTAATACTCTTCAATTCAGTCATCCTGAGGAGCGAAGCGACGTGAGGATCTCCAGTAGGCACTTCGGGTTCATCTATACTGCGGAATATAAACTGTAGATTCCTCGTCGATCCTTCAGTCGCTCTGTCGGAATGACATTCCCCAATTACTCCCAAAACAAAAAATCCAGATTTAGCTCCTTTTTATTTATTTTTTCTACATATTCAATTTTTTCCTTATCCATAACTGAATCTGGGATCATTTTGCTTGTTATATAAATTAGAAATGGAAGGACGATTGCATCATCCAAAATTCCTAAAAAAGGAATCATATCTTTTATCAAATCGGCAGGCATTACTGCTTATAGAAATTCTCTAAAGCTTTCAAAGGAAAAGGGAATAAAATCTATAGCCTGTCCTTTAATTTTTGCAGGTATTTATGGATTTCCAGAAAAAGATACGTTTTTTGTAGCAAAAAGAACAATCGATGAATTTTTAAAAGATAATGAAATGGAAATTTATCTTTCCACTTTTGTAAAAGATATCCTGTCTTTAATTATGGGATAGGGAAAAGGGATATAAAAAATTGATAAAAATAATTTCTTCCGGTATAAATATTATTGTAGAAAATTTCGAAATAATTACCCTAGGAGGTAAAATATGAAAATCTTTAAATCAATAAAAAATAGATGGGAAAAATTCTTGAAAAATCTAGCAGAAGAAAATAAAAAATCTTTTGGAAATGAAAGATTAGATTGTTGTTCAATGAACAAAAAAGAATATAAATAAAGAAAAAAATGACCATGGCGGAGACTGTGTAAAATTTTGTGTATAGAAACCTCCTGATTAGGGTAAGTGAAACTAATCAGGAGGAATTTTTATGCCAAGAAAAAGACCAGAGACAAAAAGAAGCAAAATAGCAAAAATGTGAATTGAAGAATATCAGCCTAAAAGTTCACAAGATATTCAAGAAGCACTAAAATATCTTTTAGGCGATACAATGGAAGAACTTTTAAAAGCAGAATTAGATGAGCATTTAGACTATGAATATGGAGAAAAACCACTATCATTAAATACAAGAAATGGTACTAGTAAAAAACAGTTAGATCATCATATGGAAATATAGATTTAAACATACCAAGAGATAGAGAAGGAACATTTGAACCACAATCATTAAAGAAATATGAAAAAGACATATCAAACATAGAAAATCAAATAATATCAATGTATGGCAAAGGAATACCCTCGCCTAATAATATCATCAACTCATTTCATTCGTTGGATATTATTGGCTGGGGCAGACCCTGACAACAAGAGACATATCATATCACATCAAAGATATTTATGGTTTTGGCATATCAGAAACAATGGTAAGTAAAATAACAAAAAAATACTACCAAACGTAGAAGAATGGCAAAATAGACCAATAGAAAAAATCTATCCAATGGTCTTTTTAGACGCTATACACTACCACGTAAGAGAAAGCAATATAGTAGTCAAAAAAGCAGTCTACATTGACCTAGGCTACAACCTAGAAGGATTTAAAGAAATACTAGGACTATGGGTTGGAGAAAACGAATCAAGCAAATACTGGCTTTAGTATTAAATGATCTAAAAGAAAGAGGACTAGAAGCACAAAGCAGAAAATACGCCTACGAAATCAAAAAATACCAAGAGATAAAAGAACTTTAGAAAATATGAGAGAGGGGATTGCCCCTCTTTTTTTGTGTTGATTTTGGGGGGTATGCAATTATAAGGATATAAATAAGCCAATAATTTACTGTAGATTCCTCGTCACTCCCTATAGTCGCTCTGTCGGAATGACAGGGTTAATGGATTGATGCCTCCAAAATAAGTCATCCTGAGGAAGGGCGAAAACTAGCCCGTCCGGCTCGTGGAGGACCTGACGTGAGGATCTCCGGTAAGTACTTCGGGTTCATCTATACTGCGGAGTATGTACTATAGATTCCTCGTCGAAACCTTGTGGTTTCTCTGTTGGAATGACAAAGTTGGGGGAATGATGTTCTCAATATTCAGTCATCCTGAGGATCAACTAGCCCGTCCGGCTTGTGGAGGACCGACGTGAGGATCTCCAGTATGTACTTCGGGTTCATCTATGCTGCGGCGTATAAACTGTAGATTCCTCGTCGATCCTTTTAGTCGCTCTGTCGACAGTAGTTTTTGGGCTCAGCTTCGCTTCACCTCGAAAAGCCTTGATTAAGGGCTGTCATCAGTTCACTAACGTTTACTGTGACCAGACCAATTAGGAATGAAAAGTTACAAGAGAATATGTCACTAATATCCTTGCTACAAGCTTATTAGAAATATTCTCCTCAACTATCCCCAAACAAAAAATCCAGCTTTTAGCTGAATTTCTCTTTGTTATTTTTAAGGAGCATATCAATGGCGTAGCCTACTCCTGATTTTAGGTTGGATTTTGTTATATAGTCTGCGTGTTTTTTTAGCTCGTCTACGGCGTTTCCCATGGCTACTGCAAAGCCTGCAGCTTCTAGCATTGGTATGTCGTTTTTTTCGTTTCCTATTGCCATGACCTCTTCCATTTTGTAGCCGAGTTTGTCTGCCATTTGTGAAATGGCGTAGCCCTTGTTGGTATTTTTGTTCATTATTTCTACCAAAAATGGTGCGGTTTGGACTGGATAGTAGTTATTTTTTATTTCATCAGGCATATTTTCTATAAATCTTTTTATCTCACCTTTAGATCCTAAGACCATAAATCTTCCAAACTCCATATCTTCTGGCAAACTTTCATAGTTGACTAATTTTATGGGCATCTTGTGGATTTTGGCATCTATTTTTGTATAAATATTTGCTCTTTTCTTGTTTGAATAGAAGTTCTCCCCGTCCATGGCAGAGATATCTAGCCTGTAGTTTTCTAATAGCTTTGCTACTTTTATTAGGTCACTTGGACTTTGAAATGTTCCAAACATTGGCTTTTGGCTAAAGTTGTCGAACACATAGGATCCGTTTTGACAAATTGTAAAGTGTCCCTTTTTATCAAGTCCCAATCTTTTATTTAAATCTACCATGCTATGAAAGGGCCTACCGCTGACTAAGGCTATGTGAATACCAGCATCCTTTGCCCTTTTTATGGCGGCTATATTTTCTTTTGTTAATCTTTTTAGTGGGGTAACTAATGTTCCGTCCACGTCTATAGTTATTAGTTTAATCATAGGGATACTATACCCCAAGAGATAAAAATTATTAAAATATAAAATTTTGGGTATAAATATATGTAGAGAAACGAAAACAGATTAACTAATTATAGGAGGAAATATGATAATAGGAGTACCAAAAGAGATAAAAGATCAAGAATCCAGGGTTGCAATCATCCCAGGAGCAGTTTTAGAATTGACTAAAAATGGTAATGAAGTTCTAATAGAAACTGGTGCAGGTCTTGCATCTGGTATAACAGATGACCAATATGAAGAGGCTGGAGCTACTATTGTAGATAGTGCAAAAGAGGTTTGGGAAAAAGCCGACATGATCTACAAGGTTAAAGAGCCACTCAAGGAAGAATACAAATATTTTAGAGAAGGACTTATCCTTTATACCTACCTTCACCTTGCAAGCAATGAAGAGCTTACAGATGAGCTTATCAAAAACAAGGTAACAGCAATAGGTTTTGAGACAGTTCAACTTGATAACAAACTTCCACTTCTTCGTCCAATGTCAGAAATCGCAGGAAGAATGGCAGTACAAGAAGGTGCCCAATACCTAACTAAACCAAAGGGAGGAAGAGGAATCTTACTTCAAGGTGTACCAGGAGTTCGTCCTGCTAACGTTGTAATCGTAGGTGCAGGTACAGTAGGTACAGGTGCAACTAGAATTGCCGTTGGTATGGGAGCTAGAGTTACAGTTCTAGATGTAAACCTAGATGCTCTAACTGAACTACACAACCTATTCCCAGACAAGATTGAAACACTTTACTCTAACCCACTAAATATAGAAGAAGCTGTCAAAAACGCCGATCTTGTTATATCTACAGTCCTAATCCCAGGTGCTCGTGCGCCACAACTTATCAAAGAAGATATGGTTAAACAAATGAAGGAAGGATCTGTAATAGTCGACGTGGCAATAGACCAAGGTGGTTCAACAGACCTAACAAAGGGTAGACCAACTAGCCACACCAACCCAACATTTATTGAGCATGGTGTAATCCACTATGCCGTTGCCAATATCCCAGGTGCAGTAGCTATGACATCAACATATGCCCTATCAAATGCAACTACAAGATATGCCAAGGCAATAGCAGATATGGGACTAAGAACAGCTTGTGAGAGATTCCCAGAGCTAATCAGAGGAGTTAACACATACGATGGCTATGTAACATATGAACCAGTTGCAAAAGATACTAACCACGAATACAAAGAGCTAGATATAGCTGAGTAACATAAAAAAATCTCAAACTTCCAACCCCGACTTCCAACAAGAAAGGGTTGGGAGTTTTTTCTTTGAAATAGACGAAAGTGCTCTAAAGACAGGATGCGAGTATTTTATAAGCTATGCTAAAAGATTTTTAGCTAAGATTTACCATAATATATAAAGATGTTATAATAAAATCATGGAAATAAATAAAAAACGTTATAGGGACTTGGATACCTATCTAAAGCTAAAATTTAATAAAAAAATAATAAAACTACCCTTAGATGGGGGATTTACATGTCCTAATAGAGATGGAAGGTTGGGATATGCTGGTTGTATCTATTGTTCAGAAACAGGTAGTGGCGAATGGACTTTAGCTAAGAAATCTATAGCAGATCAGATTAAAGAACAAAAGATAAAACTTTCCAAAAAGGGAAGGGAAGAAGGATACATCGCCTACTTTCAAAACTTCACCGCAACCTACGGAGATATTTCCAAAATGAGAAAACTATTCTACGAGGCAATCGAAGAAGAAAATATATGTGGGCTAATGATAGCCACAAGGGGAGACTGTCTATCAGAAGATGTTATAAGTCTATTAGATGAGCTAAACAAAAAGATTTTTCTTGTAGTAGAGCTTGGTATGCAAAGTGTAAATGATAAGACCATTTCACTCATAGAAAGAGGTTACACTCACAGGGAATTTGACAAGGGAGTAGATAAGCTTAACAAACTAGGTATCAAAACCCTAGTCCATGTCATTGTAGGACTTCCTTATGAAACAATGGACGATTACCTAAGAGATGTTAGATATATCAATAAAAAAGACATCTGGGGTATCAAAATCCACAACCTCTATCTCGAAAAAGATAGTCGCTTTTTAAACTTTTATGAAAAAAATGGCTTGACTTATTCCATGACTAAAGACGATTACGTAGGAATCTACGTACAAATGCTAAGAAATCTCAAGAAAGATATAGTAATCAATAGACTAACTGGAGATGGCATCAGAGAAAAGATTGCCTACCCTACTTGGTCGAAGAACAAAGCGGGTATACTATCAAGTATAGACAAACTAATGAAAGATGAAAATTATAGACAGGGGGACTTATGTCAAGAAAACTAGACTCTAAATTTTATGTAAACTCACTTCAAAACGACACCTACAGCGACAAAACTCATACTCTACTTTTAGTAGTAGATGAGCAACCAAAGCTAATGGCTACCATGGAAAATGGAGAAGAAACTACAATAAACACCCTCGCCCTAATCAAGGCATTTAAACAATATGAGATGAAATATCTCGCAACAGAACAATATCCAAAGGGACTCGGTAGGAGCGACGAGAGAATATTAGAAGAAATCGAAGAAGATAAAATCTTTGCCAAAAGCCTCTTCGATGCTGCTATTCCAGAAGTAGTAGCTTATATAAAGGAAAATGACATCAAAAAAGTCCTATTAACAGGAGCAGAAGGTCACATATGTATCTATCAAACAGTCAGAAGTCTCCTAGACTTAGGACTTGAAGTGTTCTTGGTAGAAGATGCAGTAGCAAGCTTTAAGGAAAGCCAAAAACAAACTGCAGCAAACAGTCTAGAAAATATGGGAGCAGTTATAGTAAACACAGAAATGGTATTATTTGATCTCGCCAGAGATGCAAAAGATCCTAACTTTAAATATATATCCAATTTGGTAAAAAGCCTTAGATAAATATACAAGAAAGCCTAGGCAATGTGTCCTAGGCTTTTTTTGTTAGCATTTTGTATAACTTATATTTAAATTAATTAGGAGAATATCTATATTTAACATAGATAATCTAATTTGTTATAATGTTAGTAATTAATGATTGATAGCTAAATTAGAAAGGAGTAAGAATGATAGAAGTAACTAATTTTTCCAAGGTCTATACTAACGGCAAAAAGGCTGTTGACGATATTTCCTTTACAGTTAATGATGGGGAGATATTTGGTTTTCTTGGACCTAATGGAGCAGGCAAATCTACTACTATAAAGTCTCTTGTGGGGATCAATTCCAAAAGTAAGGGCGAGATTTCTATAAATGGTCTAAAGCTCGAGGATGATCCAATAGCTTACAAGAGCGAGTTTTCCTATGTACCTGACAATCCAGACCTCTTTGAGAATTATTCTGGCAATGAATATATCAATTTCGTAGCGGATATTTACGGCTTGGATGCTGATACTAGAAAAGAAAGACTAGATTATTATCTAGATTATTTTGACCTAAGAGATGCCATGAACGAGCAAATAGACAGCTATTCTCATGGTATGGCACAAAGGCTTGCTCTAATAGCTGCTCTTATCAATGATCCTTTCGTTTTGATATTAGATGAGCCTATGGTAGGTCTTGATGCGAAGTCAGCCTACAACCTCAAACAAATTCTTAGACAAAGGGCAAGGGAGGGCAAGATCGTCTTTTTCTCTACCCACGTTATGGAAATCGCCCAAGAGCTTTGCGATAGGATTGCTATTATAAATAAGGGCAAGATTATAAGCGTAGGTACTTTTGACGAGATAAAAGAGGCATCTCACAAGGAAGGAAGCCTAGAAGAAGTATTCTTGGAGCTTACAGATGAATAGGATAGGGACAATAGTAAAATATGCTTTCAAAGAAGAGCTTTTTGCCTTCAATCCCAAGAAGAAGATAGCTAATTTACCTAAAAACTATCTAGGAAGGCTCATCATACTTTTGTGGACGTATTTGTTCTTAGGATATATTTTTTATGGGGTAATGAAGGGAGCATTGCCAGTTTATATAAATCAAGGCGAAATTGCCATGTATTTTACGACCTTTGCTATTTTTGTTAGTCTTATAATATTGTTGATCTATGGACCTAAGATTTATGCAAGCTTTTTTGTTCCCAAGGCAATAAGTGACTATCAAACTATGCCAATTGGTGAGGGGGAGTTATTTGTAGGAAAACTGATTGGAGCAGTTTTATCCTTTTTTGACTTCTTTATATTTTTCCTCCTAGGCTTATTTATATATTTTGGAGAGACTGGTTTTGATTTGTCTGTGCTAATTTTTGGTATAATCAACTTCTTTCCTATGGTATTTGTGCCATATAGTTTGATTACTCTACTTATTTTAATCGTAAAGAAGTTTACCAATGTCAACAGGCACAAGAAACTTATGAAAAACTTAGGCTATGTTCTGATGTTTATCTTTATTGGAGTGATTTACTATTTTGCTTTTTCTTCTGGATATTCATCTGGTCAGAGTGGTGAAACTTCTGGATTTTGGAGCAAGTTTTCATTATCCTTTGCTGAGAGTTTAGATAGGTTTAAGGGTGTTTCTAATATATTTTTACAAGCCAAGCTTTTTGGTCTAGCAGTAGGGGGAAGTATCTTAGAAAAGATAATAGGAAGCTTAGTCCTAATAGGTATTTGCCTAGTACTTGGTCTAATAATTTATAAGCTCGCAGACAAATACTATTATGAGGCAGTGTTTGAAAATGATGCTCTTCCAGAGAAAAAGACTAAAGAAACTAAGAAGAAAAGGGAAGTATCTTTGGTTAAATCTAGCCAATTTATGGCGATTTACAAGAGAGATTTAAGGATTGTAACAAGTAACCTTATGTTTTTGTACACTCCAATCCTTATGATTCTAATCTTTGGAATGATGTCCTTTACAACAGGTAGACAGATTGTAAAAGATATTGATCCAAATTCTTTAAACACAGCCTACGCCAGACTAATGACCTTTGGTGCATCTTTCCTAATGGGAGTTTTGATTTGGGTAAATGGATCGACTGCATCTACATCTCTTTCAAGAGAGGGCAAGGGATTTTATATTTTCCAAACCATGCCAATTGATCCAAAAAGCCACATGCGAGCAAGATTATTATCTGCTATGACAGTTTCAACAGTGATTAATCTAATCATGGCTCTTGTAGTTGGATTTCTAATAAAAATTGGATTTGTCAATACACTTATGATTTTTCTAGGCCTAAGTCTAGCAAGTTTTGTGTCAAACATAGTTGGAGTCTACCTAGCAAGCATCAATATAAATACTAATTGGAAGACACCAAAAGACCTCCTCCAAGGCGGGGCAAAGACTATAGGATTTTACTTTGGGTCTATGATTGTAGTTGGTATTATCCTTGGACTATTTATCCTTATATTAAGCCTAACAGAAGGAAATATCTATCTTGCAAGTGGGGCCTGTATCATCCTTGTAGGGGTGATTACCTTTATTTTCTATAGGCTAGCTAGATCTAAGTTTAGGGGAGGATTTTTGGATAAATAAATAGAGGTTTTAGAAGAAAGTCAGCTTTGAAAAAGGCTGGCTTTTTTAGTATAGTAAGGTCTGAGTGAGGAAAAATATGGAAAGAGAAAAAGCATTTATATATATAGATACAAATTTTAGTAATGATGAGGCGCTCATGCTCGATATGGCATTTAGGTCTTTTGATTTTGAGATAGTTGGCATATCTTCTGTGGCATCTTTCATATCAGCTGATGCTGCCGCGAAGAATATCTTGGGGCTAAATGAAAATCACGACCTCTACCTACCTATAGCAAGTGGTAGTGAGAAAAGTCTTGCTGGCAAGAGCATTAGGACAAAAGGAGAAGACATCAGCTTTTATGATAGGCACAGAGATTATCTGGAAGAAGTCGACGTTACAGATCACATCTACGATATAGCATCTGATTGTGGCAAGCTAGATATCCTTGCGACAGGGCCTCTAACAAATATAGCCAAGGCTCTTAGTGAACACGAAGATCTTGAAGATTATATTTCCCACATATTTATAAGTGGGGGCAATCTCTATAGACCTGATTCAAACTTTACAGAAGATGTGAAGGCAATTGATAAAATCCTTAATTCTTCTATCGAGGTTTTCATTTTACCTAAAAACTTGGCAGATGGAATTGAGATAAAGGATTCTTTCCTTAAGTCTTTGACTAAAGATGACAAGAATATGAAAATTATAAATAAGCTTATCATGGAGAAGAATAATCTCTACGCTCCCCTTCTCTTATATCTACTAGAAACGCCAGAAGCCTTTATCTTTGAAGAATCTGGTATCAAGATTGATGATAAGGAAAATATTGGCGAGATGATTAGGACTTCATCTAGGAAAAAAGCCTACCTTGCCAATAGAGTCAACGAAGAAAGTTTCCTAGAATATATCAAGGCAAAGTTATGTCAATAAAAAAACCAGGGGCAAGGATTATAAAAACAGGTCTTGCCCTATTTTTATCAATGATGATATCAAGTCTAAGACCAGCGGGTCTTCCCTTTTATAGTGGAATAACTGCAATTATCTGCATGCAACAAGATGTAAAGAGCACCTTTACCAAAGGGATAAATAGGGCGCTTGGCACTGTGATTGGTGGATTTGTGGGTCTTATTTATCTATTAGTAGTAGAAAGATTTACCCTAAGCGAGAGACAAAATATCCTTATCCTATCAATCCTTGTGACCCTTCTAATATGGATACTTGCAAGTTTTGAGAAAAATCTCGCCATAACTATAGCAGGCATCGTATTTTTATCAGTTACAATAAACCATGCCCACGACGTATCAGGGCCTGTAGTATTTGCTGTAAATAGAGTTTTAGATACTCTAATAGGAGTATTTACAAGTTTATTTGTAAATTGGGTAGACTTTGACTTTAGGAAAAGAATAAAAGCTAGTGGTGAAAAGAAATAGTTTTAATTTATTAGTACAAAATTTTATAATATAAGAAAAAACTCCCAAAATGAGATGATCCTCAAAATGGGAGCTTTTATTTGGATAAGGTGACAAAATTTAAAAGGAAGCGTTCCATTCGCAAGAAATTGTAAGAAATTCAAATCGAAATAAGCCGACCGTAAATCGCACTGTTTGAGCGTTAGTGAGTTTGCGATTTACAGGATTATGAGATTTAGAATTACTCAATTTCTGGAGTTGGATAAGCGTTTTAAATTTTGTTCTTTCAGCATATGAAGAAAAATATAACAAAGCTATATTATTTTTGATAAAGAAAAAACTCCCAGATTGGGAGTTTTATTATGCCTAATTTTCTCTTTCTTTTATCTTGTAATTGATACCATTTACAAGTTCTACCTCGTATGGACTTTCTTCTAAAAATCCTTCTATGAAGGCTAGGCGCAAGTCATGGTAGGTTGAATTTTCTTTCTTTAAATCATTTCCACTTACTTTTCCTACTTCAAAAGACTCGTGATGGTCGTGGCCGTGACCTCCTTCGCAGGTATCACTTAGAGAATCTTCTGGATTTATAGCTTCATTTTGATATTTGGAGTGAAGGTTATTATCTGTTATCAAAAGTAGATTACCTTCCTCATCTATCCCTGCCCTTAGCGCTCTATCACAAGGCATACCATCTAACATTCTTTGGTTAAGTTTGTCAAATACAAGCTTTAGGTTAGATAGGTCTTCGCCTTTTCCTTCTAGTTTGCCAAGCTCATGCATTTTTTCTCTTGGATTAGCAGAAAGAGCCATAGCCTTTGCTAGTCTATTTTCTACTTGGTCAATCCTTGCTGATAGCCAGCCGTGGATATTGTCTTGGTCTATTAGATCTTCTAGGGGCAAATCTTTGACAGGAGCAAAGTCCTTGTCAACAGCCTCTGTATTACCATCTAATAGGAAATTTGTTATTTTATCTTGAAATTTGATCTTATCGTACATCATGTAATGTACTGGACCTAAATTTTTACTCATTATTCATCACCTCTTTTTATATGTTACTAGAAAATTTGTGTTATACTAGAAGGGAAGTAAAAATAAGGAGGGTGTATGTTTAAAAAACTCACTACAAAAAAATTAGTTTATGTTGCGCTGTTTACAGCTTTGGTTTACATATTTTCTAGGTTTTTCCAAATACCTATTGCAACCCCTTTTGGGCAAACTAGATTTCACTTGGGCAATGTTTTTTGCCTACTGGCAGGTCTTTTGATGGGGCCAGGTTTTGGAGGACTTGCTGCAGGTCTTGGATCAGCTCTTTTTGACCTTTTCGATCCAGTTTATTTTACCTCAGCACCAATTACCTTTATCACTAAATTTGCCCTAGCTTTTGTAGCTGGCATTATTTATAAGAAAAGGGCAAGTTTAATTGATAAGAAAAAATTAGTTGTAGCATCTATCTGTGGTCAACTTACTTATGTATTTTTGTATCTACTAAAATCATTTATAACAAATAAGTTTATCATGGGCTTTACCAATGAAGCTGTTATGGCAGAACTTCTTCCAAAGGCAGGAGTTTCTCTAGTGAACGCACTTATTTCTGTAATTATAGCATCAATCATCGCTATTCCTCTCTTAAAATCAGTGAAGTTTGAATAAGGCAAAGCTTTTCGGGTATAAACTGAAAAGAAGTACAAAAGAGGTTTATATGAAAGAAAGATTAAAAGAATTTGAAATGACTTGTCCATCATGTGGGCATGTATTTAGAGAAGAATTTAATACTGCAGTTTTCTCTGATACTGTAGAAAGAGAAGCGATATTGAAAAATGACTTTGGCGAGGTTACTTGTCCTGATTGTAATCACAAGTTTATCTTAAACTATAGGTTTGTCTATACAGATGATGAGCTTAAATATATGATTATCAACGATCCTAAGTTTGTAGATTCTTCTAGTAGGCTTGCCCTTGTATCTTCCTTCAAGCTTTTGGATGCTGTTAGGAAAAACGAGGCCAAGAAGTTTAGAAGAGTGATGACAGCAGATATAAAAGATTTAAGAGAGAAAATCCTTATCTTTGAGGCAGGACTAGATGACAAGGTCGTCGAGATTATGAAATATATCCTATTAGAGTCTGATGACTTGGCGATAGACCATGACGATGTTAAAGATTTTACCTACGATGGATTGGATAGTTTCATCATAAAGACAAACTCAGGAGATGTTATGAATCTCCCATTTGTAAGGGAAGTTTATGATAGGATAGATGAAAGTTATAGCAAGTATTTTGACGAAAAGGTAGACTTGGTAGATAAGGCTTGGGCATATAATTTTCTTAAAAACCTTGGCTAAGGATTGATTTGTGCTGTAACAGTTAATTTCTTATAGGAGAATATCTAGTGAAATTTTATGTAGAAAATCCTAACAAGAGAAAACAAGTTTACGATATTTTAAATATATTCTTTGACCATGATGAGATAGTTTTTGATGAAGAAGCAAGCCTTAAAGTTTTAGCAAATGAGATTGTCTATAATAATGAGCTAATCACTTATGAGAAAGATGATCTAAAAAGAAAACTCTATGATTTGCTAAAAGAAGTAACAGGCTATAAGTCTCCATGGGGATACCTAACAGGATCAAAACCATCCAAGCTACTTAAAAACCTAAGCCCTGAGGAAATTAAAAGTAAGTATGACATATCTGATGAAAAACTAAGACTCTTAGTAGAAGTTAAGAAAGAGCAGGAGAAGATTTCTATTGATCCTAGAGATTTCTCCCTATATATAAACATTCCCTTCTGCCCAAGTAGGTGCCACTATTGTTCCTATCCAACTATAGTAGGACCTAGGGAAGATAGGAGTAAGTACATCGACTCTTTGATATATGAGATAGAAAATATAAGTCTACCTCGAAAGCTCGATGCGATTTATATAGGTGGAGGCACTCCTTCTTATATAAAGACAGATGATCTTAGGAGACTTCTTCGAGCTTTAAACAAGAAATTTACCTACAAAGAATTTACCTTTGAGGCAGGTAGGGAAGATACCCTAGATTTTGATAAGCTAAAGCTACTAAGAGAAAATGGTGTCGAAAGGATTTCCCTAAATCCCCAATCTTTTAATGAAGATATTGTTAAAAGAGCCGGCAGGGCTTATGATTTTGATCACTTTCTTGAGATTTTCAAAAAGGCGAAAGACTTAGGATTTATAATAAATACTGACTTTATTATAGGCTTAATGGGTGAAAAGGCAGATGATTTTAAGAAAAACTTTCTTATCTTAGAAGATTTGATGCCTGATAATATCACCTTTCACACCTTGGCAATCAAGGTTAGTAGCAAGTATTTTGAGAAAAATGCTAAGGCTAGTAGAAAGGATGTGACCCAAATAAGCGAAATGATAGATGATTTTGTAAGGAGAAATTCCTACAAGCCCTACTACCTATATAGGCAAAAAAATATTGCCTCCAACCTTGAGAATGTAGGCTATCAGAAAAATAATACTAGTCAGAGATATAACATTATAATAAATGAAGAATTAGAGTCAATCATAGGTCTTGGCATGAATGCAAACTCAAAGCTTCTTAATGGCAAGAAGTTTAGAAATTCAAGGAACTTAAGAGACTATTATGAGACAGTAACAAGCGAGATAGATGCTAAAAATAAATTGATAAATGAGTATAGTAATAATAATTAGGAGGATAAAATGGATATTAAAAATTTAGAACCAAAAGATGTTTTTCAAAACTTTTATGAGTTGACACAAATTCCTAGAGAAAGTGGCAATGAAAAAGAAGTATCAGACTTCCTTGTAAACTTTGCCAAAGAAAGAGGACTAGAAGTAGTTCAAGATGAAGCTTTAAACGTAATCATCAGAAAAGAAGCAAGCAAGGGTTATGAGGATAGACCAATCGTTGCCCTCCAAGGCCATATGGATATGGTTTGTGTAAAAGAAGATGACAGCGACCATGACTTTGAAAAAGACCCAATCAAACTATTAGTAGAAGACGGTTGGCTAACAGCTGATGGAACAACACTTGGCGCAGATGATGGTATCGGAGTTGCCTTTATCATGGGAATTCTAGATGATGATAGCCTAGAACACGGCCCAATCGAAGCAATCATCACAACAGCTGAAGAAACATCAATGGTTGGTGCAAATGCCCTTGACCTAAGCCAAATAAAAGCTGATTATCTAATCAACATTGACTCTGAGGAAGAAGGAGTTCTTACAATAGGTTGTGCTGGTGGACTTGACCTTGAGATTGAATTTGACAAAGAATATGAAAAAAGCGAAGGCGACTTTGTAGAAATATCACTTCAAGGATTTGAAGGTGGACACTCAGGAATGGAGATTGACAAGTTTAGATGTAACGCAATCAAATCTCTAGCTCGTATGCTTCACAATATCGAAGGAGTACAAATTGCAGAAATCACTGGTGGTGTCAAGAGAAATGCCATCCCAACGACTGCATCTGCAACAGTTTCAGTAGCTAACAAAGATGAAGCTATCAAAACACTAGAAGAAAGAAAAGCAGAAATCCTAAACGAATACAAAGACTCAGATCCAAAGGGAACTATCACTATCAAAGAAGCAAGCTTCGACAAAGACGTAGTTAGCAAAAAGGTAAGTAAAGATGTAATTGACACATTATTTGCTTTACCTGACGGTCTATACAAGAAATATAAGGATAGTATAGTAACATCATCTAACCTAGGACTTTTGGAAAATAAAGAAGATACAATAAAGTTTAATACTATGATTAGATCAGAAGTAGATTCTGCTAAGCTAAACAGAGCAGAAATAGCTATAGAAATCGTAAAAAGATTCGGTGGCAAATACGAAGTTGTAAGCCAATATTCAGGTTGGCAAAGAGAAGAAACTCCACTAATCGACCTTGCCAATGAAACATGGAAAGACATCAATGGAAATGACCTAGTAGTTGCTACAACTCACGGTGGTCTAGAATGTGGATTATTCAAAAAAGAAATTCCACATGTAGAAATGATTTCTTTCGGACCAGAAATAGAAGGTGCTCACTCTCCAATGGAAAGAGTACACCTAGAATCAGTAGCAAACAACTACAAGTTCTTAGTTGAACTACTAAAGAAAATAAAATAAAACAAAGAAAACTAATCCAGCTGGTGAAATATCTAGCTGGTTTTTTATTATAGTAAAATCAAGCGAATAATTAACAATAAAGGTGTATAATATAAATAAAAAAGGAGTCTTTTATGAAGTTTAAAGATTTAAAATACCAAAGACCTGATTTTGACAAGATGGTAGCAGAGATTTCTAGCCTTTTAGATAGGCTAGAAGGTGCAAATACCAAGGAAGAATTCTTCGATACTCATAAGAATATCGAGGAGAAATTTGCCGAATATGATGAACTTGCTACTATTGCATCTATCAGAAATACAATAAACACCAAAGATGAGTTCTACGATACAGAAATGAATGCCTTCTATGACAACGGCCCTCGTTTTGATGAGCTTAACCATAGACTCATGGGAATAAGACTAGAAAGTCACTTTAGAAAAGATTTTGAAGAAAAATACGGCAAAACTATAACCATGAGAGATGAGCTACAAAAAGATATTTTCAGTCCAGAAATCATGGAAGATAAGGTAGTTGAATCCAAACTTGTAAATGAATACAACAAGCTAACTGGTGGAGCTGAGATTGAATTTAGGGGAGAGATTAAAAATATCTCAGGCCTTGTTGCCATCACCCAAGATAAGGATAGAGCTACTCGCAAGGAAGCTTTCGAAGCTCTAAATGGATGGTTTGCTGACAATTTGACTGAGCTTGATAGAATCTATGATGAGCTTGTCAAAGTTAGAACTAAAATTGCCAACAAACTTGGCTTTGATACCTTTACAGAAGTTGCCTACAAACAAATGGGTAGGCTCGATTGGACTAAGGAAGATGCCAAAAAATATAGGGATCAAATCGTAAAAGACCTAGTTCCTTTAAGCCAAGAAATATACGCTGAGCAAGCAAAAAGGATAGGCATAGAAGATATGAAATACTACGACCTACCACTTGCCTTTCTTTCAGGAAATCCAAAGCCTGTAGGAGATGAAGAAGTCCTAGTTGCTGCTGCAAGCAAAATGTATAAGGAGCTTTCACCTGAAACGGATGAGTTCTTTACGGCTATGGTAGAAAAAGAAATGATGGATCTAACTACCAAAGATGGCAAGGCACCAGGTGGATATATGACAAGCTTAGTCCTTACAAAAATGCCATTTATCTTCTCAAACTTCAACGGAACAAGTGGTGATGTTGATGTCCTAACCCACGAGGCAGGTCATGCCTTCCAAGGATATATAACTCGTGATATGTATCCATCTGAAAACAACGATTTGACGATGGAAATTGCAGAAACTCACTCAATGAGCATGGAATTTTTCACTCATCCATGGATGGAAAACTTCTTTGGCAAAGATACTGAAAAATATTACTACAACCATGTCATAGATGCCCTAAAATTCATTCCTTATGGAGCAAGCATAGATGAGTTCCAAGAATATGTCTACGAAAACCCAAACGTAAGTCCAGAAGAAAGAAGGAGAAAATATAGGGAAATCGAGAAAAAATACCTTCCTCACCTAGACTATGACGGCAATGATTACCTAGAAAATGGAGGCAGATGGCAAAGGCAACTGCACGTTTACAACTATCCTTTCTATTATATAGACTACACCATAGCACAAGTAGACGCCTTCCAATATTTCATAAAAGATATGGAAAATCACGAAAAAGCTTGGGAATCCTATCTAAAACTATGTAAACTAAGTGCAAAACTCCCAACCAAAGAAACTTTAAAAGAAGTAGGACTAGCAAGTCCATTCGAGGAAGGAACTATAGCAAAAATAACCCCACAACTAAGAAAATACCTAGAAAGCCTAGATATGGAGAAAATAAAATAGCAAGAAATATAAAAGTGAGCCTAAATAAAACAAGGCTCACTTATTTTTCTATAAAATTATTAACTTAACTTACCTAACTTGAATTATTGATATAAGAAACAAAATAAAAGCAAATCCACTTAAAACTAGGGTAATAAGCGGTAGCTTTGATTTTGATGTGTTTTTCCTAAACGAAATATAAGTAACACAAAGTAGGGCGAATGAGCCGATTGTACAAACAAGAGCAGAAACGAACCTGTCTTTAATAAACAAAAAACTAAAGACAATTAAAAATATACAAATAGCCTTTAAAATCTCTAAATAATTAATCTTCTTACTTCTCATATTATCCTCTCAAAATCTAAAATAAAAAATTTATTAACATTAAAACTTTACCCGACAAGAGATAATATAAACACTGAAGTATCTATATAAAAAGAAGATAATAAAAAAGCAATCCGTTATAGATTGCTGTTAATTGGTCGGGGTGAAAGGATTGGGATATTTATGAGCCTCACCTTCTCAAAGCCGCAACCATCAATCGTAAGTGATGTGTATATAATAAATAAAAAGAAGATAATTAGATAAGTTAACATAAAAAACCAGCTATTATAAGGGTATAATTAAGTTGTTACTATCCCCAGACTTGTAACAGGAAGGGGGTGTCTAACATGGAAAAATTACTTTACTCTTTGACAGTTTCTATCATGGCAGGTGTACTTAGTCACTACATCTTAAAGTGGCTAGATGAAAATGAAAATAAAGATATTAACCAGCCAAAAAAAAGACTGGAGCGGCTACTCCAGTCTTTTTGTGTGTCCAACATGTCGAACTTTACTCTTTTAGTCACAACTATTATACACCTTAGTATAGTTTTTTACAATTTTTACTTGTTTTTTACAAATTTTATATGTTTTTTACTGTTTAAAAAAAGATAGGATTTTGAAATGACCTACCTTCTCTTATTATTTTTTTAGAAAAATTTTCTTTCGACTAATTAAAAGCGCATATATAGCTCCTAAAATAGCCATAATTAATCTAGAAGTCCCATAAGGTAAGTTTATGCGTGGTATGAAGATCACTCCTAGAACAAACAACATATCATAGTATACAATATTAGATTTATGTTTTTTAAATAAATCGTTGTTATTTATTGTTAGTATTATTAAGGATACTAGAAATATAGAAATCCAAAAGTAAGATAATGAGTCCTCTCTGCCTATATTACTGTAATATCCAACACTTGAAATTATCATAATAATATATGGAAGTAAGTTTAATTTTTTAATCACCCTAACCCGTTCTCCTTTCTATTTTTCTAATTATCACTTAAAAGTTATTCTATTAAAAATCGAATAACCGTCTTACTTTTTTGTTAACCGAATTAATATAGAATAAATAAAAACAATATGGTACAGCACATTATATTTAACTTATACCCTATAATCGATCATAAGAATTAAAATTATTCACATATAAATTTGACATTAGAAAGACATATGCTATAATGTTCATATAAACATATACTCATATAAACGGAGGTGATAATGATAACTATCAAAGATGAGGAAATTTTATTTGATTTAGCTGATCTTTTTAAGGTTTTTGGCGATTCGACTAGGCTTAGGATTATGAATGTGCTTTTTAGTGGGCCTACTTCTGTAGGCGAAATTGCAGAAATCTTGGATATGAGCCAGTCGGCTATAAGCCACCAGCTAAAGAGCTTGAAGGGTAACAATTTGGTCAGTTCCAAGAGAAGTGGCAGGTCAATGTACTACGAACTTGCCGATGACCACGTCAAGACGATTTTTATGACAGGATTAGAACATATTAAAGAATAGGAGAATATAATGAAAGTAAAATACAAAGTAGAAAGTGATGACCTATGTCCAAATTGTGCAGCAAAGATTGAAGAGGCTGTTAAGAAAATTGATGGAGTGAATGATGCTAACCTATCATTCCTAACTTTGAAGCTAAAGATGGACTTAGCTGATGGTGCTAATGAAGATGCTATCTTTGATGAGGCTAATAGACTTGCTGATAAACTTGAGCCAGGGACTGTCTTAGTGAGGTAGGATAATGTTTGAGTCTATGACAGATGCTCACAAAAAGGAGCTTAGCAAACTTATAGCTATAGGTATTTTTACTGCTATATTAGCAGTATTAAGGAATACTATAGGTGAAAATATATGGATTGTGGGTGGGTTTTTATTAGCCTACTTGCTATCCGCATGGAATGTTTTGATAAAAGGGTTTAAGGGAATCATCCGTGGCCAGGCAATAGATGAGAACTTCCTTTTGTCTATTGCATCAATTGCAGCCTTCATCCTAGGCCAATATATAGAAGCAATTGCTGTAATACTTTTTTATAATTTTGGTGATTTATTTGAAAATATAGCAAGCCATAAGTCCCGCCAAAACATAGAAGGACTCCTAGACTTAGTGCCTGATGTGGCCAATAAGGTAAACCCAGATGGTTCTACTACAGAAATCGACCTAGATGATGTAGAAGTAGGAGATATCCTCCTGGTTCGTGATGGTGAGAAAATTGGTGTGGATGGTGTAGTTATAGAAGGTCACGGCCTCCTTGATACATCCTCTGTCACTGGAGAATCCATGCCAGTAGAAGCCGAAGTAGGGTCTGAGATTATATCTTCATCCCTTCTTACTGAGGGTATTATCAAGATGGAAGCTAAGAAAGAATTTGATGATTCTGTTGCAGCAAAGATTATGGAGATTATAGAAGACTCCGCAGAAAGTAAATCTCAAAGTGAAAAGATGGTAACAAGATTTGCCAGAATCTATACCCCAATTGTTGTAGCTATTGCGCTTATAGTAGCTATCATCCCTCCCCTATTTTTTGGAAGAGATTGGTATGACTCTATATTCTTGGCAGCTACATTTTTAGTAATATCATGTCCATGTGGCCTAGTATTATCAGTCCCACTTAGCTTTATGTCAGGCCTTGGCCTAGCTAGTGAAAATGGAATCCTTATAAAAGGAAGCCAGTATTTTGAAGGATTAAACAATGCCAAAGTCCTATTATCAGACAAAACCGGAACCCTCACTACAGGGAATTTCAAAGTAAAAGATATAGAATATTTTACTGACCATGATAGGGAAAAAATCCTCGATTATATATACAATATCGAGCTAATGAGTACCCATCCTATCGCAAAAGGGATCGTAGAAAGTCTAGACCGTGATGAAAAACATGATTTGTTTGAAGAAGTGACCAATGAAAAGGGCCTTGGTGTAAGAGCTACTAGCAAGGATGGCGACCTAATCAAGATAGGTTCTGCTAGATTTATTGGCTATGATGGAGAAGAAAATGACAGGGCAATCTATGTATCTATAGATGACAAGCTTGCTGCAAAAGTAATAATCGAAGATGAAATCAAAGACCAATCATTTGAAACTATAGAAGATCTTCACAACCATTTTGAAAATATAGCTGTAGTATCAGGCGATGGCAAAAATGCAGTTGAAGAAACAGCCAAAGAACTTGGCCTAGATGACTACTACGCAGAAGTCATGCCAGACCAGAAGCTAGAAATTATGAAAGGCTACCAAGATAAAGGACTTCCTACAGTCTTTGTAGGAGATGGTATCAACGACGCCCCAGTCCTTACCAATGCAGATGTTGGTATATCAATGGGAGAAACAGCATCTGACCTTGCTATAGAATCATCCGATATACTCGTAGTTAACGGAGAGTTTAGCCAGATGAGCAAGCTAATGAAAATCTCAGACCTTACCAATAGAACAGTAAGGCAAAACGTGACTTTCATAATGGCAGTCAAAATAGGAATCCTAATAGCAGGACTACTAGGATATGCAAATATGTGGCTAGCAATATTTGGAGATGTTGGAGTTACAATAATAGCAGTCCTATGGGCAATGAGGATACTAAAAAAGAAAATATAAATACATTCCCTAGGAAAGTCATGAACTTAACTAGGGATTTTTTTATTGCAAAAATAGCTTAAAACGATAAAAAAATAAAGACAAATGCCAGTTTATGCTGGGATTTGTCTTCGGTCTGATCAGACAACTTTGTCTGAAGACAAAATTATGATAAAATATAAAATCGAGGTATAGTTTAGGAGTAGAAATGAATAAAGGGAGAAATATATGAATAAAATATTTGCAATATTATTAGCAACAAGTCTAATAGGCGGTGCGGGATATGCTAAAAACATGGACAATCCGCAAAATGAAACTGAATCAAATATATGTATAAATGAAGATTCTTATTATCACGATCACATGCACAGAGACTGCGAAAACCATATGGCAGACTATTGTGATGAAACATACAAAAGTGAAGGCTACCAAGCTTGCAAAGATTTTATGAACGAAAACTACATGGATATGCAAACATGCAAGCACTCCACCAATAAAAACTCTTATGATACTTGCCATAGAGTAGGAAAAGAGAAAAGAAATAAAAACCATCATCATATGTCAAGGAAATTTTCTAATAGAAATGATGAATGTAAGAAACATATGAGATAATCTAGAACCCACAGTATTAATTGTGGGTTTTTTATTTGGAAAATTAGAGGAAAAAGTAAAACGAAGTGGACTTCCTTGAGCGGAACAATAGCGAAGTCGAAAGGTCTAGCTTTTTACCTCCGTTCATTACAATTATAACCTATTTTACTCGATTTTAATACACTTGTGACTAAATAGGGTATACCCATATTACAAAATCAGACCTTATTGATAAGGAAAACTTAATTTTGACTAAATAGAATTGACTAAAATAGAAATATAAAATCTGATTTATGAGAAGCTTTATTTTGCGTTTTTATAGGTTTTAAAATAAGTATATAGGTAAGGAAATGAGGAGAATATTGGGTGGATGATTTGGATATGCTAGAGTTAGTACTACAGATTAAAAGTTAGAAAGACAAAAAGAAGATAATTAAAATAAGCATAAAAAAACCAGCCGATAAAGCTGGATAAGTTTTTGGTCGGGGTGAAAGGATTAGGATCTTCCGAGCCTCACCTTCTCAAAGCCGCAAGAACCAACCGACCGTAAGTGATATATATAATAAATAAAAAGAAGATAATTAATAAATAAGTTAATATAAAAAAAGCAACCTAACTAGATTGCTAATAATTGGCTGGGGTGAAAGGGTTAGGTCCTTCCGAGCCTCACCTTCTCAAAGCCGCAACCGTCAATCGTAAGTGATGTATATATAATAAATAAAAAGAAGATAATTAATAAATAAGTTAACATAAAAAAAGCAACCTAACTAGATTGCTAATAAAATGGTCGGGGTGAAAGGATTCGAACCTTCGACCTCATGTTCCCAAAACACGCGCGCTACCAAGCTGCGCCACACCCCGTAATCACTTACTTTTATAGTATACGACAATATTTTTCTTTTGTCAAATATTTTTTGGATTTTCTTTTAAAAACTTTATTATTTCTTAGTTTCTAATAGAAGAATCTGATATAATGATACCATAAGGAGGATGAAAATGAAAGTAAAAAAGTATTTTTCTTATTTGCTTGTTCTTATCCTGTTGATTTTTACAGGTTGCACGTTAGGGCAAAATAATAATGTTGATATAAATAACGTTGAAAAAATTGAAATAGAGGAAAATAAGGCTGAAACCATAACAGAAGATGGGTCTTATTACAGCCTAGAAGATGTTAGCGATTATTTAGTGAAATATAAAAGACTTCCAAACAATTACTTAACTAAAAAAGAAGCCAAGGATTTGGGCTGGATCCCTAAGGAAGGAAACTTGTGGGAGGTAACTGACAAAGGGGTTATCGGAGGAGACTATTTTGGTAACTTTGAAGGAAGACTTCCAGAGGGAGATTATAAGGAAGCAGATGTGAACTATGAAGGTGGCAGGCGAAATGGTGAGAGAATTATTTTTGATGATGATATAAATATTTACTACACCAAGGACCACTATGAAAGTTTTGAAAGGATTAATCCATGATAGAAATAGATTGTAGAGATTTTTCTGATAAGGATAAATTTTACGATGTTTTAAATAAAAATATAGACTTTGACTACGAGGTTAGAAACCTAGATGCTTTGTTTGACCAGCTAATCTATGTCGACCCACGTCTAAGGCTTACTCATTACAAGGAGATTTACAAGAACTTGGGCGATTATGCGCCTAGGGTGATGAGAGTATTTTTAGATAGTGTTAGAATGTATGATGTAAATATTGATTTTATTAGTTGAGGAAATATGAGATACAGGTCAAAGCAAGATGAGATTAGGGATTTTGTAGCTACAGGAATTATAAATGGTGATTTCAAGAATGGGGATAAGCTTTATGCCAAGAGGTTTTTTACAAGCAAGTTTAAGGTAAATCCTACTTATGTAGAAAATGCTCTTACCAGCATGGAGAGTGCTCATATGATTGAAAAGAGGATTGATTTTTATTATTTCACTGTTGATGATAATCTTGTAAGTAGGCTAAAAGATGAATTTTCCAATAGGTTTGTCAATGATTTCTTGGATGATCTAAGATCAATTGGCATGGATATAGATGATGCTATAAAACTCTTAGAGATGAGGAATGTGGCAAATGGATAAGATATTAGTATGTAAAAATTTAAGTAAGTCATATAAGGATACTCCGGCGATTGACGGGCTAGACCTTGAGATAGAAAAAGGAAAGGTAGTAGGACTTTTGGGACCAAATGGTTCTGGCAAGTCTACCTTGCTAAAGCTAATAGTAGGGCTACTTAAAAAAGATGATGGAGAAATCCTAATAGCAGGAGATGTGCCAAGTCATAAAACAAAGGCAAAGATAAGCTATTTGCCTGATAGTTATTATCTATTTGATAATATCAAGGTCAGTGAGGCTATTGATATGTATGAGGATTTCTACAAGGATTTTGATAGGCAAAAGTGTGAATCTCTTATACAACTTTTAAAGATTCCTACAGATAAGTCTACCAAGGATTTGTCCAAGGGTCTTAGGGAGAGACTTCTAATAAGCTTAACGCTTGCTCGTAATGCAGAAATTTATATCCTAGATGAGCCAGTTGATGGAGTTGATTCTGTGGCTATGCAAGCTGTAATCAACATTATAATTGATAATATGGGAAAGGGAAAGACTTTTATCATAACAACCCACCAGATAAGTGATTTGGAGAATTTGTTTGAAGATGTCGTTTTTCTAAATAGGGGCAAGGTCTTAATCCACAAGGACGCAAACGAGATAAGACAGGAAAATAACCTTGACCTAAGTGATTATTATAAGGAGGTTTTTGGTATCTTATGATTAAATTTATCAAGTATGATTTAAAATCTAATAAAAACTACCTTATGACTATCCTACTTATTCAATTAATAGCCTTGGTGGGATCATTTCTAGTAAGAATGTTTGTGCCTATGAATGTGCTATTTGCTGAAAAGAGGCTAACAGATATTATATTTATAACAAGTATAGTATTTTTTGTAGGGGTAAACTTTGTTTTTATGGCAAATTTTATCTACAAGGACTATTTTACAAAAAGAGCTATGCTTACCTTTAGTCTACCAATGTCGATTAAAAGCTTTGTTTTGGGAAAAGTTATTGGAATTAGCTTATTTTTTATAACAAGTGGAATTTTCCTAAGTCTAAGTCTTTTATTGTTAGGATATACTCTAGGCAGTGACTTTTTCTATTATATGATTTTTGCCTTTATTCTAATAAATGTACTTAGCCTTTGCCTTAACTTAAATATGGCAAGGTCAAGGTTTACTGGCAAGGTTTCATGGCTTGCTATGGTTATTAGCCTAGTAGTGTTGATAGCTCCAATATTTATCTACACTAGTTTCAATGCCTTGGTTTTGATAGATGGAGATTTAGTTAGGACAAGTGGGATGGGATTTTCCTTTATCTTTCCATTTGCAGTTGGAGAAGGGATGCTTTACAAGATCCTTACACCTCTAATTTATTATCTAATAGCTGTCTTCATCTTGTATTTTGTAAATGTAAGTTATATATCAAAGAACTTGGATTTATCTTAGGAGGATTTTATGACTGATATTAATAAAGTTAAAGAGATTATTAGAAATTCCAACAATATCGTATTTTTTGGTGGGGCTGGAGTGTCAACTGCATCAGGAGTTCCAGATTTTAGGTCAGCGACAGGCTTATATAATAGAGAAAACAATTCAGAATATTCACCAGAATATATGCTGAGCCATGAGTTTTTCGTAAATCATCCTGACAAGTTCATGACCTATTGTAAGGAAAACCTCATGATAGACGGGATAAAACCAAACGCCTGCCACTATGCTCTTGCAAAGCTTGAGAAAATGGGTAAACTAAAGGCAGTCATAACACAAAATATAGATAGCCTCCACCAAGAAGCAGGTAGCAAGAATGTAATCGAGTTACACGGCAACTTGAGAGATTATTATTGCACCAAGTGTGGCAAAAGCTTTGACCTTTCTTATGTCAAAGGCTTTGATACAACTGCAACTTGCGATAGGTGTGGAGGAGTTGTTAGACCTGATATCGTGCTTTACGGTGAGGGGCTTGATCAAAACAACATCAACTATGCCATAAATCTAATAGCAAATGCTGATGTCCTAATCATAGGAGGAACAAGCCTTGTAGTATATCCTGCGGCAGGATTAATTGATTTTTATAATGGTAATAAATTAGTATTAATCAACAAAGACATGACGCCACAAGATAGTAGAGCTGATTATTTAATAAATGATGATATCTCAAAGGTCATGGAAGAGTTAGTAGAGGGGTTAGATGAATAAAAAACATGGAATAGATGAATACGGGATATTTTTAGTATGGGTTGCAATTATCATAACTGTAATCTCATACTTTACTAAAAGTTCTATCCTAAATATTTTCTCACTTATTATAGTAGCCTACGCTGTTTATAGAGCGTTTTCTAATAATCAATACAAGAGAGTAATGGAAAATAGGATGTTTAGGGAAAAGTTCCTAGATCCTATGAAAAAACAATTTAGGATAGGAAAAAGAAAAAGTAAAGATAAAAACTATAAATATATAAAATGTCCATCTTGCAAACAAGAGCTAAGAATTCCGAAAAATAAAGGGAAAATTAAGGTCAAATGTCCAAAATGTTCCCATAAATTTGATGCTAGAAGTTAATTTTAGCATCTTTTTATGTGAAATTATCTGAAATAATAATTTATTTTTTGTACAAATTTAGCAAAATATTTATTTAAGTTTTTTTCTAGGAAAAAAATTTGTTTTTATCATTTAAAAAATAATTTATTAAGGTATTTTATTTTAGGAAAAGTTTCCTAAAAGCTTTAAAATTCTTTAATAACACGCATTGTCAAGGGCTTTTAATTATTGTATAATTCAATCGAAAGGGGAATTAATTATGGAAAGAATAATTGGAACAGCAGCAATGGGCCTTAGAGCCCCAATAATCGAAGAAGGCGACGATTTAGTTTCTACAGTATTTGATGTAGTAAAAAGAGCAAGTGATCAAAAAGATATCACTCTTCGTGATAAGGATGTCGTATGTATCACAGAATCTCTTGTAGCTCGTGCTCAAGGAAACTATGTAACAATCGAAGATATCGCCAAAGACGTGAATGAAAAGTTTGAAGGGGATGAACTAGCAATCCTATTTCCAATCCTAAGTAGAAATAGATTTTCTATCCTACTAAAAGCTTTTGCCCTAACAGGCAAGAAACTTCACATCTGCCTATCTTACCCACAAGATGAGGTTGGTAACTGGTTAATAGATGAAATGGACTTGTTTAACTCTGATGTTAACCCTTACCAAGATGTTTTGGATATGGATCAATATAAGAAACTTTCAGGAGATTACAAACACGAATTTACTGGAATATCTTATCCTGACCTATATAAGGAAATCGCACCAAACTCAGAAATTCACTTCTTGAACAATCCAGTAGATGCCTTGAAATTTACAGATCAAGTTCTTGTTTCATCCATCCACACTAGAAATCTTGTAAAAAGACAACTAGAAGAAAACGGAGCAGGCAAAGTTTTAAAACTTGATGAAATAATGACATCTTCAATAAATGGATCAGGCTTTAATGAAAACTACGGTCTATTAGGATCTAACCTATCTACAGGTAATAAGGTAAAACTATTCCCAAGAGATGGCAAGACATTTGTAGATAGCCTACAAAAAAGACTAATAGATGAGTTTGATAAACAAATTGAGGTTATGATCTACGGCGACGGAGCTTTCAAAGATCCTGTAGGAAAAATATGGGAGCTTGCTGATCCAGTTGTATCCCCAGCATACACAAGTGGACTAGAAGGAACACCTAACGAAATCAAGATTAAATACATTGCTGACAATGACCTAACAGAACTAAAAGGTGAAGATAGGGATAAGGCAATGAGAGATAGAATTTCTCACAAAGAAAGCGAACTAAAGGGAAAAGACGAAACTCTAGGTACAACACCAAGACAAATCACAGACCTACTAGGTTCCCTATGTGATCTTACAAGTGGATCTGGAGATAAGGGAACACCAATCGTTTTAATCCAAGGATACTTCGACAACTATTCTGACAATTAAAGGAGAGAAAATTGCAACAAGAACCTACAGAGAAGAGGAAACTCTCTCTAAATTCCTATATTGAAGATAGGAACAGGAGAATATACAACCACGACCCAATGACAAAGCACAAGAGGGTATTTCTAATGAGTTTTGCCGCCATTTTTATGGCGCTCGGGACACATTTTTTCAAATATCCCAACAGTTTTGTAATAGGTGGAGTCGAGGGAATGAGTATAATAGCGAGTATGTTTGTGCCCTTTTCGAGGCCTCAAATAACGCTTTTTATAAATGTTAGTCTTCTCGTGATTGCGTTTTTTATCTTAGGCAAGAAATTTACCCTAAGAACAGGTTATGTTGCAATACTAAACTCACTTACAGCCTTACTTTTAGAAAAGATTGTTCCTATAGATGGAACTCTAACTGGAAATACCATGCTTGAATTGTTCTTTACTCTAATAATGAGTGCCGGGGGATCTGCGATTTTATTTAACATCGCAGCAAGCTCTGGTGGAACAGATATAATAGCTATGATTGTAAAAAAATACAGCCACATAGAAGTAGGTAGGGCCTTGTTATTTGTAGATTCCTTGTTTACCATAGCATCTATTTGGATATTTGGTATAGAAATCGGACTGTTTTCAATATTTGGACTCTTGGTCAAGGGACTTTGTGTAGATATAATAATCTCATCCATGAACCAAGCCAAGATGTTTATTATAATAACATCGAAAACTGAGGAAGTAGGACACTTTATCAAAGATGATCTAAATAGGTCAGCAACAGTTATAAATGCCAAGGGTCTTTATAAAGGAAGGGACTTTACAGTTTATCTTTGTACAACAAGCAAGACCGAAGCTCCTAAGTTTAGAATATTTATAAAAAATATTGACCCAAAAGCCTTTATCACGATTTTAAATACATCTACAGTTATGGGCAAGGGCTGGTACCAGACAGATGAGCTTTCTGATTAAGTGATATGTAAGGTTGGAATTTAAAAGATGTAAATAATAAAAGATAAAATTTAAAACCGCTTACCCAACTACAGAAATTTAGAAATTCTAAAAATCACAATCCTGTAAATCGCAAACTCGCTTAGGATCAAACAGTGCGATTTGAGGGCGGATTGTTTCGATTTGAATTTCTTTAAATTTCTTTCGAATGGAAGGTTTCCTTTTAAGTTTTATCCTATAGAAGATACTAAGAACCTCTTAACGGGGTTCTTTTCTTATACTTATTTTAAATATGTAATAAAAGAAAAGTAAGGCAGGCAAAAGGGTAAGTGCATAGATGATTTCTTTCTCTGAAATATTAAAAGAGATGTGTCAGGGAGTAAAATTTAAAGATAAAGTAAAGTGTTTAGTGAAATAAAAACATATTAGCCGGTACAATAAAGATAATATTAAAAAATAAGGGCCTATCGCTAGAATAAGAAATCAAATGTTTATTCTGTCTTGTGGCTGAGATTTGCATGAACTAGATTATACTAAAGGATAAAGGAGGGGAAATGTATTTTAAGAGCACATATAAAAAGTTTTTTGTAAAAGACGGCAGTTATGACCTATATTGGTTTTTTCTAGGATTAATATTTATATATAGCTTTGCTTTTTTTACTATGCCATATTGGATATGGTTCACCACCCTAAGCCTTACTATTTTATCTAGTGCTATTTTTAGATATATTACAACTGATTATATTTTTAGGGATGAATTAATAAAGATAAGGGATAAAAAAGATTTGATAGCCTACATCCTTAGTAAAAATATATTTACTATCTTGTTTTTGGCTTTCTTTGTGCTCTTGTTAGCAGGTATTTTTTATATATTTGATAGGGTAAATATAGCAATGAAATCGAATATAGATATAAATATGCTTGCTATCCAAGAGCTTTATGTCCTAGGTACAGAAAATCTTATCTTAATATTTTCAAATAAACTAGTAAAAAGCTACAAGAAGGGGCTAAGACGAAATGTAGCTGATGATATTTCTGTAGGTCTAAACAACTTTAAGGATATCATTCCTTCCCTCTTGTCAAATCTTATCTTTAGTATAATTTTATTTCGTTTTGCTAGCAATTTAAATATATATAAAGCTATCATTTATTATATAGCTTGTATTTCTGTTTTTATAATATATAAACAAAAAAGTATTAATTATAAAGTATAGAAAACTACTATAAGTACTTGGGGTAGAGAATCATTACCCTACTCATTAAAAAACAATATATTTAAAAAATCATCAGCTTTTTATAAATGATATATCTTTAGAAGTCTTATCTTTACCAATCTAGTCCAAATTATTGCAATAAAAAAAGGGGCCTAAGCCCCTTGGATTTCTAATTATTCTTGAGGTTCGAACATGTCCTTACCAGCTCCACAAACTGGGCAAACCCAATCTTCTGGAAGTTGGTCAAATTCTGTACCTGCTTCGATTCCGTTGTCTACATCGCCTTCTTTTGGATCATAAATATATCCACATGCTGTACATACGTATTTCATATTAGAAAATCTCCTTTCAATTTGTCATCTCTCTATTTATATTATACCACGATTAACGATTTCTAAACATAATATTTGTCTAGCCTACTAAGTGGTATATAGTTTTTTGTATGAAAAAAGGGAGACAACTCTCCCCTAAATTTTATTATTCTTGAGCTTCGAACATGTCTTTGCCAACACCACAAACTGGGCAAACCCAATCTTCTGGAAGTTGATCAAATTCTGTACCTGCTTCGATTCCGTTATCTACATCTCCTTCTGCTGGATCGTAGATGTAACCACATGCTGTACATACGTATTTCATATTAGAATGTCTCCTTTCATCGATTATATTTATATTATACCACATATTTATAATTCTAAACATCGTTTGCAATTAATTATCGAAGATTGGTCTTGTAATTTTTGGGTATTATAAATATGGGAGAGCAATATGGATATTATAACTTGTAAGATCAATACAGATCTGGATGAGATAAAAAATTTTAATAAAGAAGTTATAGACTTATCGAAAAGAAGGTATGAGGACGATGATTTAATCTTTAAACTAAGGCTTATCTTGGATGAACTTATTGTAAATTCCTATAAGCATGGCAACCAAAAGATTTACGATAAGAAGATCGACTGTCTAGTTTTACTTGACAGCTCTTATCTTTATGTAAAAATAAAGGATGAAGGTTGTGGGATAAGTAGTGATAGACATAGGGATCCCTTTGCAGAAAATGGCAGGGGAATCATGCTAGTCGAGGCTATATCCGATAAGTTAATTATTAATGATAATACTGTTGCTGCCCTAATTTTTAACAAATAATTTGCGAATTGCTTATTTGTTTAGGTAAGTAAATGCAAATTTATATATAAATATAACAAAAAATTTGCGAATAATTGTATTAAACATCCGAAAAAGGATGTTTTTTTATCGTTTAATATTGATAAGATATTAACATGGGATATAATATAGTGGTAGATTTGTTAGAAGGAAAGAGGTTTTATGAAAAGAAACGATGTAAGAAATGTAGCGATTATTGCTCACGTAGATCATGGAAAGACAACACTCGTTGATGGACTACTTAAGACAAGTGGCTTGTTTAGGGATAACCAAGAGGTTAAAGAAAGGGTAATGGACTCTAACTCTATTGAAAAAGAGAGAGGAATTACAATTCTTTCCAAGAATACTGCGGTTTATTATAAAGATACTAAGATTAATATTATAGATACTCCAGGCCACGCCGATTTTGGTGGAGAGGTTGAGAGAGTTTTAAATATGGCAGAGTCAGTTGTCCTTGTTGTAGACAGCCACGAAGGCCCAATGCCACAAACTAAGTTTGTACTAAAGAAGGCAATTGAACTTGGCTTACCTGCCATAGTTTGTATAAATAAGGTAGATAGACCTGACCAAAGGATAGATGAGGTTGAGGATGAAATCCTAGATTTATTTATCTCTCTTGATGCAGATGAGTCCTACCTAGAAAGTCCTTTTGTCTACGCATCAGCTAAACTTGGTTGGGCATCTAGCGAAAAAGGTGTCGAGAAAAACGACATGACTGACCTACTAGATACAATCATAGACTACACTCCAGCCTTTGAGTCAGATGAAGATGCTCCATTTAAGGTATTAGTTTCTACAACAGACTACAACGAATACCTCGGTAGAATCGCCATTGGTAAGGTTGAATCTGGTGTTATTAGAAAAAATGATAATGCTATTATTACAAACTATAACGATGAGGGCAGGAGATTAAAATCTAAGATTGTTACTATCTATGAATTTGACGGATTGGATAGAAAAGAAGTTGAAGAATCTAAGTTTGGTTCAATAGTTGCCCTATCAGGTATGGAAGATATCAACATCGGGGATACTATAGGTACAGAAGAAGATAGTGAACCAATCGAATTTACTAAAATCTCTGAGCCAACCCTATCAATGACATTTTCTGTAAATGACTCACCATTTGCAGGTCGTGACGGAAAATATGTAACCAGCAGACACCTAAGAGATAGGCTAATGAAGGAAAAAGAAACAGATGTTTCCCTTAGAGTTGAGACTACTGATACAACCGAGGCATTTAAGGTATCAGGCCGTGGAGAGCTCCACCTATCTGTTCTTATAGAAAACCTTAGACGTGAAGGTTATGAGTTCCAAGTATCAAAACCAGAAGTTATGTTTAAGGAAAATGAAGCTGGTAAAAAGACTGAACCAATGGAGATTGCAACTATAGATGTAGATCAAGAATATTCCGGATCTGTTATAGAAAAACTTGGTAGAAGAAAGGGCGAGATGATTGATATGAAACCATCAAGCTCAGGCTATAACAGACTTGTCTTTAGAATTCCTGCCAGAGGATTAATAGGCTATAGGACAGAGTTTATGACTGACACCAAGGGAACAGGTATCCTAAACTCAGAGTTTGAAGGATACGACCTATACAAGGGAGATATGGATCATAGAAGCGTTGGATCACTTATAGCTAGTGAAACAGGAATAGCCACAGCCTACGGACTAAACTCAGCTCAAACAAGAGGACTCCTATTTATAGAACCAAGTGATGAAGTCTACGAAGGTTTGGTAGTTGGAATGAATGCCAAGGGTCTTGATATAGATGTAAATGTCTGCAAGAAGAAAAAGCTAACCAACACTCGTGCAAGCGGTAGCGATGATGCAATCATGCTAACCCCTGCAAAGAAAATGTCAGTTGAAGAAATGATGGAATTCGTTGAAGAAGACGAGCTAATAGAGATTACACCTAACAACCTAAGAATCAGAAAGAGAATCCTTGATTCAGGACTAAGATATAAATCAAAGAAAAATAAGTAGAGGTTTGTATGATTAAAACTAGCGAAAGAAACCTAAGTTTCACCCTAGCTGTGATGAGCCTTTTAGTATTTATCCTAACAATAGTTGGGGTATTTACTACTAGTGCCATGTTATCTATCTTGTGGAATGTAGTTTTTGTAATATGCTGGGTTTTGATGTTGGTATTTGCTCTTGTAGTATTATTTGACAAAAACGCCTACAAGTTCTCAGTGTTTGCGGCAGTTGTAACAGGTATTGCCTTCTTGGCTCTTGCCATCCACGCTTTGATGATTTTATCAAAGTTTATCCCACAATTGCCAGACAGACTCATAGTACCAAACATGTTTTTAGTAGAATATAACCAGCTAATCTTCTACACAGCCCTAATAATAGTCTACTTTGTCCACTTTATAAACTTTTATAAACTAAACCCTGCTAGGGGTAAAAACGATTTATCGGATAAAGGAAAGGTAGAAGTAAAGAAAGAAAAGAAGAAAAAAGAAATAAGCGAAGAAGATAGGGCCATACTAAATTCTCACTTAGTAGATGACGAAAAATCATTATTTGAAACAGACAACGACTAAAAAATATAAATAGATTGGAGGAAAAATGACTAAGCAAAATATATCACTATCAGTAATCAAGAGATTGCCGAAATATTACAGGTACCTAGAAAGCATCAACGATAAGGGAATAATCAGAGTTTCATCAAAAGAACTTTCAGAAATAACAGGACTAACTGCAAGCCAAATCAGACAAGATTTAAACCACTTTGGATGTTTTGGTCAACAAGGCTACGGTTACAATGTTGCTGAACTTATAAGTGAGCTTTCAAAAATAATCGGCGTTGACAAGAAATACTCCATGGTACTAATCGGTTATGGTAATATTGGCCATGCCCTTTACAAGTACAGATCATTTAGGGACTTAGGCTATGAGTTTAAGAGTGTATTTGACAAAGATCCTGACCTTGTATCTGAAAAGATTGACGGCGAAGTTGAAGTAAAAAACATAGTCGATTTGGAAGATTATCTAAAGGAAGAAAAAATAGACATAGGAATCATTGCAACTCCTAAGGAAGTATCCCAAGATATATGCGATAAGCTTTGCGAAGGCGGAGTTAAGGGAATATGGAACTTCTCTCCAGTAGATTTAAAGGTTAAAAATGGAGTGGTAATAGAATCTGTCCACCTAGATGAATCCCTCTTTACCCTAACTTACTTTATGAACTCGCCTGAGGACTTTATATTTTAGATGAATTTACTTACAGCATCAAATCTCGCGAAGTCCTATCCTCTAAAGGATATATTTGAAAATGTAAGCTTTAAGATTGAAAAGGGCGAGAAGGCAGGTCTAATAGGAGCAAATGGAGCAGGAAAAACTACTCTGTTTAATATCCTAACAGGAGAAATTGCTCCTGATAGTGGAGATATTTACATAGCAGGTGATGTAAAGGTCGGCTATCTCAAGCAGATATTAAGTCTTGATACAGATATGACCATCTATGAATTTATCCTAGGTGTCTTTGACGAAATGATCATGCTTGAAAAAGAAATGAGAGAGCTTGAGCTAGAAATGGCAGAAGAAACTGACCCAGATAAGCTCGATAGTATCATGCACACCTATGCTTTGAAATCAGAAGAGTTTTCTAGTAAAAATGGTTACGCTATCAAAAGCGAAATCGAGGGAACTCTTACTGCTATGGGTTTTGAGAAAAAAGATTTTGATAAAAATATCTCCGAGCTTTCTGGTGGACAAAAGGCGAGGGTAGAGCTTTGCCACCTTCTATTAGAAAAGCCAGATTTAATCTTACTAGATGAGCCGACCAACCACCTTGATATTGGGGCAATCAGATTTCTTGAAAATTTCATCAAAAACTACAAGGGATCTGTGATAGTTATCTCCCACGATAGGTATTTTTTGGATAATACAGTAAACAAAATCCTAATGATGGAAAATGGGAAACTAAGCACATACAACGGCAACTACACTTCCTTTATGACTCAAAGGAAAAAAGACCTAGAGGTTAGAATCCACCAATACAAATCCCAACAAAAAGAAATAGAGCGCCAAGAAGAAATCATAGACAGACTAAAAAACCTCGGTGGATCTAAGAGAAAAAGAGGTATCTCCCAATCAAGATCTAGGCAAAAGCTCTTAGACAAAATGGTAAAAATTGATAAGCCAGTAGAGCTTAGAGATACTATGAGCCTAAAGTTTACCCCAAGAATTCAATCTGGAGTGGATGTACTTAGAGTAAGAGATCTAAGTAAATCTTTTGCCTATGATGAGATATTTAAGGGGATAAGCCTTGATTTATATAGACAAGAAAGATGTGCCATAATCGGAGAAAATGGAGTTGGCAAGACCACCTTGTTTAGGATAATTATGGGAGAGGAAAATAAGGATAGTGGAGAAGTTAGGATTGGATCATCTGTAAACATTGGATATTTTGACCAAGAGCAAAAGTCCTTAGACCTTGATAATACGATGTTTGAGGAGATATCCAAGGCCTATCCTATGCTAACTAACTTTGAGATAAGATCTTACCTTGCCAAGTTTATGTTCTATGAAGATGATGTAAATAGACTTGTAGGTGAGCTTTCCGGAGGAGAAAGAGCGAGGATTTCTCTACTTAAACTTATGATATCAGATACTAACTTTATCCTAATGGATGAGCCAACCAACCACCTTGATATTGACTCCAAGGAAATCCTAGAAGATGCAATCCTTGACTATGAGGGAACAGTCCTAATCATAAGCCACGATAGGTATTTTCTAAATAAAATTGCCACCAAGATTTACGATATGAAAAAAGACGGCATGGACGAATACCTTGGCAATTATTCATATTATGAAGAAAAACTTAGGGAAAATTCCCTAGAAGATGTAAAGGAATCAACTCAAACCAAGACTCAAATCAAAAAGCAAAGACAAAAAGAAAATATCAAAAGAAGTGAGATCAAAAAAATCAAGGCTAAGATTAGAGATATAGAAAATAAGATGGAAGAAATCGACCTTGAAATAGAAAGATTAACTAAGGAAAGCCTTGCAGATGGTTTCTATGATGATCAGGACAGGGTCCAAGAAACATTCGCCAAAATCAAACAACTAGAAGAAAAAAAGGAAAAGCTAGACCAAGATTGGCTAGAATTATCTCTAGAAATTGAATAAAAAGATTAAAGCACCTATTATGGGGTATCCATATACTAAAGGAGGGCTTATGGGAACATTTAAAAGAATAATATTTTCCCTGATGACTGTAGTATTGATCCTCTTGGGTGCTATTTTTGTATCAGTAGGACTTATAAGAGCAGATGTGCTATATGACATCCTCTACTATTTACAAAATCCAAACGTAAGAATTGGAATTATGATTGTGGGGGCGGTTTTACTTCTCTTTGCGATTATTACTCTAATCGATTTAATTGTAAGCTCCAATGCTGACTACGAATATCTCGAAAAAGACGAAACTGGATCTGTCCTTGTAAAAAGAACTTCTCTTGAAAATAGTCTAAGAGAAGCTGTAAGAAGTCAAGGAGCAAATCCAGTACGCCAAGATGTAAAGATACTTCAAGACGGAGAAAAGATTAAAGCAAAAGCTAAGGTCGAAGTCGACAAGGACACTGACCTAAACATTCTTTCTGAAAACCTAAAAAGAGAAATTAAGAAAAGCTTAGAGTATCTTACAGGTATAGCTGATACTGACGTAAGCTTGTATTTCCAAAAGAAAGAAGAAAGCTTTGAGGAAAGATAAGAGGTAGTAGATGGATAAGATTAATAAGGAAAATCAAACAGGTTTTACTGTCTATGACCTAGAGATGAGAAGGATGGATAGGGAAGAAGAAGAAAAGAGAAAAAGACAACTTTTCTATAGAGAAAACAAAGGAAAACTAATTGCCTTGGCACTTTCTCTACTAACTCTATTTTGCCTGTTTAACTTTGGGTTCTTCAGGACATTGGGAATCTGGATTGTGATGGTTGTTGGCTACTCTATCGGAGCATACTTTGATAGGGATGTAAAATATATTAACTTTTTAAGAAGATTATTTAGGTAAAGGAGATAATTATGACAGAAAACAAAGAAAGAATTGACCAAGTAAACGACGAAAGAGAACTAGAATACGAAGAAAGCAAACTTATAATCGAAGATAAGGTTGTTGCCAAAATTGCAAGAATTGCAATCAATAGCGTAGACGGAATCCTTGAAATGAAAGGAAATATCGCAGATTCTATCGGATCTTTCTTCTCAAACTCTAACGAACAATCTACAGCTGGTGTAAACGTAGAAGTAGGAGAAAAAGAAGCAAAAATCAACCTAGATGTAATCATCGAATATGGTAAAAACGCTACAAGAATCTTCTCTGATATCAAAAAAGCAGTTGTAGGAAATGTAAAAGAAATGACAGGTCTTGACGTAGTAACAGTAAACGTAGACGTAGTTGACGTTATGACAAGAGCTGAATACGAAGAAAGAAAAAGAAAAGCAAGTGATAAGGAAGAAGAAAGAGTAAACAACAGATACTAGAAATATCTGGGATAGTTTTTAATCCTATCATTTAGCTAAGCCTGCGGAAACGCAGGCTTTTAATTGGAGAAAATATGAGAAAAAGAGAGAAATTTCTCGATGAGAAAAACAAAAACATACTAAAAGTCACCATAATAAGTATTTTGGTATTCTTCGCCTTTTGGTATAAGAAAGATGTATCGGAAGGTTTTGTAAGAACATATGCTGTCATTAGACCAGTGTTGTATGGCCTAGTTATAGCTTTTATCATCAACCTTCCAATGAACTTTTTTGAAAATAAAGTCTTTGGCAGATTTATAGACAGGTCTAAGCACAAACACCTAGCTTCTGCCCTTTCCCTAATCCTTTCATGGATAGTATTTTTCGGGATAATTACTATAATTATGACAGTTTTCATTCCAGAACTTGTAAATGCCATAAGCTCTTTGGTTGAAAACATCCCAATCTTTATGGATAAGCTAATAGAATACCTTAACAATCAAAGGTTATTTAAGGAAGTAAGTGCAGAAATTATAGCAAGGCTTAACAAACTAGATGTAGAAAACCTAACTAAGGAAATCACTGCCTTTTTAAATGGCAAGAACATAGGCATTTGGAATAAGACCTCAAATATCCTAAGCTCTGTTTCATCTTGGCTAATCGCTGTAATAATGGGATTTGTATTTTCCCTCTATGTATCAGCCAACAAGAAAGACCTTCAGACCAATGCCAACAAGATCCTTCTAGCAAACTTTAGGGAAGATAAGGTAAATCACATAAACTATGTGGCAAAACTTTCCTATGATTCCTTCTCAAAGTTTCTAGAAACAAAACTACTTAGCTGTCTGTCTTTAGGGATGATTTGTTTTATAGGCATGAAAATCCTAAAACTTCCTATGGCAGGTATGATATCAATCCTAGTTGGTGCCTTTGATATAATCCCATACTTTGGACCGATAATTGCAACTGGTGTCGGTATGATTCTAATCTTTATCCAATCACCAGCCCAATCTTTGATTTTTCTAATCTTTGTCCTAAGTATCCAACAAGTCCAAGAGAAAATAATCTATCCACTTGTTATAGGAAAACACCAAGGCCTGCCAGCTATTTGGATATTCTTGTCAGTGTTTTTGGGAGCAGGTCTATTTGGTATAGCAGGAATGATAATGTCCATGCCTGTTGCAACTATCCTTTACACCCTAATCCAAGATAACACAAGAAGAAAGCTAAAGATTAAAGAAATTGATGAAAGCAAGGTAAACGAACTAAACCAAAAGTCCTACGAAACAATGCGTGAAGAAAGAATGAATATGGAATACTAAAAAAGCTCCTGTTTGGGGCTTAGAGCATAGACAAAATCCAAAAACGCTTACCAAACTACAGAAATTTAGAAATTCTAAATCTCATAATACTGTAAATCGCAAACTCGCTAATGCTCAAACAGTGCGATTTACGGACGCATTATTTCGATTTGAATTTCTTAAAATTTCTTCCGAATGGAACGTTTCCTTTTGGATTTTATCACTTTGTCAACAACAAGGGGCTGTTGCAGAATGAATAAATCGTACCGTTATCATTAGAAGAACCTCCACGGAAATTTTGCCTCCATGAGCCGGCAGGCTTCACTGAAAATTTCCTAAGAGAACCTTCTAACGATGGTACGATGATTATTCATAGTTTTGCAACAGCCCCTTTTCTTGTGGTCTTTTAAATATAGGTGTATGGTATAAAAAATTATTAATGGAGAAAATTATGACAGATAAAAAAAGCTACCAAGTTCTAAGTGCAGCTCAGCTAAAATACCTAGCCTTTATTTCCATGCTTATAGATCATGTTAATAATGGTCTAATAACACCCCTACTTGATGGAAGAGGCGCTCTTTTACTAGTATCAAACATCTTTTCTATCCTAGGAAGGATTGCCTTTCCTATCTTTATATTTTTTATAGTAGAAGGATATTTTAAAACGAAAAATAGGCTTAAATACCTAACAAGACTTCTTATATTTGGCATTATATCAGAAGTACCCTTTGATATGTTCACATCCAAAGTATATTACAATCCAAATTGGAACAATATGATCTTTACCCTAGCTTTGTGTCTTGTTACAGTTTGGTTAATAGATTATCTCAAGGGGAAAATAACTAATAAAATCATCTGGTACTTATTGTCTTTTGTGATAGTAATAGGAATGTCTTTTTTAGCCATGGCACTAAGTCTTGATTATGACTACCACGCCATTGTCCTAGCCTATATTTTTTATATCTTCTATGATAGGCTTATCCTTGGAGCAGTCTTGGGATATTTATCTATAATAAAAGAAGTCTATTCCTTCTTGGGATTTGGACTAGTAACTTTATACAATGGCAATGAAGGAAACCAATATAAATGGCTAAACTACGCCTTTTATCCAGTCCATCTCCTAGTGCTTGGACTAATGAGGTTTTATTTTAACCTGTAGAATTTTCTAATTAGGGTAAATATTTAATGAGATTTAAGGAGGAAATATGAAAGATAAGAAGGAAATTAGAGAGGCAATTGATGCTTGTGACGATGTTTTAGCTAATGTCGACAGAGCCTTGGCTGAATTGTCTAGTGCGTCCAATTGGTCATTATTGGATATGTTTGGTGGCGAGTTTTTCTCAAGTTTTATGAAAAGGTCAAAGATTTCTAAGGCAAATAAAAATATAAGTAATCTAAAACTTAGCCTAAACCGTTTGAGAAAAGAACTAGCAGATGTTGATATTGACCTACCCCTAGAGATTTCAAATAGCCTATCTGACAATTTCTGGGATGTGTATTTTGATAATATCTTTACCGACCTTAGGGTTAGATCTGAGATTAAGACTAAAACAAGTGAGCTAAGAGACCTTAGGGATAAGATAACTTATATCAAAGGTAGACTAGAAAGAGAAATATAGTTATTGTTTGGTAAAAGGCTAAAGTTTATTAAAACTTTGTTGATAACTTGACCCTTAAAGCATATAATTTAGTTTATAATGAATTTTAGGAGGAATTATGTCAAAAGCGAAATCTAAACAAGAAATTCGTGAAAAGACTGGCGAGAACAAGGTATTTGGAACGCTTCAAAAGCTTGGCCAAACATTCATGTTGCCAATATCACTTTTGCCAATAGCTGGTCTTTTGCTTGGAATTGGATCTTCCTTTACCAATCCAAGTGTAATAGAAATGTATAATTTAGGAAATGTTTTATACGAAGGTGGAACCTTGTATGGAATACTTTCAGTTTTAGCTAGTGCAGGAAATATCGTATTTAGTCATTTGGGACTACTATTTGGTATTTCTGTAGCAAGTGGACTTGCCAAAAGAGAAAAGGGAGTAGCAGCACTTTCTGCAATCATAGGCTATTTTGTAATGTATGCCTCAATGACTGCAGCTTTAAATCAATTTAGAGATATAGAAAGCCTAAAACAAACTCAAGGACTTATCACATCTTACCTAGGTTTTGATAATACAATGAATCTTGGGGTTATGGGTGGAATTATCCTAGGTCTTGTTGTGGCAAATCTTCACAACAAATACAATATGATTGAGCTACCTGAGGCTATATCATTCTTTGCAGGTACTCACTTTATTCCAATAATTTCATCACTCGCTGGTATTATTATTGGTATAATCATGACCTTTGTATGGCCACTAATCTCTGCAGGATTTTCATCAATCGGTCAAGTAATTTCAGGAATGGGTATATTTGGTATATTCCTTTATGTATATATCTACCGTGCTCTTATTCCATTTGGACTTCACCACGTTTTCTACCTTCCATTCTGGCAAACAGCTATAGGTGGAACTGCAGTAGTTAACGGACAAACAGTAGTTGGTGCACAAAACATAGTATTTGCCCAACTTGCAGCAGGTGTTCCAATAGATGCTCACGCAGCAGCACACTTTTCATATATGTTCCCAGTAATGCTATTTGGTATACCAGCAGCATGTAAGGCAATGTATGAATCATGTGATCCATCAAGGAAAAAGGACATGAAAGGTTTCTACACCTCATCAGCCCTAACATCCTTTATGACAGGAATCACAGAACCAATAGAATTCCCTATGCTATTTGCATCTCCAGTTTTATACTACGGAGTTCACTGTGTTCTATTTGGTATCTCAGGTGTCCTAGCCTACCTACTAGGATCAGGAGTTGCCCTAACATTCTCAGGTGGTGTAATTGACTTTATCCTTTACGGAGTTCTACCAGGAAATGCCATAACAAGATGGGTTCCACTACTAATCATGGGACTAGTATTTGGAGTAGTATATTACTTTATCTTCAAATTTGGTATCAAGAAATTTAACTGGAACGTACCAGGTCGTGACGCAATAGCAGCTGACGATGATAAAATCTCACAAAACGCTGACTACAGCAAGCTAAACGACAAAGAAAAAAGAGCCTACAAAATCGTAGCAGGCCTAGGTGGAGCAGACAACCTAGATGACGTAACAAACTGTGCAACCAGACTAAGAGTAAAAGTAAAAGACGGTAGCAAGGTAGACAAAGACCTACTATCAACAACAGGATCTTCAGGAACAGTAGTTCAAGGAAATAACGTCCAAGTCGTATACGGAACAACAGTACCAAACGTCAAAGCATCCTTAGAAGACTTAATCGACAGAGGACTTGCCCCAAAAGCAGCTGACTTATCTAACGAATCCAAACTAGCAGATGAAAAAGTAGTAGAAGAAAATATAGATGAACCAAAAGTTAAAGAAAATAAAACTGCTGAAGGTAAAATTAAAACCTATGCTCCAGCAGACGGAAGGGTAGTAGAGTTAGAAGAAGTAAGCGATCCAGTATTTAGTGGCAAACTAATGGGAGACGGATACGCCCTAAGACCAACATCTAAAGATATCTACGCTCCAGTAGCAGGAGAAGTGGTAATGGTAGCAAACACCAACCACGCCATAGGAATTAAAACCGAAGAAGGCCTAGAAGTTCTAGTCCACATGGGAATAGACACAGTAGCCCTAGAAGGACAAGGATTCGATATATCAGTAAAAGAAGGCGACAAAGTAACAAAAGACAGCCATATAGCTGTAATGGACCTAGACTATATCAAAGAAAACGGCAAACAAACAGACATTATGGTAATAGTAACCAACAGCGAAAACATCGAAGGTATTCTACTAAACGAAACAAGAGATGTAAAAGCAGGAGAAGAAGTTGGCGAAATAGAAATAAAATAAAAGAAAAAGAAGAGAAAAATAAAAAGCCCTAGCAAGGGCTTTTTTGCTTGGAGAAATTTTGATAACATTTCCCAAAATCCGTCATCCTTAATGGAATGGTAATATAAATTTCGAAATAACAATCCCTAAAACCCGTCATCCTGAGGAAGGGCGTAAGCCCTGACGTGAGGATCTCCAGCTTATACTTTGGGTTCAATTTGACTGCGAATTATAGGCTGTAGATTCCTCGTCGAAACCTAACGGTTTCTCTGTCGGAATGACGTGATTTTGGGAATGGCAATCTGTTCAACCTGTCATCCTGAGGAGCAACTAGCCCGTCCGGCTCTTGGAGGACCGACGCGAGGATCTAAGTTGGTACTTTGGGTTCTCCTTGACCGCTAAGTATAGACTGTAGATTCCTTGTCGCTCCTAAAGTCGCTCTGTCGGAATGACACTTCCAAACAGTCATCCTGAGGAGCGAAGCGACGTGAGGATCTCGAGTTTATACTTTGGGTTCTACTTGTCTGCGAAGAACCAACTGTAGATTCCTCGTCGCTCCTTATAGTCGCTCTGTCGGAATGACGTATTTGGGGGAATCGAATTATATCAAACTAATTCTCTTTAATAAAATTATAGTTGAAATTATAGAAAATTATCCCCCCCCAAACCCGTCATCCTGAGGAAGGGCGAAAGCCTTGACGTGAGGATCTCCAGTTTATACTTTGGGTTCTCCTTGACTGCGGAGTATTTACTTGAGATTCCTCGTCGCTCTCTTCGTTCGCTCTGTCGGAATGACGTGATTTTGGGAATGGCAATCTGTTCAACCTGTCATCCTGAGGAGCAACTAGCCCGTCCGGCTCTTGGAGGACCGACGTGAGGATCTCCAGTTTATACTTTGGGTTCACCTTTACTGCGAAGTACAGACTGTAGATTCCTCGTCGCTCCTTTAAGTCGCTCTGTCGGAATGACGTATTTGGGGGAATCGAATTATATCAAACTAATTCTCTTTAATAAAATTATAGTTGAAATTATAGAAAATTATCCCCCCCCAAACCCGTCATCCTGAGGAAGGGCGAAAGCCCTGACGTGAGGATCTCCAGTTTATAATTTGGGTTCTACTTGACTGAGACATATAGACTGTAGATTCCTCGTCGCTCCTTTAAGTCGCTCTGTCGGAATGACGTATTTGGGGGAATCGAATTATATCAAACTAATTCTCTTTAATAAAATTATAGCTGAAATTATAGAAAATTATCCCCCCCAAACCCGTCATCCTGAGGAGCGAAACGACGTAAGGATCTAAAGTTTATGCTTTGGGTTCAATCTGACTGCGAAGTACAAACTCGAGATTCCTCGTCGAAACCTATCGGTTTCTCTGTCGGAATGACAATGTTTAACAATCATCAATCCACTAACGTTTACTGTGAAAAGATCCATTAGGAATGACAGGATTAGGGGAACAGCGCCACCTCAAATTCGTCATCCTTTATGGAATGGTAATATAAATTTCGAAATAACAATCCCTCAAAATTGTCATCCTGAGGAGGGAATGAAATGACCGACGTGAGGATCTACAGTGTGTGATACGAGTTTTACTTGACTGCGACATACCGACTCTAGATTCCTCGTCGCTCCTTTAAGTCGCTCTGTCGGAATGACGGGATTAAGGGAATAGCGCCGCCCCCCCCAACTCGTTCTTATTCTTTTCTAATACTTTCCTACACTTAAAAAGCCTCGCTTATAGCGAAGCTTTATTTTTATACAAATATGTTTAGTCCCAAATCTTGGGAGAGGATTTTGAATAGTTCTTTTCCTCTGATGGAGTTTCCTGTTTTGTCTAGCCTTGGCGAGTAGACTCCTAGTCCGCATACTCCTGGGACTACTCCTACTATGGCTCCTGATACGCCAGATTTTGATGGGATGCCTACGTTCATTAAATAGTTTCCGGAGTTTTCATACATGCCACATGATGCCATTTGGCTTACTACTAGTTGGACTATTGGCTCAGGTATTAGCATGCTCCTGTTTTCTATGTCGTAGCCTTTGTTGGCAAGGAGCGCTCCCATGGTGGCAAGTGCTGTTACGTTTGTGCCAATGGAGCAAGCTTTTACGTATAGCTCTAGGACTTCTTCGGGATTTTGGTCAAATATGCCCTTGCTTTTTAAATAGTAGGCTATGGCTTTGTTTCTGTCTGTTGTTTGCATTTCTGAGTGGAAGACATCTTTCATCAAGTGAGCATCGGGATATTTTGCCATTCCTCTATAGGTGTTTAGGATTCTTTCAAATTTCTCGTCGTTGTCTTTTCCGACAATCATTGATGTGGTGGTGATGGCACCTGCATTTATAAAGGGATTGGCTGCTGTATCACCTATTGGCACTAGGGAATTGAATTCATATTTGGTAGGCTCGCTTCCAACCTTGGCGTAGACCTCGCTTGGGTTGTTGTCTGTAAGCGCCATGATTAGATCAATGACCTTGGATATAGATTGGATAGAAAAAACTGCCTCGGTGTCGCCGTAGTTGAAGCTTTCACCGTTTGTTGTTACTAGAGAAAAGGCAAAGTTGTCGCTATCTACATTTAGTAGTTCGGGAATGTATGCGGCAGCCTCGCCTATTCCTATGTAGTCTTTGCTTTTTTCTATTGCGTTTAATATTTTTTCATTAATTAAATCTCTGTTGTATAACATAAATTCACCTCTCTTATATGATACCCTTTATTAGGGACATTTTAGTTGTACAATGATTATAAGGAGTGATTATGAGAGTTATAGATATTTTCACCCAAGAAGATTGGGTTAAGACATATGATTTCTATGAGGATTTTACCTCATCAAATTATTTTGATACTTTGAGAAAAGCCTACGAAGATTTGAATGAGGATATCCTCTTTGTGTCTAATATTCACGGCAAAGACCACATAGAAAGAGTTATTTTCTTTGCAGTTTTATTATCCTATGCCTACGAGCTTAGTGATACTGATACCAATATTTTGGTAAATGCGGCAAGCCTTCACGATACAAGAAGGGTAAACGACGGTTGGGATATTGAGCATGGCAAGAGAGCTGCCCTTGATTCTATAGGTTATGCTAATGGAGTAGATGATAGTGATAAGGCTATTTTACAAGGGGTCATTGCCTGCCATTCTTGTGATGATAAGCTAATGGAAGATACTATGAAGGAATTTGTAGAAGATGAAAGTGATATGGCTAGGGCGATTAGACTTGCCAAGTTCTTTAAGGATGCTGACGGCCTAGATAGGGTTAGGATTAACCACTTAGACCCAGCTTATCTAAGAAATTCTTACTCCAAAGACCTAGTTGACTTTGCCTACGAATTTTATGAAAGATTTTAGAAAAATATCCCAAATAATTAGCCTTCTATGTTATAATATATATAGAATAAAATCGGGAGAGATAAAGTGAAGTTAAAAAATAAATTATTGGCAGGTTCATTAATATATTTGGGGATAATGGCAGTGGGCACACAAACATCCCACGCAGATCAGATAATCCTCGATAGGGATAAGACTGAGGGAGTTAATATCAGAAGTGAAAGATCAAATGACGCTTCTATCCTTGGTGGAATCGAAGATTATACTAGATATGATATCAAAGCAGAAGATGGCGATTGGTATCAAATCGAATATGACGGTGAGCCAGCTTTTGTTGGCAAAGATTGGTTTTATAGGATAAATGATGCCAACCTCATAAAAGATGCTGATTTAAAATCTGAGGCTAACAAGGATAGCGAAAATAACATTGCCTATACGCTTAAAAAATCAACCAAGGTCAATATCCTAGCCTTCGATGATGAAACAAATTATGTCAAAGTGTCCTATAATGTAGATGATGCAATAAACAAGGGCATCAATCTTAAGGATAAAAAAGAGCTAGAAGATAAGGACAAGGGAGAGAAGATTGGCTACTTGCCACTTGACAGCCTAACGATTAGCAAAAAGAAAAAAGAAGAAATTGACAATCTAAAAGAAACTTACAAGAAACTAAACGAATCCATAGATAAGTACAATGAAATAGACGCAAGAAATAAGGAAGAAGAGGAAACCTACGAGGTAATCTATGTAACCTACTTTACTGATGAAGACGGAGAGGTCATAGACAACGACTCATCAGAGCTAGGCAAAAGTATATACAACTACGCCCTAGACTATGTAGGAAGTCCTTATGTCTTTGGTGGAGTATCCAAAACAAACGGAATAGATTGTTCAGGACTAGTCCTAAGAACCTTTGAAAACTTTGGACTAAGCCTACCTCACAGTGCAAAAATGCAAGCAGAATACGGCAAGACTATTCCATTTGGAATGGAACAAGCAGGAGACTTGGTATTCTTCGGATCATCCTATGCCGACATCTACCACGTTGCAATAGCAGACGGTATGGGAAATATGGTCCACGCAGCAAGCCCAGGTCAAGGAGTAATAGTAAGCCCAATATACGATCCATTCGTAATAAAAAGAATATTTGAATAAGAAAACCCCAAGCTAGAAGGCTTGGGGTTTTAGCTTGGCAATTTATGAGGGATTAAATGAATTAGGGATAGCAAGAGAGGAGATGATTTACTAAAATCACGTTATTGCTTAGGGGATTTTTTGAGTTGAACGTTAGTGAACTGATGATTGTTAACCCCTGTCATTCCGACAGAGCGAGGAACGAGCGACGAGGAATCTCCAGTTGCTACTTCGCAGTCAAGTGGAACTCGAATCATCTACTGTAGATCCTCACGTCGGTCATTTCATTCCCTCCTCAGGATGACGTGTTTAAGGGATTTCAAGTTTATTATTTATGTGCTGACTCCATTAAGGATGACGTGTTTAGAGGACTTTTCTCCAATCTGCGTCATTCCGACAGAGCGACTATAAGGAGCGACGAGGAATCTCCAGTTGTTACTTCGCGGTCAAGTGGAACCAGAATCATAAATTGTAGATCCTCACGTCAGGACTTCGCTCTGTCTCAGGATGACGGGTTTAAGGGATTTGTTTGAAATCTTTATGCAAAATTTCTCTACTAAAGATGAATAATTTGGATAGATTCCTATCCCCATATATGTCATTCCGACAGAGCGACTGAAGGGAGCGACGAGGAATCTCCAGTTGGTGCTTCGTAGTCAAGTGGAACCAGAATCATAAACTATAGATCCTCACGTCGCTTCGCTCCTCAGGATGACGGGTTTAAAGGATTAATGGCTCCATTATGGATGACCGTATTTGGGGATTTATCCTCAATATCGTCGTTCCAACATAACGACCGAAGGGAGCGACGAGGAATCTCCAGTCTTTATCAATTGTTCCACAAATATTTCCATCCACTAAAAAACTGGCTCATTTTTAGCCAGTTTTTTTGATATTACTATCTATTTTCCTTCTTTTTTGCTTGCTTCAAGGATTGCTTTTTGGAGGAGGTCGTTGTAGGCGTCGTAGGCTTCTATGTTTCCGTAGAAGTGGACTCCGTCTGTTCCGTAATAGAATTCTGGGTGATCCATTGCGAGCTCTTCCCAAGGCATGTAGGTAATAAATTTATATTTTTCGCTTACTTTTTTCATGGCTTGGCTAACCCTGTGGGGTTGGTCGTATCTACTATCGTAACATGAGATAAAGATTAGTTTTTTTCCTTTTGGTAGATCTTTTACTATTTTTTCTAGACTTTCTTCTGGATCTTCTACGGCGTTTGTGCCAAGGGCTATTGCAACTATATCGCCTAGGTTGCCTTCGTCTTCTATTTCTTTCATGATTTCAGGGGCTTTTTCTAAGAGCCTAGATCCTTCGGCGTCGACATAGGTGCCATCTATGGTTTCTTCTATATATTCTCTGTTTCCTAGAAGGACTGAGTCAGCTAATATAGTTGTTGTTATTGCCTCTTCTGTGATTATTTCGTTTGGGTTGTCATTTTCTATGATGAATTTGTCTAGTTTTTCCTTATCTTTTTTGATTTTTCCTATATCTTGGTTAATAGATGATAGCCAGATTTGCTTTTCTAGGCTTACCATATCGTCTGATGCTAGTGTTAGACTGATGGATGTTACAAAGGATATGATAATAACAGCGACTAGGGTGATTATCCTAGATATATCAGGTAGGCTTTTCTTAAATGATAGATATCCAATTTCTTCTCCCCTAAATAGTGGTTCAAAGATATGGTGGTTTACCATTACCAAAATAGCTGTAATTATTATAGTTAATACTAGGGCAGATGGCTTGTTCATTAGGCTTGATGTTATGACATATACTGGCCAATGCATGAGATAAATTGAGTAGGTGTAAGGAGAAATTTTCTTTACAGCTAGAGGATCTCTTGCGTTTTCATCTGAGTAGGCTGCAAGGATTATCATAACTGTTGCAAGGTCTGTTATGAAAAATCCTAGGATGTAGGTTATCTTCATCTCGTAGGAGAGGAAAAAGGCAAGGATTGTGATTAGGGAAAAGCATACGGCGCTTACAGTTTTATAAGGTATTTTCCTAAATCCAAATCTTTTGACAAAGCAAGCCACAAAGGCACCTAGGAAAAATGATGACAACCTTGTAAAGTCCGCAAAGTATATAAAGGATATATTTTTGCCTAGACCTGTGAGTACTATTGTTAGAGTAAAAGTAATTAGGTAAAGGATCAAACTTATGGCAAAGAATCTGTTGGAGAAGGTCTTTTTCACATTATTAGCCTTTTCACTTCTCTTGTATATAAATTTAATCAAAAGTGGCCAGAGGAGGTAGAAGTGAACTTCTATCGCCAAAAACCAAGTGTGTAGGAAAAGATGGCTTATAAATTGGGATTCGTAGGAGCCGCCAGTTAGGATTTCATAATAATTGCTGGTAAAGGATAGGGCAGCTAGAACTTGGTCAAAGTAATGGACTGTGTAATCCCTATTTACAAAAATTGCCATGAGGCTAACTACAAAGACCATAAATAAGACTCCAGGATAGATCCTCCTGTATCTTTTCTTGTAATAAGTTTTAAGGTCTATATCATCTGTCTTATATACTTCGTTTAGGAGGTGAAAGCTTACCAGAAAGCCTGATAGGACAAACATGATGTTTACCCCGAGAAATCCTGCTGGCAAGAATTCCTTGAAAATATGATAGATGACAACAAGGCTTATGCCAAAGACCCTTAGGTTGTCAAGTCCTTTAATTCTCATCGGAATCTACCTCCTTCCACTTATCTTTTTCTTTGACAAAGACCCTACCATTGTTGTATTTTATGGTGACTGTATCGCCTTTTTTGATGTAATAGTAGTCCTTGCCAATAAAGGTTCCGTCATTTACAAATCTACCATTTGAAAAATCACCCTTATATAGTCCGTCCTTAGTAGCGAGGACGCCATTACCTTCAAACTTGCCATGGACAAGCTTACCTGTATAGGTCATATCTTCATTTATCTTGTAGGAAGTAACTTTTTTTGTAGCAGGTTTTATTAGAATATACATGCCAGCTACGATCATAAGTCCTAGGCTAAACTTGGCAAAGTATTCCGTAAACTTCTTGTAGTCCAGATCAAATTTCATTTAGGAAACCCTCCACGTCAGCGTCACTTGTCCTATAGGTTGTAACGAGCCTTACTATATAATAGGAATCTTTTTCTTCCATAATTTCAAATTGAGAGATTTCCTTCCAGTGGGAAAGGTCCTTGCTAGCTACTTTTACGAAAATTTGGTTGGACTCGAAAGGATAGGCTAGATGATAGCCTCTTTTTTCTAGACCTGTGGCAAGTTTTTTCGCTTGTTTGTAGGCTATCTTTGATCCTTTAAGGTAAAAATCATCTTCGCTAAAGACCCTCTCCCACATGATGCCTGAGATAAAGCCCTTGGCAAGCATGGCTCCTTTTTGTTTGATTAGCTTTAGAAAGTCACTTTTAAGGTCATCATTAGTTATAACAAGAGCCTCTCCAAACATAAAGCCAGCCTTAGTTCCACCTAAATAAAAGATATCGCACATTTTAGTTAAGTCACTTAGGCTATAGTCGCACTTGTCAGAGGCAAGGGCAGCTGCCATTCTCGCTCCATCGATAAATAAATACATGTCATTTTCCTTGCAGAAATCATAGATATCCATAATCTCAGCTTTGGTATAGACCTCGCCAAGCTCTGTAGTATTTGATATATAGACTTTCTTAGGTTTAGTAGTGAATTCATTGTTGAAGTTTTTGATTTCTCTTTCTAGTAGACTTCTACTAAGTTTACCTGTAGGAGAGCTAATTAGTTCTACCTTGATACCACAAGCTTCGATTGAACCTGCCTCATGGCCTTTGATGTGACCAGTATTAACTGCAAATACCGAATCTTGGGCACGCATACCGGCTGACACACCTAGAATATTAGCAGGTGTTCCGCCTGGGATAAAGTGGATATGGCAAGATTCATCGTCCAAGGCTTTTCTTATTAGCCTTCTGGCATTGTCACTGTGACTATCAAAGCCATAGCCGATATTTTTCTCATCTAAACAAGATTTCAAACTATCTAGGATTTCTGGATAGCAAATTGAATTATAATCATTAACAAAAAAATACATAGATACTCCTTTGTCTATATTATATCAAAATAGGTCATGTTTTTGAACTTGACCTAGGCTTAATTGTTGGTATATAGAAAAGGGGAAAATATGTAAATATTTAAATTTCAATATTTCATAAGAAATCCCCTTAAATCTATAAAAAAATATTAAAAAAAACGTCATTTGATATTGATTATTGTTTCAGATTGTGATATATTATTCCTAGATAAGGGAACAATATATTTTATTTATATTGTAATATATCTAAAATTTACTTGTAAATTTACATAGATTGGAGTGCATATGCCAATAACATTATTGAATGAAGGTGAGAAAGCGGAGATTATTTCCATTAAGGGAACCGATGCTACCAAAAAACACTTGAGTAACTTGGGTTTCGCTAAGGGAAGAGTAGTAAGCCTTCAAAAATTTGACGGAGTGAACTATATATTCGTTATTGATGATAATCGCTTTGCCTTGAGCAAGGATTTAGCAAAGAGAATTATAGTTAAGGAGATAAGATGAATACATTAGATAAGATTGAAGTAGGTTCTACAGTAGTAGTTGAAAAAATCCTTGGAGATTCCCCTACTAAAAGGAGAATTATGGATATGGGTATTACCAAGAAGACCGAAATTTTTGTAAGAAAGGTAGCCCCCTTGGGAGATCCTATCCAAATAAATCTAAGAGGATATGAGCTAACTATTAGAAAAGAAGATGCGAAAAATATTAGGGTGGAAGAAAAATGAATTATAAAATAGCACTTGCAGGTAACCCTAACTCAGGAAAGACAACTCTTTTTAATGCCTTGACAGGATCAAACCAAAGAGTTGGTAACTGGCCAGGAGTTACTGTTGATAAAAAACAAGGAAATCTTAAGGGTCATAAGGATATTGTTATAGAAGACCTTCCAGGAATCTACTCACTTTCACCATATACTTTGGAAGAGGTAGTAAGTAGACAATACTTGGTAGGTGAAAAGCCTGATTTGATTATTAACTTGGTTGATGCGTCAAACCTTGTTAGAAACTTATATTTGACAAGCCAGCTTATGGAACTAAATATTCCAGTAGTTATAGCTTTAAACATGATGGATGTTGTTGAAAGTAAGGGAGATAAGATTGATGTAGATGCTTTTTCTAAACTACTTGGATGTCCAGTTGTTAAGACTGTTGCGTCTAGACAAAAGGGTGTCGATGATTTAATCAAGACAGTTATAAAAGAAAAAGATAGGAAAAACAAACCAATCAAACTTAAATATAATGATAATGTAGAAAATGCTCTATCTGAAATTGAACAAAAGTACACAACAAACTTAGACAATGATTTATCAAGATATTATGCAATTAAACTTTTTGAAAATGACGAAGAAACATTAAAACATTTGTCAATGTCATCAAATGACCTTGCTGAAATTGACAAGATGAGAGATAAGATAGAACAACAAGAAGAGGATGATGCAGAAAGCATTATCACAAGCGAAAGATATGAGAAACTTGAAGAAATCTCATCAGAGATCTTAGTAAAGGCTAAGCCAAAACTTTCAACAACTGACAAGATAGATAAGATTGTTACAAGCAGGATTTGGGGTCTTCCAATATTTGCCCTAGTAATGTTCTTAGTATATTTCTTGGCAGTGTTTGAGAAATCTCCAGGAACATTAGGTACAGAAGCCGTAAATGGATTCTTTGAGGAAAGTTTAATTCCTTGGGTACAAGCAGGAATGGAGGCTGCGAATATCCACCCAGTCCTAACAGGTCTTGTAACAGATGGAGCACTTGCAGGAGTGGGAGCAGTATTAGGATTCTTGCCACAAATGATGGTGCTATTTGCTCTATTAAGTATCCTAGAAGATATAGGATATATGGCAAGAGTTGCCTTTATTATGGATAGACTCTTTAGGAGATTTGGACTTTCAGGAAAATCATTTATCCCAGCCATGGTTGCAACAGGTTGTGGTGTACCAGGTATTCAAGCATCAAGAACTATAGAATCTGACAGGGATAGGAAGATTACAATCATGACATCAACCTTTATGCCATGTTCAGCTAAACTTCCTGTAATAGCCCTAATCGTAGGAGCCTTCTTCAAAGAGCATGCAGCTCTAGTATCATTCTCATTTTATATGATTGGTATAGCAAGCATAGTTGTATCTGGAATAATCCTTAAGAAATTCAAAGAATTACAAGCAGATCCTGCACCTTTTATAATGGAATTACCTCCATACCACGCACCTCGTGCAAAATCAGTCCTTACAGATGTCTACAACAAGTCTAAGGCTTATGTAAAGAGAGCAGGAACAATAATTTTCTTATCAACAATAGTTATTTGGCTCTTATCTAACTTTGACTTTAGACTAAACTTAGTAGAAGCCGAAACAGAAACATCAATCCTTGCAAGAATAGGATCAGCTATTGCAATAATATTTAGGCCAATAGGATTTGATTCATGGCAAGCAACAGTAGCAACAATCACAGGCTTTGTAGCCAAAGAAAACGTAGTAGCGACTATGGGAGTAGTTCTAGGATTAGGAGCAGAAGTGACAGAAGAAAGTCAAGAACTTCTCATGGCATTCAACCACGCCCTAGCTACACCAGTAGCAGGATATTCCTTCCTACTATTTAATATGCTATGTATGCCTTGTTTTGCAGCAGTTGGTGCAATCAAGACTGAAATGGCAGATAACAAATGGACAGCTATAGCCATAGGATATCAAATGGGATATGCCTATGTTATATCCCTAATATTCTATAACCTTGCAAACTATATTGCCTATGGAATATTTAACATTTGGACAGTAGTCGCTCTAATAGCTCTAGTTGGCTTTATCTACCTATTGGTAAGAAAACCAGACAGCGAGAAAAAAGAGATAAACTACGAAACTAGCAAGGTAAAAGCATAAAAAAATTCGCCCCGTTAATTCGGGGCTGGAATTTAGATAGATAGACAAAAGAAAGGAGAGGATATGAACCTACAATCAATCATCGTACTAGTAGTAATAGTGGCAGCTTGTGCCTATGTAATATATACAAGATTTATTGCAGAAGATGGCCATGGTGGATGCAAAGATTGTGCCGCATGTGCTAGTGGTAAATCAAATAGCAAGAGCAAATCTTGTGGATGTGGATCATAGAAGAAAAATTAGGGAGACTTAATTTTTTTTGAAAGAATAATGATATAAATTATCATTATCAAAATATTAATATAAAAAGGAGATAATTATGGCAAAAATAGCAGTAGTATATTGGTCAGGAACAGGTAACACAGAAAAAATGGCAGAAACTTTCCTAGAAGAAGTAAAGGCAAAAGGATGTGAGGGAGAGCTTTTCTTTGCGAATGAATTTAGTGCAGATAACTTGGGAGATTTTGATGGCTTTGCCTTCGGTTGTCCTGCCATGGGAAATGAAGCATTAGAAGATGGCGAGTTTGAACCAATGTTTGAAGAAGTTGAGACAAAATTAGAAGATAAACCAGTTGCAATATTCGGTTCATATGAATGGAATGATGGAGAATGGATGGATATTTGGCAAGATAGATGCAAGGATAATGGCATAAACCTTGCAGCAGATGGTGTAATTGCCTATGATGATCCAGACGATGAAGCCTTGGATAGGGTAAGAGCCTTGGCAGACTCTCTAGTAGAAAAAATCTAATGCGAGAAGATATCTTAATCGAGCACGCCTCGCCGGTCATAGCTGGCATAAAACCTGCAGGATTATTTCAAATAAGATCAACTGACATCAAATATGTAAGGAAAATCCTAAGCTCTTGGGAAAATTCTTGTAAGAAATGTCCTACTTGTGATCTTAACTTCAGGTTAGTTTCCAAAAAGAAAAAAGGATTTCTAGTATTTGTCTACAGGAAAAGCCAGCTTTTAGATATCTTAAAAGATAAAAAAATAGAACAATACATGACAAATTTGGGATACGATTCAAACAACCTTAACAAATGTATGTCATCTCTAACAAAAAGGTTGCAAATTACGGATTTCCCACATGAGATAGGCATTTTCCTAGGTTACCCCCTAGATGATGTCGAAGGCTTTATCAAAAACAAGGGTCAAAACTTCCTTCTAAACGGTTATTGGAAGGTCTACTCGAATAAAGAAGAAAAAGAAAAAATATTTAAAGCCTACAAAAAAAGCAAAGCTTACAACAAAACTTTAATAAAAAAGGGCTATGACCTCGCCCAACTTGTAAATTAAAATAAAAATCATACGTATAATATTAGAATGCTGCTGCCCGAAATTCGGGCAGTATTTTTTTGCCTTGGTACAATAATATTAGGAGGAGATATGAAATACATTTACACAGAAATCAAAGCCAAAAACAACGACATAATCAGAGGAGTCCTAAACACTCCAGATTCTTTCGATAAAAATAAAAAATATAAGAGTCTAATATTCTACCATGGTCTAATGGACGATAGAAACGGGATAAACTACATGTCAATCCAACAAGCCAAGTACCTAACAGCTGCAGGATACCTTGTTTTTAGATTTGACTTTAGAGGGTGTGGCGAAAGTGAGGGGAGCTTCTTTGACCTAACCTTTACCAGACAAATAGAAGATAGCAACCTAATATATAATTGGGTCAAAGAAAATAACTTTGTAGATAGCGAAAATATCTACATCAGAGCCCACTCCATGGGAGGAGCAGTGGCCATCAAAACTGCGGCTGATAAAAACCCAAAAGGACTAATCCTCTACGCTCCAGGCTCAAACTACTCCATCCAAAACTCAAACTTGATAAGAACATTGGATGAGAAAATAAAAAGCCAAGCTGCGGCAGAAAAAGACCTAGGAGGACTAAAAATATCAGCTAAAATAGCAGAAGATAGCAAAAAATACGACTTCTTAGAAATAGCAAAAACCTATAAGGGCAAGGTCCTAATAGTAAGAGGCGACAAAGACCCAGTCATAGATAAAAAATCCATAGAAAACCTATGTAAATCCTTCAAAAACGCAAACTACCAAGAAATAAAAAACCTAGGCCACAACTTCACAAACTACGAAAAAAGACTAGAAATATTTGAACTTACTAATAGATTTATGGAGGAAGAATAGGATAGAACTTCTAAGTTGGAATTAAAAGAGAGGTATGTAGATTGAACTTGACTGCGAGGTATAGACTGTAGATTCCTCGTCGCTCCCTTCGCTCGCTCTGTCGGAATGACAGGATTGGGGGAGTGTCAATTCGTTAATATTGTCATCCTTAATGGAAAGGTAATATAAATTTCAAAATTACAATCTACCAAATCCGTCATCCTGAGGAGCGAAGCGACGTGAGGATCTAGAGTTTATACTTTGGGTTCACTTGACTGCGGAGTATTTACTGTAGATTCCTCGTCGCTTACTTCGTTCGCTCTGTCGGAATGACGGTATTAAGGGAATAGCAATCCGTCAAATCTGTCATCCTTAATGGAATGGTAATATAAATTTCAAAATTACAATCCTTCAAACCCGTCATCCTGAGGAAGGCTTTAGCCTGACGTGAGGATCTACAGTAAGTACTTCGGATTCACTTGACTTCGAGGTACAAACTCTAGATTCCTCGTCGAAACCTAACGGTTTCTCTGTCGGAATGACAGAATTAGGGGAATGGTAATTCGTTAAACTAGTCATCCTTAATGGAGTTGTCACAGTGAGTGAAACGAACTGATGAAACTCCTTAATCGAGGCTTTTCGAGATGAGCCGTAGGCGAATCCGAAAACTACCGTCGAGGAATGAGCGTAGCGAATGACGTGAGGATCTAGAGTTTATACTTTGGGTTCACTTGACTGCGGAGTATCTACTGTAGATTCCTCGTTACTCCCTACGTTCGCTCTGTCGGAATGACGTATTTGTGAGTATGGCAATCACAATACTATCATCAGCACTAACGTTCACTATGACCAGACCCGTTAGGAATGGCAAAGTTTAACTGTCATAAATTCACTAATGTTCACTGTGAAAATATTCCCTTTTTATATGACAGTCTGGGCTTTTCCTACTACAAAAGGACCACCTTTTTCTAGGTGGCCCTTTTTTTATGGAAAGTTTATTTTGTTTAGGTATATTTTGCGAGTGAATTTTGTTTGGTGTTTTCTTATTCTTTTCTATTTTTAGCTAGGTTAAATCAAGTTGTATTCTTTTAGCATTTCTTCTATTTCTGTGCCTTTTATTTTCTTTCCTATGACTGCTTTTGCGCCTAGTGGTAGGTCTAGATCTGGTTTTTCGCCGTCGTTTAGGATACTTGCTGCATCTAGCATGTATCTTACATCATATCTTGATGCGAATACTTCTGGGACTTTCTTTTCTACTCCTGTTAGGACGTATACTGCTTCCATTGCACATCTGCCTGAGTATTCTGTTGTAAATACTGTGTCACGGCCTGGATCGTCTAGGGTTTCTACGAATTGTCCTAAAAATGCGAAGTTCACGGCATTTTTTGGTACTACATAAGGTCTGTCACCAAAGCTTCTTGGCATAAATTGAGCTGTGATAAATGGCATAAATACTGGTACGCTTGATGTTTCTTTTACAAGCTCTTCTATTTCATCAGCTGGTACGCCTAGGTGGTAGAGCCATTCTTTTGTGATTTCTTCACCTGTGCATTCTTTCATTGGTTTTTTGATATAATCGCCTTCTTTGTCAGTAAATAGGGCATATACCCATACTGCAAATTCGTCTTCTGGTTGGTCGATGTATTGACCTTGGCGGTTGATAGTCCAACTCATTAGCCAGCTTGAGTCAAGGGCAGTTACGATTCCTCCTGTTACAACCTTTCCTGTGTATGGACTCCTCTTGGTGATTTTTTGGATGTAGTCTGCGATTTTTTTACTCTTCACTGTAACTGTTGCAGATTCCCAGTTAGATTTGTCTATGTCAGATGTAAATACTTCTGGTCTACCAAAATCGTCAGATTTCTTGGCGATATTTTTCCATAGTCTAAAGCTTTCTTCTGTGTCTATATCAAGGCTAGGTGCTGTTTCGTTGTCACCATAGGATGAGCTTTCTACAAGAGATCCTGTTGTTATAAAGACTAGGTCATTTTCTGTTAGATTGATTGATTTATCTTCCCCGGTCTTGCTATCGCTTGCGATAATCTTTGTTGCGACCTTCTTAGAACTTGTGATGTCAAATTCTATATCTTCTACATTGTAGTTATATTTGGTTTCAACTCCCATATCCTTTAGCCAATCCATCATTGGTACTACGATAGATTCGTATTGGTCGTATCTGGTAAATTGGAGGGCAGATAGGTTAGGGAGTCCTCCAACGTGGTGGATGAAACGGTTGACATATAGTTTTAGTTCTAGGGCAGAATGCCAGTTTTCAAAGGCAAACATTGTTCTGTAATAAGTCCAGAAGTCACTAGCTATAAATTCATCTGATAGGATTTCTTCTACGCTCACCCCTTGAAGTTTGTCATCTGGAGTTAGAACAAGTCTAACAATTTCCTTTATAACGTCTTTGGATAGGTTGAACTTGCCGTTGTCATAACGCTCACCTTGGTTTTTGGTGATACGGCAGTTGCTGTAGTTTGGATCGTCGAGGTTTGTGTAGTATAGGTAGTCAAGGATTGACATATCAGGATCTTCCCTTGATGGGATTACGCTAAATAGATCCCACAATACCTCAAAGTGATGACCCATCTCACGACCACCTCTAGCAACATATCCCATATCTGCTAGGTAATGACCGTCAAGAGCACCACCTGCTACATCGTCTTTTTCCAAAAACACTATGTTTTTTGGATCCATCTTGGCATCTTTTACTAAAAATCCTGCCGCAGATAGGCCGGCAAGACCTGTACCTATGATGTAGGCTTTCTTATCGTCGATTCCTTCTGGTTTTCTGGAGTTTACAAGTCTATCATAATCTCCATTACCAAGTTTAAGTCTTTCATCAAATGTTTTAATATTCATAATTACCTCCATTTGTTAACTTATCTGTTAGCTATTTTTAGTATAGCCTCATACAAAGACTGTTACAAAGGGCAAAATAAGGCTCTTGCAAAGCTTTGGTGCAAAGAAAATAAATTGGCCAAAGTCTAGGCAAAGGTCCCGATTTGTTTAAAAGCATAAAAAAAGACCCAGAATAAATCTGGGAAATGTATATTAATTATTATGCCCGAAAGGATCTTTCCTAGTTAAATCTTCGCTAATCCTAAGAGATCTTTCGATATTGCCATCAAAAAGCTTGCCTATGCTATAGATGATTCTTTCTGGAGTCTCATTCATACCATCTTGGATCCACTTATCGAGAAGCCCTACCAGAGCCGCCCTATAAAAATCAATTACAATCCTCTTGTCAGAATCACTTGCCTTGATATTTTTGAGTTTACATTCATTTTCTATGTACTTTTCCATAACAGACTCGCACACCTCATAAAGGTAGGCATCTGTATCCTTCCTGTCGATTGACCTAAAGATATTTTGAGCAGCCTTCTTGTTTTCAAGTAAGAAAGAAACCGCCGCCACCATGCTCTTCTCCCAAGAAGAAGTCGCATCAAACTCCAAATCAACCTTGTATATCTCATCTGCCAAAAGCTCTTTCACTAAAGTATAGATATCGTCGTAGTGGTAGTAGAAAGTATTCCTATTAATCTCGCACCTATATGACAGCATAGAAATAGTAATGCTAGAAAATGGCATCTCCTCAAGCATCTCAATAAATTCTTTTTTGATAAGGTTTTTAGTGTACTGTTTTGCCATATAACCTCCTGATTAATAATAGATACCCGAAATAAGGAAAAACTATCGGGAAAGAATACTCACCTTGCTATATATAAGTGAGGAGAAATATATGAAAATAATTAGAAAAGACAAAAAAGACAACTTCACAACAATAGATAACGCCTACCTACAAAACAAAAAGTTAAGCTTTAAGGCAAAAGGAATAATGACCTACATCCTAAGCTTGCCAGACGATTGGGTCATATACATAGACCAACTTATAAAAACATCCAAAGACGGGGAAGGATCATTTAGGTCGGGATTAGACGAGCTAATCAAGGCAGGTTACATCAAAAGATACCCCATAATAGAAAAAGGACAAATCGTAGCTTGGCAGACAGAAGTCTACGAGTACTTAGAAGAAAACACATCTAAAAAAGAGCAAAATCAACTACTTGGCAAAAATCCAAACTTGGAAAAACGAGATCTGGAAAATACAGAGAAAGAAAAGAAAAAACCTAAAAATACCAAAAACACAGAAAAACCTAAGGAAAATCAACTACTTAGCAAAAATCCACATGAGGAAAAACCGCAAGAAGAAAAACCAAACGTGGAAAATGAAGATTTAGAAAAACCAAACCTGGAAAACTCCACCCTACTAAATACTAATAAACAAAATACTAACTATACAAATAACTTAGATAAGAAAAAGGCCATCATCGCCATAAATAAGCTGTGGATGAAACAAACAGGCACCCTAAAAGATGAGCTAATAGAAAAAGACACCAGTCAAAAAGCCATAGACCTCTTAGAAAAATATGGTAAGGACACCATGACAAAAGCAATCCTTAACACCAACCGCCTAGCCCACATGAGAAAAAATAAAATAAGTCTCAATTGGTTTGTCAGAGAAAATAACTTCAGAAGAGCAGCCTATTTGGGAAGGTGAGATGATGGGATAAGTGTGAAGGATACTTAGGATTCTACTAGATTGCGTAGTACAGACTCGAGATTCCTCGTCGCTCCTAAAAGTCGCTCTGTCGGAATGACAAAGTTGGGGGAGTGACGATTCGTCAAAACCCGTCATCCTGAGGAGCGAAGCGACGTGAGGATCTCCAGTATATACTTCGGGTTCCACTTAACTGCGAGAGATAGACTGTAGATTCCTCGTCGCTCCTTTGGGTCGCTCTGTCGGAATGACAGAATAAAGGGAATTGCAATCCTCTAGCTCGTCGTCCTGAGGAAGGAGTGAAACGACTGACGTGAGAATCTCGAGTAGGTACTTCGGGTTCACTTTGACTTCGGAGTATAGACTTTAGATTCCTCGTCGAAACCTAACGGTTCCTCTGTCGAAATGACAGGTTAGGCTATCATCAGTTCACTATCGTTTACTGTGGAAAGACCAATTAGAAGTGACAATGTTAAGCAGTCATAAATTTAGCTTATAGGCAATAAGCCTTGGTATATAGCCATATCAACCAACAGTTTATATAACTAAACCACAAATTCATTGACTTATTCATCACTCTTAGGATAAACTCAAACCAAGGAGGATACTATGAAGCAAATTGACAAAAAACTCTTTGGAAGTTTCATTGCCCAAAAGAGAAAAGAAAAAAATATGACCCAACAAGACCTCGCTGACAAGGTCTATGTATCAGCTCAAGCTGTAAGCAAATGGGAAAGGGGCAAGTCTCTACCTGATATCACTTTACTAATGCCTTTAGCAAATATCTTAGATGTAAGTTTAGTTAGCCTCTTGGAAGGAAAAGAAGAAGTCGACCCCAAAGCAGAAGGTCTTTTAGAAAAAATGGTTGGCATAAACGAAGATATCAAGGTTAGCAAAGGAAAAATAAACAAAAAAAGATTAGGAATCCTACTAATAATCCTAGCCGCAGTTTCCATAGAATACCTAATTCTTTACAAGAAATTTAACCTAGAGATAGCAAATTTCCTAACACCGGGCATTTTAGGTGTAATATTTTCAACATACTTGTGGTTAGTTGTTGATGAGAGACTACCAAGCTACTACGACGAAAACAAAATCTCATTCGTAGCCCAAGGGATATTTAGGATGAACATGGTAGGAGTGTATTTCAACAACAAAAACTGGAAAAAGATTCTAACCTACCTAAGAATATGGATTATCCTACTAATGGTAATCTATCCAATGGCAGGATTTTTAAATGATAAATACGCAATGATAGCCATGGCTCTTGTAATAATAACAACCTTTGCCCCAATTTATGTGATAAGCATGAAAAACCAGTAAGCCTAATAGTATTTTAAATCCGTTAATTCTAACATTCTGAGCAATGAGCGATAGAGATTTATGTATTTTAGGAACTAACAATCCCATAAATCCGTCATCCTGAGGAGCGAAGCGACGTGAGAATCTCCAGTGTATACTTCGGGTATTTATACTCTGGGTTCACCTTAATTGCGAAGTTCTACTGTAGATTCCTCGTCGAAACCTGGTGGTTTCTCTGTCGGAATGACGTATTTAAGGTAATGGTGATCCCTAAACCTGTAATCTTAAATAGAGTTTTAATTCCGTTAAATCTGTCATCCTGAGGAGCGACGCGACGCGAGGATCTACAGTATATGCTTCGGGTTCCACTTAACTGCGAGGTATAAGCTTTAGATTCCTCGTCGAAACCTCGTGGTTTCTCTGTCGGAATGACAGGTTGGGCTGTCATCAGTTCACTAACGTTCACTGTGACCAGACCCATTAGGAATGACAAAGTCCTGGGAATGACGACTCGTTAAACTAGTCATACTTAATGGAGTTTTAAATCCGTTAAACCCGTCATCCTGAGGAATGAGCGTAAGCGAATGACGTGAGGATCTCCAGTATATACTTCGGGTTCCACTTAACTGCGAGGTACATACTCTAGATTCCTCGTCGCTCGTTCCTCGCTCTGTCGGAATGACAGGTTAGGCTGTCATCAGTTTACTGACGTTTAATGTGACCAGACCCATTAGGAATGACAGGTCTAGTGGAGTGATGTTCTCTAAAATAAGTCATCCACTCACTAGCATTCTATATCCCAATTCCATTATCCAATTATAATTTCAATTTTTAGGCAAAGTTATGATAATGTCTATCAAAAACTAGTTTATTTTCTTAGAAGTGTAGTATAATGGTAGGGATAGGATTAGGCATTTTTGTCTGATTCTTTCTTGAATTTTAGAGGATAATTTAGTTTATATATATTTTATAGATTTTGATAGAAAGGGATATTATGAAGTTAGCTATGGGGCTTGATGTGGGTTCTACCACTGTCAAACTTGTAATAATTGATGAAGATTATAATATATTGGATTCTGTCTATATTCGTCATAGGTCTGATGTGAAGGAGACTGTTAAGAAAGTTTTCTTTGATTTTTATGACAAGTACAGAGATTGTGATATGAGTGTGAATGTGACAGGCTCTGGGGGAATGTTTTTGGCAGATGATTTGGGCATTGATTTTGTTCAAGAGGTCATAGCTGAGACTAGGGCTATTAGACAGTTTATTCCTGAGACTGATGTTTTGATAGAGCTTGGTGGAGAGGATTCTAAGATTACATATTTGACTGGTTCTGTCGAGCAGAGGATGAATTCTATTTGTGCTGGTGGTACGGGTGCTTTTATCGACCAGATGGCATCTCTTCTTGATACTGATGCTAGTGGGCTTAATGAATTATCTAAGTCTTTTACCAAGGTTTATCCGATCGCATCAAGGTGTGGGGTATTTGCTAAGACTGATATCCAAGCTCTTATGAATGAGGGAGCTAGCAGGGAAGATATTGCAATTTCTGTTTTTCAGTCTGTAGTCAACCAAACTATTTCTAATCTTGCTTGTGGTAGGCCAATCGAGGGCAATATTACCTTCCTTGGTGGACCTTTGCATTTCCTATCTTCTCTTAGAGATAGGTTCGTGGAAACCTTGGGAGAGGATGGAAATACCTTTACTCTACCAGAAAATGCTGAGATATATGTGGCTTTGGGTGCTGCCCTTACTTCTATGGAAGGTGATGCTGTAAGCTATAGGGATCTTGTTAAGAAACTTCAGCTAAATAGTTCAGAGAGTAGAGAGGTTACCAAAAGACTTGAGCCACTTTTTGAATCTGAGTCTGAGTATGAGGATTTCAAGAAAAAACATGCAACAGGCAAGGTAAATTATGAGGATATAAAGGCTTATGAGGGACCAATCTATGTTGGTATTGACGCAGGTTCTACTACCAGCAAGATGGTTTGGCTAAGCGAGGATGGCAAGATTCTTCTAGATGATTATAGGATGAACTTGGGTAGACCTCTTGAGATTGTTATAAAGATGCTAGAGGAAGGTTATGCCAAGAAAAATCCAAATGCCTACATAGCATCGTCAGGTATTTGCGGCTATGGAGAGGATTTTATCAAAAAGGCCCTTCATATAGACTATGGTGAGGTTGAAACTATTGCCCACTACAAGGCAGCCCAATTCTTTGATCCAGAGGTTGATTTTATCCTCGATATCGGCGGCCAAGATATGAAGGCTATGCATATCAAAGACGGGATAATTGATAGTATCCAGCTAAATGAGGCTTGCTCTTCTGGTTGTGGGTCTTTCCTTTCAACCTTTGCAGCATCAGTCGGTATGAGTGTAGAAGATTTCCAAAAAGAGGCAATTAAGTCAACTGAGCCTGCAGATCTTGGATCAAGATGTACAGTTTTTATGAATTCCAAGGTCAAACAAGCCCAAAAGGAAGGGGCAGAAGTTTGTGATATTGCGGCAGGCCTTTGCTATTCTGTAATTAAAAATGCCATCCAAAAGGTAATCAAGGTTAGAGATCCAAGGACTCTTGGCGAAAACCTAGTTGTCCAAGGGGGAACCTTCTATGGTGATGCCATCCTTCGTGCCTTTGAGAAAATTACTGGAAGAAGTACAACTAGACCTGAGATTGCAGGGCTAATGGGAGCTATGGGTATGGCTCTTATAGCAAGGGATAAGTCTACAGGAGCAAGTTCTATCTCAAGCGCTGATGAGATAGAGGACTTCTCTTACGAGCAAAAATCTGCTAGATGCGGAAGATGTTCTAACAATTGCTCTCTGATTATAAATATCTTCCCAGATGGAACTAGGTATGTTACAGGAAATAGGTGTGAGAGAGGAGCTGGAGTTAAGACTACAGATGATTTCTCAAGCTACAATATGTATAAGGTAAAATACGACCTACTCTTTGATAGAAAAACCCTAGGAGATAAACAAAGACTAGGCAGAGTCGGCATCCCTCGTGTCCTAAACATCTACGAGGATTATCCTTTCTGGCACAAGTTCTTTACAAGCTTAGGATTTGACGTCATTCTTTCAGATAGGTCATCTAGGAAAATCTACGAGAGAGGAATAGCATCTATTTCTTCTGAGACAGCTTGCTATCCAGCAAAACTCGTCCACGGGCACATTGAAAATCTAATCGACAAGAACGTCGACATGATTTTCTACCCTGCTATATTTTACGAATACAAGCAATACAAAAACGCCAAGAACCAAATGAACTGTCCAGTTGTAAGCGGTTATCCAGACCTAATTTCAAATAACGTAGACAGACTAGAAAATGTAAACTACATGGCGCCTTACCTATCATTTGAGTCAGAAAAGATTATTAGAGATAGGCTAATCGAAGTGTTTGAAGGCTATAGCCACGGTGGACATACCCTAACTAAGAAAGAAATTAAAAATGCTGTGGCCCTTGCTTGGGAAGAATTAGGTAACTATCATGAAGAGATTAGGAAAAAAGGTAGGGAAATCCTAGACTTTGTCAATGAAAACAAGCTAAACGCCCTAGTTCTTGCCGGTAGACCTTACCATATAGACCCAGAAGTAAACCACGGTATCGCTGATTTGATTGAATCAATGAATATCCCAGTATTATCAGAAGATGCCATTGCCTACAATGCGGACGATTTATCCTATGACCTAAGAGTCCTCGACCAATGGTCCTACCACGCAAGGCTTTATAGGGCGGCTCACTTTGTGGGAGATTGCGATAACCTCGAGCTTATCCAACTAAACTCCTTTGGTTGCGGACTCGATGCAGTAACAAGCGATCAGGTAGCAGATATCTTAAAGGCAAAGGGCAAGATTTACACCCTAATCAAGATTGACGAGGTAAGTAATCTCGGTGCTGTCAAAATTAGGATCAGATCTCTCCTTGAGGCTCTTAACCAAAAAAGGATCGAAGGCATGAGCCTATCAGAAGATCCAAGCCTCTTATCCTATGATAGCCCAGAATTTACTAAGAAAATGGTCGAAGAAGGTTACACTATCCTTGCCCCACAAATGGCAAGAGAGCACTTCTCAATAATGGAGCCTGTCTTTAACAAGTACGGTTTCAATATAGAATTCCTAGACCATATCGACTCAAATGTCCTAGATACGGGACTAAAATATGTAAATAACGATTCTTGTTATCCATCAATTACCGTAGTAGGACAACTCCTTGAGGCTGTCAAATCTGGTCGCTATGATACAGACAAGATTGCCCTACTTATGAGTCAAACTGGTGGAGCATGTAGGGCAAGTAACTATGTCGGCTACATCAGAAAGGGCCTAAGAGATGCAGGTCTATCCGATATTCCAGTAATAGCCCTATCTGCCCAAGGTATCGAGACAAACGCAGGCTTTAACATTAGAAAAGCCTCATCTATACCAATGCTAGAAAAGCTTATCAAATCAATACTTTTAGGAGATTTGATAAATAGAGTATCAAATGCGACAAGACCTTACGAAGTAGAAAATGGCGAGACTAACAAGCTCAAAAAAGCTTGGCTTAAAAAATGCCAAGAAATCGTCCCAGAAATGACAAACAAGGACTACAAGGCTATGGTAAATGGCATTGTAAAAGATTTTGATAATATAAAAAGGGAAGATAAAAAGCTTGTAAAAGCGGGAATCGTAGGAGAAATCCTAGTCAAATTCCTCCCAGAGGCCAATAACCATCTTCAAGATATCCTAGAAAGTGAAGGAGCAGAGGTAATCCTTCCTGACCTAACAGACTTTTTGATGTATTGTATGAAAAATACAGAGCTAAAGGCAGATTTTTACGGCAAGGAAAAGAGAAAAGCTTGGCTGGGAAGAGTTGGCATAACAATGATTGAATCCTACAGAAAACCAATCAGAAAAGCTCTCAAAGAATCAAAACACTTTGACGAACCTTGCTATATAGACGAGATTGCAAATTACGCCAAGGATGTAACAAGCCTAGGAAACCAAGCAGGAGAAGGATGGCTACTTGCTGGAGAGATGGTCGAACTAATCCACCAAGGCGCTCCAAACATTGTAGTAATTCAACCTTTCGGTTGCCTGCCAAACCACATCACAGGCAAGGGTGTCATGAAAAAAATCAGAAAAGAATACCCAAATGCAAACATAGTAGCCATAGACTACGACCCAGGCGCAAGCGAGGTCAACCAAGTAAATAGAGTAAAACTAATGATGGCATCAGCAAGAGATGCTATAAAAGAAGATACAAAAGCTAATAAATAAAGCATAAAAAGTAGATGGCATAAAAACCATCTACTTTTACTGTGAAATATTTTAAATATAGATTTATGTAGAAGATAGAATGTAGATTCCTCGTCGCTCTCTACGTTCGCTCTGTAGGAATGACAAGGTTGGGTGATGACGTTATCCAAAAGAGTCATTCTTAATGAAGTCGTCAATCCGTTAAATCAGTTATCCTTCCTCAAACCCGTCATCCTTAAAAGAGTCGTCACAGAAATAATAAAATGATAATCCCTTAAAATGTCATCCTGAGGAATGAGCGTAAGCGAATGACGTGAGGATCTCCAGTCGGTACTTCGAGTTTACCTAGACTGCGAAGTACATACTCTAGATTCCTCGTCGAAACCTAACGGTTTCTCTGTCGGAATGACAAGGTTGGGGGAATGATATTATCTAAAAATTATCATTCTTAATGGAGTCATCAATACCTTAAATCCGTCATCCTGAGGAAGGGCGAACGCCCTGACGTGAGGATCTACAGTAGGTACTTTGGGTTCACCTTGACTGCGAGATACATACTGTAGATTCCTCGTCGAAACCTTGCGGTTTCTCTATCGGAATGACAGGATTGGGGGAATGGCAATCCTAAAACCAGTCATCCTTAATGGAGCCGTTAATCCGTTAAAACAGTCATCCTGAGGAGGGAGTAAAACGACCGACGTGAGGATCTACAGTGTATAATTCGGGTTCCACTTGACTGCGAAGTACCGACTGTAGATTCCTCGTCGAAACCTATTGGTTTCTCTGTCGGAATGACAAGGTTGGGGGAATGATGTTCTCAAAATTCAGTCAATACTGAGGAGTAACTAGCCCGTCCGGCTCGTGGAGGACCGACGTTAGGATCTCCAGTAGGTACTTTTAGTTCAACTTGACTGCGAAGTATAAACTCGAGATTCCTCGTCGAAACCTTGCGGTTTCTCTGTCGGAATGACAGGATTGGGGAAATGATGTTCTCAAAATTCAGTCATACTGAGGAGCAACTAGCCCGTCTGGCTCGTGGAGGACCTGACATGAGGATCTCCAGTTTATGATTCGAGTTTACCTTGACTGCGAGGTACATATTGTAGATTCCTCGTTGCTCTCTTCGTTCGCTCTGTCGGAATGACGTATTTAGGAAAAAACCTCCAAACCCGTCATCCTGAGGAGGGAGTAAAACGACCGACGTGAGGATCTCCAGTAAGTACTTTGAGTTCAACTTGACTGCGAAGTACATACTCGAGATTCCTCGTCGAAACCTAATGGTTTCTCTGTCGGAATGACATAATAGAAGACATCGCTCTGTGAAATGACATAATAAAAGATATCATTCTTCCGGAATGACAAGTTTGACATTCGCCCTTCCCTTCTACAACCAACCCTCAACCAAATATCCCACACCATCCCTACACATCTATCCACCTATTGCCCCTTGTGTCTCCGTAGGCTACGTATCTTCTTTTGCCTGAGCTTAGGCCAATGTAGGAGAGCCAATGGTAGCCTTCGTTTTCTAGGAGTTTGTCGTAGTAGATTATATCATTTGGCTGGTAGAGGGCTACTATTTGGCTTGTTGTCGATGGGGCGGACCTTACATTTGTCGCTTCTCTCACATATGCTACTCCTTTTTTTATTTTCTCACGCCAAATATTACCACCAATCAATCTAAAGTATCTTTCTTCTTCACTTCTCTTACAGTCCAGATAATAGGTCAGATAGGAGCTTTCGTCGTTTATTGATACGCCCCTGTTTGTGTAGTTGCAGTGAATTATACTACCCTTTCTTAAAAATATCCCAGTGTGACCGTAGGCGCCGTAGCTTTTTCCTTCGACTCCTCTAATGAAGATATCGCCTCTTTTTACGTCTTTGTAATTATAAATTTCTCTAAGGACACTTCCTTTTAGTTTGTAGAGAGACTCGGTGTTTCCAATTATGCTTGTAGATGGGAGGAAACCACCCGCAATTAGCGAATAATAGACAAATGACGAACAGTCCATATATTCTGGTCCGAGTCTATCAGGATAAGCCATAGAATATCCTACTTTTCCCTTTTTGCTTTGTGCAAACTCTATCATTTTTTCAATATTTCCCATATTTTCTCCTTTCTGTGAAGAAAGCTCTGGCATAAACCAGAGCTAATTCAACTTGTTTTTAATCTCCTTGATGTCGATTAAAATTTCCTCGATCTTGCTATTTACTAGAAAGATCATGATCAAACAAATGGCTATTGGAAAGCCAAGGTCACTAATAATTTTAATTAGATCCATTACATATTTCGGCTATTTCTCTTTTAAAGAAATTTTCTTAAGAATTTTAGGAAAGTTGATCTCTTACCTATCAAAGTCCAAGAATTGTTAAGAAAGTGCGCCACTCCTTTCTTTTAAATTTCTATTTATAAAACCTCCTCACCTTTATATAACGAAATTTCTAAATTTTCCCGTTTATCCTACTAGGCTTTTGTCTGGGATAATTTGAAAATATTAGCGAATAAGAAAGATTTAGATTAAATAAAAGGCAATTAGCCAATTAAACTTTTTCCTAAAAATCCTTTACTATAAGCTTGTCGACACAAAGAGAGCTCTCGGAAAGGATAAATTATGAAAATAAATTTAGAAAATTCTGAGATGATATTACATGACTACAAGCCACTGATCCTTGCAACTGTATCTAGGTTCAGTAGCTACGAAAAGGAAGAGTCCATGGACGAGGCGAGGATGATTCTAATAGAGTCAATCACAAGCTTCGATAATAGGAAAGGAAGTTTTGGCAATTACCTAAAAAACAGGCTAAACTACCACTTTCTCAATAAAAGCAGGGAAAAAAGAACGACTTCCCTTTACGAACTTGACTCAAAAGGGGCGGAGCTAATTGATAATGTGGCTGATCCTAGAGACTTTGAAGAGGAAATCTTCCACAAAGAAAGCCTCGCTAGCTTAGATTCTTACCTTAATATATTGACAAAAAAAGACAGAAGGCTAGTTGAGATGAAGTTCCTAGAGAAAATGACAAACAAGGAAATAGGAGAAATCCTAAACCGCTCCCCAAAAACCATAGCCAACCGCATAGCTATGAGCCTTGCTGCTATGAGAAAGGCGGCAGTGGATTATAATTAATAAAGACTGAGCAAATTTAGCAAAAAAGAATAAAAGTAGAATTAAATTTATATAAACAAAACGAATATATAAAAATCTTTATGCATTTTCTCACCTTAAATTAATATGTATCCAAATAGTGACATCACTAATAATTAATAAAAATATAACAATGACTCAAACTACAAAAAAAGAGGATGACTATAGTCAAAGACTAAAAACCTTCTTTTTTATATATATTTATTAACAACAATATCATTATATTACTTGCATTTCCTACGAGTTAGTATACAATAGTATTACAAAATAGATACATATTTTATATGTGTCTACGGATAATCGTTGCTATTGCCCTAACTTTAATATAATAAACTGAAAAAGTTGGGCGAATATGAGTATTAGAGAGGTAATCTAAAATGGATACTAATGATAATCTAAAAAGAATCATTGAGTATAAGAAACTCAAAGGTTCTATTAGAAAGCCAAAATATGCTACAAGAAAACTATCAATAGGTCTTGTATCATGCATGCTTGGTTATGCTCTACTTGTTTCTCCAAGCTCAGTAGAAGCTAGTGCAGAAACAACAGATGTAGTAGTAGAAGAAAAAGCTACTTCACCTGAGGAAGATCCAGTAGAAGAATCAAGCGAGGTAACTGACGAAACTAAAGAAGAACCAGTTACTTATAACGAAGAAAACTTAGACAATCTTCCTGTAGAAGACATCATAGAAGGTGACAAAACAGAAGAAACATCAGCAGATGTTAAAGAAGAGTTCAAGCTAACAGAAGAAGAAAAAGCTCGTCTAATAGAAGCAGACTTCACACAAGCTGAAATCGAAGAAATCGAAAAAGAAGCTAAAGAGAAAAAAGAAAAAGACGAAAACTTTAATGTAGAAAGCTTTTTAGATAAGAAAATAGCTGACAAAAAGTTAGCTGATGAAGAAGCTAAAAAGGCAGAAGAAAAAGCTGACAAAGAAACTCTTGAAGTAAGCGAAGATGGAGCTGACAAAAAAGAAGCTCAAAAAGCTGGCGAAGATAAAATTATTACTGAAGACCAAAAGAAAAAAGCTGGTCAATCTGCAAACAACTGGGATGAAAAAATTGAAGCTGAAAACGACTACTGGAAACTACCAGAAGGATGGAAAGGTAGAAACGTCGGTGGAGCTAGAGGATTTGGTGCTGCCTTATCTGAAATTGACTACCTAGGAACCTACACAGACGCTAATGGAAGAACAGTACTTCGTCTTGAGTGGAAAGGTGATATAGGAACTGCAACAACATATGTAACTAAGGGCTCAGTTGCTATGAAGTTTGATGAGGAACTTTTCAACAAGATTGACTGGGATAGATCATTTGCTTACAGTAGTTCTGGCGATAACGCACACTTTGAATTCAATAATGTTAATAGAAAAGACTACCAAGCAGAAGTAACTATGACAGGTCTGGGAGCAAGTGGTATAGGAGCAGCTGGTCTTTATCAACTTCCAATGAATCTTATATTAAAAGATGGTGAAACACTAGAATCACTTGGATCTAGAGACTACCTAATTCAACACAGGTTTTTAGACGTTGATAACAAAATGGTTCTTACAAATGTTCCAGGAACATTAAGAGATGTTGAATTAAATGAAATCCAATACAACCAATTTACAAAATCAACAGTTATTCCACTTAATTCAAACCTTAAAAACGATGTAATACCAGAAGGTGTTCAAAATAACGCTCACATTGAGCAAAACTATGGAACAAGTGAATATGATAGTGCCAATAAAAAAATAAGAGTTGATTTAAAATATAGAAAGAATGACTCTACCCTATACAAAGGCAATTTTGGTTTTGTTCAATCATTTGATGCTAGATTATTAGATTTACTAGAGGAAGATGGACAAGGCAATGTTGCATATCTAAACGTTCTAAACCTTAACAGTAAAAAAGAATATAAACTTGCTCCAATTGGAATCTCTAGAGATCAAATCAATATTAGTGCTGATGGTAAAACTGCAACTATCTATGTAGTAGGACAAAACTTCGAATCAAATATCGAAGATACTGGACTAAAAGTAGTTAGAGTATCATCTACAAGAAAAGATGGTATAGAATCTGTACTATTTGGTGCTGTAACTCAAAACTATGTATCTACATCTGTAGAATACAAGGTAAATGAAGAAGCTATATCTAAGCTATTCCCAGAAAACAAATACCTAGATAGCTATGCATTTAGAAGTGGAATTATTAGAGATAACCCAGATGGAATCCTAAGATCAGACCAAAAAGCTAAAGAAGATGTTGTAATTAATCCAGGTCAAAAACTAACATTAGACTTTAATGAACGTAATGGTGGTGGCAATTCTTACCTACTAAAAATTGGTGAAACTGAGCACGTAATCAATTCTGTTGGTCCAAAGAATGCTAAAGAATATGAAACTATCAAATCTAGAAACGTAGGCGGTGCACTATCTTCTACTAGAGATTATGTATATGATATAATCTTCCAATCAGGTAGAACTATTAAATCAGCTGAAGATATCAGACTTTGGGTTCTAAATGGTGATGATAAACAATTGGTTGAAGGTGGATGGAGACTATTCCTAAACACTGGTGATGCAACAACAGACAAAGACGTAGTTAAAGTTGATGCTGGTGAAGAATTAACAAGAGATTTTAGCCCATTCTATGTAAATAACTCAAAATCAACTGATGGTGTTATGGTTACAAAATATAAATATGTTCCACAAGTAGAAGATATTTATGATAGAGGTGTAACAGCTAACCAAGAAGATGCAAACTCATCTGACTTAACAGATTTTGAAGGTGTCAAAGGAACTGTTAGAAAAGAAGCTAACGAAGTAACTGCTTACTATATACTTCCAGACGGAAGCAAATTCTATGTACAAATTGTAAAAGCAGCTGACGGTAAATCTAGTCGTGCAATTATCCTTGATGAAAATGGTAAGGAAGTAGAAGCTGGAACAAGAGAATATGAAAAAGTATATGACTATGCTATAGAAAAACTTGAAGATGGCTCAGAAGCCCTAGCATTCAAGAAAGACATGGCTATATATGTAAACAACTCAAGTCTTGGTCAATTCCCATCAGACCCAGTTGTAGAAAAAGTTAAAGCAAGAGTAATCTTTGACGAAAACTACGAAGGAAAAGGAAAAGATAAGGTAGTAGTAGCTCCAGAAAACGAACAAGCTCTAGGAAATGCTGGCTACACACCAAACGGTCTTGATTACAATGGTACAAATGTAATGCCAGAAGATCCAACTAGAGAAGGATATGTATTCAAAGGTTGGGCAACAACACCTGATGCTACAGAAGCAGACTTTACAAAAGATACACCAATCACTGAATCACTTAAGGTATATGCTATTTGGGAAGAAGAAAAAATAAAAGACAACTACGAACCAGCTTACGAAGAAAAAACTGGCGAAGTTGATACAGAAGTTGCTGTTACACCTACTTTCACAGATAAAGAAGGAAATCCAGCTACTGCTCCAGAAGGAACAAAATTTGCCCTAGGCGAAGGTGCTCCAGCAGGTGCAACAATAGATGAAAACACTGGAGAAATCAAATACACACCAAAAGCAGAAGATAGTGGCACAGATGTTGTAATTCCTGTAGTAGTAACTTATCCAGATGATTCAACTGACGAAGTAAGTGCAACAATCAAGGTAGCTGAACAAGACACAACAGCACCAACAATCACACCAATCGACGATACAACAGTTACAGAAAAACAACCAATCGACGAAATCACTGTAGAAACAGACGATGAAAACGCAGAAGTAACAGTAGACGGACTACCAGAAGGTGTAGAATATGATAAAGAAACAGGAAAAATCACAGGAACACCAGAAGTAACTGATTGGGGTAAAGACGAAGAAGAAAGAGACTTCGAAGTAACAGTAAAAGCAAAAGACGAAGCTGGCAACGAATCAGAAGAAACATTCACAATCACAGTACAAAGAGATACAGACGGTGACGGAGAACCAGACGTAACAGATACTGATGATGATGGAGATGGTGCAACTGACGAAGAAGAAAAAGAAGCTGGAACAGATCCAAAAGATCCAGATTCTAAACCAGAAGCAGACACAACAGCACCAACAATCACACCAATCGACGATACAACAGTTACAGAAAAACAACCAATCGACGAAATCACTGTAGAAACAGACGATGAAAACGCAGAAGTAACAGTAGACGGACTACCAGAAGGTGTAGAATATGATAAAGAAACAGGAAAAATCACAGGAACACCAGAAGTAACTGATTGGGGTAAAGACGAAGAAGAAAGAGACTTCGAAGTAACAGTAAAAGCAAAAGACGAAGCTGGCAACGAATCAGAAGAAACATTCACAATCACAGTACAAAGAGATACAGACGGTGACGGAGAACCAGACGTAACAGATACTGATGATGATGGAGATGGTGCAACTGACGAAGAAGAAAAAGAAGCTGGAACAGATCCAAAAGATCCAGATTCTAAACCAGAAGCAGACACAACAGCACCAACAATCACACCAATCGACGATACAACAGTTACAGAAAAACAACCAATCGACGAAATCACTGTAGAAACAGACGATGAAAACGCAGAAGTAACAGTAGACGGACTACCAGAAGGTGTAGAATATGATAAAGAAACAGGAAAAATCACAGGAACACCAGAAGTAACTGATTGGGGTAAAGACGAAGAAGAAAGAGACTTCGAAGTAACAGTAAAAGCAAAAGACGAAGCTGGCAACGAATCAGAAGAAACATTCACAATCACAGTACAAAGAGATACAGACGGTGACGGAGAACCAGACGTAACAGATACTGATGATGATGGAGATGGTGCAACTGACGAAGAAGAAAAAGAAGCTGGAACAGATCCAAAAGATCCAGATTCTAAACCAGAAGCAGACACAACAGCACCAACAATCACAGCAGAAGATGTTACAGCTGTAGAAGGAAAAGAAATCACACCAGTACCAGTAACAACTGATGATGAAAAAGCAACAGTAACAGTAGAAAATCTACCAGACGGCTTAATCTATAATCCAGAAACAAAACAAATTGAAGGAAAAGTAGAAAAATCAGACGACTGGGGAGACGAAGAAGAAAAAACTGTAACAGCAACAGTAAAAGCAGTTGATGAAGCAGGAAATGAATCAACAAAAGAGATTACAGTTACAATTCAAAGAGATACAGACGGTGACGGAAACCCAGACGTAACAGATAAAGATGATGATGGCGATGGAGTAACTGACGAAGAAGAAAAAGAAGCTGGAACAGATCCAAAAGATCCAGATTCAAAACCAGAATCAGAAAATGAAGCTGATAAGTATGAGCCAACTGTAGAAAAAGAAGAAGTAGAAAAAGGTGGAGAAGTTGATCTAACAGACAACGTAACAAACCTAGATGAACTTCCAGAAGGTACAAAAGTAGAAGATGTAACTCCAGAAGGAGCAATCGATACTGAAACACCTGGAGATTACACAGGAAAGATCAAAGTAACTTACCCAGACGGATCAAGTGAAGAAGTAGAAGTACCAGTAACAGTAAAAGATACAACACCAGAAGATAAAGACGCTGACAAGTATGAGCCAACTGTAGAAAAAGAAGAAGTTGAAAAAGGTGGCAAAGTTGACCTAACAGACAACGTAACAAACCTAGATAAACTTCCAGAAGGTACAAAAGTAGAAGATGTAACTCCAGAAGGAGCAATCGATACTGAAACACCTGGAGATTACACAGGAAAGATCAAAGTAACTTACCCAGACGGATCAAGTGAAGAAGTAGAAGTACCAGTAACAGTAAAAGATACAACACCAGAAGATAAAGACGCTGACAAGTATGAGCCAACTGTAGAAAAAGAAGAAGTTGAAAAAGGTGGCAAAGTTGACCTAACAGACAACGTAACAAACCTAGATAAACTTCCAGAAGGTACAAAAGTAGAAGATGTAACTCCAGAAGGAGCAATCGATACTGAAACACCTGGAGATTACACAGGAAAGATCAAAGTAACTTACCCAGACGGATCAAGTGAAGAAGTAGAAGTACCAGTAACAGTAAAAGATACAACACCAGAAGATAATAAAACATCAGTAGATACTACAGGCAAAAAACCAGTAGATCCAACAGATGAAAAACAAGACACAGGTGTTAAAGTAGAAAATAAAGACGACGATACAAAGATATCTGCAAAAGATGAAGATGGAAAAGACGTTCCAGTTGAAATCGATGAAGATGGAAAAGTAATCGTAACACCAGGTGAAGATGTAGATGGTCCAATCACAGTAACAGTAGAAGATCCAGAACTACCAGACGGAAAAGTTGATGTAGAAGTTGAAGTAAATGGTCACGAAAAAGACAAAGACGACAACGGATCTGACAAAACAATAGCTGACAAAGTAGATCCAACTATACCAGAAAAAACAGAAGTTGAAGATACTGACAAGCTAACCGAAGATGAAAAGAACACTGTAAAAGACAAGATAGAAAAAGCAAACAAGGATAAATTCCCAGAAGGAACAAAAGTAGACGTTGACGATAAGGGTAATGCAACAATCACATACCCAGATGGATCAACAGACACAATCCCAGCTAAAGATCTTGTAGTAGAAAAAGACAAGGGAACAACACCTGACCTTAACGATTCTGAAAAGAATGTCGTTGTAGTACCAAAGGATAAAACAGGCGTAGTAGACAAGAACAACCTAACTGATAAGGAAAGAGCTGAAGTAGCTGATAAAGTGAAGAAGGCAAATCCAGAAGTTAAGGAAGTAGTTGTAGATAAGAAGGGTAACGCAACACTTATTTACAAAGACGGTTCTGAAAACACAATCCCTGCTGATAAACTAGTTTATGAAATCGGCAAGGTTCAAGTTCCTAGTCAACAAACAAACAACAAAGATAACAAGGCTGGCAATACTTCTAAGGCTAAGACAGGCTCTAATGTTAAGACAGGAGTTGGGTCATTAGCAGGAGTAGCAGCAACTCTAGCTGCAGCTGCAAGTGGTATCTTTGCAACAAGAAAGAAAAAAGAGGATGAAGAATAATCTTTAGATTAATCTAAATAATAATCTCATCTCTAACAAAAACCCAGGCTTAGGCTTGGGTTTTTCTTGTGGGAAAATATTTGAAATGTGAATTCTGCCCATAAACTCGGAAATGGAGCGGTAAATTTCCTTGTAGACTAGGATGTTGGATGATTTTGTGAGGTTGATTAGCTATTAAAAGACTCTTAATGTACTCTAAAATATAATTTAAGAAACTTATTGATTTATTGTGCTCACTGGTGTATACTATAAGCACACTTAGAGTCTATATTTATATTATACAGGCTATTAGTGTCTGAAAGGAGGTAGAAATGACAGATGATATCATTGCTATCTTGCCTGAGTCTATCGCTGGCGTTGGGGTAGGCTCTAGGATTTATAGAGTGGAAAGTACAGAGCTTGATACTAGAACACCAACCCATTATCTAAAGAATATGTACGATGCTAGGGGTAAGACTAAGAAACTCGTCGATAAATATATCAACAAGCGTATTCAAATTGGGAGAAACTACCCCTATGTGATTGATACAGATCATGTGTTTTTTGCTATCAAGTTTAGGACAAGCTCCTACGATGAGCAAACTCGTGCCTTTGTCAATGTGAAGTATGTCGATAGGATAGAGGATTCGTCGGTGGTGCTTGTAACAGGGGAGAGGATTGATTCTTTGAATGTAAAGGATACCCTAATTTCAAATAGGATAAATGCCTTGGTCTTTTATTTGGAGCTTATGGCAAAAAGTCTAGCTGATTGTAACAGAAACATAAACTACCTCAGAGAAAAGTTTATGGATTAACTTTATATTTTTGCCTAAAGATGCTATAATAGAGGAAACAGTTTTACACGATTTTGATTGAAAATTGGCATAAATTGGGTATAATATGCTCATAAAAATGACAATTACATTGCATTTCTATATCGAAGTTGTGTAATGATTGTAATGAGTGCTTAGGTAAAATAAAGGAGAATTTTAATGAAAAGAAATAAAATAGCTGCTGGTGCTCTTGCACTAGCCTTAGGATTTGGCGCTGTAGCTCCAGTTCACGCTGCTGAGTCAGATTCAGAATATGTTAAAGATCTTTCTAACAGAGTTCAAAAACAAACAGATAAAAATTATGGCATAGTTAAAAAAATCGAGGAGACATTACCAAAAGCTGAAAATAATCTTATGGAATCTGAAAAAGGCGAAGGTGCTGGAAAAGTAGAAAATAATACTACAGACAAACCACAAACAAAGCCAGAAGAAGAAAAACCAGAAGAAGAAAAACCACAAACAAAGCCAGAAGAAGAAAAACCTTCTGAAGATGAAAAAGACGAAGAAAAACCATCTGATGACAAAAAAGAAGAAGAAAAACCTTCTGATGATAAAAAAGATGAAGACAACAAAGAAGATAACAAGGACGATGACAAAAAAGATGAAGCTGATGATGAAGAAATAGCTAAAGGTCCTTACGATACAAAAGAAGAAGCTACAGAAGCTGCTAAAAAAGCTCTAAAAGCTGCTCCTACAATGAATGAATATGTAGTATACAAAGATGCTGCAGACAAATTCTTCTTCACACTTAGAAATAACTCTACAGATGGTAAAGGCAAAGTAGAAGAAGAAGGAAATGAAGTAGTAGCTACAGGCAAGAAAGACGACAGCAAAGAAAGCTCAAGCCCAGCTAGACAAGCTGACAACAATGCTAAGACAGGTGTAACTGGACTAGTAAGTGTTGCAAGCATCCTTGGTGCAGCTTCAGTTGCATACGTTGCTAGCAAAAAAAGAGACTAATTAAATAACCTAGGGTGCACACTAGGAAATTTAGAAAAAAGAGTTGACCGCGGTACTCATAATTAGACCTCCTAAGGGAGGTCTTTTTTATAGGAAAATTGGAAAATACAACAGCTTACAAAAGATTTCCCTTTTGACATATTTCTTAGAAAGCTATATAATTTAAGTAAAACAATGAGTTAGGAGAGAATATGAAAAAGAGCAAAATAGCAGCTGGCGTACTACTTCTTGCTATGGGACTAACACCTGTAAATAGCGGACTTAGTTATGCTGATGAAATAGATAAAGCACAAGTAGAAGAGAGCACACAAGAAGAAAACGCACAAACAGAAACAACTGACAAAACTACTGAAAATACAGACACTATTGTCGAAAATAAAGATGAATTAGAAATGTCAGATGAAAAAGAAATAGAAAACCAACAAGCAAACGACATAGATCCACTTGCTGAAGATTTTTCTATGGAAGAATTTATCGATAACAAGGTTAGAGAGATTAGTGCTACTAAGCTATACAAGATAGCGACAACAGACGAACTAAATGCATTTAACGCTAATATTGAAAATTTAAAATCTGAGTCCAAAGACTTTGACGAAGAAAAAAGCGAAGAAGTAGCTAACAAAATAGAAGAATATAGCAAAGTTTTAGGAAAAACTGTTGTTTTCGCTAAGCCTTATAGAACAAGAGTAAGAATTCTAACAAAGATTGCTGACAATAAATTAGCCAAAGAAAAAAACGAAGATTTATCTAAAGCGAATAAGGAAGCAAAAGATTTGATCTATGCTAAAAATTCCAGCCTAGAAAGTCTATCTGATGTAGGTCAAAAGTTACTTGATATACTTGGAACTTATGATTTGGATAATAAAAGCTTAGAAGAAATTTATAAGTTAGATGGATATCCTGGAGAGGTACTTGAGTCATTTACAGAAGATGATTTTGCTCGTGGACTAGATGAGCTTGAACTAGAAAAAGAGGGCTACCTTGAAGATGGCAAAAGATACTCAGAAGAATCACTAAAACAATTAGAAGAAGGCGACCAACTAGTAACAGACCAAGCAAAAATAGTAAAAGCCTACAAAAAAGCCCTAGAAGATCTAAAAAATGCAGAGGGTTTAGATAGTATAAACGAAAAAATCAATGCATTGACCCAACCTGCTTATGACATGGACAATTTAGTTGCTGAGTATAACAAGAAGGTTAAAGATAAAGCTAACGCTGAAGATGAATACGAAAAAGCCCTAAATGATACTGAGTTTGAGGGAAAAGATGCTTACAAGAGAACAAGTAAAGAATACAGAGATAAGTATCTTGCTGCAAAGAATGCTTTAAAAGAAGAGAAGAACGAAAAGAACCTCAAGGCTCTTAACGATATTAAGGCAGACATTATTAAAAATTCCTTTACAGCAAAACTTGCAGAATTAAGATCTGCCATAGACAATCCTGAAGAAAAAAATGTAAGTGATGAAGAATTTGAAAAAATCAAAAAACAATATCACGAAAAGCTAGATGCTATTGAAAATGATAAGGAAAAAACTCTAGACGACCTTCTTGCTTTTGAGAAAGATGAACTTCCAACATACAAGAAACTTGTAAATCCTGAAAAAGAAGGAGGCGCAAGTGGAACAACTGGTACAACAGGTACAAAAGGTAACAAGAAGACAGTTGCCAAAAAAGTAACCACCAAAAAATCAAAAGGCAAAGTTAGAACAGGTGTTGAATCTATCTTGCCAATAGCAGGTGGAGTAGCAGTAGTGGCTGCCATTGCCCTATTTTTAACTAGAAAGAAAAAGTAAGGAGACGCTATGAAAAACACAAAATATATATTCTTAGCCTTGGTTTTAAGTCTAGGTCTAACATCTTGTAACAACCTTAGCCAAAACACAAATAACAAGGAAGAAACTGCCCAAACAGAGGTAAGCGGAGAAAATAAAGAAAACAAAGACGCTAAGGACACTAAAGACGAGAAAAAAGACAGCAAAGAAGACAAAGAAGCTAAGAAAGATACCGACAAAGAAACATCTGACAAAGATGACGGGATGGAAGATGTCGACGAAGAAGAACTAAGAGAAGAGCTTAAAAACCTTGAAGATTCCCTATTTGAAAACAAGGTACAAGCTAGAGCTTGTGAGATTCTAATGGAAGAAAATCCAGAATTAGTAGAAGACATCAGAGGCGATCTTGAAGCCCTATTAGAAGAATCAAACGCAAGTGTTGAAGCAAGTGAAGAATTAATCAGACAAGTAAAAGAATACCTAGGCGAAGAATAAAATAGGCTTAAAAAAAGCTTCCTCGAAAGAGGAAGCTTTTTGTGTGAAGAAAAATAAAAAATCGGGAAAAACCTCTCCATCTGTTATATATAGGTGTAGGGCCTACAAAACAAAAAAAGGAGAAAGAAATGAAACTAAAAATAATCTTTGAAGTAAAATCAAAAATCACAGGACAAATTAAGGAAGTCTACAAGACATTTTCAAATCTCGCAGAAGATATAACAGACGAAGGACTCAAACAATTTGCCATAGCCTACGCAGGCTTAGTTGACAAAAACGCTTTTGAATCATATAAAATCATCACAGAACAACTAAACTAAGGAGGATGTAAATGACAAAAACAAGAATAAAAATGCAATTTAAAGATGAAACAGGATCTACAAGGATAATCTCAATAGACAGACCTAGAGAAGACATTACAGATACTGATATCAAAAACGCCATGGAAGAAATCCTAGCATCAAAAGCCCTATCCACCAAAAACGGTCCACTAGTAGAAAAAGTAAAAGCATTCAAAGAAACAGTAGAACAAACCGACTATCAAATAGCATAAAATATAAAAAAGGTAAGCCTAAAACAAGGCTTGCCTTTTTGGGTTAGAGATAGAAGTTTAATTACGATGCTATGGATATGTAAGAGCGAATGCCTTAATTCTGTCATTCCTAATGGGTCTGGTCACAGTGAACGATAGTGAACTGATGACAGCCCTTAATCAAGGCTTTTCGAGGTGAAGCGAAGCTGAGCCCGAAAACTACTGTCGACAGAGCGAGGAACGAGCGACGAGGAATCTCCAGTAGGTACTATGCAGCCAAGTGGAACTCGAATCACACACTGTAGATCCTCACGTCGGTCATTTCATTCCCTCCTCAGGATGACGAGTTTGGGGGATTTGGTGAAATATATTTGCTAGATTTTTCTAATAAGGATGAATAATTTAGCTGGATTCCTTTCCCAAAACATGTCATTCCTAATGGGTCTGGTCACAGTGAACGATAGTGAACTGATGACAGCCCTTAATCAAGGCTTTTCGAGGTGAAGCGAAGCTGATCCCGAAAACTACTGTCGACAGAGAAACCATTAGGTTTCGACGAGGAATCTCCAGTAGGTACTACGAAGTTAAGTATAACCCGAATCACCTACCATTCCAAACTAAGGTCTTTCCAATCGCTATTTGATTCGTTAATCAAAGCTATCTTTTTATCTCTTCGATAGGATTTAATTTGTTTTTCTCTTGCTATGGCGGATTCTACAGATTCACTTACTTCATAGTAGACAAGCTTATTGGTGTTATATTTACTCGAAAATCCATCCACTAAGTGGTTTTTATGCTCGTATAGCCTTCTTTCAAGATTGTTAGTTACTCCTGTGTAAAGGACTTTGTTTGTTTTGTTGGTTAGTATATAGACGAAATACATATGACTTCCTTTTTTAATTTATTATACTTGTAATTTTGAGAAAAAATGGGCGGGATATGGAAATTAAGCTTCTATTTCGCAGCCAAGTTAAATCCAAAGTACACACTGCAGATCCTCGCGTCGCTTCGCTCCTCAGGATGACGGATTTAACGGATTAATGACTCCATTAAGGATGAGTGTATTGGGGGTGGTATTTCTTTAATCACGTCATTCCGACAGAGCGACTGCAAGGAGCGACGAGGAAACCCGAGTAGGTACCACGCAGTCAAGTTAAACACGAAGTATACACTGTAAATCCTCACGTCGGTCATTTCATTCCCTCCTCAGGATGACAATATTAACGGATAGCCATTTCTCTCATCCCGTCATTCCGACAGAGCGAGGAACGAGCGACGAGGAATCTCGAGTAGGTACTACGCAGTCAAGTGGAACCCGAAGTATAAACTGTAGATCCTCACGTCAGGGATTCCGCCCTTCCTCGACGGTAGTTTTCGGATTCGCCTACAGCTCATCTCGAAAAGCCTCGATTAAGGAGTTTCATCAGCTCATTTCACTCACTGTGACAACTCCATTAAGGATGACGAGTTTGATGGATTTCTCCAAGCTACGTCATTCCGACAGAGCGACTGCAAGGAGCGACGAGGAAACCCGAGTAGGTACCACGCAGTCAAGTTAAACACGAAGTATACACTGTAAATCCTCACGTCGGTCATTTCATTCCCTCCTCAGGATGACAATATTAACGGATAGCCATTTCTCTCATCCCGTCATTCCGACAGAGCGAGGAACGAGCGACGAGGAATCTCGAGTAGGTACTACGCAGTCAAGTGGAACCCGAAGTATAAACTGTAGATCCTCACGTCAGGGATTCCGCCCTTCCTCGACGGTAGTTTTCGGATTCGCCTACGGTTCATCTTAATAATTTAGAACGATATACATCGTTCTTTTAACTTTTATTTTTTATAAATAAAAGTTACAGCACTATTTTTGCAAGCAAAAACAGTGGACCAGAACGAAGGCAACCTCGATTAAGGAGTTTCATCAGCTCGTTTCACTCACTGTGACAACTCCATTAAGGATGACGAGTTTGATGGATTTCTCCAA